>Ga0126309_10000319_pt1 | contig 16271 bp, 14 predicted proteins | sample Plot56_FD_92541 | JGI IMG/M metagenome (GOLD analysis project Ga0126309, IMG submission 92541) | Serpentine soil microbial communities from UC McLaughlin Reserve, CA, USA - Plot56 | ecosystem: Environmental > Terrestrial > Soil > Grasslands | place: USA: UC McLaughlin Reserve, Lake County...
AGGACCTCGAGGCCGAGCAGCACCGCGAGCCCGCCGGACATGAACAGGATGATCAGGTGGCCGGCGAGGATGTTGGCGAACAGTCGTACGGAGAGCGACAGCAGCCGCATGAAGTTCGACACCAGCTCGAGCACGAACAGCGGCGCCGCGCCGGGCCCGCTGACGCCCTCGGGGATCAGGCTCTTCATGTAGCCGACGAAGCCCTTGGCGCGGATGCCCTCGACGTTGAACGAGACGAACACGACGAGCGCGAGCACGAGCGGGATCGAGATGTTCGCCGTCGCGGCGTAGAGCGCGAACGCGGGGATCTCGATGGGGCCGAGGTCGATCTTCTCGTGCGAGTTCGTCGGCAGCGGGATGTAGCCGATCAGGTTCGAGAACCAGATGAAGAAGAAGAGCGTGGCCAGGAACGGGAACCACTTGCGGGCCATCTTGTCGTCCATGTTGCCGCCCGTGATGTCGTCGCGGACGAACGCGTAGACCGTCTCGACCGCCGTCTGCACCCGGTTCGGGCGGGCCTGCATGCGGTTGGCGATGTAGACCATCGTCACCACGGTCAGGATCGCGGCCAGCACGACGTAGAGGACGCCCTTGTTGAGGTCGAGCGGGCCCGGCAGGTTGACCCACGAGTCGAGCTGGAACTCGTTCTGGGGCTGGAACTCCTCGTTGTCCCGGCGCTTCGCGCCGAAGATGACGACGACCGCGACGATCGTGAACAGGTAGACGCCGAGGACGCCGAGCAGGATCTTGCGCGAGCGCTTCACTTCGCGCCCCGGGCGACGGTGTGGAGGATGAGCGACAGCCCGAAGTAGACCGTGAAGGCCACGAAGACGAGCACGGCGGCGGTGAGCCCGTCCTCGCGCTCGCCGGCGAGCCCGACGGCGAGGATGGCGCCGCCCACGATCCAGGCGCGCGCGAGCGTGCCGCCGAGGTTGAGCGCGACCTGGCGGCGGATCTCGGTCGTCTTCGCGGCCTGCCGCTCGAGCGCGACGCCGGCGGCGCGCTGGAGGATCCAGGCGGCCGCGCCGACGCCGTAGCCGAGCAGCGGCAGGCCGGCCAGCACCACGAAGGGCAGGGCGGCGACGACGAGCACGACGTCGAGGTAGCGCAGGGGGGTCAGCGCCTGCACGCCCGCCCCTCGACCGCCCGCTTGCGGGTCATGGAAGGGGCGTGTGTAGGCGGCGTCTGGCATTGGACAGGCGCGCCACCCTACAGTCGTCGTCCCGAGGACGGCGGCCGGGGGTGGCGTGTGTCCACTGTAGCGCGAAAATGGACTTTGTAACAACTTTGTGACACCCGGCTCTTGGCTCCCCCTCGGGCGGTCGCTGCGCCCACTCCTACCCGAAGCGTGGTAGGTAGGACGCGTGATCCTCCGGCAAGTCACCCACGACGATCTCGGCTGCGCGTCCTACCTCATCGGCGACGACGAGGCCGGGGTCGCGGCCGTCGTCGACCCGCGCCTCGACATCGACGAGTACCTGCGGCTCGCGCGCTACCTCGGCGTCTCGATCGAGCACGTGCTCGAGACCCATACCCACGCCGACCACGTCTCCGGCCACAGCCGGCTCGCCGCGGCGACGGGCGCGGTCATCCACATCCACCGCGAGGCCGGCGCCGGGTACCCGCACGAGCCGTTCGACGACGGCTGGGAGCTGTCGCTGGGCGCGCTGCGCGTGCGAGCGCTGCACACGCCGGGGCACCGGCCGGAGCACACGGCGTTCGTGCTGACGGACACGGCGCGGGGCCCCGAGCCGTGGGCCGTGCTGACCGGCGACTCGCTGTTCGTCGGCGACATCGCGCGGCCCGACCTCGCGGTCGACCGCGAGGAGGGCGCGCGGGGGGTGTTCGGCTCGCTGCGCGCGCTGCTGGCGCTGCCCGGTTCGACGGAGGTGTGGCCGGGCCATCTGGGCGGGTCGCTGTGCGGCGGGCCCGGGATGGACATGAAGGTCTCGTCCACGGTCGCGTTCGAGCAGGCGCACAACCAACTGCTCGGCGAGGAGGACGAGGACGTGTTCGTGCGGTCTTCGCTGGCGTCGCTCGGCCCGCAGCCGCCGAACTTCAGGGCGATCGTCGAGATCAACCGCGGCGGCGAGACCGCCGAGCGCCCGGATGCACGGCCGCTGACGCCCCGCCAGGTCGAGCTCAAGCGCGCGGAGGGCGCCCTGCTGGTCGACATCCGCACCGACCTCCAGTTCGACGACGCCCACGTCGGCGGCGCGGTCGCGATCACCGCCCTGCGCGCCGGCTTCGGCTCCAAGCTCGCGTGGCTGGCCGACCACGAGCAGGAGGTGGTGCTGATCGGCCGCGACGACGCCGACGCCCTGCACGCCGCCCACCTGGCGGCTGCCGTCGGGATCACCCGGATCGGCGGGTACCTCGCGGGCGGGATGACGAGCTGGCGGGAGGACCGCCGCCCGGTCGAGCGAATCGAGCGCGTCGCCCTGGACGAGCTGCACGAGCGCTGGGAGGCGGACCGCGACGGCCTGCAGGTGCTCGACGTCCGCGAGCGCGACGAGTGGGACGCGGGCCACATCCCGGGCTCCGCCTTCACGCCGTACCACGACCTGACCGCCATCCCGGCCGAGCTCGACCGCGACCGCCCGGTCGCGGTCGTGTGCGCGTCAGGCCAGCGGGCGGCGGTCGGCGCGAGCCTGCTGCAGCGCCACGGCGCCGCGGAGGTCTGGCACGTGGTCGACGGCGGCGTGCCCCGGTGGGAGCGTCAGGGCTGGCCTACGGCTCGACCTTGAGCTCGGCGATCTGGGCCGCAGAGCCCTCGAGCTCGATCTCGAAGATCCCCGTGATCGTCGCCTTGAAGGCGATCGTCTCGGTCTTCCCGGGCTCGAGGTCCTTCTTGATGTCGTACCCGTGGACGTGGAGCTCCTCGGCCTCGTCGCTGCGGACGCGGAAGCGGACGGTGTCGCCCTGGTCGACGGTGATCGTCCGCACCTTGCCGGCCTGCAACAGCGGAGGCGGCTTCGGGGTCGCCGTGGCGGTGGGGATGGGCGTTGCCGTCTGCGCCGACTTCGCGGCCTTGTCCGTTTCGCCGCCGCCGCCCGCGAGCACGATCACCGCGACGACCGCGATCACCGCCGCGATGCCGAGGAAGGTCAGGCGCTGGGCGCGGGACACCGTCTCGACGATAGAGAACCAGGAGGAGCACCCGCATGCCGACACGCAAGGCGCACGCTGAATGGAATGGATCGCTCCCGGAGGGCAGCGGCAGGATGCAGTTCGGGTCGGGCGCCTTCGAGGGCCCCTACTCGTTCGCGTCGCGCATGGAGGACGGGCCGGGCACGAATCCGGAGGAGCTGATCGGCGCCGCGCACGCGGGCTGCTTCTCGATGGCGCTCTCCGGCGTCCTCGGCGCCGAGGGCCACGAGCCGGAGTCGATCGCGACCGACGCCGCGGTGCGCTTCGACAAGGAGGGCGAGGGCTGGGCGATCAAGAGCGTCGCGCTGACCACGCGCGGGCGGGTGCCCGGGCTCGACGAGGACGGCTTCCGCAGGGCGGCCGAGACGGCGAAGGAGAACTGCCCCGTGTCGCAGGCGCTCGGCGGGGTCGAGATCACGCTCGACGCCACGCTCGAGGGCTGAGCGCGGCGCTCAAGGGGAGAAGGCGCGGAACCGAGGGGCCGCGACCTCGCCCGAGCCGAGCACGCGCAGCGGCCCGGCCACGGTGTCGTGCGGGCCCGAGAAGAACTCGCGCTGGACCCGCCGGCGGCGGCCGGCCTGATCGTCGCCGGCCGCGCGGCGCAGGGCGTCGAGCACCGTCTCCATCGCCGCGTGGCCGAGGGCGGCGTAGGGACCGGGGCGACGCCCGTAGGCGCGCGCGAAGGCGGCTTCGAACGCCCGCAGCGCGGGCGTCGAGCCCGGCTCGGGCGCGCTCGAGACCAGCACCGTGCGCCGCGCGGCCTGGCCCTTCAGCCGGTCCTCGACGCCGTTGCGCACCGTCGCGTCGGGCAGGACCACGCGTGCCCCGGGCGTCTCGCGCGCGACGCTCGCGGCGACCTCCGCGGCGGCGAGCGGGTCCTCCCCCGCATAGATCACCGCAGCGTCCCGGCCGGGCTCGGCCACGACCTTCACGCCGGCCGCCGCCGCCGCCCGGCGGACCTCGCTCGCGAGCGCCGTGGCGTCCTCCCCGCCCTCCGCCTCGACGACGACGCGGCGCGTGCCCGCGGCGCGCACGAGCGCCGGCGCCTGAGCGCGGTCGTCCCCGACGAGGCGCGCGAACGTCCGCCCGCCCGCCGGGAACCATCGCTCGGGCTCGTCCGCCGCCAGCCGGTGGCTGAAGCCGGGGTAGCCCGCGCCGAGCGACACGTGCAGGAAGCCCGCCTCGTTGAGCAGCGGGATCGACGCGCGGGCGCCCTCGGAGTCGACCGTGCCGATCACCGCCGCCGTCTGCGTGTCGGCCATCGCGGTGCGCGCCGCGTCGCCCGCGGCTCGCCTGCGCCGGCGCGGGTCCTCCGCCGCCTCGTCGAGCGAGGAGAAGTTGATCGTGGAGTCGCCGACCTTGCCGTGCACCTCGGCGAGCGCGAGCTTCTCGCCCTCGACGATGTCGCGGGCGCTGCCGCGGGCCGGGCCCGGCAACGAGGAGTACACGGTCAGCGTCGTGCCGACCGTGGTGCCCCCGCCCCGGATCGCCTCGCGGTTGCCGCACGCGGCCTGGGCGAGCGCGGCGGCCGCGAGCGCCAGGACGAGCGCTCGCCGCCTCACCGCCCGGCGCGTTTGCGCGACGCCGCCCGGATCCGGCGCACGAAGGTGCGCACGACCGCGTACGCCGGGCGCGGGCGCCCGCGCCGGTCGGTCAGCGCCGAGTCCCAGGTGGCGTCCGGCGCCGGCGCGGTCCAGTGGTAGAAGTAGATGCGCCGCACGCGGGGGCTGAGGCGGGCGAGCTTCAGCACCCACCTCGTCGCCTTGACGGCGTGCTTGGGCGAGTCGGCGAACTCGATCCTCGAGCCGTTGTCCCGCCGCACCAGGCCGCCCGTCTCCGTGAACCAGATCTTCGCCTTCGTCGCGCGCAGCAGTGACCGCGTGCCGCTGGTGCGGAAGCGGTTGGCGTCGATGTAGTTGTGGAGCCCCCAGATGCCGATCCGGTGCTTCGCGTGCCGCTCCACCTGCTTGACCCAGCGCGGCATGGCGAGCGTGTCCAGGACGGAGGGCGCGACGATCGTGCACGAGCGGCAGTTGTCGCGCAGGATGTCGTAGTAGCGGCCGACGACGGCGGGGTGGTTCCACGTCGGCTGACCGCGGTGGTTCGCCTCGTTCCAGGTCAGGTAGGTCGTGATGAAGGGGTAGCGGGCGCGGAAGCGGAGGAACACCTGGCGGAACCGGCGCGGCGAGGGCAGCAGCTTGCGGCGCGCCTTGGACTGCGAGCGCGAGCGGTTGAAGCCGAGCAGCACCCGCGCCCCGGCGTTCTCGGCGGCCGCCATGTACGCGTCGACCTCGTCGCGCTGCCACTTGCTGTCCAGCGCGTCCCAGGACACGATGTAGCGCACGTCGCGGGCGCCGAGCCGGTACCACGGCGCGCTGGCGAAGATGCCGTCGCTCTGCTCGCCGATGCCCACCACGAGCGGCGCGGCGGCGGTCGCCGCCGACGGCAGCGCGAGGAGGGAGAGCGCCGCGGCGGCGGCGCACAGGAGACGGCGACGCACGCCGCTCAGGCTCCCGGGAGGACGGCGTCCTCGTGCGAGGAGGGGGTCACATCGACCTCTTCGCCGTCGAGTCGCATCTTCCCCATCCCGGAGAGGAACAGGTGGATCTCCTCGAAGCTGCGGTGGCCGGTCTGCACCGCCTCGATGGTAGAGAGCGGCCCCGCCGCCAGGGCGGGGCCGCGATCTCCAGAGGTGGGGCTACGCCCGGACCCGGCGCACGAGCGCGCGGATCACGGGCTCGGGTCGGTGTCGTTCGCGGCGCTCGGCGGCTGCCGCATGGGCGTAGGGCTGATGGATCAGGGAATGCATGTGGGACTCCGGTCGTTGAACTGGACGGAGCCGCCCACGAGCCTGGGGAGGCGAAGGACCTTCGAAGGGTCGCGGGCGGCATGGCTGCCCGCGACGAGGGACGATCCCTACGGCGCGAGCAGGAGATCGACGGAACGGCGCTTCATGTCTCCTGCTCACCTCCTGGGGATCGGACGTCGGGTCGGTCGGCGACGATACCGGGCCGTGGCCGGCCTGTCAGTGCGGTTAACCGCACCCGCCGCCCTCAGCCCGTGGCGACGAGTAGACCCGGCCGGCTCATGGCCTCGCGCCAGACCGCTCGCGTCGCCTCGCGGGCCATCCCGGCCTCCAGCCGCTCCGCGACCCAGGCGGGCCCGGTCGCCGCGGCGCCGCCGTCGATCGCCGCGATGCCCTGGTGGCGCTCACCGCCGAGCCGCTCGCCGGGGCCCGTCAGCACCTCGGTGAGCGTCTCGCCCGGGCGGATGCCGAGCAACTCGATCTCAGCCGGCTCGCCGGCGCCCGCCCCGGCCCAGATGCGCTCCGCGAGCTCGCCGACGGTGAGCTCGGCGGGGTCGTGCGGCGTGGCGAGCACCTCTCCCTCGGCGGCGAGCAGCGCGCCGTGGGCGAGCACCAGCGCGGCGTGGGCGCTCGTGATCCAGAAGCGCCGCATGCCCGTGTCGGTCACGGTCAGCGGCACGCCGGCGCGCGCCTGGCGGAGGAAGAGCTCCGACGCGCTGCCCGTGCTGGCCAGGACGTTGACCAGGCGCACCGCGCAGCGATGGCCGCCGGTGCTGCCGGCTGCGTAGGCGGTCAGCTGCTCCATGAAGCGCTTGGTGCGGCCGTAGAAGCTCGCCGCCAGGGCGGCCTTGTCCGTCGAGGCGACGACGACCGTGTCCACCCCCGACGCCTCGGCCGCGCGCAGCACGTTCCAGCTCCCCTGCAGGTTGGTGTCCATGAACTCGTCGGGATGCGTCTCCGCCCAGTCGACGTGCTTGTAGGCCGCGAGGTGGAAGATCACGTCGGGCCGCGCGCGCGCCACCGCGGCGCCGAGCTGGGCGCCGTCGCGGATGTCGCCGAGCGCGTGCTCCGTCACCGCCAGGGCCGCCGCGTCGCGCCCGCGCCGGTCCGCGGTCAGCGACGCCTCGTGGGAGTCGAGCAGCGTCACGCGCTCGGGCCGGAAGCCGAGGAGCAGGGACGCGAGCCGGCCCCCGATCCAGCCGCCGCCGCCCGTGATCAGCACCCGCCGTCCGCCGAAGCGCTCCTGCAGCTCGAGGACGGACGGCACGGGATCGCGCCGGCCGAGCACGGCGGACCAGTCGAACGCGTCGACGGGAAGCCGGCGCGCGGGTCGCCGCGCCGGCGCCGCGGGCAGGGCGAGCGCCCGCTCCACCTCGCGGTAGCCCGCCTTCATCTCGGGCGACCGCGCCGGGTCGGGCTCGTTGATCTCGGCGACGATGTAGGGCACCAGCTCGCCAAGCCGCCGCACCGCGGGGTCGAGGTCGAGCTCGCCGCTGCCGTACGGCAGGCCCTCGCCGAGCAGCCCATGGGCGTCGGAGACGTGCGCGACCTCGCTGAGCGGGCCGAGCTCCTCGACGTAGCGCTCGAGGCCCAGCCCGTCGTCGGAGGCGAGGCCGAACAGGGACGGGTACGCGGCGGCGAACGTGCGGAACAGGGCGGCGTGCGAGGTGTCCAGCGTGACCCGCAGGCCGTCCACCCGGTCGCACCACGCCCGCAGGTCCTCCCAGTGGCCGCCGACGGGCGACAGGAAGACGCCGCCGGTGCGCATGCGCAGCACGGGCGGCACGTTCTCGATCAGCGGCGTGACGCCCTCGGCCGCGCACGCGCTCGCGTAGAAGCGCAGGTACTCCTCGACCGCCGCGCCGTCGAGCCGGTCGTGCGCCCGGAACTCGTCCGGCGACATCGGCACGAACAGGTGGATGGTCAGCACGGGCGAGCCGATCGCGGCCGCGAACCGCGCCGACGCCTCGATCCCGCGCCGGGCCTCGTCGTCGAGCCGGTCGACGCGTACGAACGCGCCGCTGGGCCACGCCACCGGGCACTCGGCGGTCAGCGCCAGCCCGCGCTCGGCGACGTCGCGCCCGACCGCGATGGCGTCCTCGAGCGCGCCCGGGGTGGCGACGTGCCGGGGGGCGAGGCAGAGCTCGAGCCCGCGCCAGTCTCCGCCCGTCAGCCGGTCGGCGACCTGGGCGGCCTCAGGCGCGGCCTTGAGCAGCGGGATGGCGGCGGAGCCACTCGACATAGGAGACCACAGCGTCCTCGATGGGACGGACGGTCAAGCCTAGCCTCGCCAGTCCGTCCTCCGCGGGATAGCTGCGGTCCTCGCCCGCCGGCAGCTCGCCGCCCGGCGTCTCGATCGGCACGTCCGCGCCGAGCGCCGCGCAGACCAGCTCCGCCGCTCGCATCAGCGAGGTCGGGCGGCCGGCGGCGAGCGTCAGCGTCTCGCCCCAGCGGCCCTCCATGGCGATGGTCTCGAGCGCGAGCACGACGTCGTCGACGTAGACGAAGTCGCGCACCCGCTGCGGATCGCCGGGGATGACGATCGGCGAGCCTTCGAGCGCCCGGCGGGCGAACGCCGCGATCGCGCCCGTGGCCCCCTCCCAGGCCACCTGACCCGGCCCGAAGACCGACGTCAGTCGGGTCACCGTGGCGCGCGCCGCATGCCGGTGGCACGCTTCCTCCCCGAGTCGCTTGGAGAGCCCGTAAGGGTCCGGCGACGGCTCGAGCGCCGCCCGCACCGTCGACGGGTACACGAGCCCGGCGCCGTGCTGCAGGCATCCCTCGAGCAGGTTGACGGTGGTGCCGGCGTTCTCGCGCACCGCGCCGGCCGGGTCGCGGCGGGCCCGCTCCGGGTCCGGGACGCCCGCGAAGTGCAGGACCGCGTCGCAGCCCGCGATCAGCGCCCGTGCCGCGGGGTCGCCGGCGTCGATGCGCTCGGCGGCGACGCCCTCGGCGTGCGCCCGCCCGGCGCCGCCCGGGCGTGCGAGCCCGACGACCTCGTGGCCGCGCTCGCCGAGCACGGTCGCCGTGCGCCAGCCGAGGAAGCCGGTCACCCCGGTCACGAGGAACTTCACGGTGCGCTTCGGCCCAGGTAGCCCGCGACGGTGTGCTCGTAGCCCAGCTGCGGCTCCACGGTCCAGGCCGCGCCGCCCGCCGGCGCGCGACCCTCGGCGAGCGCCGCCGCGTCCGCCACCGTGAGCGTCTCGGCGGCGAGGTTGTAGGCCACGACGTCGCCGGGCGGCGGAACGTCGCAGTCGAGCAGGAGGCGGGCCGCGTCGGCGACGTGGACCGCGCCGATCGTCTGGCGCCCGCCGCCGTCCAGGGTCAGCGCCTCGCCCGCCGCGGCGAGGCGCCGGAACCGGTCGATCACGGTCTGGGACTCGGGCGCGTCGTGCTCGACGGGGCTGGGGCCGTAGACGATCCCGAGCCGCGCGTGGGCGAGGCCGAAGCCGCCGCGGCGCGCGTGCATGGTCAGCACGAGCTCGGCGTAGACCTTGGAGAGGTGCGCGAGGTCCCCCTGCTCGCCGTAGGGCCGGTCCGGCCCGACGGTCCCGCTCAGCCCGGGGCCGTAGACGTGCAGCGAGCTGCCGTGGACGAGCGCCGTCGCCGGCGAGGCCGCCACGGCCTCGGCGACGCGGCGGGCACCCGTCAGGTTGGTCTGCTCGGTGCCGTCCGGGTCGCGCTCCGAGATCGGCCGGCTGGCCTGCGCCGCGAGCAGGACGACCCGCTCCGGGCCCATGGCGAGCAGGCGGTCGAGCGCCGCGCCGTCACGGATGTCGGCGGTCTCCACGATCGCGCCGCGCTCCTCCAGGCCGGCCGCCTGGGCACGCTCGGTCGCGCTCCAGTTGTCGGCCAGCACCACCGGCTTCGCGCGCGCCAGCGCGAGCTCCGCCGCCGCCGCGCCGATATAGCCGGCGCCGAGGATCAGGATCATCGGCTCAGATGGGGATGACGTGCGGGGCGGCGGGGACGACGTTGCGCGTGTCCACCACCAGCCGGGCCCGGTCCCAGCGGGGCTCGGCGAGGAACTCGCGGTGGGGCACGAGCATCACGACGCAGTCGGCGGCCTCGACCTCCCGGTCGCTCCACGCGACGCTCGCGTAGTCGTGCCCGTCGAGCTCCAGGACGGGGAAGTGCGGGTCGCAGTAGCGGACGTCGCCCCCACGGCTGGCGAGCAGCCGCAGCACCTCGAGGCTCGGCGACTCCCGCATGTCGGCGACGTCGGCCTTGTAGGCGACGCCGAGCAACAGGATGCGAGAGCCCTTGATCGGCCGGCCGACGTCGTTCAGCGCGTCGCCGATCTTCTGCAGCACGAAGTTCGGCATGGCCGTGTTGACCTCCGCCGCCGCGTCGATCAGCTTCGCCGAGTACCCGTACTCGCGCAGGCGCCAGGCGAGGAAGTGCGGGACCACCGGGATGCAGTCGCCGCCGAGCCCCGGGCCCGGGTAGTGCGGCATGAAGCCGAACGGCTTGCTGGCGGCGGCCTCGATGACCTCCCACGACGAGATCCCGAGCCGGTCGCACATCAGGCACAGCTCGTTCGCGAGCGCGATGTTGACCGCGCGGAACGTGTTCTCGTGCAGCTTCGCCGTCTCGGCCACGATCGGGCTGGAGACCGGCACCACCGTGTCCACGATGGTCTCGTACATCAGACGGGTCCGGCGCAGGCACTCCTCGCTCACCCCGGCGACGAGCTTCGGCGTCGTGTGGACGTCCCAGTCGGCGTTGCCCGGGTCCACCCGCTCGGGCGCGTAGCCCAGGAAGATGTCGTGCCCGACGACGGCGCCGGCGCGCTCCAGGATCGGCCGGATGACCTGCTCCGTGGTGCCCGGATAGGTGGTCGACTGCAGCACCACGAGCTGGCCCGGGACGAGCCGCTCCGCCACCGCCTCGGCGGCGGCGACGACGTAGGAGAGGTCCGGGGTGCGGGTCTTCGACAGCGGGGTCGGCACGCAGATCGTCAGCGCGTCGAGCCCGGACACCGCCGCGAAGTCCGTCGTCGCCTCGAGCTTGCCGTCGACGGTCGCGTAGCGCTCGGCCGGCACGTCGACGAGGTAGGAGCGCCGCTCGGCGACCGCGCGCACGCGCTCGGCGTCGATGTCGATCCCGAGCACGTCGAAGCCGGCCTCGGCGAAGGCCATCGCGAGCGGCAGGCCCGCGTAGCCCAGGCCGACGATTCCGATGCTGGCCGAGCGAGTGGCGACGCGCTCGTCGAACACCGGGGCGGAGAGGAGCTGCGCCATCCACGCTGAAGCTAGCAGCGCAACCTGTCGCCTCCCGCTGCGCTATACCACCAACGATGTCATTCGGCGAGTCACTGCAAGAGCTGGCCGATGACGGCACGGCCCTCATCGGCTTCCTCGCCGCCGCCGCCCTCGTCCTGTTCCTCACGCCCCTCGTCGGGCGGCTCGCCCCGCGGATCGGCGGGCTGGACGACAAGGCCGATCGCCCCCGGGTGCACCGGGGGGCGATCCCCCGCATCGGCGGGCTCGCGATCGTCGCGGGCATCCTCGTGCCCGCCGCGGTGCTGATCGACATCGACGGCCCGTACCTGGGCATCTTCATCGGGACGCTGCTGGTCGCCGCGCTCGGGCTCTACGACGACCTGCGCGGCGTGACGCCGAGCCGCAAGCTGGTGGGCGTCACCCTGATCGCGCTGGTGCCCGTCGTCGGCTTCGACGTGACCTTCGAGCACCTGACGCTGCCGGGCATCGGCGACCACGACCTCGGGGCCGCCGCCTATCCGCTGACCATCGTGTGGGTCGTCCTGCTGGCCAACCTCGTGAACCTCATCGACGGCATGGACTCGCTCGCCGCCGGCATCGTCGCGATCGCGGCCGCGTCGTTCGCGATCCTCTCCGCCTCGTTCGGCCGCGCGGACGCCGCGGTGCTCTCGGCGATCGTCTGCGGGTCGACGCTGGCGTTCCTGTTCCACAACTACCACCCGGCGAAGATCTTCATGGGCGACTCGGGGGCGCTCGCGCTGGGCTTCCTGCTCGCCACGCTGGCCGTCGACGGCGTACTGAAGACCGCCGCCGCGATCACGCTCGTCGCGCCGCTGCTGGTGCTCGCCGTGCCGATCCTCGACACGTCGTTCGTGATCCTCAAGCGGCTCAAGTACCGCCGCCCACCATGGGCCGCGGACCACAACCACTTCTACCACCGGTTCATGCGCATCGGCTTCTCGCAGCGGCGCACGGCCGCCTACCTGCACCTGTGGGCGCTGATGATGGCCGGCTACGCGCTGCTGGCGCGGTTCGTGCCGCCTCGCCCGCGCGGCGACTGGGACCTCGAGCGCTCGCTGCTGCTGGGGGGCGTCGGGCTGCTCGTCATCGCCGCCTCGATCTGGATGGTCTACTCGCTCGAGATCCTCAAGGCGCGCCACCTGCACGCCGTGGGCCTGCGGCGCTTCGGCGCGGCCGAGGAGGCCGAGGCGGTCGAGCCCGAGCCCGACGAGGCCGTCGAGCGCGCGCTCGAGGCGCGCGCCTAAGCGCTCAGGGCGAGCCGCAGCAGCTCGCCGGGGTCGCGCCGGACGCGCTCGTCCAGGCGGGCGGCGGGCTTGGGCTCGAAGACGATCGCCCCGGGATCCTTGAGGACCCGCAGGCGGCCCTCCCGCACGAGCAGCTCGTCGACGCCGCCGAGCGGGCCCTCGAACATCGACCACACGGGCGTGCCGAGGACGGCCGCCTCGCGGTTCATCGTCCCGCCGGCCGACACGAGGACGTCGGCGAGGGCGACGAGGCTGCGGCCGTCGACGGTGCGGTCGGGCACGACGACACGCTCGAGGCCGAGCGCCCGCACGCTCTCGCGCTGCTCGGCGGTCCGCGCCAGCACCACCGTCGTGACGCGCGGGTCGCTCGCGGCGCGCCGCAGCACGCCGTCGAGCAGGGGCGCCTCCGAGCCGCCGAGGTAGAGCGCGTAGGAGGGCGCGGTGCGGACGACATTGAGCACCTGCCCCGCCGGCACGCCGAGCGCCGCGGGGACCCCGCGGTCCGGCTCGAAGTCCGCGAGGTAGTACTCCTCCTTGAGGCCGGGGTAGCGGATCAGCTTGGCCCCGCGGGCGCCGTAGCGGGCCAGCCGCCCCGGGGGGATCGCCTCGGGGACGAGCACCCGGTTGGCGAGGCGGCAGTTGACGTGGTGCTGCAGCGCGGCCCACTCGTAGTCGAACATCGTCGCGTTCGGGAATCCGAGAATGCGCGCGACCGGCGGCACGTCGGTCGAGCCATGGGCGAGCGCGTGGTCGAACCGGCGCGGATGCGCCCAGCGGAGGAGCCGGCGGACGCGATCGGCGGCGGCGAGCGCCTTGTCGCTCCGCTTGACGCCGCCGTAGCGGCCGATGACGGTATGGGCCCGGCCCCACTGCTCGAGCAGCTCGACCGTGTGCGAGAGCGGGCGGGCCGTGAGCTCGACGTGGTGCCCGGCGGCTTCGAGGCGCTCCACGAGCGGCCGCAGCACGATCACGTGGGCGGTGTTGGTGAAGTCGACCCAGATCCGCACGGGTCGCGGTGTCTAGCATGCCGCGTCCCATGAAAGCCCTGGTGACCGGCGGAGCGGGGTTCATCGGCTCCAACCTCGTGGACGCGCTGCTGGAGCGCGGCGACGCCGTCGACGTCCTGGACGATCTCTCGACGGGCCGCCGCGAGAACCTCGCCGACGCCGGGTCCCGCGGCGCCGTCCTGCACGAGGCGGACATCCGCGACGGCGAGCGGGTGGCCGCGATCGTCGGCGCCGCCGCCCCGGAGGCGATCTACCACCTCGCGGCCCAGATCGACGTCCGCGTCTCGGTCGCCGACCCGGCGCTGGACGCGGACATCAACGTCCGCGGCACGATCAACGTGCTCGAGGCGGCTCGCCTGGCGGGCGTGCGGCGCGTCGTGTTCTCCTCCACTGGCGGAGCGATCTACGGCGACGCGCCGGAGATCCCGACACCCGAGGCCGCGACGCCCCAGCCCATGGCGGGCTACGGGCAGGCGAAGCACGCGGCCGAGGGCTACGCAGGGCTGTACGGCCGGCTCCACGGGCTCTCCTGCGTGTCGCTGCGCTACGCCAACGTCTACGGGCCGCGGCAGGACCCGCACGGCGAGGGCGGCGTCGTGGCGATCTACTGCGGGAAGCTGCTCGAGGGCGGGCGCCCGGTCGCCTTCGGCGACGGGCTGCAGACCCGCGACTACGTCTACGTCGGCGACGTCGTCCGCGCGAACCTGGCGGCCGGCGAGTCCGCGTGGGAGGGCGCGCTCAACATCGGCACGGGGACCGAGACGACGGTGCTCGAGCTCGCGCAGATCCTGCAGGACCTGCGCGGGGACGGGGCGTTCGCGCCCGACCATGCGCCGGCGCGGGCCGGCGAGGTCCGGCGCAGCGCCATCGACCCGGCGCGCGCCCGCGACGTGCTCGGCTGGGAGGCGCGCGTCGAGCTGATCGACGGGCTGCGGCACACCCTCGCGAGCCTGGGCGGCTGACCGCGGCGGTCAGGGCACCGCGCGCTCGTAGTACTGCTCGGCCCCCGAGTGGAGCCGGATCGGCGCGATGACCTGCTGCGCGCGGGCCGGGTCGAGGTCGCGCGACTCAGGATGGGCCTTGACGAGCTCGCCGCCGTACTTGAACAGCAGCTCGGTGAGGTCGTGCGCCAGCCCGCCGTTCATCTTCTCGCTGACCACGATGTAGTTGGGGATCGCGATCGTCGGGACCGCGCCGGTCACGCCCGGATAGGTCCCGGCCGGGATCTCGGCGTCCTCATAGACGCCGCCGTAGCGCTGGCGCAGCGGCCTGGCGAGCGCGCGGACGTCGAGCATCGTCACGCGATGGGCGCGCGTGAGGTCCGTGACCGCGCTGGTCGGCAGGCCGCCGGACCAGAAGAACGCGTCGAGCGAGCCGTCCGCGACGGCGGCGGCCGACTCGGCCACCCCCAGCTGCGCGCGCCGGATGCCGCTGCGCGAGTCGATCCGGGCCAGCTCGAGGACGCGCTCGGCGATCACCTCGGTGCCCGAGTCGGGCGAGCCGACGCTCACCCGCTTCCCCTCGAGGTCCTTCAGCGACCGGATGCCGGAGCCCTGGGCGGCCACGACCTGGACGTAGCTGCGGTAGATCTGCGCCAGGGCGGCCAGCCGGACCGGCCGCTTGAACGCCTCCCGGCCCTCGACGGCGTCGAGCGCGGTGTCGCCCAGCGTCAGCGCGATGTCGGCCTTCCCGTCGCGCAGGCGGAGCAGGTTTTGCACGGCGCCCGTGCTCTCCTGGGCCGTCGCGCGGTAGCCCTGGAGATGGCGGCTGATCACCGTGGCGAACGCGGCGCCGTAGACGAAGTAGATCCCGCCCTGGCCCCCGGTCGACACCCGCAGCCGCTCGGGCGAGCGGTCCTCCCGTTCGGAGCCGCCCCCTCCGCCCCCGCCGCAGCCCGCCGCGACGGCGGTCACGACCGCCAGGGCGAGCCACCTGCGCATGGGGCTCAGACCGCCGTCGGTGTCCCGAGCTGCGCGTAGAGCGGATGGCGCTCGGCGATCGTGCTCACCCGCTCGGCGAGCTCACCGCGGACCGACTCGAAGTCCGGCTGCAGGGCCTGGCCGATCATTCGCCCGATCTCCTGGAACTCGTCGACGCCGACCCCGCGCGTCGCGAGCGCGGACGTGCCGACGCGCAGCCCGGACGAGACCGCCGGCGGCCGCGGGTCGAACGGCACGGCGTTGCGGTTGACGGTGATCCCGATGTCGTGCAGCCGGTCCTCGGCCTGCTTGCCGTCGAGCTCGGAGTCGCGCAGGTCGACGAGCACGAGGTGCACGTCGGTCCCGCCCGTGAGGACGTTGACCCCCGCACCGGCGCCGAGCAGCTCCTCGGCGACGGCCTTGGCGCCCGCCACCGTGCGCTCCTGGCGCTCGCGAAAGAGGTCGGACTGCGCGATCTTCAGCGCGACCGCCTTGCCGGCGATGACGTGCTCGAGCGGGCCGCCCTGCTGACCGGGGAAGACCGCGGAGTTGATCTTCTTGGCGTGCTCCTCGCGGCAGATGATCATGCCGCCGCGGGCGCCGCCGAGCGTCTTGTGGATCGTCGTCGTCACGACGTCGGCGTACGGCACCGGGTTCGGGTGCAGGTCGGCGGCGACGAGGCCGGCGAAGTGCGCCATGTCGACCATCAGGAACGCGCCGACGTCGTCGGCGATCGCGCGGAAGCGCTCGAAGTCCAGGAAGCGCGGGTAGGCCGACCAGCCCGCGAGGATCAGCTTCGGCCTGCGCTCGTGCGCGATCCGCTCGACCTCGTCCATGTCGATCAGGTGGTCCTCGCGCGAGACCTCGTACGGCGCGATGTCGTAGAGCCGGCCCGAGAC
>Ga0126309_10000320_pt1 | contig 16267 bp, 16 predicted proteins | sample Plot56_FD_92541 | JGI IMG/M metagenome (GOLD analysis project Ga0126309, IMG submission 92541) | Serpentine soil microbial communities from UC McLaughlin Reserve, CA, USA - Plot56 | ecosystem: Environmental > Terrestrial > Soil > Grasslands | place: USA: UC McLaughlin Reserve, Lake County...
CTGGAACGTGTAGTCCCCGGCGTGCGCGTTCGCCGCCTTCAGGTCGACCAGCAGGCTGGCCGTGCCGGCGCCCGACGCCGACTCGGTCGTCGTTCCGAGCACCCGGCCGGCGCCGTCGATCACGGTGACGACGTAGTTCATCGCGTCGTTCCTGTCCAGCACCGCGTCCGACGGATGCGAGAGCGTCACCTTCAGGTGCGTGCGATTCGGGGGCACGTACGTCGTGAAGGAGCGTGAGTCCGTGCCGCCGATCGCGACCCGCGGCGCGTCGTACGTCCAGAAGTCGGAGCGGTCGACCTTGAACGGAGTCGACGCCAGCGAGCGCTTGTCTGCCGCGCTCTGGGCCGACGCGATCCGGGTCGCGTAGCCGCCGCCGCGGACTAGGTCGACCGCAGCCGTCAGGTCGACGCGGCCGTACCCGATCTGCCAGAACCCGAGCTGGGTGCCGGCGGCGTCGGTGACCGGTTTCGCCGTCGCCTGCAAGGCATTGCGGAGCTGGCTCGTGGTCAGCGAGCCGTTCGCCTGCAGCAGGACGGCTGCGGCTCCGGCCGCGTGCGGCGAGGCCATGCTCGTTCCGGACGCCGTCGTGTTGCCGTACGGCGGACACGGACCGACGGCGGTGCCGGCTGTGTCGCAGGTGGACGAGATCGAGGCGCCCGGGGTCGTGATGTCCGGGTGGTAGATGCCGACCCGGTCACCTATGAAAACGGTGTGGCCGCCGGCGCCGATGGTGGACGGCAGCGAGTTGTCGTACTTGAGCCCGTTCGACGAGAAGTCGGCGCGAACGTGGCTCAGCGTCTCCGCCGCGACCGAGGTCACCCACGGCGCCTGCGAGAACGGGTTGAGCGACATCTCGGCGTTCGTGCGCCCGCTGTTGCCGGCGGCGAAGAAGACGTTGACGCCGAGGTCGGAGACGGCCTTCGTCGCGACGTTGACCGGCGCGCGGGCATCGAACTGCTGGAACGAGTTGCCCCAGGAGTTGTTGATGACCCGGACGCCCCACAGCATCGGCTGGTCGAGTAGGTGGTCGTACGCCGTCACGACGGCGGTCGTGAACAACACCTCGCCGATCGAGTAGCAGACGAGGTTCGCGTCCGGAGCGACCCCGATGTGCTCGGGCGCCGTGTGGCCGTCCGCCGCGATGATCCCGGAGACGTGCGTTCCGTGGCCCGAGCCGAGGTCGCTGTTCTGATAGGGGCCTTGCTCGATCGGGACGACGATCGTGTTGCTCGAGTCCGGCGGGACGTTCGCGTATTCGGCGCTGTAGAGCTTGACGTTGTGGACGACGTGGTCGGCGAGGTCCGGGTGGCTGGCGTCGCAGCCCGAGTCGACGACAGCGACAGTGACGCCCTTGCCGGTGAAGCCGGCCGCGCGGGTCGCCGCGGCGCCCATCGCGTCCGCCGAGGCCTGGTCGAACAGCTGGATCTTGTCGTCGCGATAGACGTCGTTGGCCGCTCCGGTGGCGACCGCGTTACTCATCGACTGCACCGTCCCGCGGACGAGCGCCAGCGGCAGGTGCTTCATCGGCTGCACGGTCAGCCCGTGCGCCTCGAGCGCGGCCACGTCCAGCGTGGTCGGCGTCGAGTCGAAGGTCGCGATCCCGCGGACGACGCTGAGCGGCGACGAGACATGGGTCAGCCGGTCGAGCCCGACGGTGGGCTCACCGGGCGGCAGGCTCCCGACCGCCGATCCGCCGGGCAGGAGCACGGCCAGAACGGCGGCAAAGGCCACCAGCGCACGCAGTTTCATCGAGGTCCTCCCTGAGCTTGCTTCGAGGGCGAAAACCGTTCAATTTCCGGGAGTTCCTCGACCCAAACTTGATTGACCAGTCAGTCGCCGTTCCCTGGTCGGGGGCGTCATCGTCTGAAGGATCACCGCACCGACGACGACGGCGCCGCCGAGGAGCGTCGCGGCACCGGGCTCCTCGCCGTACGCGATCCAGACCCACAGCGGCCCGAGCACGACCTCGAGCAGGGTGATCAGCGCCGCCTCGGCGGCCGGGATCAGGCGGGCGCCGACCGTGAGGAACGCCAGGCCGAGGCCCATCTGCCCGACCCCGAGCAGCACGAGCAAACCGAGGTCTCGGTCGGCGACGCTCGCCGCGTCCGCCAGCGGCGCGAACGCCACGAACACCAGTAGCTGCGAAAGGCAGATCGCCGGCGCCATCGAAACGTCGCGCCGGTGGCGCGTGATCACGATCGTGGCGGCGAACGCGAGCGTCATCACGAACGACGCACCCACGCCCACGACTCCGCCGCTCCCCGCGCCGCCCACCATCAGAGTGACGCCGAGCAGCGCGATCCCCATGGCCAGCGCGGTCCGACGAGAGACCGACTCGCGCAACGCGACCCAGGCGAGCAGGGCGGCGAGGACCGGCGCCACCGCCTGCATGAAGAGGACGTTCGCGACGTTGGCGTGGTTCAGGGCGACGATGAACGACGCCGACGCGACCGCCATGCAGCCCGCGACGGCGAGGCCGGCCCGGCCCATCGTGCGGAAGACCGCGAGAGTGCTCCCGCCGTTGAAGAGCGCGACGAACCCGAGCAGGGCGAGGAAGGCGAACAGCGCCCGCCCGGCGAGCTGCGTCGTCGTGTCGATCGAAAGGGCGCGCTGCAGGAGGCCGGCCGTGGACCAGGCGAGCGCGGCCAGGGCGACGAAGAGCTGACCCCGGCGGCGGGCGTGTGCGTCGTCGGCCGCCCTCGGCACCGCAGGCAGTCAACCACGCTGCCTTGCGGGCCCCGGCCTACGTCGTGCCCGGCGCGTGCACCTTCTTCGGATCGGCGACGAGGTCCAGCTCGAGGACCCGGCCGTTCGCGACGGTGAACCCAATTACCCCGACGACACGGTCAGCCGGCATGACGACAAGGCCCGGGGAGCCGTTGACGGTCGCGGGCCGGCAGTACCGGGCGAACCGACGTCCCCGCGTGAGCACGTAGCCCGCCGCCTGTTCCGCCCCGCGAACAACGGCGGGCTCGCGTTCCGCGGCGGCATGGGCGCCCCGATCGATTCGGAACACGACCTCCGGATCCAGCACCTCGAGGAGCGCGTCGAAGTCGCCTTCGCGGGCTGCCGTCAGGAATGCATCGACGACGACGCGCTGCTCGGCGGGATCAGCTTCGGGGTCGGGCGGGGTTCTTTGAACGCGCCGCCGAGCGCGACTCGCGAGCTGACGCGTCGCGACGGGCGTGCGACCGACGATCGGCGCTATCTCCTCAAAAGGCAGCGCGAACATGTCGTGGAGGACGAACGCGAGCCGCTCCGGGGGCGTCAGCGTGTCGAGCACGACGAGGAGCGCGAGGCCGACCGAATCGGCGACGAGCGCCTCTCGCTCGGGCCCGTCCTGTTCGCCGTCGACCGTGAAGATCGGTTCGGGCAGCGACGGCCTGTCCTCGGGGCGAGTCTGCCGGGCGCGCAGCTCGTCGAGAGCGAGACGCGCGACGATGGTCGTCAGCCAGGCGCGCATGTTCTCGACCGAGCTTGCGTCCGACCGGCTCAATCGCAGTCACGTCTCCTGAACCACGTCCTCGGCGTCGCTGAGCGAGCCGAGCATGCGGTAGGCGACGGTCCGTAGATGCGGCCTGTGTCGCTCGAATTCCTCGGTTTGCCAGTCGCGTTCCGTCACGTCACATCCTTTCCTCGGCGTCCGTCATTAGGGATGACGAACGGGAGCCGGCCGACGTGACCGGTGTCCCGAATCCCGACCGAGGAGATCAAGATGATGTTCGGCATAACCGCATCGTTGGGCCTCGTTCTCTTCGTGGCCCTGCTACTGGTCCCGGGGGGCGTGCTCTTCGTCCCGTTGCCGCTCGGCCTGTTCCTGTTCGGGCTCACCGGCGTGTTCGCAGCAGGCGAGGAGCGCACGGTGCGCCAGCGAGGCGGCGTGGTCGACGACCGGAGTGGGTGGCGCAATGGCTCGTAAGTGGTGGACACTGCTTGTCGTCTGCGTCGGCTCGTTCATGCTCCTGCTCGACGTCACGATCGTGAACGTCGCGCTTCCGCAGATCGAGGCCGACTTCGGCGCGACCCTGACCGACCTTCAGTGGGTGGTGGACTCGTACGTGCTCGCCCTGGCGTCGCTCACCCTGATTGCAGGGTCGCTCGGAGACCGGCTCGGGCGCCGGCGCCTGTTCGTGCTCGGGCTCAGTCTGTTCACGGCGGCCTCCCTGCTCGCCGGTTTCGCCTCCGGCGCGCTGCAGCTCGAGCTCGCTCGCGGGCTCCAGGGCGTCGGCGGTGCCGGGATGTTCGGAACCGTCCTCGCCGTGATCGCTCAGGACTTCCCGGCCGGCGAGCGGGCGGTCGCGCTCGGCGCGTGGGGCGCAACGGTGGGAGCGGCCGTCGCGGTCGGGCCGCTCGTCGGCGGCCTCGTCGTCGAGAAGCTCGGGTGGGAGTGGGTCTTCTTCATCAACATCCCGATCGGCGCCGCCGCCGTCGCGCTCACGCTCGCGCGTGTGAGCGAATCGAAAGAGAGGACGGCCGGGCGGCTCGACTGGCCGGGGGTGGCCACGCTCGCGAGCGGCCTCTTCCTGCTCGTCTTCGGTCTGCTGCGTGGGAACGGCGAAGGCTCGGCGAGCGCGGAGATCGTCGCGGTCCTGGGTGGCTCGGCGATCGTGCTGAGCGCGTTCGTCGCGATCGAGCTCGCCACGGCCGAGCCGCTTCTCGACGTTCGCCTGTTCCGCATCCCTGCCTTCACCGGCGCATCCATCGGTGCGTTGGCGATCTCGGCCGGCCTGTTCGCGATGTTGCTGTACTTCGTCCTCTACCTGCAGAACGTGCTCGGCTACTCGCCGCTCGAGACCGGCGTGAGGCTCCTGCCGATCACACTCGCCGCCTTCGTCTTCGCTCCGCTGGGGGCGAAGCTTGCCGAGCGTTTCCCGCTCCGCGTCTTCCTCGGCGGGGGCCTTGCGATCATCGGTACCGGCCTCCTCCTGATGCGCGGCCTGGACGCGGACTCGGAGTGGACGGCTCTGCTCGTCGGCTTCCTCCTGGCGGGAGCGGGCGCCGGCCTCGTCAACCCGACTCTGGCGGAAGCGGCGATCGGCGTCGTCCCGCGCGACAGGGCCGGAGTGGCGACCAGCATCAACAACACGTTCCGGCAGATCGGAATCTCCGTCGGGATCGCCGTTCTCGGAGTGGTCTTCCAGAGCCGCGTCGAGACCAAGCTCGACGACACCCTGGCGACCGGGCCCGCCGCGCTGAGGCCGCTCGCCGGCGACCTCGCCCAGGCCGCGGCCTCGGGCAACACGGGAGCGATGCTTGCCCACGCCCCGGACGGTACGGACGGCTTTCTCATGCTCGCATCCCGGGAAGCGTTCATCTCCGGCCTCAACGGCATCCTGCTCGTCGCCGCAGCGATCGCGTTCGCCGGCGCCGTGCTGGCGTTCGTGCTCGTTCGACTTCGCGACTTCCGCGAGCAGGACCTCGAGCACGCGCCCGAGGAGCCGGCGATGGAGCTCGCGGCCTGATCCGCCATCGCTCCGGAGCGGCGAATCAGCCGCTCCGGAGCTGAAATCGCCTCTAGAGCCTGGCGTCCTCCTCGCAGCCGGAGCCCGGCCCCACGACAGTGCCGCCGACGACGCCTGACCCGCTCGCGCAGTAGCGCTGGTCACCCGGGAACGGGACCGGGTGGTTGTCGTACGAGAACAGGTCGATCGCGATCACGCAGGCGCTCGTGCTCGCGCACGTGACCGTGTCGTAGGGGATCAGCGGCACGTCGACGCCGTCTCTCGTGAAGTCGGCCGTGACAGTGATCCGCTGCTTGGCGGTCGCGCACCGGACGCCCACGTCGAGCGTCGCCACCACGAGGTAGTCGCCGATCGCCGGCTCCACGAACAGGGAGCAGTCCGCGGCGGAATCGGGCGGCGGCGGTGGCGGGGGCGGCGGCTTCCGCTTCGCGGCGGACACGGCCGGGACGGCGAGGGCGAGCGTGAGCAGGAGGCACAGCGACAGCGCTTTCCTCATCTCGACTCCTTTCCAGTTCTCGATACGCACGAGGTGCGCGGGCGGATCGCAGACGTAAGCGGTTCCCGAGCGGTGATTCCGGGAGGCGATAAGTTCCGGCACGTGCCGCCGGTAGTGCGGATCCCCGCCGCGCTCGCGGACGAGTGGCGGCACGAGCGCGAGTGGCTGGCCGCGCTCCCCGGCATCGTGGCCCAGTGCGCGGAGCAGTGGTCGCTCGAGCTGGAGCAGCCGGTCGACACACCGCACTCGCTCGTCGTGCCGGCCGGCGAGACGGTCCTGAAGGTCAACGCGCCCTCGCACTTCGAGGCCGACCACGAGGCGGACGCGCTCGCGCTCTGGAACGGCGCAGGGGCGGTGCGCCTCTTGGCGCGGGACGACGGGCGTCGCGCGTTCCTCTGCGAGCGCTGCCGGCCCGGTACGCCGCTGTGGGACACGGACGTCGACGAGCTGGTCGTCGTCGCTCCGATGCTGGCCCGCCTCTCGATCGAGCTGGAGGCCGCACAGCCTTTTCGGCTGCTCGCCGACGAGGCAGACCGCTGGGCGGAGGAGCTGCCGCGGCGGAACGAGCTGAGCGGCCGAGCGGTGGAGCCGGCGCTGCTCGACTATGCGCTCGAGGTCCTTCGCACCGTCGACCGCGACGCGCAGTTCCTCGTGAACCAGGACCTCCACGGCGGCAACGTGCTGAGCGCCGTGCGCGAGCCGTGGCTCGTGATCGATCCCAAGCCGCTCGCAGGCGAGCGCGAGCTCGACGGCGTCGCGCTGCTACGGAACGCGATCTTCACCGGGCAGTCGCTCACGCGCTGGCTCGACCTCTTCGCTGCTTTGCACCTCGACCGCGAGCGCGTCCGCGGCTGGGGAGTCGCCCACGCGCTCGCCTGGGGCTGGGAGCGCGAGGGGCGCTGGTCCGACGACATGCTCGCCGCGGCGCGAGCGATCCGGTTCGCGGCCTGATTGAACGGCGCCCGATCGGGCAGTGAGGCTCACACCGTCGGAAAGGAGCCGTAAGGGAGTTGGCGCGCGCACCGAGCGAGGAGCCCGAAGGGCTCGTCTACCGGCCTGACCTGCTCACCGCCGAGGAAGAGGCGGACGTCCTCCGTGTGCTCGCGTCGCTGCGCTTCGACCCGATCGTGATGCACGGTCAGGCGGCGAAGCGGACGGCGCGGCACTTCGGGCTCGACTACGACTACGAAGCGCGAACGCCGCTACCCGGCGAGGCGGTGCCCGACTGGATTCTCCCCGTGCGCGAGCGCGCAGCGGAGCTCGCCGGCCACGACCCGGAGGAGCTCGTCGAAATCCTCGTGCAGCGCTATCCACCGGGCTCGACGATCGGCTGGCACCGCGACGCGCCCGCGTTCGGCACGGTCGTCGGCGTCTCGCTCGGCGGGGAGAGCAGGCTGCGCTTCCAGCGCGGCAAGCGCGACGACCGCAGAGTGTGGGACGTGCTGCTCGAGCCCCGGTCGGGCTACGTCCTGGCCGGCAAGGCGCGGACTTCCTGGCAGCACTCGATCCCGCCGACGAAGGAGCTGCGCTACTCGATCACGTTCCGCACGCTGCGCAAGCGCTAGCGGTCGCCGTGCCAGGAGTCCCAGAGCGCGGCGTACGAGCCGTCGTGCTCGACGAGCTCCTCGTGCGTGCCGAGCTCCTGAAGGAGCCCTTCCTCCACGACGGCGACCCGGTCCGCGTCGTGCGCGGTGTGGAGGCGGTGCGCGATCGCGACCACGGTTCGACCCTCGAGGACGGAGGCGAGCGAGCGCTCGAGGTGGCGGGCCGCGCGCGGGTCGAGCAACGAGGTCGCCTCGTCGAGAACCAGCGTGTGCGGGTCGGCGAGCACGAGCCGGGCGAGCGCGAGCTGCTGCGACTGCGCCGGCGTAAGCGGGTAGCCGCCGGTCCCGACGATCGTGTCGAGGCCGTCCGGAAGCAGCTCGACCCACTCGAGCGCGTCGACGGCGGCAAGCGCGTCGCGAAGGCGCTCCTCGGTGGCATTCGGGCGCGCGAGCCGGAGGTTCTCGGCGACCGTGCCGACGAAGACGTGCTGTTCCTGGGTGACGAGCGCGACCTCCTTGCGCAGCGTGTCGAGGGGGAGGTCGACGAGGCGGACGCCGCCGATCTCCACCCGCCCTTCGCGCGGAGGGTGGATGCCCGCGAGCAGGCGGCCGAGCGTCGACTTGCCGGCCCCGGACGGCCCCACGACGGCGACGCGCTCGCCGGGCTCGAGATCGAGGTCGATGCCGTGCAGGACATCACGGTCGGCGACGTACGCGTAGCGGACGTCCTCGGCCCTGAGGTCGTCCCCGTCGGGGCGGTCGTCCTTCGCGGTGCGGTCGGGAGGCACGCGCGCGATCCCGACCAGGCGGGCGAACGACGTCGCCCCGACCTGGATCTCGTCGAGCCAGGAGATCAGCCGGTCGACCGGGTCGGCCAGCGCGACCACGTAGAGCGCAACGGCGGTGACCTCGCCGATCGTCGCCTGGCCGTTCGAGACGAGCCAGCCGCCCCACGCCAGCGAGGCCGCGACCGGGAGCACGTACGAGAACTCGGCCGACGGGAACCAGATCGTGCGGAGGCGGAGCGTCCGCCGCTCCGCGCGGTACGCCTCCTGGAGGTCGTCGTCGATCCGACGCACGCGCTCCTCCCTGAGCCCGAGCGCGTCGATCGTGCGGCCGCCCTCCACGGTCTCGCCGACCGTCCCCGCGAGCGTCGCGTACGTCGCGCGCTCCCAGAGGTAGGCGTCCGGCGCACGTCGGAGGTACCAGCGCGTCCCAACGAGAAGGATCGGGACTCCGGCGATACAGGGGAGCGCCGCGAGCGGGTTGACCCAGAACGCGGCCGCGACCGTGAGCAGCGTCGTGACGCCTGCGATCAGCGTCTCGGGTACGGCGAAGCGGACCGTCCGCGCCAGCGAGTCGACATCCGCGGTCGTCCGCGAGACGAGGTCGCCGGTGCCCGCGCGTTCCACCGTGGAGAGCGGGAGCCCGAGGACGCGACGCATGAAGTCCTCGCGCAGCTCCGCGAACATCTGCTCGGAGAGGACGAACGACGCGCGGCGGGCGAAGAAGGTCAGCACGGTCTGGAGGCCGAGGAAGGCGGCGAGCACCGCGACGACGCGGTTGACGTGACCCGTCGTCGTGCCCTGCTCGACCGACTGGACGAGGTTGCCGAGCAGCGGCGGGCCCGCGAGCCCGGCGGCGGCCGCGGCGGCGTGAAGGGCGACCGTTCCCCAGAGCGCCCGGCGGTGTCGACCGGCGAGGGTCCGCGCCTGCGCGCGCAGCTCCGGGCCGTCCGCGATCGGCAGCAGCTCGCTCACACGTCCTCCCCGCGCGTGACCGTGTCTCGGTAGTCCGGCCGCTCCTTGAGCAACTCGCGGTGACGCCCGACGGCGACCGCTCGGCAGTCCCGGAGGTAGACGACGCGGTCGGCGCGGTCGAGCATCAGCGGGCTCGTCGTGACGACGACAGTCGTCCGGCCCGCGCGCGCCTCATGCAGGCGGCCCGCGATCCGGGCCTCGGTGTGGGCGTCGACGGCGCTCGTCGGCTCGACGAGGACGAGCACGTCGGCGTTGGAAAGGAGCGCCCTGGCCAGAACGAGCCGCTGGCGCTGCCCGCCCGAGAACGAACGGCCGCGCTCGTCCACGGTCGTGTCGAGCCCGGCCGGGAGCTGCTCGAGCACGTCCTCGGCGTTCGCGATCGAGATCGCGTCGAGGATCGTCTCGTCGCCGGCACGGCCCCACGGGTCGAGCTCGGAGCGGAGCTTGCCCGAAAACAGCACCGGATCGGCCTCGCTGACGACGATCCGGCGCCGAACCGCGTCGAGCGGCAGATCGGCGAGACGGACGTCGCCCAGGACGACGCCGTCGCCGCCGCCGAACCGCCCCAGCCGGTCGGCGATCGCCGCGGCCTCGTCGGGGATCGACGACACGATCGCCGTCAGCAGCCCCGGCTCGATCTCGACGCCGGAGACCGGGTCGTGCAGCGGCGATCCCCTCGGCGGGACCGGTGCCGGCTCGTCGGGATCGGTCACGTGCGGCTCGACCTCGAGCACGTCCAGCATCCGGCGGGCGCCGACGAGCGCTCGAGTGATCTTGTCCAGCGCCTCCGCGGAGGTCCGCAGCGGGATGACGAGGAACGCCGCGTAGCCGTAGAAGGCCACGAGCTCTCCCGGCCCGATCCGCCCGGAGACCGCGAACCGCGCGCCGAGCCAGGTCACGAGCACGACGAAGACGCCCGGGATGAAGACCTGGGCGGCGTCGAGCGTCGACTGCGGGAGCGCGACGCGCACACCCGCGTGCCTGACCTCCTGCGAGCGGCTGTGGTAGCGCGCGAAGAACGCGCCCTCGCCGCCGATCCCGCGCAGGACGCGAAGCCCGGCCGCGGTGTCGGCGCCGAGAGCCGTGAGCTTGCCGACCTCGTCACGTTGCTCGCGCTGACGCTCCTGGAGCGGCCTGACGACGAACGAGAGCGCGAACACGAGCACGGGCACGCCGACGAGTACGACGAGGCCGAGCGTCGATGACGCGGAGAGCAGGATCACCGCGACGACGACGTACGCGACGATTGCTCCGGAGAGCCGCGCGGTGATGTCGAACGCGCCGCCGGCGCGCATGGCGTCGTTCGAGATCGTCGCGACGACCTCGCCGGTCGAGAGCTGTCCGCGCACGGCCGGGCCCGAGCGGGCCGCGTGGTGCGACACGACCTGCGCGAGCCGATAGGACGCCTGGAGCCAGTTGAAGACCGCGAAGCGGTGGCGCATGATCCCGAACCCCGCCTGGCCGGCCCCGAGGCCGACGAGGGCGAGCGTCCACAACGCGAGCGCGCGGTTGTCGTGCTGGACGATCCCGTCCTCGATCGCACGGCCGATCGTGAACGGCATCAGCGCCTGCGACAGCATCCAGAGAACGCCGAATACGATTCCGGCGAGCAGCGTCGGGATCTGCTGACGCCCGACCCAGACCAGCAGACGTGCCGGAGAGCGCGTGTCGGGCTCGCCCGGCTGCGCGACGGGCAGGCGGACGCCGCCGTGGCGAATCCACCGCGCGGCAGGGCTCAGCGTTGTCGAATTCGCCCGGTCCATGCACGAGTGCGGGACGGAGCCCGCGCATCGATCCTAGCCACGCCCATCGCCCGTCCGGCCACGTCCGGGGTCTGACCCCGGACGCGGCCTAAGCGGACGTGTCGTGTGTCAACTTCGTAACGCCTCGTTCTCTGTGTGTTCGGCGCCGCTACGGTCGCCGGCGTGCCCCGACGACCGCGTCCGGACTTCGAAGGCGCCCTCCATCACGTCTTCGACCGCGGTAACCGCCGCCAGGTGATCTGCGAGGAGGCGGTCGACTATCAGTTCTTCCTCTGGCTCCTCGAACGCGCTCTCGCCAGGTTCGAATGGCTCGTGCACGCCTACTGCCTGATGCCCAACCACTACCACCTGCTGATCGAAACGCCGAAGGCGGGGCTCTCACGCGGGATGCAACTACTGAACGGGCGCTACGCGCAGGCGTTCAACGCCGGTCGCCGACTGGACGGGCACCTCTTCCAGGGCCGCTTCGGCTCCAGGCTGGTCGAGTCCGAGCGGCACGCGATCTGGGTCAACCGCTACATCGCCCGCAATCCGGTCGAGGCCCGGCTCGCGCCGGGGCCGGCCGCGTGGGCGTGGAGCAGCTACGGCGCGCTCCGCCGTCACCGCGCGCCGAGTTGGCTGGCCCACGACCGGGTGCTGCGCCTCTTCGGCGACGGCGACAAGGCCGCGGTCGCGTACGAGCGGTTGATCCTCGACGAAGACGGACGCGACTGGCCCAGCCCTGTCCGGGGTCTGACCCCGGACAGGCCCGCCCGGGACGCGCGCCGCTAGCCGGAAACCCGCCTCACACGCGCGTGTCGTCGAAGCCGATCCGGGTGTGGCTGCCGTCGCAGAACGGCTTGTTGCCGGACGCCCCGCACCGGCACAGCGCGACCCGCGTGTCCTCACGGATCACGCGGCCCTCCGCGTCCTGGATGCGCACCCGCCCGCGCAGGAAAAGCGGCCCATTGCGCGTCGGCCTCACTGTGAGCTCCTCGGTCGCTTCCTCCTGCGGCCCGCCGTCCGTCCGGACGAAGTGGAGCGCCCCGGTCGGACACGTTTCGATCGCAGCCGCGACGGCGTCGGCATCCCCAGCGTCGGGCTCGACCCACGGGCGACGGTCCGCGTCGAAAACGGCGCCGAGGTTCCGGATGCAGTTGCGCGTGTGGATGCACAGGCGCGGCTCCCAGTGCACCTCGATCGCGCCACCCGCGTACACGCGCGCCGGCCCGCGCTGCTGCTCGGCGCTCATCGCTGCTGCGGGGCTCGCGGCGCCACGAGGTCGGCCTGCTCCGGATGCCGCTCGAGGTACGACCTGACGAACGGACAGATCGGGATCAGCCGCAGCCCGCGCTCGCGAATGTCCGCGAGCGCGCCCGAGACGAGCTTCCCGCCGAGGCCGTGGCCCTCGAACGCGTCGGCGACCTCGGTGTGGATGAGCGCCACGGCGTCCTCGCGCAGCCGGTACACGATCTGGCCCGCGGGCTCGTCTCCGACCCAGAGCTCGTACCGCCCGTCGGCCGGGTTGTCGACGACGCGCACGTCTTCGTCACGAGGCACCCAGCCATGATGGCTGAAGAGCGTCGCTGCTTGTTCGACCGGCCAGAAGCGGCTGCTACGCCGTCTCCGTCGCGGGCTCCGCGTGGGCCGGCGCCGTCGTCGCGCGTAGGACGAACCCGCTGACGAGGGCGGCCGCCGCGAGGAAGCCGATCCCGAGCACGAACGCCGCGTGGTAGCCGGCGTTCGTGGCTGCGACGAAGTCCGTGCCCGAGTCGAGCAGGTTGTCCGTCCGGTACTGCGCGAGGCTGGCGAGAATCGCCAGGCCGAGCGCACCTCCCATCATGAACGCCGTGTTGACGACGCCCGAGGCGAGCCCCGCCTGCTCGGGCGCGACGTCGCTCATCGCCGCCAGCAGGATCGGGTTGAAGGCGATCCCCGCGCCCAGGCCGAGCGCGACCGTGGCCGGGAGGATGTCCACCGCCCAGCTGCCGTCGACGGGTGCGCGGGCGAAGAGGAGGAGGCCGAGCATCATCAGCGAGAGGCCCGCCAGGAGCGGCGGCTTGATCCCGAAGCGCATCACCAGCTTGTCCGAGTAGAGCGACGACATTCCCCACAGCACCGTGCCGGGCAGGTACGCGAGCCCGACCTCGAGCGGGCTGTAGTCGAGCACGATCTGCATGTAGAGGGCCGAGAAGAAGAAGTAGGCGAAGAGGCCCGCCGCGAGCACCGTCCCGATCACGTTGGCCGTAGAGAGATTGCGGTTGCGGAAGATCCCGAGCGGCACGAGCGGCGCGGCGATCCGCGACTCGATGATCAGGAAGACTGCGACCAGGAGCACAGCGGCACCGAGCAGGCCGAGGGTCTCGGCGGTCAGCCAGCCCGTGTCGTTCCCGTTCACGATCGCGTAGACGGCGAGCATCAGGGCGCCGGTCACGGTGACCGCGCCGCCGACGTCGAGGCGGCCGCTCGCTGTCCCCCGAACCGGCGGCAACAGTCGCAGGGAGAGGACGAACACCAGCACGCCGACCGGGAGGTTCACGAGGAAGATCCAGTGCCAGCTGAACAGGTCGGTCAGGATCCCGCCCGCGAGCACGCCTGCCACGCCGCCGCCCGAGAGCACGAAGCCGAAGATTCCCATCGCCTTGGCGCGCTCGGCGGTCTCCGTGAAGAGCGTGATCACGAGCGAGAACGCCACCGCGGAGACGAGCGCGCCGCCGAGCCCCTGCACGGCGCGCATGGTCACGAGCAGATCCTGCGACGTCGAGAGCCCACAACCGAGCGAGGCCGCGGTGAAGATGCCGATCCCGATCAGGAAGAGCTTCCGCTGGCCGAAGAGGTCGCCGAGCCGGCCGCCGAGGAGCAGGAAGCCGCCGAACGTGAGCAGGTACGCGTTGACGACCCACGCGAGGGACGTCTGCGAGAAGCCGAGATCGTCGCGGATCGTCGGCAGAGCCACGTTCACGATCGTCCCGTCCAGCACGATCATCAGGTCTCCCAGGCACAGGACGTACAGGGCGAGCCAGCGTTTCCGGGCGTCAAGCACGTGTCATCTCCTCGGGGTCGAAGGGGTCAGTTCTAGCGGTCCGCGGGCGGGTGACCGCGACGAGGACGGTCGGAACCGCCCCGCGGTTGCAGAGAGCGCGCAGCGGCAGCCCGATCAGCCAGAGCACGTCGCCTCGTCTGAAGCCCCGGCTGGTCCCGCCGCTGCACTCGAGCTCGAGCCTCCCGGATTCGACGATCACGAGCGCGTCGCGCCACTCGGCCTCGTCGTACGCCCGCTCGCCACCGGGCGCCACGACGATCCGCCGGATCCGGAACTCACCCGCGTCGATCACATCGTCGCCGGCAGCCCGAACGCGGGGAAGACCGCCGGGCCGAAGACGACGATCTCGGCGACGCGTCCCTCCTCGAAGCGCAGGACGTCGAGCGCGAGCGGCCGGTACTCGCTCTCTCCGGGTCGTCTCCGGTAGACGGCAACCGCGGGCTGCCGGTTCGCCCCGACCGGCACGGACTGGAGGCGGCCGAGCGCTTCGCTTCCGAAGCCGCCCTCCACCCACGCGGCGACGATCGCCTCGTTGCCGACGTACCAGGCGTCGAGCGGAGGCATCGAGCAGACCGCGTCCTCGCGGAGGAGGCGCACCATCGCGGCCGGGTCGTTGCGGTTCGTGGCGTCCATGTAGCGATCGAGGAGCGCTCGCTCCTCGTCCGTTGGATCGCTGCCGGTCGTCCACTCGATCCGACGCGAGGGCAGGCGGCGCTTCATCGTCGCGCGTGCACGCTGGAGGGCGCTGTTCGCGGCCGGCACGCTCGTCTCGAGCAGGGCCGCGGTCTCCGCCGCCGACCAGCCCAGCACGTCCCTGAGGATCAGGGCAGCCCGCTGCTTGGGCGGAAGCAGCTGGATGGCTGCGATGAACGCGAGCTCCATCGTCTCCCTCGCGACGACCTCCGCCTCCGGCTCGGCGTCCGCGGACGGGACCGCCTCCAGTGCCTCGTCGGGATACGGCTGCAGCCACGGCACCTCGGCCAGCGGCTTGGAGCCCTCGCCCGCACGAGCGGTTCGCGGCCGCCGCTCGATCACGTCCAGGCAGGCGTTGGTCGCGATCCGGTAGAGCCACGCCCGGAACGAGGAGCGCCCCTGGAAGCTCTTCCGCCTTCGCCACGCTCGGAGGAACGTCTCCTGGACGAGGTCCTCGGAGTCCTCGTACGAGCCGAGCATCCGGTAGCAGTGCGCCTGGAGCTCGCCGCGGTACGGCTCGACGAGCGCGGCGAACGCGGACTGGTCGCCCGCGCGGGCGGCGGCGAGCGTCGCGCCCGTCATGCGGCCTCCGCCAGCGGTGGCGCTTCTACGTGCGCGGTTTCCGCCGCGGGCCGGAGCAGTGTGGCGCCGACCGCCGCCGCCCCGAACGCGAAGAGGGCGCCGACGAGGAACGCGACGTGGTAGCCGCCGGTCAGCGCCACGAGCGGGGAGTCGCCGCCCGCGGCCAGGGTGTCGGTGCGCGACGCCGCGAGGCTCGCGAGGATCGCCAGGCCCAGCGCGCCGCCCATCATGAACGAGGTGTTGACGACGCCCGACGCCAGGCCGGCCTCGCTCGGCTCGACGTCGCCCATGGCGGCGAGCAGGACCGGGTTGAAGGCGATGCCGGCGCCCAGGCCGAGCAGGATCATGCTCGGCAGCACGTCGACGACGAACGTCCCGTCGACGGGCGCGCGGGCGAAGAGCAGCAGCCCGACGGCCGCGAGCGACAGGCCGACGGCCAGCGGCGACCTGATCCCGAAGCGCATCACCAGCCTCGCCGACAGCCCGACCGAGAGCACGCCCATGATGATGTTCCCGGGCAGGAACGCGAGGCCGACCTGGAGCGGGCTGTACCCGAGCACGAGCTGCAGGTAGAGCGCGGAGAGGAAGAACCACGCGAACATCGCGCCCGCCCACAGGATCCCGACGACGTTGGCGACGGAGACGTTGCGCAGCCGGAAGAGGCGGAGCGGCATCAGCGGGTTGCTCACGCGCGATTCGATCCAGAGGAAGACGGCGAGCAGCACCGCAGCGAGGCCGAGCAGGCCGAGCGTCTGCACCGAAGTCCAGCCCTCCTGGTTGCCGTTGACGATTGCGTAGACGGCCAGCATCAGCGACGCCGTCACGGTGAAGGCGCCCGCGATGTCGATGCGCCGATCGCCCGCGAAGCCGCGGTGCCCGGGCACGAGGCTCAGCGTGAGGGCGAAGACGAGGATGCCGACCGGCACGTTGACGAGGAAGATCCAG
>Ga0126309_10000321_pt1 | contig 16210 bp, 14 predicted proteins | sample Plot56_FD_92541 | JGI IMG/M metagenome (GOLD analysis project Ga0126309, IMG submission 92541) | Serpentine soil microbial communities from UC McLaughlin Reserve, CA, USA - Plot56 | ecosystem: Environmental > Terrestrial > Soil > Grasslands | place: USA: UC McLaughlin Reserve, Lake County...
CGACCACGCGCGGTCGATCCGCCGTTGCCTGCGGCCCGGCGGCGTCTACGTCTGCGTGACCCCCAACCGGCTGTCCGGCCCCCATGATGTCTCGGCGCACTTCTCCGACGTGCCCCAGGGGTTTCACCTGCGTGAGTACACGGTCACCGAGCTGGCCGCGGCGCTCTCGGCAGCCGGCTTCCGCCGCGTCCGCGCCGTTCTCTCCGCGCGGGGCCGGGTGCTGCGCCCCCTCCTTCCCGCCGGGCTGCTGGCGCCGGTCGAGGCGGTGCTCGGGGCCCTGCCGGGGCCGCTGCGGCGCCGGCTCGCCCGGGCCTTGGCGGCGGTCAAGGTGGTCGCCGAGAAGTGAGACCGTGGAGCCGGAGGGGCCGTAACCTCCCGGGCCTGTGGCTCGGCGACCCGCACAGCGGTCCCCCTTCGGGCAGCGCGCGGCGACCGCCGCCGCGGCCGCGGCGGCGCTTGGGGCGATCGTCCTGCTGAGCGGTCCCGGCGGAGCAGGCCCCGAGGACGCGGCGGGCGCCGCGGCCGCGGCGAACCGCCCGGCCGCCGCTCCCGCCCCGGTGACGATCGAGCGCCGCGCCCGCCGGCGCGCGCGGCGCCTCTACTGGGGCGCCTGGATCGGTGAGCAGTTCACCGGCACGCAGCCGCCCTGGGACATGCGCGCCCTGGCGCGGTTCGAGCGGATCACCGGCAAGCGGGTCTCCCTGCTCGAGTTCGCGGCCCCGTTCGCCGAGTGCGGCCTGCTCGACTGCAACTTCTACGGCTTCCCGGCGGCCGAGATGACGAGGATCCGCCGCCACGGGGCGATCCCGTTCTTCAGCTGGAGCTCACAGTCGATCCCGGGCAGCGTCAACCAGCCGAACTTCCAGCTCCGCGACGTGGCCAACGGGCGCTACGACGGCTACATCCACGGCTGGGCCCGGGCGGCGAAACGCTGGGGGCACCCGTTCTTCCTGCGCTTCGACTGGGAGATGAACGGCGACTGGTTTCCATGGGGCGCCGGCGTCAACGGGAACCGCAAGCGTCACTACCGCCGCGCCTGGCGGCACGTACACCGGATCTTCGGGCGGGCCGGAGCCCGCAACGTCACCTGGGTCTGGTGCCCCTACGTCGACCCGGACCACAACTATGGCCTCCGCCCGTTCTGGCCGGGGAGGCGATTCGTCGACTGGACCTGCCTCGACGGCTACAACTGGGGGCCGGGCAACCCCGCCAACTCGAGGCCGTGGCAGAGCTTCGGCCAGCTCTTCCGCTCCAGTTACCGGCGAGTCACCCGGCTCGCCCGGCGCAAGCCGATGATCCTCGGCGAGATCGCGTCGAGCGACTATGGCGGGTCGAAAGCGGGCTGGATCCGAAACATGCTGCGGAAGCTGCCGCGCCGCTACCGGAAGATTCGAGGGTTCGTCTGGTTCGACGCCAACGACCGCGGGGCCAACTGGGAGATCGAGGCCTCGCGCTCGTCGAAGCGGGCCTTCCGGCGCGGCATCTCCCGGCGGACCTACGCGCCGAGCCGCTTCCGGCGCATCCACCGCAGCCCGATCAGGCCGCCCGGGCGGGTCCGCCGTTGACCCGCGTGGGTGATCCCGACCGGCGTCCGCCGCGTACGTAGTTCATCATTGGTCCGTTCTCGCCCGAGGCGTGTTCTAGGAAGGCAGCGCCCAACTCCCATGCATCCGGGGAAGCCGAAACACGACAAGTCCCAGCGCCCGAGGCGCGTCGCCGTCGCGGCGCTGGTCGTACTGGCGCTGGCGAGCGTCTTCGCGATCTCCTCGTCGCCGCTCTCGGGGGCCAAGCCCAGAGTCGGAATCGGCAAGGGGAAGCTGGCCAAGCCAGGGAAGCGCTCCCTCTACTGGGGCGCCTGGATCGGCAAGGGACTGACCGGCGAGGCGGCGCCGTACGACATGTCGGCGGTCACCGCCTTCCAGCAGATGGTCGGCAAGCCGCTCTCGCTGATCGAGTGGGCGATGCCGTTCACCGACTGCTCCCAGACCCCCTGCCGCGACTTCAACTTCCCGGTCAGCCTGATGAACGACGTGCGCGGCTACGGCGCGATCCCGTTCCTGAGCTGGAGCTCGGCCGCGATCGGCCAACCCGGCGACCCCACCAACCAGCCGGACTTCCAGCTCCGGGACGTCACCGCCGGCCTGCACGACGACTACATCCGCAGCTTCGCGACCCAGGCGGCCGCCTGGGGCCAGCCGTTCTTCCTGCGCTTCGACTGGGAGATGAACGGCAACTGGATGCCCTGGGGCGCGAACGTCAACGGCAACCGCCCGGAGGACTTCGTCCCCGCCTGGCGCCACGTGCACGACATCTTCACCTCGGTCGGTGCGACCAACGCGACCTGGGTCTGGTGCCCGTACGTGGACGTCGAGAGCGAGGAGAACCTCGCCCAGTTCTACCCGGGCGCCGGGTACGTCGACTGGAGCTGCCTCGACGGCTACAACTGGGGGCCCGGCAGCCCCGCCAACCCGATTCCGTGGCGCAGCTTCGGCACGCTCTACAAGCAGACCTACCGGCGTGTGGTGACGAAGATCGCCCCCGGCAAGCCGATGATCCTGGCCGAGATCGCCACCAGCGACTACGGCGGCGACAAGCCGGCCTGGATCCGCAACATGTTCCGCAACCTGAAGCGCGGCTACATGCGGGTCAGGGCCCTGATCTGGTTCGACGTCAACGATCGCGAGGCGCGCTGGGAGCTCGAGCGCACGCCGGGGGCGCCCGAAGCGTTCGCGCAAGGCATCAGCGACCCGATGTACCTCCCGAACCAGTACGGCTCCTCCTCGGCCCGGCCGATCCCGCCGCCGGGCGCGTGAGGCGGCCGCGATGAAGCCCCGGCGGCTGGCCGGCACCAGACACGTCGCCCTCGCGGCGGCGGTCGGCGCGACTTTCCTGACGCTGCTCTCCTGTGGCTCGGATGCGTCCACCGGCGCCGACGACGCGCCGGCCGCCGCGATCGGCCGTTCGCCGGAGCCTTCGATCCGTGGCGGCGCGGCGCCGCCTGCGCGGATCACCACGTCCTCGCCCGCCCCGGGCCCGGCGGGGGCCAGGGCCGCGCCCCAGCCGCGCCGCCGCGCGAAGCCGCTCTACTGGGGCGCGACGATCGGCGAGCAGTTCACGGGCGACAAGCCGCCCTGGGACATGGAAGCGGTGAGGAAGTTCCAGCGGGTCGCCGGCAAGGGGCTGTCGCTGATCTCCTTCTACATCCCGTTCTACGACTGCAACTCGTCGCCGTGCGTGCCCTTCAAGTTCCCGACGACGCCGCTTCAGAACGCCCGGGACTACGGGGCGATCCCGGTCCTGAGCTGGAGCTCGGACTCGAATCCGCCGCGAGTGCGCCAGCCGGCCTTCCAGCTCACCGACATCATCCGCGGCCGCTACGACAGCTACATCCGCAGCTGGGCGGTCGGGGCGCGCGAGTGGGGGCATCCGTTCTTCCTGCGCTTCGACTGGGAGATGAACGGCTTCTGGTTCGCCTGGGGGGCGAACGCGAACGGCAACCGGCCGAAGCAGTTCGCCAAGGCCTGGCGGCACGTCCACCGGATCTTCAGCGCCAACGGGGCCAACAACGTGAGCTGGGTCTGGTGCCCCAACATCGACCTCAGCCGCGATCTGGTGCCGCTCGAGCGGCTCTACCCCGGCAACCGGTACGTCGACTGGACCTGCGTCGACGGCTTCAACTGGGGCAGCCGCCCGGACTCGGCCGGCTGGCAGAGCTTCAGCGAGGTATTCCGCTCGACCTACCGCCGGATCGCCCGGCTCGCGCCGCGCAAGCCGATGATGATCGGCGAGATGGGGTCGACCACCCGGGGCGGCAGCAAGGCGGCCTGGATCCGCAACTTCCTGCGGGTCCTGCCCCGGCGGTTCCGAAAGATCCGGGCGTTCGTCTGGTTCGACGTCCACGACCGCGGCACGAACTGGCCGATCGAGACGTCGCGCTCGGCCCGGCGCGCCTTCAGGCGCGGCATCCGCCGCCCGATCTACCGGGCCAATGCCTACGGGGACCTGAGCCGGGCGCCGATCACGCCGCCCGGCCGCTGATCAGCGACTGGCGCCGACCTCGAGCCCGTCGGCGAGCCCGGCCGGCGCGATGACGACGCTGCCGTCGCGTTGGTCGCTGTTGGGATGGCGGCGCGCCTCGCGAACGATCGTGTGGAGGACGCGGACGCCGTCACGGAACGTCTTGAGGTTGCTCTCGCCGGAGATCCGGTCGGCCTCGTAGCTCGGGACCTCGGTGATCCTCAGCCCGGCGCCGGCGATTCTCAGGTTCATCAGCGTCTCGACCTCGAAGCCGGGGGCATCGAGCGAGATGAAGGGCAGGCAGCGCGCCCAGAACGCGTTGTAGCCGTAGCAGAGGTCGGTGAAGCGGGTGCCGTGCAGCGCATTGGCCGTGCCGCTCAGGAACCCGTTGCCGAGCCTGCGGACCCGGGTCAGGTCGGAGCTGCCGCCGTCGCCCAGAAAGCGCGAGCCCTTGGCGAAGTCGGCGCCGGCCTCGAGGGCGGCGACGAAGCGCGGGATCTCGGCCGGGTCGGCGGAGCCGTCGGCGTCGAGCGTGACGACGAGGTTTCCGGTGACCGCGGCGAAGCCGGTCCGCAGGGCGTCGCCCTTGCCGCGCCCGGACTGCTGGAGGACCTTGATCCGGGCGTAGGCGCGCCGGGCGGCGCCGACGGTGTCGTCGCTCGAATTGCCGTCGACCAGGATCACCTCGTGGAGCCCGTCGGGAAGGCGGTCGAGGACCTGGCCGATGCAGTCCCCCTCGTTGACGGCGGGGACCACGACGCTGACCCTGGTGCGGCGGTCGTGGCGGCGGTCGGGGCCGCTGTAGGGGATCCGGTCGCGGGCGGCGAGGCCGTCGACGTCGATCAGCGGGACGCCGCCGACCGCCTTTGCGGTTACGGCCCGGGGCTCCAGCAGGTCGAGCGGGCGCGGCAGGAGGCTGACGGGGATGCCCAGTGAGCGGAAGGAACGGACGAGGCCGAGCAGCTCCTCGTCGTCGTCGACGTCACTGCTGCCGATCACGACGCGGTCGGCGCCATGGTCGTCGACGATCTGGAGGGCCTCGACACGGTCGCGGCTGCCGGCGCTCCGGCGCGGCGAGATCCGGTAGATGACCTCGGCGAAGCGGTGCAGCGGCTCGAATGCCTCGAGCCGCGCCGCGATCGTGTCGTCGCCGACGAGGATCCAGCGCTCGGGCACCTCGAGCCTGCGCAGCAGTGGGCCGGCGGCGGCGCGCAGGACGCCGTCGAGGGCCAGGAACCCGGCCCAGAGGCCGATCTGGGCGCCGGGACCGACGCCGGTCAAAAGCGACGTCGTCCAGGCCAGCAGGGCCGCGACCAGCACCCGCACGGCGAGGAGCGAGCCGGGCCCGTCGCCGGCGATCTCGGCCTGGGCGCGCCGGCCGTACAGCCCGAGCCCGTGGCTCAGCGCCAGCAGGACCAACGGGGCCACGGGAAGCGCGGGGAAGAGGTCCCCACCGGCCAGGGCGACGGCCAATGTGAGGACGAGGGCGGCGGAGAGGAAGTCGATCGCCGGGAGGATGAACCAGCGCCGCCGGCCGCGGCCGTTGGGCATCCGCCCGAGGGTGGGGCGATCCTGGACCAGAGACTCCTCCGGGACCGGAGGGAGCCCAAGGGGTCGGCGAACGGGGAGGTCGTTGGAGGTGGCCATCGGGGGAATAGGAGTGCTCGGGCGGACGAGAGCCGAACCCTCCAAGCCAGTATCGCAAGCTAAGACCCGCGAAATCCCCGCTTGTTGCGGTGACTGGCTTAGTGTCGTACACGCCTTTCGGCAGGGCGTTGGGAGAAAATTAGGCTTTTCCCGGTGGCGGAACCCGATCCGCCGCATCCTGGCCCCCCTCTTGCACCGTGGCGGGACCGGCGAAGCCGCCCGGCCGCGGCGCGGCGCTACCGTTCGCGCCATGCCCGAGCCGGGAATGACCGCGATCGGAACCTGGAGCGGTGGGCGCTTCCTTCACTTCGGCGAACGGGTCTCAGGGGAGCGCCTCGAGGCCCTGCTCCGCCCCGGGAACGGGATCGGCACGGTCTTGACCGCGGACGCCTATGGACAGGGCGAAGCCGACCGGACCCTTAGCCGGGCGCTGGCCGGGCTGCGTCGCGAGGAGTACTCGCTGGTCGGGGCGGTCGGCCACGACTTCTACGAAGGCGAGCGCGACGGGCCCCGGGGCTATCCGCGCTTCACGGACCCGGGCCTGCGCCGGCCCGATGAGTACGGGGACTACCTGCGGACGGCGGCGGAACGGAGCCTGGCGCGCCTCGGCGTGGACGCGTTCGACGTCCTGCTCCTCCACAACCCCGACCGCACCGGGTACGAGAGCGAGGCCGTCTGGGACGGGATGGCGTCGTTGCGCGAGGCGGGGCTGGCGGCTTCGATCGGGATCGCCCCCGGGCCTGCGAACGGCTTCACGCTCGATCTGGTCCGCTGCCTGGAGCGGTTCGGGGAGGGGATCGACTGGGCGATGATCATCCTCAATCCGTTCGAGCCGTGGCCGGGAGAGCTGACGCTCGGGGCCGCCGAGCGCAACGGCGTGCGCGTGATCACGCGCGTGGTCGATTACGGCGGCCTCTTCTGGGACGACCTGACGGCGGAGACCGAGATCCCACGCAGCGACCACCGGTCGTTCCGGCCCGCCGGTTGGATCGAAGCCGGCCGGAAGAAGCTCGACCGCGTCCGGCCGATCGCCGAGCGCAAGCGCCTGACGCCGCTTCAGCTCGCTTGCCACTGGAACCTCGCGCATCCCGCCGTCGCGAGCGTGGTGCCGACGCTGATCCAGGAGGCCGGGCCGGCGGCGCGGCCGATCGAGGAGAAGCGCGCCGAGCTGGCGGCTCTGCCGGCCGACCTGCGCCTCAGCGAGGAGGAGGTCGCCGAGATCCGCTCGATCGGAGACAACACCGGCTCGATGGCATTGAAGGGCGCGAGCCCGGCCCACGAGGGCGATGAGCGCCCGGACCGCTGGGGGGTGACACCGGACCTCGCCGCGGCCGGCGACCGCTGGGGCATCGACCCCGCCCGCGACCTCATTTCGGCCTGACGCTCCCGGGCTGGCGCCCCGGCATTTGGAGGACATCGCGTGCTGCCCCGAGGGGCGTTTTCTAGGTTGGCAGGCCCGAGGGCAGTGCGAGATGGGCCCCAAGGGCGAAGCGATCCGCCCCGGCGCTTAGCCTGGGGCGATGCCCCGTCGGGAAGCTCGGTTCACCTGCCAGGAGTGCGGCCACGTGTCGCTCGCCTGGTCCGGCCGCTGTCCCGGCTGCTAGGAGTGGAACACGCTGGTCGAGGCGCCGAGCGGCGGCGCGGCGGCGCGGCGGCGCGGTCGCAGGGCCGGACCGGCGCCGCGTCCGGTACCGCTGCGAGAGGTGCAGGCCGAGGCGGCCGATCGCCTGGTCACCGGCATCGACGAGCTCGACCGCGTGCTCGGCGGCGGCCTCGTGCCCGGCTCGCTGGTCCTCCTCGGCGGGACCCCCGGGATCGGCAAGAGCACGCTCACGGGCATGGCGCTGGCCAACCTCGCCGGCGCCGGCGCCCGGACGCTCTACGTCTCCGGCGAGGAGTCTGCCGCCCAGGTCAGACTGCGGGCCGAGCGCCTGGGCGACGCCGCGCTGTCGGTGCCGGCGCTAGCGGAGTCGGCGCTCGAGCCGGTGCTGGCGGCACTCGAGGCCGAACGGCCGGCGGCCTGCGTGATCGACTCGATCCAGACCATGAACGCCGACGGGATGACGGGCGCGCCGGGCTCGGTGGGACAGGTCCGCGAGTGCGCCGCGGCGCTCGCCGCGGTGGCCAAACGCACCGGCACCGCGCTCGTGCTGGTCGGGCACGTGACCAAAGACGGGAGCCTGGCCGGCCCGCGGGTCCTCGAGCACCTGGTCGACTGCGTGCTCCGGTTCGACGGCGAGCGCGAGCGCTCCTACCGGACGCTGCGGGCCCTGAAGAACCGCTTCGGCGCGACCAGCGAGGTGGGGGTCTTCGAGATGCGGTCGGGGGGCCTGACCGAGGTGGCGGACCCGTCGGCGCGGTTCGTCGGCGAGGCGACCCGCTCCCCGGGCTCGGTGGTGTTGCCGGCGATGGAGGGCAGCAGGCCGGTCCTCGTCGAGGTCCAGGCGCTGGTCGCGCCGAGCGAGCTCGAGACCCCGCGCCGGATCGCAAACGGGGTGGACCGCAACCGCCTCAGCCTCGTCCTCGCCGTGCTCGCGCGCCACGCGCGGCTGCCGATCGGCGGCACCGACGTCTTCGTCAGCGTCGCCGGCGGTGTCCGGATCGACGAGCCGGGGGCCGACCTGGCGGTCGCGCTGGCGGTCGCCTCCGCCCAGCGCGGCCAGGCGCTGTTCGGCGAGGGCGACCGTCCGCTCGCCTGCTTCGGGGAGTTGGGCCTCACCGGGGAGCTTCGCCACGTCGGCCACCCCGACCGCCGGGTCGCCGAAGCGGAGAAATTCGGCCTCAGCCCGGTGCTGGGCCCGGAGTCGGGCGAAGAGGTGGCCGGTCTCAAGACGCTTGCGACCCTGAGGAGCGCCTTGAGCGCCGCCATGGGAAGCGGCGAGGCGGCTCAGCCGCTCCGCGACGCAGCCTGATCTGGGCTCGTAGGAGCGAGCATCGCCATGGGGCAGGCCGGTTGCCCGCCGAGGCGCATTGGTAGGTTGGCAGCGCCGAGGCGGGCAACCCGATGGGCGCCGCCGGCAGGTGCATGCGCGCTGCCACTACTTGACAGCCGCGAATCCGACCTCTCAACACGGGATTCGCCGATCCGCGCCCCAATGCGGCTTCTGCCATCATCGAAAGAGGATGTCGTCGCTTCCCGGGGATGAGTTGCAGGAGCTTTCAGAGCGCCAGGATCCCCGGCTGGTGCGGGCGCTCGACATGGTCGCCCCGGGGACGGCGCTGCGGGAGGGGATCGACAACATCGTCCACTCGCGGACCGGCGGCCTGATCGTCGTCGGCGACCCCGAGGACATCTCGTTCATGCTCTCGGGCGGGATCCGGCTCGAGGTGGACTACACCCCGGCGCTGCTCTACCAGGTGGCGAAGATGGACGGCGCCATCGTGCTCAACGCCGAGGCGACGAAGATCGCCTGGGCGAACGTCCAGCTCATGCCGGACCCGACGATCCTGTCGACCGAGACCGGCACCCGGCACCGGACCGCGGAGCGCGTCTCGAAGCAGACCGATGCGCTCGTGATCGCGATCTCCCAGCGCCGCGACGTCGTCTCCCTCTACGTCGAGAGTTCGAAGTACATCCTCCAGGACATCCCGGCCGTCCTCGCCAAGGCCAACCAGGGGCTGGCCACGCTCGACAAGTACCGGGCCCGCCTCGACCAGCTGGCCTCGCGGCTGACCGCGCTCGAGTTCGAGGGCGGCGGCGTCCTCTATGACGTCCTCGCGGTGCTCCAGAGGGCCGAGCTGGTAACCCGGATGGCGGTCGAGGTCGAGCGCTACATCGTCGAGCTCGGCACCGAGGGGCGCCTGATCGAGATGCAGCTCGAGGAGACGATGGTCGGCGTCGCCGCCGACAAGACGGCGCTCGCGCGCGACTACTCGGTCGAGGACTCCGAGGAGAATCTCGCCAACGTCCTCTCGGCGCTCGCGCACCTGCCGCACCAGGACGTCCTCGACTTCGGCCGCCTCGCCGAGCTGCTCGGCTACGACCGCAAGCTCAATACGCTCGACTTCCCGGTCGCGCCGCGGGGATACCGGATCCTCGGGCGCGTCCCCCGTCTTCCCAAGCTCGTCGTCCAGAAGATCATCCACGAGTTCGGCGGCCTCGAGGAGGTCCTGGCCGCCTCCGACGCGGACCTCGAGGCCGTGGACGCAGTGGGCCCGACGAGGGCCAAGGACATCCGCGAGGGCCTGCGCAGGCTCCAGGAAGTCGATCTGGTCGACCGCTATCTGCAGAGCTGACGGAGCCACGATGGCGCCGTCGAGAACCAAGAGGAGGAAGTCATCCCAGAGCTAGAAGAGGCGAGCGAGGCCGGTCTCGAGGGGGAAGTCGCCATCGTCTGCGACTTCGAGGAGGGCGACAAGGTCGTCTATCCGCACCACGGGGCCGGCCTGGTCATGAAGAAGGAGACGCGCGAGCTGATGGGGACCGAGCGTGAGTACCTCACGATCAAGATCCTCCACAACGAGCTCACCGTGATGGTTCCGTGCGAGAACGCCGGCACCGCCGGCCTGCGGCGGGTCTGCGACGAGGTTCAGATCAAGAAGGTTGTCGCGGTCCTTACCGACGAGGTCTCGGACATGCCGAAGAACTGGAACCGGCGCTTCAAGTACAACCGCGAGAAGATCAAGACCGGCGACATCTTCGAGCTCGCCGAGGTCGTCCGCAACCTCGCCATCCGGGAAATGGAGAAGGGCCTCTCCACCGGCGAGAAGCAGATGTACACGCGGGCCAAGAAGATCCTCGCGTCGGAGTTCATGTACGCGCTGGACACGGACGAGGAGGGGGCCGAGGAGTATCTGGACAACCTCCTCGAGGAGAGGTTCGCGGCAACTGCCTGACGCCGCGCGGCTCCCGTGAGCGGGACCGCCCAGGCAACCGCGCTGATCGCGGCCGCCGGCTCCGGAGCGAGGCTCGGAGCCGGCGGTCCGAAGGCGCTGGCGGAGGTGGGGGGAAAGCGGCTGGTGGAGTGGTCGCTGGAGGCGTTCGCGGAGTCCGGCGCGGTCGGTGAGGTCGTCGTGGTCGCGCCGCCGTCTCTCGTCTCTCGCCTCTCGTCGCTCGGGCCGAATGTCGTGGCCGGAGGGGCGAGCCGGTCCGAGTCGGTCGCCAACGGGCTCGCGCACGTGGAGTCCGAGTTCGTCGTCGTCCACGACGCGGCGCGGCCGCTCGTCACCGCTGGGCTGGTCGATGAGGTGGTGGAGGAATTGGCCGAGCGCGCGGACCTGGCCGGCGTCGTCGCCGCCGCGCCGGTCACCGACACCGTCAAGGAGGCCGGGGGGGACCGGACCGTGGAGCGGACGCTCGACCGCCGGCGCCTGTGGGCGGTGCAGACGCCGCAGGCGTTCAGGACCGAGGCCCTGCGCGAGGCGCAGGCGGCCGGCGACCTCGCCGGCGCGACCGACGACGCGATGCTGGTCGAGCAGGCCGGCGGCCGCGTCGCGATTCACGAGGCATCGGCCGAGAACCTCAAGGTGACGACGCCCCTGGACCTGGAGGTCGCAGACCTCCTTCTCGCCCGACGCTAGCCCGATCCGCCGATGCGTTCGACGTCTGCCGCGACCATTCGGGTGAGGTCGAACGCATTGCGGGCCGGCGGGCGGCTTGCGGCCCCGGCGCGCGGGTAGCTGAAGGCGACCCCACCGAGGAGGCACCGCATGGACACGCCAGAGACGCCGGTCAGCCCCGCCCCGGAGCCCGACGAGACGTCGAGCGAGGACGCGCCGGACCAGGTCCCGCCGGCCTTCACGCCGGAGGAGCGCCCACCGGCGTCGCCCGGCGAGGAGCCCGGCCCCAGCGAGGAGGAGCCCCCGGCCACCGAGCGCGGCCGCGAGGGGGCCGAGCCACTCGGGGCCTAGGTCTACCGCGCCACCAGGCCCCAGAGGAGGGCGGCGGCAAAGCAGATCTGCCCGACGCCGAGGGCAGTGCCCATGTTGGCGGCGCCGAGCAGCTCCGCCGCGGCGGTGCCCGCGGCGAGGGCGGCGAGCGCGAGGAGGGCGGTCAGCGCGGACCACCGACCGTGAGGCGGGCGCGGCGGCTGCGGCCGACCGGCAGGCCGGCGACCTCGCGGGCCTCGTCCGTCAGATGGCGGCGCCGGCGTCGCTGGTAGAGCTTGCGCTGGAGGAACAACGTCGCGACGCCCGCGCTGACGATGCCGGTCAGGTTGGCGGCCAGCTGGAGCATCGCCCCGATCCACTCGTCGCCGTCACCGAAGGCGGCGGCCACGCCGATGTTCGCCGCGGCGGGAATCGTAGTGACCGAGATCAGGACTCCGATCAGCGCGCCGGACTTGGTCGAGGTCAGCGACAGCGTGCCTGCAGCGCCGGCAAAGCAGGCGACGATCAGCGAGAAGGCGTCGGGATGGGAGATGAAGTCGGTCAGCGGGTTCTCGCCGGTGACGAAGCCCTCCGGCGTCAGGTCGACGGCTCTCACGAGCAAGGCGAACAGGAACGCCGCCGTGATCGCCAGGGGGAAGCCGACCGCCAGCGCCCGCAGCGACATCTCCGCCACGTCGCGCCGCCGCTGCACGATCGCCACGCAGAGCCCGGCGATCGGCCCGAACTCGGGTCCGACGACCATGGCCCCGATGATCAGGATCGGTGAGTCGAGGAGGATCCCGACCGATGCGATCAGGCAGGCCAGGACCATGAAGGCGAGGAAGTTCGGCCCCAGCGAGATGTCCTCCGACGTCCTCGCCTCGACCTCCTCCCAGACGACCGCGTCGGCGGGTGCGCCCTTCGCCGCCTTCTCCGCCCGCTCCGACGCGTCGGAGATCTCGGCGTCGATCTCCTCCAGGGCGATCGACCCCTCGCGGTGGATCTCGAGCTCTTTCAGGTCGGAGAGGATCACGCTCGCGTCCTCGCGGGCGACGTCGCAGAGGATCACGTCGCCCTCCGGCTTCTGCGCCGCGCCCGCCAGGTAGATCAGGTTGCAGGCCGACGGGGTCGCCTTGAGCAGGTCCAAGGCGTGATCGGACTGGTGGTTGGGCACGACGATCCGCAGGTGGACCATGGTGAAAAGCTACTGCGGCCGTGCTGACCGACTATCACCTTCACCTCCGGCCGGACGAGCCGGACACCCCGCCGGAGCGCTTCTTCACCGACGAGAACGTCGACCGCTACCGGGCGATGGCCGAGGAGGCGGGCATCATCGAGCTCGGGGCCTCCGAGCACGTCTACCGCTTCACCCAGTCCCTCGATCTCTGGCGCCACCCCTTCTGGGAAGAGCAGGCCCGCGACGACCTCGACGAGTACTGCGAGTTCATGCGGACCACCTCGCTGCGGCTCGGCGTCGAGTGCGACTTCGTCGCGGGCAGCGAGGACCGCACCGCGAACCTGCTCGACGGGCGGGACTTCGACTACGTCGTCGGCTCGGTCCACTTCATCCGCGGCGGGGCGGTCGACCACGAGGGCTGGGACGTCTGGGACGGGGAGGGAGACCCCGACGCAGTCTGGCGGCGCTACTTCGAGACCGTCGCCGAGGCCGCTCGCTGCGGCCTCTTCGACGTCCTCGCCCACCCCGACCTCGTCAAGGTCTGGGGTCGCGGCCGCCCCCGCCCCGCCCGCGATCCGCGCTTCTACTACGAGCCGGCGGTCGAGGCGATCGCCGAGAGCGGCATCGCGGTCGAGGTCTCGACCGCGGGACTGCGCAAGCCGGTCGGCGAGATCTACCCCGACCGTGCCTTCGCCGACATGTGCGTCGACGCCGGCGCCGCCTTCACGCTCTCCTCGGACGCCCACGTGCCCGAGCAGGTGGGATACGGATACGAGCGCGCGCTCGAGTTCCTCGACCGCCTGGGCATCCGCCAGATCTGCGCCTTCGAGGCAAGGCGACGCCGCCTCGTCCCGGTGGGGGAGGATGCCGGCGGATGAGCGTCGGCATCGGTTACGACAGTCATCGCTTCGCCGACGGGCGCCGGCTGGTGCTCGGCGGGGTCGAGATCGACCACCCGCGAGGGCTGGCAGGCCATTCCGACGCCGATGTCGTCAGCCACGCCGTCATCGACGCCCTGCTCGGTGCCTCGGGCGGTGAGGGCGACATCGGCACCCTCTTCCCCGACGACGAGGAGCGCTGGCGGGACGCCGCCTCGCTCGACCTGCTGCGCACGGTCGTCGGCACGGTCGCCGGCAGGATCGTCAACGTCGACGTCACCGTCGTCTGCGAGGAGCCGCGGATCGGCCCCCACAAGGCCGAGATGGAGCGCCTGCTCGCCGCGGCGACGTCGGCCCGGGTGAGCGTCAAGGCGACGACCAACGAGGGGATGGGCTGGATCGGCCGCGGCGAGGGCATCGCCTGCATCGCGGTCGCCCAGGTCGAGGACGGCTGAGTTCACGGGCGCGGGCCGGCGGTTGTGGTTAGCGCCCCCGGCGCCAGGGAAATAGTGTTCCCGAGGTGGACGTGGAGAACGTGAAGGGCCGTTTGCAGAACCCCTTCGGGCTGATCTCCGACGGTGTCTTCCAGGTGAAGGTGCTGACCGAGGCCGGGATGCTGAAGCCCGTGCGGCCGGACAAGCTCGCGCGCATGGGGCTGACCTTCGCGCGATGGGGGGCGACGCCCGCCACGGGCGCCGCGGTCACCGCGATCCAGTACCCGGACGAGGTCGCCGTCATCGACGAGAAGGGCGAGTTGACCTTCGAGCAGGTTCACCGTCGCTCGAACGCCCTCGCCCGCGCCTTCGAGAAGCGCGGCGTCGGCCCCGGCAAGGGGGTCGGGATCATGTGCCGCAACCACCGCGGGTTCATCGACGCGACCCTCGCCGCGGCCAAGCTCGGTGCCGGCTCTCTCTACCTGAACACCCAGTTCGCCGGCCCGCAGCTCGCCGAGGTGATGGAGCGCGAGGGCCCGGAGATCCTGGTCTACGACGAGGAGTTCGCGGAACTGCTCGAGGAGGTCGATGAGGACGTGACCCGGGTGGTCGGCTGGACCGACGGCGGGTCCAGGGAGCCGACGATCGACGAGCTGATCGAGGAGAGCGACGACTCCGACCTCAGCCCGCCGGCGGAGAAGCCGCGGTTCGTGATCCTCACCTCGGGCACGACCGGCACCCCGAAGGGCGCCCAGCGCTCGAGCCCGGACGGCCTCGGGGCTGTCGCGGCGCTGTTCGACGTCATTCCGTTCCGCAGCCGCGACCGGATGATGATCGCCTGCCCGCTCTTCCACTCGTGGGGCTTCACGCACTTCGTGCTCAGCCTGCCGCTCGCGTCGACGATCGTCCTGCGGCGCAAGTTCAAGGAGGAGGACACGCTGAAGACGGTCGAGGAGCATGACGCCAACGTCCTCGTCGTCGTCCCGGTCATGCTCCAGCGGATCCTCAACCTCGACGAGGAGACCTTGTCGAAGTACTCGCTGCCGAGCCTGCGGATCACCTCCGTCTCCGGCTCGGCGCTCCCGGGCGAGCTCGCCCTGAAGTGGATGGACCACTTCGGCGACAACATCTACAACCTCTACGGGTCGACCGAGGTCGCCTACGCGACGGTCGCCACGCCCGAGGACCTCCGCGCCGCGCCGGGCACCGCCGGGCGACCGCCGCGGGGCACGATCGTGCGCCTCTACGACGATGACGGCAACCCGGTCGAGGAGGGCGAGAGCGGGCGGATCTTCGTCGGCAACGACATGCAGTTCGAGGGCTACACCGGCGGTGGCAGCAAGGACGAGATCGACGGTCTCCTCTCGAGCGGGGACATGGGGCACTTCGACGAGGAGGGCCGCCTGTTCATCGACGGCCGCGACGACGAGATGATCGTCAGCGGTGGCGAGAACGTCTTCCCCCGGGAGGTCGAGGACCTCCTGTCCGACCACGACGCGATCGCCGAGGCCGCCGTGATCGGCATCGAGGACGAGGAGTTCGGCCAGCGGCTCAAGGCGTTCGTCGTCCTCAGCGACGGCAAGGACGCCGGGGAGGACGAGCTGAAGAAGCACGTCAAGTCCAACCTCGCGGGATACAAGGTGCCGAAGGAGGTCGAGTTCCTCGACGAGCTGCCCCGCAACGCGACCGGCAAGATCCTCAAGCGGGAGCTGAAGGAGCGCGAGGCGGAGAAGCCGGGGCGGGAGGTCCAGAACACCTGAGCGGCGCGACCGCCGCCGGGCCGAGGATCGCCGCGGTCCGGATCGGCGGGCCGGAGGAGCCGTGGCGTCAGTGCGGCTTCGCGGCGGACGCCGGGACGGCCGCGGTGGGGGCCGTGCGGCTCGTCTTCGACGCCCGGGCCGGAGCCGGCATCCGCGGCTGGGAGCTGACGAACGCCGAGCGGGGCGAGGTCGACGGCCTGCCGACCGGGCGCGGCGACCCGGCCTCTGAGCCCGGCAGGCACCCCAATGGGGCAGTCCGGGTCGACCACCTCGTCGTCCTCACGCCCGACCTCGGCCGCACGACCTCGGCTCTCGGAGCGGCGGGCCTCAGCCTCCGCCGGGTCCGCGAGGCCGCCGAGCCGGGCCCGCCGGTCCGCCAGGCGTTCTTCCGACTCGGCGAGGTGATCCTGGAGGTGGCCGAGGACCCCCGCCGGGCGGACGGTCCCGCGGCTTTCTGGGGGATCACGCTGGCGGTCGAGGACCTCGACG
>Ga0126309_10000322_pt1 | contig 16182 bp, 13 predicted proteins | sample Plot56_FD_92541 | JGI IMG/M metagenome (GOLD analysis project Ga0126309, IMG submission 92541) | Serpentine soil microbial communities from UC McLaughlin Reserve, CA, USA - Plot56 | ecosystem: Environmental > Terrestrial > Soil > Grasslands | place: USA: UC McLaughlin Reserve, Lake County...
CACGACTTCGTGGCGCAGACCCTCGGCCTCGACGTGACCAAGGCGGGAGCGCAGCTCCGGCAGACCGGCCTCAAGTTCTTCGGCCACGTGGACCTCTATCCGGGCGACTACTCGATCCGGGTGATGGTGAGGAACGGCGCCACCGGAGCGTCGAGCCTGCGGGTGGTGCCGGTGCGGGTGCCGGCCTTCGCGGAGGCGGGGCCGTTCCTCTTGCCGCCGTTCTTCCCCGAGGCCCCCGGCAAGTGGCTGATGGCGCGCGAGGCCCCGCGGGAAGGGCAGACGCAGAACGTCGACTATCCGTTCATGCAGGACAAGCAGCCGTACATCCCGGCGTCGAAGCCGGTGCTGACCCCCGGCCAGGAGGCGCCGTTGTCGCTGGTGGCCTACAATCTGGGGTCCGGCGACATCAAGGCGCAGGCCAAGGTGCTGTCGCTCGACGGCAAGGAGCTGGGCGCGGGCGACCTCAAGCTCCTGGGCAGCGAAGCCGGCTCGCCCTCGCGGCTCAAGGCGAGCTTCCGGCCGCCGGCGTTGCAGCCGGGCGAGTACCGCCTGCGGGTCACCCTGGTCGACCCGAGCGGCGCCACCCACTCCAGCACGACGGCGTTCAGCGTGGGGGGAGGCGGGAAAGCGGCCCGTTGACAGCCTCAGCCTCCTTTGCTACTCTCTGCCTCCCCTCGGCGTGGGCCGGGGGGACCTATTGTTGAATCGAAGGCCCGTAGCTCAGTTGGTTAGAGCGCTACGTTGACATCGTAGAGGTCAGCGGTTCGAATCCGCTCGGGCCTACTAAAGGCGGTCACACGAGTCGCACACCTCATCGAGACAGGACAGAACCGGGAGAGCCTCTCTTGCAGCCTCGCTTCGGAAAGGTTCCGGGTGTCCCAGGGTGTTCGACTTCGATGATCAGGCGCTTAGCTCAGCTGGTTAGAGCGCTACCTTCACACGGTAGAGGTCAGCGGTTCGAATCCGCTAGCGCCTACCAATCCCCCTGCTCGTGACCCCCTACCCTGCGGGCTTCGGCCCCGGTACAATTTTCCTACTTCTGTGGTGATGGAAACCATGACCGAGGCGATCAGCCTCACCCTGCCCGACGGCTCCGTCCGCACCGTGCCGCCCGGGACGACGCCCCTGGAGGTCGCGGCCTCCATCGGACCCCGGCTGGCCAAAGACGCGGTGGGCGCCGAGCTCGACGGCCACAAGATCGACCTGCGCCAACCGCTCCGCGCGAGCGGAGCGTTCCGCCTGCTCACCGTCAAGAGCCCCGAAGCCGGCGAGCTCATCCGCCACAGCGCGGAGCACGTCCTGGCCGACGCGGTGAAGCGGCTCTGGCCCGAGGCCGAGATCGACGTCGGGCGCAAAGACCACAGCGAGAAGTTCCAGTACGACTTCCGCTTCCCCCGCCCCTTCGCGCCCGAGGATCTGGAGAAGATCGAGGCGAAGATGCGCGAGATCCTTGCCGAGGCGAGCCCCTTCGAGCGGATCGAGGTCCGCCGCGGCGAAGCCGAGCGGATCTTCCGCGAGATGGGCGAGACCTTGAAGGTCGAGCGCCTCCAGGAGATCCCCGCGGGCGAGACAATCACCCTGTACCGGCACGGGAGCTTCACCGACCTCTGCCGCGGGCCGCACGCCCAGAACGCCGGGCAGATCGGCGCGGTCAAGCTGCTCGAGGCCTCCGGCGTCTACTGGAAGGGGGACGAGAAGAACGAGCGCCTGCAGCGGATCTACGGCACGGCCTTCGTCTCGCAGAAGGACATGGACGAGTACCTGGCGCGGCTGGAGCAGGCCCGGGCGCGCGATCACCGCCGCCTCGGCCAGGAGCTCGACCTGTTCAGCTTCAATCAGCTCGCGCCGGCCATGCCGTTCCTGCATCCCAAGGGCGCCCACGTCTACAACGGGCTGGTCGCCTACGTCCGCGAGCTCTACGCCCGCTACGGCTATGGCGAGACGGTCACCCCGCAGATCCTCGACGTCGAGCTGTGGAAGACCTCCGGGCACTACGACAACTACCGCGAGGCGATGTTCTTCACCGAGGTGGATGAGAAGCAGTTCGCGGTGAAGCCGATGAACTGCCCGGGCCACTGCCTGATCTTCGCCACGCGGCTGCGCTCGTACCGCGACCTGCCGGTCCGCTTCGCCGACTTCGGGCGGCTCCACCGCTATGAGCGGAGCGGCGTGACCAACGGCCTGTTCCGGGTGCGCTCGTTCTCACAGGACGACGCCCACGTCTTCTGCACCGAGGAACAGATCCAGGCCGAGGTGCTCGGCGTGGCCGAGATGATCCTCGAGGTCTACTCGACCTTCGGCTTCCAGGGCGCGCAGATCGAGCTGTCGACCCGGCCGGAGAAGCGGATCGGCTCGGACGAGCTGTGGGACCGCGCCGAAGGGGCGCTCAAAGCGGCCATGGAGTCGCGGGGGCTGGCCTACAAGGTCAACCCCGGGGACGGCGCCTTCTATGGCCCGAAGATCGATTTCCATGTGCAGGACGCTCTCGGGCGGAGCTGGCAGCTCGGCACGATCCAGCTGGACTATCAGATGCCGCAACGCTTCGGGCTGACCTATGTCGGGGCCGACGGCGCCGAGCACGCGCCGGTGATGATCCACCGCGCCATGCTGGGGTCGCTGGAGCGCTTCATGGCGATCCTCATCGAGCAGACGTCCGGTGCGTTCCCGCTCTGGCTGGCGCCGGTGCAGGCCGTGGTGCTGCCGGTCTCCGAGAAGTTCGCCGAGTACGCGGCGCGGGTGCGCGGCGAGCTGGAGGCGGCGGGGGTCCGCGTCGAGGTCGACGATCGCAACGAGAAGCTCGGCTACAAGATCCGCGAGGCCCAGCTCCAGAAGATCCCGTACATGCTCGTGGTGGGCGCGCGCGAGCAGGACGAGGGCACCGTCTCGGTGCGGCGGCGGGCCGGCGAGGATCTGGGCGCGCTGCCGGTGGCGGCGTTCATCGAGCGGGTGGGATCGCTTGGCGCGGCGCGAAGCACCGATCTGTAGAAGAAGGATGGAAGCAGTGATCAACCAAGCCGGGCCGCAGTGGCTCGGCCGCTCTCAGGGGGTGAGCTGAGTATCGACAAGACGGCCCGTATCAACGAACGCATCCGGGTTCGCGAGGTGCGCCTCGTCGAGGCGGACGGCTCTCAGGCGGGGATCGTCCCTGTCGAGGAGGCCCTGCGCCGCGCGCAGGAGCAGGCGCTCGACCTGGTGGAAGTGGCCCCGCAGGCCAAGCCGCCGGTCTGCCGCATCATGGACTTCGGCAAGTTCCTGTATCAGCAGAAAAAGAAGGCCCATGAGTCCAAGAAGAAGCAGAAGGTCATCCACGTCAAGGAAGTCAAGTTCCGTCCGAACATCGACGAGCACGACTATGACTTCAAGCTGAAGAACGCGATCCGGTTCCTGGAGGAGGGCGACAAGGTCAAGGCCACCGTCCAGTTCCGGGGCCGCGAAATGGCGCGGCAAGACCTGGGGCACAAGCTGATCCAGAGGCTGGCACAAGACTTGGGGGAGCGAGGGGTGCTAGAATCCTCCCCCGAAATGGCGGGCAACCGGATGCACGTCATCTTCGGTCCGCCCCGCCACCTGGTGAAGCCGAAGGACAAGGCAGAGAGCGCAGCTCCCTGAGGAGCCGTTCCGCCGGAGTTGTTCCGGAAAGTTGTCCTGAAAAAGACCGGCCGCCGAACCGACGTTCGGAACGGCGGGTTTTTCGCTGTACGCAGCAGGAAAAGGAGAGGACCCTTGCCCAAGCAGAAGACGCACAAGGGTGCCGCGAAACGTTTCAAGGTCACGGGGACTGGCAAGGTGACGCGTCACCACGCGAACCACAGTCACATGCTGACCGGCAAGACCACGAAGCGGAAGCGCAATCTGCGCAAAGCCACTCTGGCCTCGCCCGCGTTCGCGAGCACCCTCCGCGGGATGTTGCACGAGTAGGACCACGAGGAATCGTCCGGCCCCCCAGACCGGGGAGCCCCCGAGAAAAACCGATCGGCTGCCGGTGGGAGAACCTGTCCACCGGGGCTGTGGCCCGGCTGACAAGCCGGATTCCGCTCTGTCGAGCGGAGCCGCGCCGGGCCTGACCGCTGCCGCTTTGCGGGAGCAGAAACGAGGTTCGATCCAATGGCACGTGTCAAACGTGGAAATAAGCGCGTCCAGCGCCGCAAGAAGATCTTAGGTCTGGCGAAGGGCTTCTATGGAATGAAGTCCAAGAACCACCGCATGGCCAAACAGGCGGTGGACCGGGCCTTGAATTTCGCCTACCGCGACCGCAAGCAGAAGAAGCGCCAGCTCCGCAGCCTGTGGATCGTGCGCATCAACGCCGCGGCGCATCTTCACGGCCTCAACTACAGTCAGCTCATCCACGGCCTCAAGGCGGCCGGCTCCGACCTCGACCGCAAGGTCCTCGCCGACATCGCCGTGCGCGACGCCGAGGGGTTCGGCCGTCTCGCCGAGGCGGCGAAGCAGGCCCTGGAGGCTGCCGGCAAGCTGAAGCCGGCCTCCGCGGAGGCTTGATGGGGGAGGCTCCCGCGGGCCTCGCCGAGGCTGCCGCGCTCTCCGCACGTTTCGAGGACGAGTCCTCCCGGGCCGCCGACCGGGCCGCCTGGGAGGATCTCCGCCTGCGCTGGACCGGGCGCAAACAGGGGATCGTCCGTTCCCTGCTCGCCCGCACCGGCGAGGTCCCCCCCGCAGACCGCCGCGCCTACGGGCAGGCGGTCAACGCCTTGAAGGACCGCGTCGAGGCCCGCCTCGCCGAGCTCGACGAGGCGCTCGCCGCCCGCGAGCGCGAGGCGACCCGCCGCGCCGCCGCGGTGGACGTCACCCTCCCCGGACGCCGTCCGAGCGTCGGCAGCCTCCACCCGATCACGCGGGTGAACCGCGAGATGGAGCAGATCTTCACGGAGCTCGGCTACAGCGTGGCCGAGGGGCCGGAGGCGGAGACCGACTACCACAACTTCGAGGCCCTGAACTTCCCGCAGGACCACCCGGCGCGCGACACCCAGGACACGCTGTTTCTGAAGAACGGCTTCCTGCTGCGCACCCACACGTCGCCGGTGCAGATCCGCACGATGCTGGCGCGCAAGCCGCCGATCCGCATCATCTGCCCGGGCCGGGTGTTCCGCAACGACAACGACCTGCGGCACTCGCCGATGTTCCACCAGGTGGAAGGGCTGGCGATCGCCGAAGGGATCACGGTCGGTCACCTCAAGGGGACGCTCCTCGCGTTCCTCCGCCGCCTCTTCGCCCCGGACGTGGAGATCCGCCTCCGTCCGAGCTTCTTCCCCTTCACCGAGCCCTCGGCCGAGGTGGACGTCACCTGCCAGAGCTGCAAGGGGAAGGGGTGCGCGGTCTGCTCCGGCACCGGCTGGATGGAGATCCTCGGCTGCGGCATGGTCGATCCGCGCGTTCTCGACGAGTGCGGCATCGATCCCGACCGCTACTCGGGCTTCGCGTTCGGCATGGGGGTCGACCGGGTGGCGATGAACCGCTACGGGATCTCGAACATCCGTCTCCTGTTCGACAACGACGAGCGCGTGCTGCGCCAGGTGCGCGGCTGATGCTCTTCTCGACCCGCTGGCTCGCCGACTATGTGGACCTTCCAGAGGAGGTCCGGGAGCTGGCCCGCCGCCTGACCGCGGCCGGCCACGCCGTCGAAGGGATCGAGGAGAAGGGGGACGACGTCCTCCTGGACGTCGAGGTCACCACGAACCGGCCGGACTGCATGAACCACCTGGGCCTGGCGCGGGAGATCGCCGTGCTGTTCGGCCGGCCGCTGCGCGTGCCGCCCGTGGCGCCGCCGGAATCCGCCGGGCGGGTCGAGGACGCCGCCGCCGTCGAGGTGGAGGAAGAGATCTTCTGCCCCCGTTTCGTGGCGCGGGTGGTCCGCGGCGTCAAGGTCCAGGAGAGCCCGGCCTGGCTCCGCGACCGGCTGGCCTCGATCGGCCTGCGCTCGATCAGCAACGTGGTGGACGTGACCAATTTCATTCTGTGGGAGATGGGGCAGCCGCTCCATGCCTACGACCTCGACCGCCTGTCGGGCCGGAAGCTCCTCGTCCGCCTCGCCCACCGGGGCGAGCGGCTGACCACCCTGGACGGCGTCGACCGGGAGCTCGACGAGCAGATGCTGGTCATCGCCGACGCCGAGCGGGCCGTGGGCCTGGCCGGGGTCATGGGCGGCCTGGATTCGGAGGTGACGGAGCGGACCCGCGACGTCCTGATCGAGGGCGCCCACTTCCACCGGCAGGCGGTGCGCATCGCCGCGCGCAAGCTCGGGATGCACACCGACGCGAGCCACCGCTTCGAGCGCGGGGCCGACCCGGAGATCTGCGAGCGGGCGGTGAGCCGCGCGGCGCAGCTCCTCGCCGAGATCGCCGGCGGCACGGTCCTCGCCGGCGCCATCGACGCGCGGGGCCCCCAGGATGAATCCGCCGGCTGGCCGCCGCGCGGCCGGTTGGAGCTGGCGAAGCTCAACGCCTTCGCCGGAGCCGAGATCCCGCGGGCTGACGTGGAGCGCTGGCTCACCGGCCTCGGCTTCACCCTCCAGCCGGCCGGACCAGGTCTTCAGGAGGAGACGGCTTGGGACGTGACGGTCCCCTCCTGGCGCTACTACGATTTCCGGACCCGGCACCAGCCGCCGCATTCCGTCTATCCCCAGGATCTCTACGAGGAGGTCCTGCGGATGTACGGGTTCGACAACATCGCCGCGGCTCTGCCCGGCATCGAGGGCTCCGACGGCACGCGCACACCGGAGCAGTCCCTGCGCGAGCGGGCTCGCGACTGGCTGGCGGCCGCCGGCTATGCCGAAGCGGTCAACTTCGCCTTCCAGAGCCGCTCCCTCGACGGTCGCTTCCCGAGCCTGCGGCCCGGGACGGAGCCTCTGGAGCTGGCGAATCCGCTGTCGGAGGCCTACTCGGTGCTCCGCCGCTCGATGGTGCCCAACCTGGTCGAGAACGCCCGCTTCAACCAACGGCGCGGCGTGCCGGCCGTGCGGCTGTTCGAGATCGGACGCGCCTTCTTCCCGTCGGACAAGCTCGGCGCCCTGCCGGACCAGCCGGAGCAGGTGGGCCTGGTCTGCGGAGGCCGGACCGGCACGCCCTGGCAACGGGAGGCGGAGCTCGACCTCTTCGACCTCAAAGGCGCGGTGGACGGGCTCGCCGAAGAGCTGGGCGTGCGCCTGGAGGCGCGGCCGGCCGAGCTGACCGGCTTGCTCGAAGGCCACGCCGCCGAGCTCGTGCGCCCCGATCAGGGAGGCCGGATCGTGGGCTGGTTCGGCCGCGTCGAAGAGGAGGAGGGATATCCTCTGTATGTGGCCGAGATCGCGCTGGACGGATTGGCCGGTGGGAATGATCAGAGGCGGGGACTCGAGGTGGCTCTGCCGTCGCGGTTCCCGGGGATCGATGCGGACTTCACCCTGACCCATGCGCTCAACACGCCCTGGGCCGCGATCGACCGGGGCATCGCCGAAGCGACCCCGGCCGACCTCGTCTCCTGGAACCTCAAGGACCGGTATCGCGGTCCGGGAGTGCCGGAGGGGGCGGTGAACACGACGATCACGTTCCTCTACAACTCGCAGGAGCGTTCCCTGACCCAGGACGAGGTCAACGAGCGCCAGGACGCCTTGACCGCCGAGCTGGCGCGCCGTTTCGGATGGAGGAGCTGATGGCCAAAGCCAAGATCGAAGTAATCATCCCGACGGAAACAACCGAGACCGAGCCCCAGACCGAGATGGTCTGGCTGCAGGCCGTGGAGGAGAAGGTCCACGCCGCGGCCGGGCGCATCCGCGACCTGCGCGAGGAGAACGCCACCCTGCGGCGGCGGATCGAAGAGCTGGAAGAGCGGCTCGCCGCTCCTGCCGTCTCCGGCACGGCGGACCGCTGGGTCGAGGAGCGCGAGGAGATCCGGGGGAAGGTGGAGCGGCTGGTGGAGCACCTGGAAGGGATGCTCTAGGAGCCTGTCGGGAAACCGCAACTAGGTCGGCGAATGGGGTAAAATGGTCGCCATGGAGACGACCCGGTTTCTCCCGTACGCGCCCGGCCAGATTCTGCTGCTTCCACCCGACCTTCGCGAGTGGTTGGAGGAGGGGCATCTGGCCTATTTCATCCTGGATGTGGTGGAGGCGTTGGATCTGTCCGAGATCTACTCCTCCTACGATGGCTCCCGTGGCGGGCGTCCCGGGTTCGATCCCCGCCTCCTGGTGGGTCTCTTGGTCTACGGGTACTGCGTCGGGGTGACGAGCTCGCGCAAGATCGAGAAGGCGACGCATGAGTCGGTGCCGTTCCGAGTGCTCGCCGCCAATCAGCACCCGGATCACGCCACGATCGCAGAATTCCGGCGGCGTCACTTGGAGGCGCTGGCGCGCCTTTTTGTGCAAGTCCTTCGGTTGTGCGAGAAAGCGGGCTTGGTGCGTTTGGGGCATGTGGCCCTGGACGGAACGAAGATGCGGGCCAATGCCTCGAAGCACAAAGCGATGAGCTACGGCCGGATGGAGGAGAAAGTCCTCGAGCTTGAGGCGCAGGTGGCTGACCTGATTGGCGGCGGCGGAGGCGGCAGATCAAGCGGAAGATGCGCAGCTTGGATCTCGTCGCGGGGATGAATTGCCGAAGGAATTGCGCTTCCGCCAGCGGCGCTTGGAGAAGATCCGGGAAGCGATGGCGGCGTTGGAGGCTGAAGCTCAGGATGCGGCGCAGAAGCTTCGTGAGGAGAAGGAGGCCAAGGCGAAAGCGAAAGGCAAAGAGAGTGCTCCCATTGTCGCTGCTGATGGTGCGCCAGTGAAGGCCGCACGGCCTGCCGAGAAGGCGCAGAAGAACTTCACGGATGCCGATTCCCGGATCATGCGCGATGGCGCCACGAAGTCGTTCGAGCAGTCCTACAACTGCCAAGCCGCCGTAGATAGCCAAGCGCAGGTGATTGTGGCAGCGCAGGTCACTCAGCAAGCCAATGACAAGCAGCAAGTCAAACCGCTGGTCGAGCTGATGAAGTTAAATCTGAAGGGCCGGACTCCGGAAGAGTTGAGTGCGGATACAGGTTACTACAGCGAAGAGAACCTGGCCTATCTTGAAGGTCAACAGATCGAGCCCTATGTTCCGCCAAGTCGCCCAAAGCAAGAAGCTTCACCAGGAGAGCCGTTGGAGCCGATTCCTGACACTGCTTCAACTCGGGAGCGAATGGCTGCCAAATTGGGAACACCGACGGGCAAGAGGACGTACTCCAAACGGAAAGAAACCGTCGAGCCGGTCTTCGGACAGATCAAGGAGGCTCGTGGTATCCGCAGATTTCTGCTGCGTGGCCTGGGCTCGGTCCAAGCCGAGTGGGCGCTGATTTGTGCCACGCATAATCTCTTGAAGCTGTTCCGGAGCGGGTGGAACCTGCCGCAGGCGGCATAAGTAAGGCGGCAGATGGGCGCCGGAGCGCCTCACAGCCCCCAGAACGCCCATGGTGGAACCCGCAGGTGCTCACTCGGACTCCCCCTCCCGTGATCCTCAGTCAAGATCGCCCCCTCCTGGACTTGCCAGCAGGGACTCAGGAGCCATCCCCGGAGGGGGCTTTCCTGCGCGCAATCGAGTAAACCGACAGGCTCCTAGGCCCGGTCCGCGCCGATCACCTCGCCGATCCCCTTCGCCCCGTCCCGCGCCATCAGCTCCAGGAGCTCCTCGTTGATCCGCCGGGCGAGCGCCGGCCCCTGGTAGACCAGGGCCGTGTAGACCTGGACCAGGTGGGCGCCGGCGCGCAGGCGGCGGTAGGCCTCGGCACCGGAGTCGATCCCCCCCACGCTGATCAGCACCGCGCGCCCGAACAGCCGCCGCGCCAACGCGTCGAACACCCGGAAGCTCTTCTCCCGCAGCGCGCGGCCGGAGAGCCCGCCGAAGTCCTTGGCTCCCGGCAGCAGCGCATAGTCGTTCGTCGTGTTGGTCGCCACCACGCCGGCCGCGCCCGTGTCCACCGCCACCTCGGCGAGCCGGACGGCGTCGGCGAGCTCGAGATCGGGGGCGATCTTGACGAGGATCGGCCGGCTCGTGATGCCGGTGGCCGTGCTCAGCAGAGAGCGCAGGAACACCTCGTTCTGGAGGTCGCGCAACCCCGGGGTGTTCGGCGAGGAGACGTTCACCACCAGGTAGTCGCAAAGCTCGGCGAAGGCGCGGATCAGGGCCGTGTAGTCGGCGATGGCCGCTTCGGGGAGGGTGTCCTTGTTCTTGCCGACGTTGGCTCCAATCGGGATCGGCGAGGGCCGGAGCGCGGCGAGCCGGGTCCGCGCCGCGGCGAGACCGGCGTTGTTGAACCCCATCGCGTTCTGCAGGCTCTCCGCCTGGGAGAAGCGGAAGAGGCGGGGCCTTGGATTGCCCGCTTGCGGCTTGGGCGTGACCGTGCCGATCTCGACGAAGCCGAAGCCCAGGGCGGCCAGGCCGCGGACGGCGACCGCGTCCTTGTCGAAACCCGCGGCGAGCCCGATCGGATTCGGGATCTCGCGGCCGAAGAGCGTCTGGCGCAACGCGGGAGCGTCGACCAGGAAACGCCGGGAGAGAGCGGCCGTCGCGAACGGCAGAGACTGGGCCGCGCGGAGCGCGCTCATCGCGACACCATGGGCCGTCTCTGGGTCGAGACGGAAGAGAAGCGGGCGAACCAGGGACCAGGCGGCCACGGCGGGCATTCTACCCCTGGCACGTGTGCTATAGTGTGCCTCGCCAACTCGCTGGCGTGATTTGACTTGCCGGTGATGGGCACGACTCTGGAACGCGGACGCCATGCCTCCAACCACCACAGAGGTTGAGATTTTCGGCTCGGTGTACCACGTCCGTGGTCGCGACGACACTGGGTACTTCCAGAGCCTGGCCGACCTCGTCGACCGCAAAATGCGGGAGGTCGCCCAGCACGCGAGCACGACCGATACGTCTCGGATCGCGATTCTGGCGGCACTCAATATGGCAGACGAACTGTTCCGTATTCAGAGACGACAGGAAGGGGAACGGATCGAGATCAGGGAAAGGGTGGCGGAGATGACCGAGGAATTAAACCATGTCCTCGGTGGTTGAGAGGCCAAGAAGTCGCTCCGCCGGCTCAGAAGATATATGGAAACGAGTTGGCATCCCCTGCGCGTTTCGTGATGGGTACCACGATTGTAGAACCTACAACAACAAAACGGGAGTCTTTCACTCGTGGGACTGTGCCAGCCTCGCCTCGACGAGGACGCTAATGGCTCACGGAGCGGACACCCACCTGGCGCGTTTCAGGTTCTAAACGCTAGGGCCCACACGGCCGTGTGGGGGATGCCTTTATCTCTCTCCTCGTGAGAGGAGCCTTTCCCGATCCGCCTGGTCCCCCCCACTGTTCGCGAAGAGCAGGGGGCATCTGGTGAGAACTGAGATTCTGATCCTGGCCGTGGCCATCACGCTGGCTGCGGTCGTCGTTCCCCTCTTCTGGTGGCTCGGCCTCCGGAAAGAGGGGAAGCGCCGGCTCGACCAGGCGCAGCTCGACGCCGAAAGGCTGGTCGAGGACGCCAAGCGGCAGAGCGAGACCCGCCTGCGCGAAGCCGACGTCGCCGCCAAGGAGAAGCTGCTCCAGGCCCGCACCGAGTTCGAGACCGTCTCCCGGAAGCGGCGCACGGAGCTCGAAGCGCTCGAGCGGCGGCTGACGCAGAAGGAAGACAACCTCGACAAGAAGGGGGACGAGCTCGCCAAGCGCGAGCGGGACCTCAATCAGCTCGACCGTTCCCTGGCCGGCCGCGAGAAGAGTCTGGAAAAGAGGGAGCCCGAGCTCGAGCAGATCATTCAGGAGGAGCGGTCGAAGCTCGAGCAGATCGCCGGCCTCACCGCTCAGCAGGCTCGCGACGAGCTGGTCCGCGTCATCGAGGACGAGGCGCGCATCGAGGCCGCCCACCTGGTCAAGCGCCTGGAGGACGAGGCGCGCGAGACGGCCAACAGGCAGGCGCAGCGCATCATCGGCATGGCCGTGCAGCGCTCGGCCTCGGACTACGTCTCCGAGACCACCGTCTCGGTCGTCATGCTCCCCAACGACGAGATGAAGGGGCGCATCATCGGCCGCGAGGGGCGCAACATCCGCGCTCTCGAAACCGCCACCGGCGTGGACCTGATCGTGGACGACACGCCCGAGGCGGTCATCCTCTCCGGCTTCGACCCCTACCGCCGGGAAGTGGCCCGCGTGGCCTTGGAGCGGCTCATCGTCGATGGGCGCATCCATCCGGCGCGCATCGAAGAAGTCGTCGAGAAGGTCAAGGCCGAGTTCGAGCAGAAGATCCTGCAGGAAGGGGAGGCGGCGCTCCTGGAGCTGAACATCCCCGGGATGCACCCGGAGCTGGTCCGGCTGCTCGGCCGTCTGCGCTACCGCACCTCCTACGGCCAGAACGTCCTCCAGCACAGCAAAGAGGTCGCCTTCCTGGCGGGCACCATGGCCGCCGAGCTCAAGGCCAACGTCCAGGTCGCCCGCCGCGCCGGCCTGGTGCACGACATCGGCAAGGCGATCGACCGCGAGATGGACGGCACCCATCTGCAGATCGGCATCGACCTGCTGCGCAAATACGGCGAGACCGAGGAGGTCGTCCACGGCATGGCCTGCCATCACGGCGACTACGATCCGCAGACGGTCGAAGCCGTGCTGGTCACGGCGGCCGACGCCCTCTCGGCGGCGCGGCCCGGAGCCCGCCGCGAGGTCCTGGAGACCTACGTGAAGCGGCTCGAGAAGCTGGAGGAGATCGCCTCCAACTTCAAGGGAGTACAGAAGACCTTCGCCATCCAGGCCGGCCGCGAGATCCGCATCATCGTGGACAGCGGCAAGATCGGCGACGAGCAGGCGCTCTGGCTCTCCAAGGACATTGCGCGGAAGATCGAGCAGGAGCTGACCTATCCCGGCCAGATCAAGGTGACGGTAATCCGCGAGACCCGCTCGGTGGAGTACGCTCGTTGAGGCTGCTCTTCGTCGGCGACGTCATCGGAAAACCTGGCCGCCGGGCGCTCCAGAACATCCTGCCCCGCTTGGTGGACCACCACCGGACGGACTACGTGGTGGTCAACGTCGAGAACGCGGCAGGCGGCTTCGGTATCACCCCCGAGGTGATGCACGAGCTGTCCGACCTGCCGGTCGACTGCTTCACGACCGGCAACCACATCTGGGACAAGCGGGAGGGGTATGACCTCCTCGACCGCAACCCCCGGCTGCTGCGCCCCGCCAACTATCCCGAGGGGAATCCCGGGAAGGGGCTGTACGTGGGGGAGACCGCGGCCGGGATTCCGGTGGCGGTGCTGAACCTGGAGGGCCGGGTCTTCATGAGCGAGCTCGACTCTCCGTTCGTCATCGCCGACCGGCTCCTCGCCCAGCTCGACCGCACCAAGATCAAAGTGGTCTTCGTCGACTTTCACGCCGAAGCCACGAGCGAGAAGCAGGCGATCGCCTTCTATCTCGACGGCCGGGTGAGCGCGGTGATCGGCACCCACACCCACGTCCCCACCGCGGACGAGCGGGTCCTGCCCAACGGCACGGCCCTGCTGACCGACGTGGGCATGACCGGCCCCTATGAATCAGTGATCGGCATGCGGATCGACAAGGTCCTCAAGCGCTTCCTCCTCCAGACCCCCAGCTCGTTCGAGGTCGCCAAGCGCGACGTCCGCCTTGCCGCCGCCCTCGTCGACGTCGACGAGAAGACCGGCAAAGCGCGCGGCATCGAGCGGATGCTGATCCCGGACGCGCAGGGGTAGCCTCTCGGGCCAGGAATCACTCGAAGTACCCACCGGAATCCACGATGAGGTGAACCTGCCCGCCGCCTCCGGCCACCGTGCGGGTACCGAGACTGGCGGTCCCATTCCGGGCGAGCGAAACGATGGCATTGTTCGCCAAGGTCTGGCCGCTGGCAAAGTTGATCGTGCTCGCCACCGGCGGCGGCGCATCGCCGGGAAACAGGCTCACATACCCGGCCCCGCTGCTCCCTGTGACCGTCACGTTCAGCGCCAGGGCACGCGCCGTGAGCGGAATGCCGCATTGAGACAGCCCGGCGGACAGAGCGAACACGCGGTCCAGGCCCGAGACGAGCGAGGTGCCCTGCCGTGTGTCCAGGATCCGGCAAGGCGCGATCGTGTGGAGGTCATGCCCCAGGAACGCGAAGCGCCGGATGAGGACCCCTGAGCCGTCACTGTCCTGCCCCTGCCAGGCGGCGAAGAAGGTGCCGGCCGAGCTTGCGCTGAGAGCGGGGCGTCCCTGGTCATCCGGAAAGGAGACGTGCACGAGACTCCCGGCCGCCGCCGGCTGTTCGAGGAAGTCGAACGGCCGCGCCACGACTCCCGGTCCTCCCTGGTCGGCGCTCCACCCCTCCCACAGCACGAGGAAATCGCCGGACCCCGCGCTCTCGACCGCGGGCCGGGTCGCGGGCCCGGAGGAGCCTGCATCCGCCTGGACCTCAGTGCCCAATGGCGCCAGGAACCGGTCGAAGCGCCGCGCTTGAATCACCGTTCCGTCGGAGGAGCTCCCTTCCCACAGGGCGATCACGTTGCCCGAGGCATCGACACCGATCCGGGGAAAGCTCTGGAACCCCGCGGCGGAGACATTGGCACGGACCGCGGCGGGGTCGGCTGAGCCGAGAGTTGCGGCGAAACGGCGGAGGAACACCCCCGAGCCCTCGCCATCGGGCGCCTCCCAGGCGAAGATCACCTGGGCGGCCGACTGAAACGCGAGATCCGGGTGCCGCTGAGGACCGGCGAAGGAGGTGGGCACCATTACCTCGGCCGACAAAGGGCCGGCGGCTCCGAAGCGCCGCGCCACGACGCTCCATCCGTCACCGTCCTGCCCGAAGCTCTCCCAGACGACCACGAAGTCTCCGGTCGCGCCATGAGCCACGCGGGGTGCCCTCTGGTCGCCCGCCGTGGTGCTGTTGACCTGGGCTTCCGCGCCGAGCGGCGCCCCGAGGGCCGAGAAGCGCCGGACAAAGATCCCGGAGCCGCTGCCGTCCTGCCCTTCGCTCTGCCACACCACCGTGAACGTCCCATCCGGCGCCGCGGCGACGTCGGGGTTCTGCTGGCAGTCCGGAAGGTACGAATTCACCATGAGCTCAGGACCGAAGGGAGCGCCATCCGGTCCATAGGCGCGCGCCAGGACGTCCATCTCCTGTCCGTCCGTGTTCGCGCTCTGCCAGACGACGAGAGCGCCGCCCGAAAGGGCGACGGCCGTGGCCGGAGCCGACTGGAACCCCGCCGGATTCCCGGGAACCTGGGTCTCGGCGCTGATCGGCTGGATCTGTGCGTGGGTTGCGGTGGCGGCGAGGAAGGTGAAGACGGCGAGCAGAGGGCGGAGGTGGCGATAGGTGTGCATAGCGAAAGGCTGAAAAGTTCATTGTACCTGGAGGCCGTTTCTCGATCGAATCCTTCCTGTGCTAATTTGGCAACCAAGAACACAGGGGAGATCGGCGTGCTCAGAACCGGCCTGTCCGGGTGGAGCCTCACGACGGTTGTTCAGGTGGCTGTCCCGCTTGGAGCTCTCCTGGCTCTTTGCCTGCCGTCCTCGGCCGCGGCCCAGAGCTCCTGTGGGAGCACCTCGCTGGGCGCCTATAGCTGGGCCGCCTCCGGCCAGGTGACAAAATCCAACAACTGCCAGGGGACCACCGGCTTCCGGTGCTGGCCGGTGGAGAACAAGGCCTGGTATCTGGAAAAGACGAGCCCCTCCTGTGACCCCGTCGCCGGCAGCTGCGGGGTGAAGATCCATGCTACCGCCACCATCCCGGGTCTGCGCGACATGATCAACGAGGACGGACTTTTCGGCTCTCTGACTCCCTGGGCAGAATGGTATCCGTGCTCGGGAGCCGGCTGCTCGCCGGACATTGCCTGCGGCCTCGATGCCGCCGGCGGACGCATCAACTTCGACAATCTCGACACCTGGCTGGAGACGGGAGTGTCCTGCGCGCAGGCGAAAACGCTGGATCTCTCGGTGAAGATTCGGGTCTGCCCCACGGTAGCCGGCTGCCAGAAAACCGAGGTCATCGACGTCCCCGGCGTCGAGCTCGCCCAGTCCCTCGGATGCCCCTCCGCACCCCCGGCCGTCTGCGGCGAGCCGAGCGGTTCTTCGAGCGGCGCGGCGGGTCTCTCCTGCCCTCTGTGCCAGGCGGTCGGAGCCGGCGCCGGCGGCGGAGGCTGCAGTGTGCCGGTGGGCGGAGGCGGCCCGAGCTGCGAGCCGGCCGGGCTGGGCAAAGCCCAGGTCCGCTATGCGGCC
>Ga0126309_10000323_pt1 | contig 16169 bp, 14 predicted proteins | sample Plot56_FD_92541 | JGI IMG/M metagenome (GOLD analysis project Ga0126309, IMG submission 92541) | Serpentine soil microbial communities from UC McLaughlin Reserve, CA, USA - Plot56 | ecosystem: Environmental > Terrestrial > Soil > Grasslands | place: USA: UC McLaughlin Reserve, Lake County...
ATTGAGCCTGGTGCGGGCGCTCGTCGAGCTGCACCACGGCAAGGTCGAGGCGAGCAGCGCGGGCCCGGGGCAGGGCAGCGCGTTCGTCGTCCGGCTGCCGCTCTGTGAGCCCGGCTGTCGAGCCGGCTCGCTTCCCATGGCAGCGGGCAGGGCGACCGCCGTGGGAGTGCGTGTGTTGGTGGTCGACGATGACGTCGACGCGGCCGACAGCCTGGCCCTGCTGCTGCGGATGTCGGGGTACGAGGCGCGCGTGGCCTACTCGGGGATGACCGCGCTGCAAACGGCCCTAGAGCATCGCCCGGAGGCGGTGATCCTCGATCTCGGCCTGCCCGTGATGGATGGCTACGAGCTCGGCCGGCGGTTGCGTCAGCATCCGCAGATGGCCACCATCTGCCTGATCGCCCTCACCGGGTATAGCCAGCCGCGGGACCTCGAGCACTCGCTCGCCGAGGGCTTTGTGGCCCACCTAGTCAAGCCGGTCGAGCTGCCGCAATTGCTCGACCTGCTCAAGCCGGCCGGCGGATCTGTTGCGGCTCCCGAAGCATGACCTGCGCCGGGTTTCGGTATTTCTTACATGTAATTGATACATGAGTACAAAAGGAGAGGGCGGCCCTGCGGCCGCCCCCGGTGCTGCTCGATGCCGTCCTGGTCTACTGCCAGTAGGGCTTGTAGCCGTAGAACTTGTAGACCTCGGCGCCCCAGGTGCGGTCCGACGCCTGCGGGAGGTTGTTCTTGTCGAAGCTCGGGGCGTTCTTCATCCTGTCCTTGTCGACGTCGAGAGTGAAGTGCTCCCGGGTGCCGTCGAGCTTCAGGGCTTCGAACGGAACCACGTACAGCTTCTCGCCCATCCCCATCAAGCCGCCGAAAGAGAGGAGGGCGTAGGCGACGCGCCCCTTCTCCAGGTCGAGCATGATCTCCTCGATCTTGCCGAGGTTCTCCCCGGCGCGGTTGAGGATCTTGTCGCCGATGATGGCGGTGGTCGATAGAACGTTGGGATGGGTTTCCACAGTGGTGTTAGACATAATGTACACCTTTCAGTCGTGGTAATTCCGAACAAACCCCGATTGGTCGAGCCCAGAGTAGGCGAGGCGTTCGCGAGGCTGGCGATAACCTTGTGCATTGCGAAAAGGTTGCACGATCTGAGCCAGACCGGAGGGGCTGTCTGTGGTACCTTACGGCGCCAAGTCGCACCGGACTCTCTTTGAGCGACGCGAGGACCCCATGGGCAAGAGCCGCTTCGAAGCGTTCAGCGATGGCGTGATCGCCATCATCATTACGATTATGGTGCTGGAGCTCAAGGTGCCGCATGGCGAGAGCTTCGCGGTTTTGGTGCCGTTGCTCCCGGTGTTTTTGAGCTATGTATTGAGCTTCGTGTACCTGGGCATCTACTGGAACAATCACCATCACATGCTGCATACGGTTCGCGAGGTGTCCGGGCCGATGCTCTGGGCGAACCTGCATCTGCTGTTCTGGCTGTCGCTGATCCCTTTCACGACGGGCTGGATGGGGGAGAACCACTTTTCTCCGGTGCCCGCGGCTCTCTATGGAGTCGTCCTGCTGATGGACGCGATCGCCTATTACATCTTGCAGCAGCTGATCATCGCTTCTCAGGGGCCCGACTCGCTTCTGAAGAAGGCCGTCGGAGGGGATTGGAAGGGCAAGCTGTCGCCGGTTCTGTATGCCATCGCCATTCCCATGGCGTTCTGGTCGACGCGGATCTCTCTGGGACTCTATGTTCTGGTCGCGCTGATCTGGCTGATCCCGGATCGGCGCATCGAGGGCGTGCTGATTCACAAAACGTAACGATCGCCTCGGTACCTCCGCCTAATCAGTCAGCGCTCCTCGGGGATTTTTCGGGAGAGCCACTGCCAGGAGGTATCTGAACGTGCAACTTTCTGCCCGCTTTGTCGCGAGCCTGCTCGCGAGCGTCTTTGGTCCATCCTTTTATGACGATCCTCGTTTCGGCCGGGGTGATCTCGGCCGGCGTGGCCTGAGCGATTTCGTCAGCGGCCCCCACCCGGAGCCCTGGCGTGCGGTGATGCTGAACCCGCAGCCACTGCCGCCGCGAGAGCACTACGCGCTCTCCCTGGCGGATGCGCACATCAACGAGCTTCTCACCTTCGATCGGGTCGGCGCCCTGTTGGGCGGGGAAGCCGCGGAGCGCTCGCAGGAGCGGGCTCTGCGCATCGTCGCCGAGATCGATGAGTTGTGCCCGCGCTGGCCGAAATGGCCCCGGGGCGTCTGGCCGCCGCCGCCGCCGCCGCCGTGGGGGCGGGAGGAGATGAATCCCGCGGCGCTCTTCCTGTTCGGCATGCGCCTGCTGGGGGCTGCGGAGCTGATGGAGCCGGGCAGGCTCCAGGAGTCGGTCGGCAAGCTGGGGGAGAAGGTGGTGGAGATGAGCCAGGCGGGGCAGACGGGCTGACCTCGCTGGCCGGGAGAGCTCCGCGCCCTGGAGACGGCGGCCCGGCATCGTTTGCTATCTGCTGTACAAATGGTAGGGATCTTGCACCGGTAACTTCGCGTCGACAATGGCGTCGACCGAGGAAGGAGAGACCTGCTATGAAGAAGACTGCTGCAATCTTGGGGATCCTTGCCCTGATGCTCCTCGGGATCGGACACCCGGTGGCCGCCCAGACCGGAGCGGGCGATGCGGCGGGCTATGACCGCACGGCGGATGACAACGACGGGCCGGATCTCGGCTGGATCGGCCTCATCGGGCTCGCCGGCCTGCTCGGCCTCAAGCGGCGCGAGCCGCATCGGGATACCGCCGGCCGTCCCGTGACCAACACGACGCGGTAACGATCCCCTACAAGAATTACTGAAGCTCATGCCTGATCATCCGTGTTGGAGGGGTGGCGGCGCATAGCCAGGAGCCTCGGCTCCGGTTCGCCGCTCCCCTACGTCTCCTCTCTCGCGGCATTTTCATCCGGTTTCATCCGGTCCTCTGAGTGCGATATCTTTCCTCGAATCCCGGGGTGGCCCGGCCGGGCTGTTCTATGCCTTCAGGGAGCGCGCGAGGAGAGAGGTTCCATGTCAGAGCTCGACGAACAGATCCAGAACCGGCGCGACAAGCGCCAGGCGTTGGCGGAGGCGGGCGTCCCGACCTATCCGCATGGCTTCGAGTGGGACCTGGAGCCCACCGACGTCAAGATGAAGCACGGCGAGGCGACGGCCGAGGAGCTGGAGGCGCTGGGGCTCCGCCTGCGCGTTCCCGGCCGCGTGCGCTCGATCCGGCAGCAGGGCAAGATCGTCTTCCTCGATCTCCATGACGGCAGGACGAAGCTCCAGCTCTTCATCCGGAAGAACCAGCTCCCGGAGCAGGCCCTGCTGGTCCTGGACAACCTCGATCTCGGCGATCAGATCGGCGCGTCGGGGCAGCTCATCCGCACCCGCACGGGCGAGCTGTCGCTGATGGTCGACGGCCTGACGCTCCTCGCGAAGGCGCTGCGGCCGATGCCGGAGAAATGGCATGGGCTGGCCGACGTGGAGGTCCGCTACCGCCAGCGCTATCTCGACCTCGCCTCCAACGAGGAGTCGCGGCTGGTGTTCGAGACCCGCGCGGCGTTGGTGCGGGCTCTTCGGTCGTTCCTGGACGCGCGCGGCTTCCTCGAGGTCGAGACGCCGATGATGCACCACATCCCGGGCGGGGCCACGGCGCGGCCGTTCAAGACGCACCACAACGCGCTGGACATCGACCTGTATTTGCGCATCGCGCCCGAGCTGTTCCTGAAGCGGCTGCTGGTGGGCGGCATCCCTCGCGTCTATGAGATCAACCGCAACTTTCGCAACGAGGGGATCTCGACCCGGCACAACCCCGAATTCACCATGCTTGAGTTTTACTGGGCCTATGCCGACTACCGCCAGATGATGGACTTCACCGAGGAGCTTCTCTCGGCGCTGGCGGAGATCGCGAAGCAGGTCCAGGGGAAGGACGAGATCACCTGGGAGGGGCGGCCGGTCAACCTGGAGCGGCCGTGGGCGCGGCTCACCCTGCGCGAGGCGATCACGCGCTATGGGGGGATCGCGGACGAGCGCCTGGACTCGCTGGAGTCGCTCCGCGAGGTGTTCGCCGGGCGCGGCCTGCATCCGCCGGCGGGCGGCACCTACGGCCATCACCTGATGGCCCTGTTCGAGGAGACGGCGGAAGCGCAGCTCTTCGATCCGGTGTTCATCACCGACCATCCGGTGGACGTCTCGCCGCTCTCCAAGCAGCGTTCGGACGATCCGCGCTTCGTGGAGCGGTTCGAGCTGTACATGGCCGGGATGGAGCTCGCCAACGCCTTCAGCGAGCTGAACGATCCCGACGTCCAGGCCGAGCGCTTCCGCCAGCAGATCGCGGCGCGCGAGGCCGGGGACGCCGAGGCCCACCTGTTCGACGCGGACTACGTGCGGGCTCTGGAGCACGCCATGCCCCCGGCCGCCGGCAACGGGATCGGGATCGACCGGCTCACGATGGTGATGACGGACCGGCAGTCGATCCGGGACGTGATTTTGTTTCCGCTGCTGCGGCCGGAAGCGGAATGAGCCTCCTCCTCCGCCCCTGGCCCTTCCCGGTCCTCCTCGCGCTGCGCTACCTGCGCAGCACGCGGCGGGATGCGTTCGCCAGCTTCCTTTCGCTGGTGGCGGCCGGGGGGTTGGCGCTCGGGGTGACGGCGCTGGTCTTGTCGCTCGCGGTGATCTCGGGGTTTCAGGAGGCTCTGCGCTCCGAGCTGTTGGGGCGGACGCCGCAGATCGAGGTCGAGCTCCCCTCGGGTCTCACGGAGGAGGAGGCGGTGGCGGTGCGCGAGGCGGTGCGGAAGGCCGAAGGGGTGGCATCGGTCCAGATCCAGGTCCGCGGCGGGGGCTGGGTGATGGAGCAGGGGAAGGTGCAGGCGGTGGAGCTGGTCGGTTTCGAGGGGAGGGTGCCGCGCTCGTTCCCCGGGGCCGAGGGCAGCGCTGAAGGGCTGTACGTGCCGGCCAGCCTGGCCGCCCGCTGGGGGCTCGTCCGGGGGAAGAACCTGGAGGTCGTGTCGCCGCGGCCGACGCTGTCGCCGTTCGGGCCGCAGCCGCGCATCCGCAGCCTGCAACTGACCGGCACCTACCAGAGCGGGAAGACGCAGGAGGACCGCGAGCGGATCGCCCTGCCGCGGGGCGTGGCCGAGACGCTGCTCGGCAACCACGACCGCCGGCTCGACGTGGAGGCCGGCGATCTCGACGCGGCGCTCGGAGTGGCGGAGCGGCTGAAGACGGTGGTGCCCAAGGGGAGCGTGGTGCGCACCTGGAAGGAGCTGAACCGTCCGCTCCTCTTCGCGCTGCGCCTGGAGAAGGCCATGATGTTCGTCGCCGTGTCGCTGATCGTCCTGGTGGCCGCTCTCGCCCTGGTGGCGGATCTGGCCTTGATCATCTCCAGCAAGCGCCCGGAGATCGGCATTCTCGGCACGATGGGGGCGACGCCGGGCGCGCTGCGGCGGGCCTTCCTCATCCTGGGCGGCCTGGTGGCCGGCTCGGGGATGCTCGCCGGCACGGTTCTCGGCGTGGGAGGCGCCTGGGTGCTCGACCATTACAAGCTGCTCAAGGTGCCCGGCCGGGTCTACTTCCTGGACTACGTTCCGTTCCTGGTGAAGCCGATGGACCTGGTGTTGGTCCTGCTGCTGACGCTGGTGCTGGCGCTGGTGTCGGCGCTGTACGCGGCGCAGCGGGCGGCGGCGCTCGATCCGGTGGAGGCGATGCAGCGGTGAGCGTGCCCGTCCGCGCCACCCATCTCGCCAAGACCTACCGGGACGGGCTCCGGCGGGTCGAGGTGCTCAAGGGGATCGATCTGGCGGTGGAGCCGGGGGAGATGGTGGCGATCGTGGGGCCGTCGGGATCGGGGAAGTCGACCTTGCTGCACCTGCTGGGCGCTCTCGACCGGCCGGACCGGGGGAGCGTCGAGATCGGCGGACAGCCTCTGGAGAAGATGTCGGGGTCGGCTCTGGCTGCGTTCCGCAACCGGACGATCGGATTCGTCTTCCAGTTCCACCAGCTCCTGCCGGACTTTACGGCGCTGGAGAACGTCATGCTGCCCGGCCGGATCGCGGGGCGCGAGCCGCGGCCCGTGTTCGATCATGCGCGGGAGCTGCTGCGCGAGGTGGGGCTGGAGGACCGGCTCGACCATTTCCCGAACCAGCTCTCCGGCGGCGAGCGCCAGCGGGTCGCGCTCTGCCGCGCCCTGGCTTTGGAGCCGCCGCTCCTCCTGGCGGACGAGCCCACGGGCAACCTCGACCCGGCGAGCGGCGGGCACGTCTTCGAGCTTCTCCTCGAGATGCAGGCCCGCCACCGTACGACCGGGATTCTGGTCACCCACAACCCGGAGATCGCCGCGCGGTGCAGCCGGGTGCTGGAGCTGGTGGACGGGGGGCTGCGGGACCGGGAATAAACCGCCTCTTCCGCCGCTTCCACTTTGATAGGAAAATTCCTGGCCGCGGCGTAAGATTCCGCCGGAGGCGGAGTCTCGAAGCGGCCGGGAGCGGCGGCGGCGTTGTGCTAGAATGCGGAGACTGAAAAAGCAACAGCGCCGGGGTTGCAATTCCGGTATTTCGCAGGAGATTTGCGCGCCGACGCTCCGAGGACCGAGAGGAACCGCATGTTTGAGAAGTACAACGAGAAAGCCCGCCGCGCGCTCTTCTTCGCCCGCTACGAAGCCAGCAAGCTGGGTAGCCGGGTCATCGAGTCCGAGCACATCCTGCTGGGCATCCTGCGGGAGGGCGAGGAGACCGTCAGTGAGATCTTCCGCCGCTTCCAGGTGAAGCCCGAGGACATCCGGCGCGAGATCGAAGGGGAGCGCGTCTTCGTCGAGCGCATCTCGTCGACCGCCGAGCTCCCTCTCTCTGAAGAATCCAAGAAGATCCTCGCCTACGCCTCTCACGAGGCGGAGAGCATGCTGCACGCCACGGTCGGCTCGGAGCACCTGCTCATCGGTCTCCTGCGGGTCGAGGGCTGTACGGCCATGCGCATCCTCGCCCAGCACGGATTCGACGTGTACACGGTCCGCGAGGAGGTCCTCGCGATCGCCAAGGAGCGCGAGGCCTCGCAGCAGAAGAAGGAGCTCCCGTTTCTCTCGGAGTACGGACGCGACCTGACCGCTCTCGCCGCCGAGCAGGCTTTCGACCCGCTCATCGGCCGCGACGAGGAAGTCGACCGCATCATCCAGATCCTCTCCCGCCGGAGCAAGAACAACCCGATCCTGCTCGGCGAGCCGGGCGTTGGCAAGACCGCGATCGTCGAGGGCCTGGCCCAGCGCATCATCGAGGGGCGGGTGCCGATCTTCCTGGCCAACAAGCGCATCGTCGCCCTCGACCTGTCGCTGATCGTCGCCGGCACCAAGTACCGCGGCCAGTTCGAGGAGCGGTTGAAGGGGATCCTGAAGGAGCTCAAGGAGAGCAAGGAGCTCATCGTCTTCATCGACGAGATCCACTCGCTGATCGGCGCCGGTTCGGCCGAAGGGTCGCTCGACGCGGCCAACATCCTGAAGCCGGCCCTCTCCCGCGGCGAGATCTCCTGCGTCGGCGCGACCACGCTCAAGGAATACCGCAAGTACATCGAGAAGGACCGCTCGCTCCTGCGGCGCTTCCAGGCCATCCAGGTCAATCCGCCGACCGCGGAGCAGACGCAGCAGATCCTCGAAGGGGTCAAGGACCGGTACGAGTCGTTCCACAAGGTCCGCTACCGCCCGGAGGCGCTGCGCACGGCGATCTACCAGTCGAGCCGCTACATCACCGACCGCCATCTGCCCGACAAGGCGATCGACGTGATCGACGAGGCCGGCGCGCGGGTCAAGCTCCGCCGGGTGCGTGACACGCAGAATCTGCGCCGCCTGGAGCAGGAGATCCGCCAGGTGGTCAAGGAGATGAAGGTCGCCATCTCGGACAAGGACTTCGAGCGGGCGGTCTACCTGCGCGAGCGGGAGATCGAGCTGCGCGAGGACCTGGAGAGGATGTCGATCGCCGCGGACGAGACGGGCGTGCTGGAGGTGACCCGGCACGACATCGAGGAGGTCATCTCCTCGTGGACCGGCATCCCGGTGGCCGCCTTGCAGAGCGAGGAGGCGGAGCGCCTGCTGCGGATGGAGGACATCCTCAAGCAGCGGGTCATCGGCCAGGACCGCTCGATCTCGGCGATCAGCCGCGCCATCCGCCGTTCGCGCCTGGGGGTCAGCAATCCGCAGCGGCCGGTGGGCTCGTTCATCTTCCTCGGCCCCTCGGGCGTCGGCAAGACCGAGGTGGCGCGCCAGCTCTCGATGTTCCTGTTCGGCAGCCAGAAGGCGCTGATCCGCTTCGACATGAGCGAGTACATGGAGAAGCATGCGGTGTCCAAGCTGATCGGCTCGCCGCCGGGCTACGTCGGTCACGAGGAGGGGGGGCAGCTCACCGAGCGCGTGCGGCGCCAGCCCTACTCGCTGATCCTGTTCGACGAGATCGAGAAGGCCCATCCGGACGTGGCCAACCTCCTCCTGCAGATCCTGGAGGATGGTTTGCTGACCGACGCCTATGGCAACCAGGTGGACTTCAAGAACGCCCTGATCCTGATGACGTCCAACATCGGCAGCAAGCTGGTGTTGCGCGGCGGCCGCATGGGCTTCGGCGAAGGGAGCCAGGCGGAGAGCTTCAACCGTCTCGAGGAGGAGATCCTCGCGGAGCTGCGGCGCAACTTCAGCCCCGAGTTCATCAACCGCATCGACGAGGTGATCGTGTTCAACCCCCTGGGGGAGGAGGAGCTCCGGCGCATCGTCGACATCCTCATCGAGGACGTCAACGAGACCCTGGCGGAGCGCGGCCTGCGGCTGGAGGTCACGGCGGAAGCCAAGGACTGGCTCCTGCACAGGGCGGACATCGAGCCGTCCACGGGTGCGCGGCCGCTGCGCCGGACGATTCAGCGCCACATCCAGGACGCCGTTTCGGAGATCCTCATCCATCAGCACGGAGGCGAGCCCATCGACCGCATCTACGTGGATCTGGAGAACGATGCTCTCAAGTTCCATCCCCACGTCCAGGAGATCGCCGTCCCTCAGCATTGAGCCGCTCGAGGGGCGGCGCCCCCGCTCACAGCGCAGTCTTTTCCGGCGGCCCGGCCGCCGTAGCGAGGACCTGACGAGATGAAGCTCGACCTCTTGCGTCGGCATATTGCTGGCCTGCCGGGCGGCTCCCGCCGCTTCCGGCGGACCCTGCTCGCCCGCCTCACGGCTGTCGCGCTCCTGCCGCTCCTGCTCTCGGGCGGGGTGCCCATGGCGACGCTTTCGGCGCAGCCGTTCCAGACGCCGGCCCTGAGCGGCCAGAGCGGCCGGACCATCGGCGACATCAAGTTCCAGGGGAACTCGATGCTCCCGGACGAGACGCTGCGCTACTACCTCGGCCTCGAAACGGGCCAGACGCTCGACGAGGACCAGCTCAACGAGAACATCCGCGAGCTCTGGAGCCGTTCCCTGATCGACGACCTCCAGGTCGAGGCCACGCCGGCCGCGGACAATACGGTGAACCTGGTCATCACGATCCGGGAGAGGCCGGTCCTGCGGTCGATCTCCTACGAGGGGTTGAAGCGGGTCGCGAAGACGGACATCCAGGACAAGCTCGCGACGCAGCGCATCCGCATCCGCGAAGGGGAGCCGATGAGCCTCGGCGAGCTGCAGCGCGTCAAGGGCCTGATCGAGGAGCTCTACGCGGAGAAGGGGTACCGCTTCGCGCAGGCGCGCTACACCGTCGAGGACGTGGGCAGCCCGAACGAGAAGCGGGTCATCTTCACGGTCGACGAAGGGGACCGGGTGCGCATCTCCGAGATCGAGTTCGAGGGGAACACGGTCTTCAACGACGTCACCTTGCAGTGGCAGATGAAGAACACCCGCCAGAGCGGTCCGATCACCCGGGTGCTCAAGAAGGACATCTACGATCCGGCCAAGCTGCAGGAGGATCTGGACGCGATCCGCAAGCTCTATCGCGGCGCCGGCTACAAGAACGTTGTGATCGGCGAGCCGCAGCTCGAGGTGCGCGCGAAGAACCCGAACGCGGGGAACGCCAAGGACCAGAAGCGCCGGCTCTTCCTCACCATCCCGGTCGAGGAGGGGGAGCGCTGGAAGTTCGGCGAGATCACGCTGGAGGGGAACAAGGTCTACACCGACCAGGCCCTGCTCCGGGTGTTCAAGAGCAACCCCGGCGGCTGGCTGCGCCAGAAGATGGTCGACGACGGCGTCAAGGCGATCTCGGACCTGTACCACAACACCGGCTACATCTATGCCCGGATCGATCCCGAGCTGGTGGAGAAGCCGGGCCAGGTGGCCGACGTGGTGGTCCACATCAACGAGAGCGACCAGTTCAAGGTGGGACGGATCGAGTTCCAGGGGAACGACCGCACGATGGACAAGGTGCTCCGGCGCGAGCTGCGCGTCTTCGAAGGGGGCATGGTCAGCGTCGGCGGCATCCGCAACAGCGTTCTCAAGGTGAACCAGCTCGGGTACTTCAAGCTGAACGAGGAGGACCCGGTCGAGATCCAGCCGGACGTGGAGGCGAAGGAAGTCAACCTGGTCTTCAAGGGCGACGAGTCGGACCGCACCGAGCTGCAGTTCGGCGGCGGCTGGAGCGAGCTCGACGGCTTCTTCGGCCAGTTCGCGGTCAACACCAAGAACTTCCTCGGCCGCGGCGAGCAGGTCGGCGTCTCGTTCCAGAGCGGCAAGTACCGCGACCTGTTCGATCTGTCGTACTACGTCCCCTGGTTCCTGGACCGGCCGCAGAGCATCGGCGTCCGCGCCTTCAAGCAGGACCTGGACTACCGGCTGGGCGATGCGGGCACCACGAGCCAGCAGGTCCGCAACAGCCGCGGCGGCATCCTGACCTACGGGCGCAACTTCCGGCTGTTCCAGTCGACCAGCCTGAGCTACAACCGGTCGGAATATCAGGACGAGGTCACCTACGTCTGGCCGGAGCTCCCGGTCGACCAGAGGCAGCCCGGGGATCCGGCGCCGGGGACCGTGATCACCAAGCGGTATGACATTCAGAACTCGTCGCTGCGGCCGGTCTACCTGATCGACAGCCGGGACAACCCGTTCGAGACGACGCGCGGCCAGCGGTTCAGCCTGGCGACGGAGTATGCGGGAGGATTCCTGGGCGGCGACAACTACTTCGTGCGCCCGGAGCTCTCCTACAGCCTGTGGCTGCCGACCGCGAGCTACCCGGCGCGGCAGGTGTTCGCGATCAACGCGGAGGGAGGGCTGGTCGAGGCGCTCGACGAGAAACAGTACGGGCTCTCTCCCCTGGAGCGGTTCTACCTCGGCGGCGAGAACAGCATCCGCGGCCATCGCTTCCGCTCGATCTACCTGCGCAAGGCGAACGGCGAGCCGCTCCGCGATGACAACAACACGATCCTGGGTGGAACGAGCTACATCCAGCTCAACCTGGAGTACCATTTCCTGCTCGGTGGCCCGTTCCGTGTCCTGGTCTTCGCCGACGCGGGCAACGTCTTTGGCACATTCCGCGGCGAGGGGCAGTCGTTCGATCTGTCGCGCCTGCGCTACACCGCGGGCGCCGAGCTGCGGGTGCTCGTTCCGGTCTTCGGGGCGCCCCTGCGATTCATCTATGCCGTGAACCTGGATCCGCAGCCGAGCGACCGCTTCGAGGACTTCCAGTTCAGCATCGGCACCAGCTTCTGACCAAGGAGAAGAGAGATATGTCGTCCATCACCCCCCGTCTTTCCCGCGCCGTCCTGGGGCTCGCCCTGGCTGCGGCGCTGACCGCGCCCTTCGCGGCCCGTGCCCAGGCCCCTGCCGGCACCGGGACCATCAAGATCGCGGTGATCGACACCGAGCGTGTGCTGCTCGCGTCCGAGACCGGCAAGAAGTCGCTCGCCGACTTGAAGAAGCTCCAGGAGGCCAAGGAGAACGAGGTCAAGGCGCGGCAGCAGGAGATCAAGGACCTGCAGACCAAGCTCCAGGACGGGCGGATGTCGCTCGCCCAGGACAAGATCTCGGAGATGGAAAAGCAGCTCGAGGACAAGGTCATCGCGCTGCGCCGTCTGCAGGACGACGCCACCCGCGAGCTCAACAAGAAGCGGGACGACGTCCTCGCCCAGATCGACCAGAAGGTCATGCCGGTGATCAACCAGGCCGGCAAGGAGCTGGGCTACACGCTGATCTTCCGCAAGTTCGAGAGCGGGCTGATCTACGCCGACGAGGCGATCGACATCACCAACCAGATCATCCAGCGTCTGGACGGCGCCCCCAAGGCGGGCAAGTAAGCCGGTGGCGCACCGGCTGGCGGATCTCGCCGGGCTGGTCGGTGGACGCGTGGAGGGAGATCCGGACCGGGAGGTCGAGGCGGTCCGGACGCTGGACGCCGCCGGCCCGCGCGACCTCTCGTTCCTGAATCATCCACGCTACCGCGCGCAGGCCCTGGCCAGTCAGGCCGGGGCCTTGCTCGTCGCCCAGGATCTGGCCGCAGGCCTGCGTGATGCAGACCCCCCGCGCGACCTGCTGGTCGTCACAGATTCGGCCTTCGCGCTCTCCAAGATCCTCTCCCTGCTCCACGCGGCGACGGCTCCCGAGCCCGGCGTGCATCCCACGGCGGTCCTGGAGCCGGGGTGCGCCGTCGACCCTACGGCCTGGATCGGCCCGTACGCGGTGATCGGCGCCGGCAGCTCGATCGCCGCGCGGGCGGCCATCCACGCGCACGTGGTGATCGGCCGCGGGTGCGCGGTGGGGGAGGGGGCGGTCCTCCATCCACACGCCGTGCTCTATCCGGAGACGGAGATCGGTCCTGAGACGATCGTGCACGCCGGCGTGGTCCTCGGCGCCGACGGCTTCGGCTATGCGACCGCGGGCGGCGTGCACCACAAGGTGCCGCAGGTGGGCCGGGTGGTGGTCGAGCGCGACGTGGAGATCGGCGCCAACTCGGCGATCGACCGCGCCACCCTGGGAGAGACGCGCATCGGCGCGGGCACCAAGATCGACAATCTGGTCCAGGTCGGGCACAACGTGCAGACCGGCCGGCACTGTATCCTTTGCGGGCAGGCGGGCATCGCCGGAAGCACAAAGCTGGGGGACTACGTGGTGCTGGCTGGCCAGGCCGGCGTCTCGGGGCACATCCATCTGGGCGACGGCGTCCAGGTGGCGGCCAAGTCGGCGGCGCTGACCTCGGTCGAGCCGCGCACCCAGGTGGCCGGCATCCCGGCGGTCGAGATGCGGCGCTGGCGCCGCCAGACCGTGCTGATCGCCCGCCTGGAAGAGATGAGCCGCCGCCTGCGCGCCCTGGAAAAGAAGCTCGCGGTGCCAGCGGAGGAGGAGAGCCCAGAGTGAACGAGCCGAATGAGCCGAAGCCCGTCTCCAAGCAGTGGGACATCGAATGGATCATGTCCGTCCTGCCCCATCGCTATCCGATCCTGCTGGTCGACCGCGTGCTGGAGATGGAGCCGAAGAAGCGGATCGTGGCGCTCAAGAACGTCACGATCAACGAGGAGATCTTCCTCGGCCACTTTCCGGGAAAGGCGGTGATGCCCGGGGTGCTGTTGATCGAGGGGATGGCCCAGGCGGGCGGCCTCCTCCTGCTGCACGACCTGCCGGACCGCGCCGGCAAGCTCCTCTACTTCGCCGGCATCGAGGAGGCGAAGTTCCGCCGGCCGGTGGTCCCCGGCGACCAGGTGCGCTACGAGATCGAGGTGCTGCGCCTGCGCTCGACGTTCTGCAAGGTCGCGGGCAAGGCGCTGGTCGACGGCGAAGTCGCGGCGGAGGCGATCCTTTCGACAGCCATGGTTGATCGGATGATTGACCGGGGGCCGCGCGCATGAGCGTGATGGTGCGGTCGGGCATTCATCCCCAGGCGGCGGTCGATCCGGGCGCCGTGCTGGCCGAGGGCGTGACCGTCGGGCCGTTCGCGGTCATCGGTCCCGAGGTGGAGATCGGCCCGGGGACCGAGGTGGGCGCCGGGGCGCAGATCTACGGCCCGACGAAGATCGGCCGCGAGAACCGGATCTTCCCCAGCGCAGCGATCGGCTTCGAGCCGCAGGACTTGAAGTTCCAGGGGGAGCGGGTGGCGCTGGAGATCGGCGACCGCAACCAGTTCCGCGAGTTCTGCACGATCCACCGCGGCACCTCCAAGGGGGGCGGCCTCTCCCGCATCGGCAGCGACAACCTCTTCATGGCCTACGCCCACGTGGCGCACGACTGCCAGGTGGGGAACCGCACGATCTTCGCCAACAACGCGACGCTCGCCGGGCACGTCGAGGTGCACGACGACGCGTCGATCAGCGCCTTCTCGGCGGTGCACCAGTTCTGCCGGATCGGCCGGCACGCCTACGTGGGCGGCTTCAGCGTCGTCGTGATGGACGCCCTGCCGTTCGCCAAGACCGTCGGGCAGAAGCCGGCCTTCTTCGGGACCAACCGGATCGGCCTCGCGCGCAAGGGAGTGCCGGCGGAGACGATCCGGAAGATCGACCGCGCCCTGCGGCTGCTGGTGCGCTCCGGGCGCAATACGGCGCAGGCGCTGGAGGAGATCCGCAGGGATCTCGCCGGGGACCCCGAGGTGGACTATCTGGTCGCGTTCGTCGAGAGCGCCAAGCGCGGCATCCACAAGAACCTGCCGCGGGGAGGCCGCGGCAGCGGCGCGGGCGCGGCCGAGGGGGAGGAGAGCGTTGAAGCCTGAGGTGCGCATCGGCGTCGTCGGCGCCGGGGTGATGGGCCGGCACCACGTGCGGAATCTCGCCGCGATCCCCGGTGCCGCGCTGGTCGGGGTCTACGACGCGCGGCCGGAGGTCGCCGAAGGGATCGCCGCGGAGCACGGCACGCGCGCCTTCGCCCGGATCGAGGAGCTGGCGGAGGGGATCGAGGCCGCGGTCGTCGCCGCGCCCACAGTGCACCACGCCGAGATCGGCTGCGCGCTCCTCGCCCGCGGCATCCATGTGCTGGTCGAGAAGCCGATCGCGCCGGACCTGGCTGCCGCGGACCGCCTGATCGAGGCGCGGGAGAACGCGCCAGGGCGTCCGAATCGACCTCCCATCTTGGCCGTCGGCCACGTCGAGTTCTACAACCCGGTCGTGCAGGCGGTGCTGGGTCTCGGCGTGCCGCCGCGCTTCGTCGAGGTGCAGCGGCTGGGGGTCTTCTCGCCGCGCAGCCTGGACGTGGACGTGGTCCTCGACCTGATGATCCACGACCTGCAGATCCTCCACGCCCTCGATCCGAGCCCGGTGGCCGAGGTGCGGGCGACCGGCATCCAGGTGCTGTCGCCGCGGGTCGACATCGCCAACGCCCGGGTGGAGCTCGCGTCCGGCTGCGTGGCCAACCTGACCGCCTCGCGGGTCTCGGCCGAGCGCACCCGCAAGCTCCGCGCCTTCCTGCCGAGCCGCTACTACTCGCTCGACTACGCGGCGCAGGAAGTCCACGGCTATCGCCTGGAGCAGGGGGACGGCGGGAGGAGCATCGTCAAGGACGATCTGGCGGTGGAAAAGGCCGAGCCCCTGCGCCGCGAGCTGGAGGCTTTTCTGGCTGCCTGCCGGGGCGAGACGGCGCCGCTGGTCGACGCGGCGGCGGGGCGGCAGGCGCTGGCCACGGCGCTGGCGGTGATGGCGGCGGTCTAGGCCTCTCAGGGCACCGCCTCTGCTACACTCTGCCGGCTCCCCCGGTCCCTCTGGACCTGCCTATCCCTATTCGAGGAGGAGTTCTGATGAGCGACATCCGTATCGGTGTGATCGGCGGCAGCGGTCTGTACGCCATGGAGGGCCTCCAGGTGATCGAGGAGCGGCGGATCGAGACCCCGTTTGGCGATCCTTCGGAGGCCTATGTCATCGGCGAGCTCGAGGGCCGGCGCATCGCTTTCCTGCCGCGCCATGGCCGCGGCCACCGGCTGCTCCCCAGCGAGCTCAACTACCGGGCGAACATCTTCGGGCTGAAGCTCCTCGGCGTCGAGCAGATCGTCTCCGTCTCCGCCGTGGGCTCGATGAAGATCGAGTACAAGCCGACCGACATCGTGGTCCCCGACCAGTTCTTCGACCGCACCCGGGGGCGCGCCAATACGTTCTTCGGCGACGGCCTGGTGGCGCACGTCTCGCTCGCCAAGCCGATCTGCCCGCGGCTGGTCGATCCGTTCTGCGACGCGGCGCGCGCGGCCGGCGCGACCGTCCACCGGGGCGGCACCTACCTCAATATGGAAGGGCCGCAGTTCTCCACCCGCGCCGAGTCCGAG
>Ga0126309_10000324_pt1 | contig 16155 bp, 14 predicted proteins | sample Plot56_FD_92541 | JGI IMG/M metagenome (GOLD analysis project Ga0126309, IMG submission 92541) | Serpentine soil microbial communities from UC McLaughlin Reserve, CA, USA - Plot56 | ecosystem: Environmental > Terrestrial > Soil > Grasslands | place: USA: UC McLaughlin Reserve, Lake County...
CAGGCCGAGGCGGCCTCGCGCTAGCCCCCGACGTGCTCCGCGCGGTGGCGGCGCGCCAGCGCGAGCGTCTCCTCGTCGAGCCGCCACTCCACCAGCTCGTAGAGCTCCGCGTACTCCGCGCTGAGCGCAGCCTCCAGCTCGTCGAGCGGCGTTCCCGCGCTGCCCGCGGTGGCCGGTCGCCACGACAGCCCGAGCGCCTCGTAGACGGGCACTAGCACGTCGCGGATGCGCTCCTCGCCGGTTGCCACGACAACAGCGCCGACGTGGGCGGCATCCTTGATCAGGCGCTGCCCGATGCCTGCCAGCTTGCGCTCGCCGGCCATGTTGACGCTGTAGCCCCCCGGGCAGTACTCGCCCGGCACCTCACCCACGCGCGCGTCCACCCCCAGTCGCCGCAGGGCGCGCGCCACCAGCTCCGCGCTCTGCGCGAAACGGCGCTGGATGCCGGGCCGCGGATCGCGGTCGGGAATGGCGTGCGCCAACGCCATCGTGCCCTCGTGGAAGACCGCCGCGCGGCCGCCTGCCAGCCGCAGGATCGGCTGGAAGCCGTGCTCGCGGGCCGCCCGGGCAGCAGGCGCGTAGCCCTCAGCCACGGCATCCTGCTTGGCGAAGGCCACCATCGCCCCGGGCCGGGCCAGGCGCAGCGTCTCCGGCAGCTCGCCGGCCCCCACGCGCTCCATCAGCGCCCGCGAAACCGCGGTGTCGAGCGCCGGGTCCTCCGGGAAGCAATCGGTGACCAGCCGGAGCTCGGGCCTGAGCGGTTGCGCGAAATTCAGTAGCCGAGGGCGAACTTCGCCTCTTCGGACATCATCTCCGGCGTCCAGGGCGGCGTGAAGACCATCTTCGGGTAGACGCGCGAGACGCCGTCGAGCTCGGAGACGAACTCCTCCATCTGCTCGCTGACCTGGGGGCCGATCGGGCAGCCCGGCGATGTCAGGGTGAAGGTCACGAACACGTCCTCGCCCTCGACCTCGATGTCGTAGACGAGGCCGAGCTCGACGAAGTCGAGCCCAAGCTCGGGATCGATCACGTTGGTGAGGGCATCCTCGACTTCGTCCACGCTGGGCATGAGGCCAAGAATAGTAGGGTCAGCCCATGCCGCTTCTGGCGCTGGTGGCCCTCTTCATCCTGGTGCCGATCGCGGAGCTGTACGTGATCCTCAAGGTGGGCGACGCGATCGGCGCGATCTGGACCGTGCTCATACTCGCGGCCGACTCCGTGCTCGGCTCGCTGCTGCTTCGCTCCCAGGGCCGGGCGGTCTGGCGCCGCTTCAACGAGGCGCTCGCCGCCGGGCGCATGCCGCATCGCGAGGTCGTGGACGGCGTGCTCGTGATCTTCGGCGGGGCGCTGCTGATCACGCCCGGCTTCCTCACCGACGTGATCGGCGTCCTGCTGCTCGCGCCGCCCACGCGCGCGGTGATCCGCCGGATCGTCGTGGCGCGCCTCGGGCAGCGGGTCGCCGTGGGCGTGGTGGGCAGGGCCGGCGAGCGCGGTCGCGAGCGACAGCGAGAGCATGGGCGCGACTACGACGTGGAGGGCACCGCAAGCGAGTCCGAGCCACCGCCCGGGCGGCTCGAGCGGTGACCGAGCCGGCAGTTTCGATCGCCTTCTTCGACCGCGACCGCCAGCTGTACGGCAGTGCCAGGTCGGGGGCGACGCTGCTGTTCCGGGGCAGCTCCGCCGAGGCCCTGCCGGACGGGCCGCAGGTCGAGCGACTCGGCGAGCGGCTTCGCGCCGAGCTGCCCGGCCGCTTCGCGTTCGAGCTCGAGCCGCTCGGCGAAGCGGCCGAGCTCGGCGGCGTCACGGCCCGGATCTGCCGGTTCCGTGGCGAGGTCGGCGGCACGCCCGTCGAATGCCTGGGCACGATGTCCGAGACACGCGACGCTCCCGCGTGGGATCAGATCGACGCCTTGCGCAGCCTTTCCGTGCTGGTCGACGAACGACACGCGCTGCTGGTTCTCGCCCGCCGCCCGCGCGGCGCCTCAGGTCACGGCCAGGAGCTCGTCACCGCGCACCTCGTGTCCGACGGGGAGGTGCTGTCGGTGGAGGACGCGCGCATCTCGACCGTCTACGACGGCGAGGGCCGCCAGCGCAGCGCCGGCCTCGAGCTGCGGCTGCCAGGCGAGGACTTCCCGCGCCGCGGCTCGGGTAGCGCTCTGGCGGGAACCTCGCTCGAGCTCCAGGGCCTGCAGGTGCACGCGGCCGTTTTCCGCTGGCGGCTCGAGGGCCGGGACGGGATCGGCGCCTACGAGCTGATGGTGCGCAGCCAGGCTCCAGCCGCCGCGTGATCCGCGCGCTCATCTGCGACTTCGGCGGCGTGCTGACCTCGCCGCTCGCCGAGGGCTTCCGTGCCTATCAGGAGGAGGCCGGCGTGACGATGGAGGAGCTCGGGGCGGCGATGGCTCGCGCCGCCGAGGCCCACGGCGAGCAGCCGCTGTTCGCGCTCGAGCGCGGCGAGATCAGTGAGGAGGAATTCGGCCGCCGGCTGGGCGCGCAGCTCGACCCGGCATTCGACCTTGTTCGCCTGCGCGAGCTCTACTTCGAGCGCCTGCTGCCGAACTGGCCGATGATCGACTTCGTGGCGGAGCTCAGGGGCCGGGGCCTGCGCACGGCCCTCTGCACGAACAACGTGCGCGAATGGGAGCCGCTCTGGCGTTCCAAGCTGCCCCAGCTCGAAGCGCTATTCGAGGTGGTGGTCGACTCCGGCTTCGTGGGGGTGCGCAAACCCGAACGGCGCATCTACGAGCTGACGCTCGAGCGCCTCGATGCCGGCCTGCGCTTCGAGGAGTGCGTGTTCGTCGACGACCTCGACCACAATTGCCAGGCGGCGCGGGAGCTCGGCATGACGGCGGTCCACTTCGTGAATGCATCCCAGGCAATTGGCGAACTGAAAGGTATTCTCAATGTGCCTTGAAGCGCGCGGCCCTGATCACCTGTCTTCTCTTCGGCATGCTCGCGGCGCCGGCGTCCGCCGAGGTTCGCCAGTTCTCCTACAGCGTCGGGCCGGTCACGGTCGGCCCCTATCAGGTCAAGCAGGGCTTCCTGCAGGGCCCCCAGCCGGCCACGGAGGTCGGCAACGGCTTCGTCCGCTCGCTGGAGGTCGACGTGACCGACGGCAACGGCAACCCGGTGCCGATCAGGCGCCTGATGCTGCACCACATCGTCTTCCTCAACCTCGCGCGGCGGGACGCCACCTGCAGCGCCATCACCGCCTGGGACTCGCAGACGAAGCTGCCGGGGGTCGAGCGCTTCTACGGCGCCGGCGAGGAGCGCAACAAGCTGGTGTTGCCGCCGGGCTACGGCTACAAGGTGAACGCCGGCGACCCCTGGGCCGTGAACTACATGTTCATGAACCACCGCAACCGCGTGGACAAGGCGTACGTGAACTACCGCATCACCTATGACACCGACCCCTCGCTGAAGTCGGTGAAGCCGTACTGGCTGGACGTGAGAAACTGCCTGTCCGATCCGGTGTTCGACGTGCCCGGGGGCGGCAAGCCGAGATCCACGCACCGCCGCTCGAAGACCTTCACCTTCCCGGAGTCCGGCCGCATCGTGGCGGCCGGCGGGCACGTGCACGGCGGCGCGCGCAGCCTCGACCTGCGTCGCGCCGACTGCAAGGGCAGACTGGTGTACCGCTCGCGGCCAACATGGGGCATGCCCAGCCACCCGTTCTACAACGTGCGCCCGATCCTCCACGAGCCCGGTCCGATCGCCATGAGCGGCTTCATCTCAGGGCAGGGCTACCCCGTGGCGAAGGGCGAGCGGCTGCGCCTCGACGCCCGCTACGACGGCCACTATGTCCACACCCGCGTCATGGGCATCATGGGCGTCTACCTGGTCCCGGACTCGTCGGTGCAGAGCCGCTGCGGTGAGGCTCCCCGCGACGTCGTGCAACCGCCGAGGCCGCTCGGGCGCCACAGCCCGCCGGCCTTCAAGGTGCCGATCGTGGGCATGCGCGGCGGCCGGGCCGCCGACATCGCGGCGCCGCCCGGACGCCGCGTGCGCCTTCGCAGCGGGTCGACCATCAAGGTCGGAAGCGAATTCTTCCGCCGCGCGAACGTCTCGGTGGCCCAGGGCGCCAGGCTGCGCTGGCTCTTCGGTGGCGACGCCCTGCACAACGTGACGGTGGCCAATGGGCCGCGCGGGTTCTCGTCGATGAACCTATCGGGCGGTCGCAGCTTCGCGAAGCGCCTCTCGAAGCCTGGCACCTACCGCCTCTTCTGTGGCCTGCACCCGGTCACGATGACGGGCACGGTGAAGGTGTTGCCCAAGCGACGGCGGCGCTAGGCGGGGGGCGGCGGCGGGGGGCGGCGCGGCGCGCGGCGTAAGCAAGGCGGCACCGGAGAAAGGCAGCGCGGCCGGTCAGCGCGGCCGGTCAGCGCGCCCGCAGCCCGTCGAGCATGATCGTCAGGTAGCGGCGCCAGTCGAGGCCGCGCGGGCCGCCTCCCTGCCGCTGCAGGGCCGCGATCTTGCCGAAGCCGCACATCATCATCGGGATGTCGTCGGCCGTCGCGTCGGCCCGCACGCTGCCCTCGTCCACGGCGGCCTGGAGGAGGGCGCCGCTCAGCTCGCGCAAGTGCGCCGCTGCCGGCACGGCCCCGAGCGTGGGCGAAGCCCGGGCCAGGATCTCGCACATCCCGTGGTCCCCCGCGCTGTGGCCGGCCGTGCGCCAGACCATCCGCTCGACGACGTCCCAGGCCCTGCCGCCCTCCGCGGCGCTGGTCTCGGCTATCTCCGCGAGCGTCGCGAAGTGATCGCTCGCGAGCGCGCTTAGCAGCGCTTCCTTCGTCGGGAAATGACGGTAGACGGTGCCGACCCCCACGTCGGCGCGTTCCGCGATCGAAGCCATGTCGGCGTCCAGCCCCTCCTCGGCGAAGGCCCGGCGCGCCGCGGCCAGCACGCTTGCGCGGTTGCGAGCGGCGTCGGCCCTCAGCGGGCGGGCGTTGGTGTCGAGTTGGGCTTCCATACGACTTGGCCTTCGGCTCTTGACAAGCGGAACGGTAATTCCGTATAGTCCGGAACCGGAATTCCGGTTCATGATCCTAGCGCCCAGGGAGGCCTTCCACAAATGACTTCCGCCCAGCAAGCCGAGCGCCGCAAGTGGCAGGCCCTGATTCTGCTCGCGGCAGCGCAGTTCGTCGTGGTCCTCGACGCTTCGATCGTCAACGTGGCGCTCCCCTCCATCGGCCGCTCGCTCGAGTTCTCGCAGGCGAACCTCGCCTGGGTCGTGAACGCCTACACGCTCACCTTCGGTGGCTTCCTGCTGCTCGGCGGCAGGCTGGCCGACCTGCTTGGCCGTCGGCGGGTGTTCATGGCCGGGCTCGTGCTGTTCGCGCTCGCGTCGCTCGCCGGTGGGCTGTCCAACTCGGAGGGCATGCTGATCGCCGCCCGTGCCGTCCAAGGCCTGGGCGCGGCGATCGTCTCGCCGGCGGCGCTCTCGATCGTCAGCACCACCTTCACCGAGGGCGCCGAGCGCAACCGCGCGCTCGGCGTGTGGGGCGCCGTGGCCGGAAGCGGCGGCGCGGCGGGCGTGCTGCTGGGCGGCATGCTCACCGAGTGGGCCGGCTGGGAGTGGGTGCTCTGGGTGAACGTGCCGATTGGGCTGGCGGCCGCGGCGCTCGCCCCCGGGCTGATCGCCGAATCGCGCTCGGAGTCGGCCACTCGCCGCTTCGACGTGCTCGGGGCCGTGAGCGTCACGGCCGGCCTGTCGACGCTCGTTTATGCGCTCGTCGACGCCAACGACGCCGGCTGGGGATCCACCCAGACCGTCGGCCTGCTCGCGCTGGCGCTGGCGCTGCTGGCGGCGTTCGTGGCGATCGAGCTCCGTTCGCGCCAGCCGCTCGTGCCGTTCCGGATCTTCTCGTCCCGCACGCTCACCGGCGCCAACGTGTCCGGGCTGCTGATCGGCGCTTCGCTGTTCTCGATGTTCTTCTTCATCTCCCTCTACATGCAGCAGGTGCTCGGTTTCGACGCGCTCCAGGCCGGGCTCTCCTACCTGCCGCTGGCGTTCACGATCATCGCCACCGCCGGGATCGCCTCCCAGATCGCCACGAAGGTCGGCTTCAAGCCCGTGCTGATCGCCGGGATGCTGTTGGTGGCCGCCGGCCTGCTGTGGTTCTCGCAGGTCAGCGCCGGCGGCTCGTACGCCAGCGACGTGCTCGGCCCCTCCATACTTGCGGGAGCCGGTCTTGGCTTTGCCTTCGTACCGGTGACGATCGCGGCTGTGAGCGGCGTTCGCAACCAGGACTCCGGCCTCGCGAGCGGCCTGATCAACACCGCCCAGCAGGTGGGCGGGGCGCTCGGGCTGGCGGTTCTTGCAGCGGTCGCCAACGCCCGCACGGACGACATCGTCGCGGCGGCCGGCGGGGCCAGGACGGCCCTGCCGAACGCGCTCACCGAGGGGTTCCAGGACGCCTTCCTCGTGGGAGCCGGATTCGCGATCGCGGGCGCCGTGCTCGGGTTACTGCTCATCCGCAGAAGCGACTCGCGCGCCCACGTCGGCGCCGACCCCGCGACGGTGCCCGCCGCCTGATCAGGCGCACGCCCGCCAGAGCCCCCTGTGGGCGTGGCGGGCGCGGCGCGCCGCCGCCACGAAGCGGTCGGACAGCTCGTCGTTGGGCGGAATCGTGAGCGGCTGGGCATAGCCCTGCTCGGCCATCAGCTCGTTGAACAGCCGCCCGTCCTCGAGGTAGACGTAGGCAAGCGCGCGACCGTAGCGGTCGCGGCGCTCGACACCCAGCCGGTAGCGCACCGCGCGGCCGGGCGGCAGGACGCGCTTGGCATAGGCCGACGCCTGACGCCCGAAGCACTCATCGCGGCCATACACCTCCGGAGTGTCGATGCCGATCAGCCGCACCTTGCCGATCCCGCCAAGCCAGAGCGTGTCGCCGTCGACCACGTGATCGACGCGGGCCCCGACGCGTTCGCCACCGTCGGCGTCTCCGCAGCTCGCGAGCACAACGCTCGCGAGCAGTAGCGCTAGTTCTCGCTGCCGAGGCGATCCCAGCAGTACAAGTCCACCGCCTCGGCGGCCAGCTCCATCGTGCGCTCCGCCGACAGCCACGGCAGCACCGTGTCGAGTGCCTGCTCCTCGGAGATGCCGGACTCGAAGGCGTCGTCGCCCTTGAAGCCGGCGGCGATGCGCAGGGCCTCGCGGCGATGCTTCCCCAGCCGGGCGAACGCCTTCAGGAGGAAGTCCTTGTTCGCGATCGGCTGGCCCACCTCGAGCGACGCGTGCCAGGCTGCGAGCATCGAGAGGTCGTCATCGTCGAGCTCCTCGACGGCCTTTGCGTAGTGCACGTCGAGCTCGTCGTCGGGAATCTCGTCGACCCAGGCGCGCACCACCTCGCCGAGCAGCTGGCGGCGCGCTTCCCGGCCCACGCTCTGGGCGACCACCCTGATGGCTTCCTGCGGGTCGATGAAGCAAAGGGGCATGGCCGGAACATAGGGGCGCCCCCCGACGGAAAGGCCTTCAGCCGGCCGGCGGGGCCAGCGTCCGCTCCGGCGGCCAGGAACAGAGCGCGGGCTGGCCGGGACAGCTGGCGCAGAGCTCCCGATGGGGACTCGTCGTGGGCTCGAAGCGGCCATCGACGATCCCCCGCGCCAGCCCGAGCAGCTCGCGCTCGAGGCGCTCGTCCTCGCCGGCCTCGTAGACCGCGCTCACGGGCTCGTGGGGGTGCTCCAGCAGCACGTAGGCCACCTCTGCGCGCCCGACGCCCGAGCGCAGAGCCGCCAGCGCGTAGACCAGCCGCTGGAGCTCGTATCCCTCGGCCACCACATCCGCGGGCTCGCGCCCCTCGAGCGGGTCGCTCTTGTAGTCGACGATCAGCGTGCGGTCGGGCTCGGAGGCGTGCACGTCGACCACGCCGTTCACCAGCAGCCGGCGCCCGCGCGCCCGCGGCGGCGTCACTGTGAAGGAGAACGGCAGCTCGGCGCGGACCCTCGTCGCCGCGCCGAGCCGCCCGCACAGCTCGGAGCGCGCGAAGCGCTCAACCATGTCGATCAGGTCGGCGATCTCCTCCGCGCGCACCTCGGCCCCGTTGCGCTCGATCAGGGCGGCCACGTCCTCCTCGCGGGGCGCCCGCGGGCGGCGGAAGTCGAGGCCCTCGAGCAGCTGGTGCACCAGCGAGCCCCGCAAGAGCGGGCTTAGCTCGTCGGCCGCGCGCGGCTCGGCGACGGGCCCGGGGTCGTCGCTCTGCTCAGGCTCGAGGGCCGCCTGCAGCCCGTGGGCCGACGGCAGGCCCGCCCCGCGGCCGGGCTCCAGCGCGCTGCCACCCGGGAGGCGCAGGGCGCGCTGCAGGTAGAAGCGGTACGAGCAGCGCTCGTAGCCCGCGATCGCCGAGTAGCTGAGGCGGCTGACCGGCAACGCTCGCGGCGCCGGCACCGAGCCGAGCTCGAGCCGGGCCTGCTCGTGCCCGTTCGGAGCGGCCGGAGCCGGGCGCGTCGGGGCGCGGTCGGCGGCGGGCAGCAACGCGTCGAGGCTGTCGGGCGCGCATCGCGCCCAGCGCACCTTCACTTCACGCCCCTCGTAGCGCTCGGCGGCGACGCCGCTCGCCCCGCTGCCCGGCAGGCCGCGGCAGAGCTCGCGCCAGGCCCAGCGCATGGGCTCCTCGAGCGGACGCGCGCCCGGACGCGCCTCGAGGTCGGTGGCTCCACTGAAGATCAGGTGCTCCTGCGCCCGCGTGGCCGCCACGTAGAAGATGCGCCGCTCCTCCTCCTCGCCCACCAGCTTCTGCCGCTTCTTGATGCGCTCGAGCGCGGCCGTGTCGACCCTCCCACCGCCCATCGACGCCAGCCTGAGGCCCACCTCGCCCTCGGGCGATATCCGCAGCGAGCCGGTGTCCTCGCGGCCGGTCTTGCCCAGGTCCGCGACGCACACCACCGGGAACTCGAGGCCCTTGGCGCGGTGCACGGTCATAAGGCGTACGGCGTCGAGCTCCTCGGCCTCGAGCGGCGCCTCACCCTCGCGGTCCTGGATCAGGTCGCGGTCGGCCACGAAGTCGATGAAGCCGCGGAGGTCGCGGCCCTCGTCGGCCTCGTACTCGCGCGCCATCCTCATGAGCTTGCGCACGTTGGCCATCCGCCTGTCCCCGGCGGATAGCGACAGCACGTGCGTGTCGTACCCGGTGCTCGTCACAGCCCGGTCGATCAGGGTCTCGAGGGCCGCGCCGGCACCGGCCTGGCGCTCGCCCTCGAAGCGCTCGACGAACGTCTCGAGTCGCTCGCGGTCGGCCTCCGGCAGGAGCTCCATCAGGCCGTCCGGCTCGCGCAGCAGCCACCAGGCGCCGCGCCCCGCGCGGCGAGCATGCAGCCCCAGCAGCGCGATGGCGTCGAGCGACGCCCCCACGAGCGGCGACGCCAGCACCGAGTAGAGAGCCAGCTCGTCGAGCGGGTTGGCTAGCGCCGCCAGCCAGTTGCGCAGGTCGGCCACCTGCTGCTGGCTCCAATAGCCGCGGCCGCCGACCACGTGGGTTGGGATGCCGCGCTCCTCGAGCGCGCGCTCGTAGAAGCTCATGTGCGTGGAGGCCCGCATCAGCAGCACCACGTCGCGCGGCTCGAACGGCCCCGGTCGCGTGAGCTCGTCGATGCGCTTGGCAAGCAGTCGGGCCTCGGCCGCGCGCCACGGCGTGGCCGAACGCATAGCGGCCCCGAACGGCTCTTCCTCCTCCGCCAGGCGCTGGTCCCAGCGCGCCTTGTGCCTGTCCACCACGAGCAGCTCCACGCATGGGTCGGTGCGAGGCGGCGCGGCGCGCGCGCCCGGCCGCTCGCGCAGCGGCTCGAAGCCCTCCCCCCACAGGCGTGAGAAGACGAGGTCGACCGCGTCGAGCAGTTCGCCACGGCTGCGGAAGTTGACCGTCACGCTCTGCGCCCGACCGTCGGCCGCGGCCGCCTCCTGGTGCTCGCGGAAAACGCGGACGTCGGCGTTGCGGAAGCCGTAGATCGACTGGTTCTCGTCGCCGACCCGGAAAAGGTTGTCCCGTGCAAGCAGCCCGAGTAGCTCGTTCTGCAGCGGGTTGGTGTCCTGGAACTCGTCCACGAGCACATGCGTGAAGCGGCCGGCCCAGGCCTCCCGGATGCCGGCGTCGCCCGCCAACAGGTCGCGGGTCACCAGCTCGAGGTCCTCGAAGTCGAGGCCGGAGCGCTCGCGCTTGAGCCGCTCGTGATGGTGGCCGAAGCGCTCCAGCAGCACCCGCAGGAGGTTGTGGGAGCGATGCTCGCGGTGGGCCGCGCAGAGATCCGAATAGGCGGCGAGCGCCTCCCGATACTCCTCGAACACCGGCGTCGTGAGGGCCTTCGCACCGGCCGCCACCTTCAGGCTCTCCAGCTCTGCCGGGTCGACCAGCCGGCCCTCTGTCAGCCGGCCCAGCGCCGCGCCGCAGCGGTGTAGCCGCTCCATCGCCGCAGCCACCTTGGCGCCGGCCTCGCTCCCGGCCGGCTCGGAGAGCGCCGCCGAGGCGGCGGCCTCGAGCCGCTCCCGCTCGCCCGCCGGCAGCGGCGCCGACGTCTGCTCCAGGCTCGGGCGCCGCTGGCCGCGACTCCGCAGCCGCGAGTAGGCGGCGCGCACCATCTCGCGCAGCGTGTCGGTCGAGTAGGCGGCCGCCATCTCGAGCCGCTCCGGGTCGTCGCCGTCGCGCAGGAAGTCGTCCAGGGCGCCGTCGAAGGCCTCGAGCAGGAGCCGCTCCGCCTCGAGCGCGTCGAGCACGCGGTAGTCGGGGTCGATGCCGGCACTCAGCGCGTGCGTGCGCAGCACCCGCGAGCAGAAGCCGTGGATCGTCGATATCCACGCTCCCTCCGCCTCCCGAGCCTCGTCACGGCGCTCGAGCTCGACGAAGCGGCGGCGAACCCGCGAGCGCATCTCCGCAGCGGCCTTCTCGGTGAAGGTGATGGCCAGCAGCGATTCGACCGGTTGACCGTCCTCGGTCACCAGGCGCACGAAGCGCTCCACGAGCACGGAGGTCTTGCCGGTGCCGGCGCCCGCACGGACGAGCAGCGAGCCGTCCCGGCGCTCGATCGCGGCCAGCTGCTCCGGCGTGAAGCCCACTCCCGCGGTCACGCCTCGGTCCTGCAAATCGAGGGATACGAGCAGCCGCCGTTCCACGCGCAGGTGTCGGGCGAGCTGCAGAGCTCGCCTCGGCGCATGCGACCGGCCGTGTCGACTATGCGACCCCTCGCCCACTCGAGCCGCTCTTCGAACTCCGCCGCGTGCAGCCGGTCGTTGTCGTAGAAGTCGCTGCCGAGCTCTGTGACCTCGGCCGCAACCATGCCCCGGGGCCGGCGCTCGCTCCCGCCCAGCGGCACGTACACGCCGCCGGCCGGACGCAAACCCAGCAGCCGCTCGGCCACCAGCATGTAGAGCGCGGCCTGAAAGCGGTTCTTCGGCGCCCAGCTGGCGACCTTGTAGCTGTCGGCGGACTTGCCGCTCTTGTAGTCGCGGACGAGGGCGTGGCCGTCCCAGACGTCCACGCGGTCGATCTTCCCGCGCACGCGCACCCCGTCCGCGATCTCGACGGGCTCGGAGCCCTCCCGTCCGAACGAGAGCTCGAGGTGCTGCGGCTCGAACTGCCCATCGGCCTCTGCCTCGTGGTGGAGAAAGCGCAGCAGGTCGAACTCGAGGCGCCTGACGGCGGCGCGCATGCGCGTCGTCTTCGGCGAGATGCGGAACTCGTCGCGGGCCGCCCGCAGCTCTTCGAGCGCGATGCGCTCGGCCACGACCAGGTTGTCGCGGGTCACACGGCGCGACGCGCTCTCCTCGCGCAGGCGCGCGTACGTACGCTCGAGCACGGCGTGCGCATAGCTGCCGCGCACCATCTGCTCGGGGTCCGGCTCGAGCTGCAGCGGCCCCAGCAGGTCCTCCACCAGCCACTTCACCGGACAGTCCGCGAAGCGCTCGAGCGCGCTGGCGGACACGGCGCCGCGCCGGGCCAGCAGCTCGAGCAGCGGCGCCGCCGTGAGCGCGCCGGGCCCGGGCTCCTCGCGGCGAGGGCCGCGCAGCGCCAGCGCCCGGCCCCACTCCGCGCCGGTGGGGGCCAGTTCGGGCGGCCACGTGACATCCGAAAGCGAGCGGCGCACCACCGGTAGCTCCTCGAACAGGTCGCGCACATCGTCGACGAAGAACGAGGGCGACTGTGGATTGCCCTCCTCGTCGCAGTAGCGCGAGCTCAGCACGAGCAGCCGCTCGGCGCGCGAAGCCGTCACGTAGAAGAGGTAGCGCTCCCGATCGAGGCGGTCCTCGCGCAGCGGCAGCCGCAGCCCGGAAGCCTCTGCGATGCGGCGGCGGTCCTCGTCCGGCAGGAACGGCTCCGGCGACGACCCGCCCGGGAACTCGCCCTCCTGGAGTCCGCACGCGAACACCACCTCGAAGCGGCGGGCGCGTATCGCGCCCGGGTCGGCGACCTGCACGCGGTCCGGCTGCGGATTCTCGCCCAGGTGAACGCGCAGCTCCGCGAGCGTGTCGTGGACGCGCCGCCGGTCGATGGCGACTCCCGGGTTGGCGCTCAGCACGGCGTGCAGCTCGCGCAGGGCGCGGTGGGCGGCGTTGAAGGCCTTGACGTCGTCGAGCTGCGCGTCCTCGAGAATCGCCGCCCGGCGCCGGTAGGGGGCGGCGAAGACGCGCTGCAGCTGGTGGTCGAGCTCAGCGACGAAGTCCCCGGTGGTGCGCGCGGCCGCCAGCCGGTCGAGCTCGTCGAGCCGCCAGCGGTCGCGCTCCCATAGCGCTCGAACCGCGGCCGCCGAGCTGGCGCCTTCGCGGCGAGCCTCCGCCTCCAGGCGGTCGGCAAGCGCCGGCTGCTCGAGCTTGCCCGGAGCCCGCAGCCAGGCCAGCAGGTCTTGCGAGTCGCCCTTCAGCACCGCGCAGCGCACGAGGGCCAGGAGCCCCCGGCCAACTCCGGTGTGCGCCAGCTTGACCGCGCGGTCGATGGAGTAGGGGATGCCGTAGGCGCCGAAGACCTGCTCGATCAGCGAGGCGTAGCGGGAGGGCTCGCGCAGCACCACCGCGACATCCCCGGCCGCCGTCCCCTCGCGCAGCAGGCCGAGGATGCGCGCCGCCGCGAGCTCGATCTCGGCGCGCTCGCCGCCCGCCGAATGCAGGCGGACGGCGTCGCCCGCCTTCAGGTCGCGCACCGCGCCGGCCTCGAAGAGCCCGCGCTCGATCCCGTGGAGGGCAGCGCGAGAGTCGTCCGCGTAGTGCTCGGAGATCGGCTCGAGCTCGATCCGGGTGGAGGCCAGCGAGACCAGCCGCTGGTGGGTGCCCGCCACCGCGCGGAAGGCCATGCGCCCCGACTCGAAGGGGAGCGAGACCGTGACCGACGCTCCGCAGCGGCCGGCAAGCGTCTCGAGCGCGTCGAGCTCCAGCGGGGTGAAGTCGTCAAAGCCGTAGACGAAGAGCGGAGCGCCGCCCCAGCGGCCCGGCTCGCGCCGCAGCGCGTCAAGCGCCCGCCAGGCGAAGAGCTCGCGGTCGGCCAGGCCCGCGCGCTCGAGGCCCTCGCGGTAACGGCGGTAGATCGAGGCGATCTCCGCGCCGTAGCGCCGGCGCGGCCCCTCTTCCGCCCACTGGCGCAGCGCCCGGGTGAAGCGCGCGGGCTCCACCATCGAGCGCTCCAGCTCGGCCACGAAGCGGGCCGCGGCGCGCGGGAAGCCGGGCTGGGCGGCCGACTCGGCCAGCACCTCGAGGCGGGCGCTTCGCACCGCCTCCTCCACGATCAGCTCACGCTGGAAGCGCGACGCCACCCGCTCGCCATAGCCGGCCCGCTCCGCGATCAGCCCGAAGAGCCGATCGAAGCGCAGCACCGTGGCGCCGAACACCGCGCCGCGCTCGGCCAGCTCCCGCTGGGCATGCTCGACGTCGCCGAACGCCGGCACCACGAGGATCGGGTCGTCGTCGAGCCGCGCGCGCAAGCCGCCCAGCACCTCGCCGGCCTTGGCCGCGTTGGCGGGCCCGGTTACGAGCGTGAGCGGCACTTCAGGACAGTCGCGAGCCGGCGTGCGCGCCTGACGCCAGCGCCTCTGCGTAGCGGGCGGCCGGCATCATCACCGGCGCCTCCTGCAGCTCCCAGCCCCGGCCGGGCCGCAGCACCCAGCGCGCGATCCGCAGGCGGCCACCCTCCAGCTCCTCGATCCTCAGCTCGTCGCGCAGCTCACCGGCGCGTCCGGGTGAGCGGCCACCGGCGGATGGATCAGCGAGCTCGGCCAGCGCGTCCGCCTCGCTCAGGGCCCCGTGCTCGAGTGCCGATCGAAGCAGGCCGGGAAGGTCGTCCCTCGCCAGCACGGGCGCGCGCCGGCGCAGGCTGCCGGCCGCCCACGACGCCAGCCGCAGACCGCCGGGCACCCGCTCGAGGCGCACCTCGTAGGAGCCGTCGTCGTCCGAGTAGGGGCCCGCGCTGCCGTAGGGTCCCTTCACCGTGGGCGCGCCGGCCTTCGCGGCGGGCGCTTGCCTGGTGCGCGCCGGCCGCCGCGCCGACCGCGGCCCCTCCTCCAGCACGGTCCCCTTCGAGCAGATCGGGCAGTCGGCGAGGAAGCGGTTGTGGCGGCAGAACAGCGACACCGCTTCCAGCGTACTCGCGGCTGCTGCCACCATTCCGCCGGTGCCGACCGCGATCGCTTCCGATCTCCACCTGGGCTCGCTCGCCGGGGCGGACGTGGCGCGCCGGGGCGAGCCGCAGGAGCGCCTGCTGGCCGCGCTCGGTGGCGCCGAGCGGGTGATCCTGCTCGGCGACGTGCTCGAGCTGCGGGAGCACCCGCTGGCGCAGGCGCTCGAGCTGGCCACGGCGTTCTTCCGGCGCCTCGGCGCCGCGACGGCAGGCAGGCGCGTGACGCTCGTGCCAGGCAACCACGACTACCAGCTCGCAGAGCCGTTTCTCACCCGCCGGCGCCTCGAGGGCGGCCCGCTCGGGGCCGAGAACGAGTGGCCGGTGCAGCCAGGCGACGGCGCTGCCGGCCGGCTCGCCGAGCTCATGCCCGACACCGAGCTGACGCTGGCCTACCCCGGGCTGCGCCTGCGCCCGGACGTGTACGCGACCCACGGGCACTACCTCGACATGCACCTGACCGTGCCGCGGCTCGAGGCCATCGCCGCCGGCGCGATGGGCCGCATCATCGGCCGCTCGCGCGACAGCCGCTCGGCCGACGACTACGAGGGGGCCCTTTCACCCATGTACGCCTTCTACGCGAGGCTCGCCGAAGGCTCCCCGCCCGAGCGCCTCAGGCGCGGCGGCAGCATCTCGCGCTCGGTATGGCAGCGCCTGAACCAGCCCGATGGCGAGGGCCGCGTGGGCCGCCTGCTGCTGGGCCGGGTGACGATTCCCGGCGCGGTGGCAGCCATCAACGCCGCCGGCCTGGGGCCGATGAGCCCCGAGATCAGCGGCGATGCGCTGCGGCGCTCGGGCCTGCGGGCGATGGCGCGCGTGGTGGAGGGACTGGGCGTGGACGCCCGGCATGTGGTCTTCGGACACACCCACCGTGGCGGGCCGTGGCCGGGCGACGATCTCGGCGACTGGCGCACCGCCTCCGGCACGCGGCTCTGGAACAGCGGCAGCTGGCTGCACGAGCCGGCCTTCCTCGGCGAGCGGCCCCGGCAGAACCCCTACTGGCCCGGCACCGTCGTGACCGTGGGCGACTCGGGCAATCCCGAGCTGCGCAACGCGATGCGCGATCTCAGCGTGGCCGGCGCCTAGGATGTGCCAGTGGCCGGCGCCTAGCCCGCCTGCGCGGCGGCCGGCGTCTCGGCGGCGGCGTCGGCGCCGGAGTCGGCCTGCTCCTTCGGCGGCTCCTTCGCCCAGTCCTCGTCGAACTCGACCCGCCACTTTCCCTCGTCTGCCTGTTCCAGGCGCAGCTTGGCGCGGAAGGTTCTCCCACTGCGACCACGGAAGCCCGTGACGGCGGCCCTGGTGCGGCCCACACCGGGCTCCTCGCCCGCCAGCCGCGACACCCGCAGGCTCTCGATCAGCTCCTTGGCCACAGAGACCGGCAGTGACTTCCCGGCCTTCCTCTTCCAGATCACGAAGCCGCAGCCCGGGTCGTCCTTCGACCAGCACGAGTAGCCCTTGCGGTTCTCACTGATCTCGCGGCCGCAGACAGGGCACGGCCCGAGCTTGGCCCGCTCGATCTTGACGCCCTTGAGCTTGTCGAGCTCCTGGACCGTGTCGGTGGCGAACTTGG
>Ga0126309_10000325_pt1 | contig 16085 bp, 15 predicted proteins | sample Plot56_FD_92541 | JGI IMG/M metagenome (GOLD analysis project Ga0126309, IMG submission 92541) | Serpentine soil microbial communities from UC McLaughlin Reserve, CA, USA - Plot56 | ecosystem: Environmental > Terrestrial > Soil > Grasslands | place: USA: UC McLaughlin Reserve, Lake County...
GTTGAAGTGCTTGAGCATGGGCAAGAAGATCGGCACGAAGATCACGATGATCTCGGTCCATTCAAGCGGCCATCCCAGGACGAAAATGATCGCCTGCGACAGGATCATGAACTGGACCGGCGTCATGTTAAGCGAAAGCACCCAGCTTTCCAGCAGCGCCTGACCGCCCAGGATCGCGAACACGGCTGAGAACAAGGCTGACCCGACAAACAGCCAGCACACCATCGATGTGGTCTTGGCAGTTAGAAAAACCGCTTCCTTGGTGCGTTTCCAGTCGAGCGTGCGAGCCTGGAATGCGAGCAGGAAGGCGCCGGCGGCGCCGACTGCGGCTGACTCCGTAGCGGTCGTGATTCCAAACAGGATCACCGCCAGCACGACGGCCGTCAGGAGTCCGAGCGGCATGACGGAGGAGATGAGCAGTCTTAGCACCTCGAACTGCTCGGCCTCCATGACCCAGTAGTAATACAGTAATAACAACCCGAGAATCCCGGCGCAGAAGGCGAAGTAGGTGTAGAACTCCGGCGGAGGTCCGGCCTCAGAAGGGGCTGCTGTGATGTTGCTACGCAGTTCGGCGCTGCCCATCTGCTGCAATGCTTCCGGCTCATTCTTGCCGGCGGCTGTATCTAGTTTGTTACCGCCGCCGCCCAACTCCTCCAGCTTCTCTTCCGCGGGTTGCGCGCCGGCCCCCAACGGCTGAGGCGCCGTCTGCGTCCGCTGCTGAGTAGTGGTTGCGGCTGGGGACACGTCCGCCTGCTGATGAATCACCACGTACCACCACGCGGCCCCCAGCGTCGCCAATGTCAGCACCAGCGGTATCAGCGCGAAGCCGAGATTCTTTAGCAGCATCGGGTAGGGGATGCGGACGCCGTCCACCGTAATCTTCATGGCTTTCGCCGGGCTAAGCACCGCCGCGAGCAGAGCCGGCAGCATCTTGCGCCCGTAGAACTGCTGAAGCTCGGAGACCCAAGGCCGGATCGGAACCCGGGTCTCGCTTTCAGGGAGCTTGGGGGCGATCTTTGGATCGATCAGCGCCCATCCGATAATGTAGACGAGATACAGAAACGCCAGAAAGAAGCCGGGAAACATTGCTGCCGCGTACAGCTTCACCACCGATTGTCCGGCCACCGCCGCATAGACGATGATCATCACCGATGGCGGGATCAGGATTCCGAGTGTTCCGCCAGCTGTAATTACGCCGGAGGCGAGCTTCACGTCGTAGCCGGCTTTCAGCATCGGATTGAAGGCGATGACGCCCATCAGTACGACCACAGCGCCGACGAGACCGCTGGCGATGCCCCAGAACGTGCAGACGATCAGCGTCGCGACCGCGAGCGAGGCGGGAACGCGCCGAAACGCCAGCTGGATCGAATAGAACATCTTGTCGACCAGCGCGCCGCGTTCCATGACGTAGCCCATGAGCACGAACAGCGGGATCGAGATCAGGACGTCGTTGGTCATCGCGCCGTAGGTGCGCTGGACCATCAGGTCGAAGATATGGTTGTCGGTCCAGGCCTCGCCACCCCGAAAATAGGCGAAGAAGCCGAAGAACATCCCGAGCCCCATCAGCGTGAAGGCAGTCGGGAAACCCATCATGATGACGACCACGATGAGTACGAGCATTAACAGCCCAAGTGTCGGATCGCTCATCGCTGTAAATCCCCGCCCATGCCGCGCTGACGGGCGGTTTCCTCGATGTCCTGCGCGCGCTCGATCGCTATCTTGCGTGATGCCTCGTCGACGTATTCGCTCAGCGCAAGCTGCTCCTCCACGACATCGATCTCGGAAACATCCTTCAGTCGGCTTGGCCAGACGCCGGTTTTGAGGCACACGACGCAGCGCGTGATTTCCGCGGCGCCCTGCAGCAGCAGCAACGCGCCCGCCAGCGGGATCATGAACTTGAAGTGATAGACCGGCGGGCCGTCGGCCGTCACATTGGAATGCTCATTGATGCGCCATGAATCTGAAGCGTAGTCCCAGCCTGCGTAAACCAACGCCGCGATGCCCGGCAAAAAGAAGACGATGTAAAGCACGAGATCGAGAGCGGCCTGGGTGCGCGGCCGCATCGAACTGTACAGGAAGTCGCCGCGAACATGGGCGTTCTGCGCCAGCGTGTAGGCGCCTCCGATCATGAACAAGGTGCCGTACAACATGTTCGAGGCGTCGAAGATCCAGGCCGTCGGCATGTTTAGAATATAGCGCTTGAAGACTTCAGCGCAGACCAGAGCCATAAGACCGACAATCAGCCAAGCCGCCGCTTTCCCGGTCCAGGTGCTAACACCATCAACGGTGTGCAAAAAGCGCTGCGCGCTTACGGGGGCTGGCACTTGCAAGGGACCTTCCGTGCATTATTGGGACAATAGGAAGCGTCATCCAGGATTTGCATCCCGGATGACGCTTTAACACGGCTGATTATGTTCTTAGGTCTTCTTTTTGGCGTTCGGGCCGAAGTAGTGATTGTAGGCCATCCGACGGTTCACGACAGTGTCCTGCTCCCACTGCGTCACCCGTTTGGCGAACGCCAGCTGCGATTCCACGATCTCCTTGAACAGCGGGTTTTCCGCCGACTTCTTCTCCACGACCTGGTCGTAAACCTCGAGTTGCTTCTGGAGTATCGAATCCGGCGTCTTGTAGAATTTGACCTTATCCTTGGTCTGCAACTCTTCGTAATCCTTGGAATAGCGGTCGATCGCCTTCCACGCCATGTCCTGGCCCGCGGCCTCGGTGGCAACAGCGATGATGGCCTTCATTTTCTCAGGCAACGCATCATACTTGGTCTTGTTGAACATGATTTCGAACTGCTCGGCATTCTGGTGATAGCTCTGCAGCATGCAGGTCTTGGAGACATCCGGAAAGCCGAGGACGCGATCCGAGGTCGCATTGTTGAACTCGGCCGCATCCAGGAGGCCGCGGTCCATCGCCGAGACGATTTCGCCGCCTGGCAATGCATTGACGGCGGCGCCGAGGCCGGTGAACACGTCAATAGAAATTCCGACCGTGCGAAATTTCACGCCCTGAAGGTCTTCAACCTTGGTGATCGGCTTCTTGAACCAGCCGAGCGGCTGAGTCGGCATCGGTCCGTACGGGAACGAGACCACATTGGCGCCGATCGAGGCGTACAGCTTTGCCAGCAGTTCCTTGCCGCCGCCATATTTGTGCCAGGAGAGCAGCATGTTGGCGTCCATCGCGTATGCCGGTCCCGACCCCCACAGCGCCAGCGCGGTCTGCTTGCCGTAATGATAAACCAGCACGCCATGGCCGCCATCGAGCGTACCCTTTGAAACGGCATCGAGCAGCCCAAACGCCGGCACCACGGCGCCGGCGGGCAGAACCTCGATCTTGAGGTCGCCACCGGTCATGTCGTTGACCTTCTTGGCGTAGTCGAGCGCGTATTCGTGGAAAATATCCTTGGAGGGCCAGGTGCTCTGCCAGCGCATGCTGATCGGTCCCTGCGCGCTCACGACGCTCGGCGCGGCAACCGTGGCTGCGGCGCCTGCAGCGGCCACTTTCAGAAAGCGGCGGCGGCTCGATGTACTGTCCTTCTTCGATGTCGTCACGGTATTCTCCCCCATTTGGTCGATCCCTTGCGGGATCGAGCGTTGTTTATTGGAACGGACACAACGGCTTGCGCCGGGATTTGGCAAGAAGGTTCGGAAGCGATGCGACCCTTCGACGCGGGCAGCGCTGAGAAGGCTGGAAAGTCACTTCGGCTTTTATTCCAGGCCGCGACAACAAATTACTAACGCGGGGGAGGGCCGCGGGGATTGCCCCAGTTCGGCATGGCTCAATTTCCGGGCGGAGCGCTCCTCGGCACCAACGCGCCGCTACCCCTTCGGCTTCGCCGTTGATCCCCTTACGATCAGAATCGGTTCGAGCACCACGCGCTGCCGGCGGGCGGCGGGGTTGGCGATCCGATCGAGCAGCAGGCGGGCGGCTTGGTTGCCCATGGTGCGTTGGGCGATGCGCACGGTAGTCAATGGCGGTGACAGCATGTCCACATAGGGCATGTCGTTGTGGCCGACCACCGAGACATCGTTCGGGCAGTTCAGTCCGCGCTCGCGGAGCGCATCGTAGATCCCAAGCGCGAGCAGGTCATTGGCGGCGACGATGCCGGTCGGCATCTGCTTGCGATTGAGCAGACGCAGCGCGGCCAATCGCCCTTGTTCGCGGGTATAGGCGCGCGCGGTCTCGATCATTGCGTTGTGGACGAGCAGGCCTTTATGGCTCGCGGCGTCTTCAAATCCGGCGCGGCGCAGCGCGCCGGTGGAAATATCCTGCGGTCCGGCGATATGGCTGATGGTGGTGTGGCCAAGAAAAACAAGATGATCCACCGCCAGCCGCATGCCGGCTTCGTCGTCGGTCACGGCCGCCGGGAGCCGATGGCCGGCATCGGCGCGGTTGACCAGAACGACGGGAATAGATGCGGCGAGGCAATGACCGACCACCGGATCATTCAATGTCACGGTCGCAAGCACCAGGCCGTCGACCCCGCGGGCGATCAGCCTGTCGAGCAGTTGTTGCTGCCGCGCGCGATCTGGCCCGACATCGACAACGATGGTCGCATAACCCTCGGCCCCCAGGGCGTCGGTGATGCCGCTCAGGATCGGCGGAAAGCCGGGGTCGGCGATGTCAGGGGCGAGCACGCCAATCAGGCCCGAGCGCCCGGTGCGCAGGCCGGCGGCGGCTACGTTTGGCTGATAAGCGAGCGCTGCTGCTGCCGCCTGGATGCGCTTGGCGACATCGGGCGCGACCAGGTGATTCATTGCCGGGCTGAGCGCGCGCGACACAGTCGAAGGATGCACGCCGCATTTTTCGGCGACGTCCCTGATGGTTGGACGTGACGCAGCACTCGGTTTTGTCACCATCCGCCACCGCGGTTCTGCATCATGTCCGGCGTTCCCACATCGGCTAAAGCCCGGCAGCGGATACACTTCGACCGCCGAACCGGCTTGACAAATACGCTTAAAACCCTTTATGCAATCGATTGCAATACCTCCAGCGGGGGCAATTCCCATGAATGTTGCGAACGCGCTCACGCCGCATTTGATTCGTCCCGAGCATCTCGATCCGCACTGGCGGTGGGATCGGACGATCCCGTCGCACGGCCATATGTCGGTCGATTTCGAACGCCGGGTCGATTTCGATCGCCTGCGTCATTATCGGCTGGCCCGGGCTCGCGCGGCGCTGAAGGCCTCTCCGTGCGGCGCACTGTTGCTGTTCGACGTCAACAATATCCGTTACGTTTCCGGCAGCAAGATTGGCGAGTGGGAGCGCGACAAGCTCTGTCGCTTCGCGCTTCTGGCCGGCGACGGCGAGCCGATGGTGTGGGATTTTGGCTCGGCGGCGGTGCATCACCGCATTCATTGCGACTGGCTGGCGCCGGACAACTGCCGCGCCGGCATGCTCGGAATGCGCGGCACGGTGCCGCCGGCCGTTGGGCTGATGAAGGCGCACGCAGAGGAAATCATGAGCCTGCTGCGCGCAGCAGGCGTCGCCGACATGCCCGTCGGCGTCGACATCGCGGAGACCGCGATGTTTTTCGAACTGCAGAACGCCGGGATGAGGGTTGTCGACGGTCAGCAGGTGATGCTGGACGCACGCGAAATCAAGAACATCGACGAGATCATGCTGCTCAATCAGGCGGCCGCCATGGTCGACGGCGTGTATCATTCGATCTACGAGGCGCTAAAGCCGGGCGTGCGCGAGAACGACATCGTCGCGCTCGCCAACAAGATCCTTTACGAAATGGGTTCCGACGATGTCGAGGCGATTAATGCGATCTCCGGCGAGCGCTGCAATCCGCATCCGCACAATTTCACCGATCGCATCTTAAGGCCGGGCGATCAGGCCTTTTTCGATATCCTGCAATCCTATCAGGGCTACCGCACCTGCTATTACCGCACCTTCAACATCGGGCGGGCGACGCCGGTGCAGCACGACGCCTACAAGCAGTGCCGCGAATGGCTGGATAACGCGATCGCGCTGATCAAGCCCGGGGTCTCGACCGACACGGTCGCGAAGGTCTGGCCCAAAGCCGAGGAATTCGGTTTTCCGAGCGAGATGGCGGCGTTCGGCCTGCAGTTCGGTCACGGCCTTGGGCTGGCGCTGCACGAGCGTCCGATCATCTCGCGGCTGGTGTCGCTGGAAAATCCGATGGAGATCAAAACGGGGATGGTGTTCGCGCTGGAGACTTATTGTCCGGCCAGCGACGGCTTTTCCGCCGCGCGCATCGAAGAGGAAGTCGTGGTCACCGACAAGGGTTGCCGCGTCATTACTCTGTTTCCGGCCGAAGACCTGCCGATAGCCAATCGCTATTAGGTCGGCATTGCGAGTCAAAGCGGATCGAGCGAACCCACGCTATGCGCGTGCGACTATGGTTATCACCGGGTTCACTGCCCGATGCGGGTCGAACGACGCACGCCACACCTGACCCCACTCCTTGGGTTGGCGTGCACCAAGGGCCGACTTTAAAGGGGAAAACGATCGACAAGGATGATGCACTTCCAGGCTGTAACGCTTTATTTCTACTCTCTTTGGTAGACACAGGAAGCTGCGGCGCTCACACTTTGAGTGCCTTCCAGATGATCGCCGAGATAACGATGTCGCCGCCTCCTGAACCGGTTCTTCCCCGCACCGCCGACCACGCCTTACAACGGCTCGCGAAGATGTTCGCTGCGCTTAGCGCGACCAATGAGGCGATCCTGCGCACCAACTCGCGCGAGGATCTCTTTCAGCAGGTCTGCGAGGCGGCTCTGCAAAGCGGCGATTTCAACGGCACGGTGGTTCTGTTACCGGAACCGGGAACGGGCATGTTGAAGGCGGTCGCGGGAGCAGGCGAAAATATCGAGCTGCTCAAGCAGGTACCGTTCTCGGTCGATCCCACCATGGTCCATGGCACCGGCATATGCGGCACGGCATTCCGGACTCAGAAGATATCTATCAACAACAACCTGTTTGATGACGAGCGCGTAAAGTCCTGGCAGCAAGACGCGCGCCGCGCGGGAGTAGGCGCAAGCGCCGCGCTTCCCTTGATCCAGTCGGGGACGAGCATCGGCGTGTTGATGGTGACACTCGCCGAAACCGATTCGCTGGACGACGATGCAGTATCGCTACTTACCCGCATGGCCGAAAACATTTCGTTCGGGCTCGACAATCTGGATCGCGAAATCGTCCGGAGGCATAGCGAGAAGTCGGCAGGGCGACTGACGAAAATGTTCGCCGCACTCAGCGCGACTAACGAGGCCATCCTGCGGACGAACTCGCAGGCAGACCTTTTCGATCAGGTATGCCAGGCTGCCCTGCAGAGCGGAGACTTCGTTGCCACAGTGATCCTCAGCTGGAAACGGGGACTGACACGCTGAAAGTAGTGGCCGGCGGCGGTGACGACGCGCGGCTCCGCGCCCACGCCTATTCGATCTCTGCAGCTTCGCCTGGAGGAAATGGTCTGGCCGGAATAGCGTTCCGCAGCAACAAACCCGCGGTGAGCAACGACATCTTGAGCGACGAACGCACAAAGTCCTGGCGAGCAAGCGCGCGCACGGCCGGAGTGGGCGCCGCCGCCGCATTGCCGTTGATCCGGGCCGGTACGAGTGTCGGGGTGTTGGTGGTAACGGTTTCCCAAGCAGGGATACTCGACGAAGAGGCGGTTGCGCTCCTCGCACGCATGGCTGAGAATCTATCGTTCGGGCTCGACAATCTGGATCGGGAAATCGAGCGGAAGCGCAGTGAGAGGGCAGCCCGCCGCCTCGCAAAGATGTTTGCGGCGCTCAGCGCGACCAACGAAGCCATCTTGCGCGCGAGGACCGCGGATGAACTTTACGTGCTTGTATGCGATGCAGCGGTTAACGTCGGTAATTCGCTGGCAGCGGCAATTCTTTTGCTTCAACCGGGAACTACATGCCTGCGGTGCGTGGTTGGCACTGGCAAAGGGGTCGAGCATATCCAGCAGAGGCGCTTCTCAAGCGACCCAGGAAACATCTATGGCAAGGGTGTTTGCGGCAAAGCATTCCGAACCCAAACAACCCACGTCAATGACGACCTCCTCAACGCCGAGCAGAGTCAGCGCTGGCAAGAACCGAGCCTTCAGGCGGGAACGGTCGCAACCTGCGCCGTACCTTTAATCAAGGGCGGAAAGAGTGTGGGGGTAATCTTGTTTATCCTCAGCAAATCCAGTGTAACGGAGCACGAGATCATCGCGCTATTGACGCGTATCGGAAATAACGTCTCCTTTGCCTTGGAAAATTTCGATCGTGCCCACGAAAAGTACCAGGCAGACGAACGCATTCAGTATTTGGCGACGCACGACGACCTCACCAACTTGCCCAATCGGGTGATGTTCAATGAGCTGTTTGAGCACTCGATCAAGCTGGCGCAACGCAATGGCCATAGATGCGCGGTGCTCTTTATCGATCTCGACAGATTCAAGGTGATCAACGACTCGCTCGGGCACTCGGCAGGTGACACCCTGCTGGTCGAAGTGGCCAAAAGGCTTCGCGGTTGCGTGCGCGACAGCGACGTGGTCGCCCGGCTCGGCGGCGACGAATTCGTGGTTATGCTCGACAAAATCCACGATAACGAAGAGGTCGCCGGAGTCGCTCGCAAGATTCTCGCGGCCTTACTGACACCGATAGTTCTGGTTGGGCATGAGTGCCGCACGACCGGGAGTGTCGGCATCGCCGTTTTCCCTGACAATGGTGGTGATGCTGTAACTCTGACCAAGAACGCAGATTTGGCCATGTACCTGGCCAAGGAGGACGGAAAAAACGACTTCCGCTTCTTCTCCTCGGAAATCAAGTCGCAGTCGATCGAGCGGCTAACGCTTGAATCCGACCTGCGTCGCGCGCTCGAATTCGACCAGCTCACCCTTCATTATCAGCCGAAACTCGACGTGCCGACCGGCCGGATCACCGGTCTGGAGGCGCTGCTACGGTGGAGCCATCCGGAACTGGGCAATCTTCCCCCAATGGACTTTATCTCGCTCGCTGAGGAGACTGGCTTGATCATTCCGATTGGCCTCTGGGTTCTCAAGACGGCGTGTGCCCAGAACATGGCGTGGCAGCGTGATGGTCTTCCCTCGATCTCAATGGCTGTGAATCTGTCGCCACGGCAGTTCCTCGACGAAAATCTGCTTCGCGATATCGACGAGGTACTGACATCGACAGGGATGCCGGCCCATCTGTTGCAGCTTGAGATTACCGAAAGCATGGTGATGCAGAACGTGGATCGGGCCATCAAGCTGCTCGACGAGATTCAAAGCCGTGGCGTGCGGCTTGCAATCGATGACTTCGGCACTGGCTATTCATCAATGTCGCTTATGAAACAATTTCCGATCGACACGATCAAGATCGATCGTTCTTTCGTCCGTGATCTCGAGACCAGTAGCCAGGATCGCGCGATTGCGAAAGCCATCATCAGCATGGGCAAGGCATTGGGTCTGACAGTGGTCGGCGAGGGTGTCGAAACAGCCGAACAGGATGCCTTCCTGAGGGGACAGCAATGCGACGAGCTTCAGGGTTACCTATTCAGCAGGCCGATAACGGCGGAAGCGATCGCTTTGCTGCTTCGTCCAACGGTATCCTCGCCATCGCTTCAGCCTTTGGACCCTCCTCAGTCAAGCCAGGCCAATGAGATCGTCGTCACCAAGGCCTGGGAATCTCAGCCGTGATGGTGTTCGCTTCATTGATTTCTCTCCCCTGACGCCTCGGTGCAATGGATTTTCAGCGCGCAGAGGACGCGCTGTTTGATCCTCGGTCCCCGAAGCGATCACGCTTTTCAGGCGGCAATAATTTTCGATCCTCAATCGCTAATTGGGTCATGATCGAGTTATGATCCTTATCTCTCTTCCATGCTTGGGCAAACAGATTGAAACCCAAGGAGAATAAAATGACAGGGAAGCACTCACTCGGCTGGATCGGCATGGGACGGATGGGCTATCCGATGGCCGAGCGTTTGCTTAAAGCCGGCAATTCGGTCGCGATCTGGAACCGAACCCGCGCCAAGGCCGAGCCGCTGGCGAAGAAGGGCGGCACGGTCGTCGATCATCCCAACGAGCTTGCGGGCGAGGACATCGTGTTCACGATGGTGTCGACCGGCAACGATCTCGAACAGGTCTATTTCGGCGCCAATGGGCTTCTCGCCAATAGCTCCGGTCCACGCCCAAAAATTCTGGTCGACTGCTCCTCGATCGGCATCGAGCAGTCGGAGGCGATCCGCGCGCGGTTGAAGCAATTGGGCAGCGACTTTGTCAGCGCACCCGTCAGCGGCAACGGCAAATGCGTAAAGGCCGGCAAGCTCTCCTCGGTTGTTTCCGGCCCGAAGGCGGCATTCGAGCAAGTACAACCATATCTGGCGACCATTGCGGCCTCCGGCGTCGCTTACGTCGGCGAGGGCGAACTGGCGCGCATCTGCAAGATCGCGCACAATGTCTTCCTCGGCGTCGTGATCCAGAATCTCGCTGAGGTTACCATTCTGGCGCAAAAGGCCGGCGTGCCCCGTCACGCCTTCCTCGATTTCATGAACGCCAGCGTGCTCGGCTCTACGTTCACCAAGTACAAGAGCAATGCGCTAGTCAATCTGGACTGGACCACGACGTTCACGCCGGAGCTGCTGCGCAAGGATCTCGATCTGGGGCTGAAAGCCGCGCGCGATCTCGGGGTGGCCGCGCCGGTGATGGCCGCGACACGCGAGGCGCTGCAAAGTCATTTTGGACTGGCGGCGCTGAAGCCGGATCCCGCCGCCTACCTCGAAAAGGATTTTGCGGCACTGCTGGAGACCGTGGCGCTTAGCGCCGGCATAAAGCTCTCGCCTGAGAACGTGACGATGCCGACCGGGCTCGAGATCGAGGGCTGACGAGGCCCAGCAGACCAGTCCGCATTACTGGCCTATAGCGGCGCGCGGAAATCGATCGCACGCAGGATCACGCCCGGAGGATTGCCCTCAAGTTCGACATCGCTGAATTTGCGAGCCGCGCGTGCTTCGATAAGCTCGCGCAGCCTCAAAAATTGCTGCTCGCGATCCGCCGGTGGCGTTCGTGACGTGCCTTCAAGCTGATCCATCGCGTCCGTAGAGATGGCGCAGACCACGTCCGCCTGGTCATTTTTCATCGTGAACAGCACGACCATGCGGTTGAAATCGTATTCCATCAGGCGGCCGGGAGTGAGCGTCATGTCGGAGGCTCCTCGTTGCGCTAATGTACCAGTGATTTAGAACTTCTTCTTGGCCGGCGCCGGATTGAGCTCGGCTATTTTCAAAAGGCAATCGTCGCGTGTGGTATGCGGCCCTGTGACGAACGTGCCGCTGACCTTGGTGCTGTACCAGCCGGACTCGACTCCGAGACGTAGCGACTCTTCGGGTTGGACATGACGGGGTGAGAGAATTTGCATGTGAATTCCTTTTATTGTGAGGGTTGAGTTGCCGCGGGCCGCGGGAGAGCTTTCGATTGTTAATTGGTCACTGCGATGTCACCGCATCGGCCTGCTGGGCGTCGGCGAGATCGACCGAATTGATCGAGATCATCTCGGTCGACGAACGATGTGGCGGCGCCGCCGGAACCATGATCATGGTAGCGACCCGGCGAAAGGACGGAAACGACAGGCCTTCGATCAGCTCCTCGTCGGTGACAACCTCGTAAGCTCCAGCAGGGAGCTGACGGTCGATTCCCTTAATCCGAAACGGATGTTTGAATGTCAGCGTTTCGCGTCGGGACCTCGTCACGATCACCTTTCTGCGTTGGCGGGCGGCTCAGATATGAATGATGATGGAACCGCTGTCGCGCCTTCGAAGCGATTAGACGCTGACCGTGCGCCTTTAAAGGGCGAATAGCCATGAGTTTCTTTTACCCCAAGGTTCGCGCCCTTCGTCCCTCGATCGGATACGCCGGATCATTGTAACCGGGGGTCGATGGATGGCCCGGGGCGACGAGCCGGTCGATCAAGGATTCATCCTCAGCGGTGAAGCGATAGTCGAGTGCGCGCATGTAGTCGTCCCATTGTTCCTCTGTGCGCGGTCCCGCGATTACGCCCGTGACGAACGAAGAGTTCAGCACCCAGCCCACCGCGAATTGACCGGCCGTGATCCCCTTTGCCTCGGCATGGCGGCGGATTTCCTGCGCCAATCTGATCGATTCCGGCCGCCACTCGGTCTGCATCATGCGGGTATCGTTACGTCCCGCGCGCGTGTCCTTGTCCGGCGCGGCGTCGGGTCGGTATTTTCCAGTCAGCACGCCACGCGCGAGCGGGCTATACGGGACGACGCCGAGCCCATAAAAATTGCAGGCCGGGAAGTGCTCGACCTCGGGCATGCGGTTCATCGCATTGTAATAGGGCTGACTGGCCACCGGACGATCGATGCCGAGCCGGTCGCAGATGTTGCAGATCTCGGCGACCCGCCAGGCGCGGTAATTGGAGACCCCGAAATAGCGCACCTTGCCCTTCTGGATCAGTTCGCCCATCGCTCGCACGGTCTCCTCCAGCGGGGTCGAATGGTCTTCCTTATGCAGATAGTAGATGTCGATATAATCAGTGCCGAGCCGCTTCAGGCTTTCGTCGGCGGCCTGCAGCACCCAGCGCCGCGACAGTCCGCCACGGTTGGGATCGTCGCCCATGGCGTTGGCGAGTTTGGTGGCGAGCACCCAGTTGTGCCGGCTGTTTGAAATCGCGCGGCCAACCACCTGCTCGGAGTTGCCGGCTGAATAAGCATCGGCGGTATCGATGAAGTTGATACCGGCCTCGCGCGCCTTGGCGACGATCCGCGTCGAGGTAGCCTCATCGGTCGGACCGCCAAACATCATGGTGCCCAGGCATATCGGGGAGATTTTCAGCCCACTGCGGCCGAGATGACGGTATTGCATTGGGCTCCTCACTCGTTCTTCAATATCTTGAACACGCCGTTTGCCATGGCTATGCAGCGCTCGCCCGCTGTCACCTCGGTGCTGACGAAAATCAGGCTGCGGGTCGAGCGCACCACGCGCGGCTTTGACGTGAGGATCTCGCCGATTTTGCCGGCGTCGACAAAATGCGTATCCATCTGAATCGTCGCCAGCGTTGGCCGGCCCGATACAAAGCGGGCACTCATGCCGCAGGTGCGGTCCGCGAAAGTCATCACTACCCCGCCCTGCACCAGGCCGCGGGTATTGTGGTGTTTGTCCTGCGCCACGAGCGCATATTCATGCCGGCCGTCGACCGCGCGTTGCCACAGTGGCCCGATCAGATGCAGGAAGCCCGTGGTCTCGACGATGGTCCAGCCGGAGGCTTTGAGCTTCTCGGTGGCCTTGTCGGTCATAGCAGTCATTCCAGTCCCGGCGATGAATTCGGCATTCCGCTCTTTTCATCAATCGCCGGCATGTTGTAGTCAAGCGCGGTGACCAGACCGTTCGACCATGCCACGAGGCGGAATATAGCCGCGCGATGCGCCGAGTTTGCGCGGTTGGCCGCCGCCGAGCCTGCAACCATGTTGAAGCGGGCAGCGGTGGCAATTACGTTGGTCGAGGCCTCGGAGGCGCCTCATGGAACGTCATTGCTGTTGACGCTGCGCGCAGCGGGCTTGCGGGCTCATCGTGGTCAGTGGGCGCTGCCGGGCGGACGCTGTGACGAAGGCGAGACACAGGTTGCAGCGGCGCTGCGCGAACTTCACGAGGAGCTTGGTCTTGAACTCGACCAGGAGCATGTGCTGGGTTTGCTCGACGATTATCCGACGCGCTCCGGCTACCTTATCACTCCGGTTGTCGTCTGGGCACCGACCAGCACCGCGATCTCGCCTAACCCGAGCGAGGTGGCTTCGGTGCATCGCATTGGACTTGAAAACATCGAGCAGCCCGACGCGTTCGATTTCATCGCCATTCCCGAAAGCCATCGGCGCGTGATCCGGTTTCGTCACGCCGGCCGGTTCATCCACGCGCCCACCGCCGCTCTGATCTATCAGTTCCGCGAGGTGCTCGGCGGGCGCGATACCCGGGTAGCTGAGCTGGAGCAGCCGGTTTTTGCCTGGAAGTAGTCGATCCAGCCCGTGCCGCGCGTGATTTCGGAGCTGACTTGGGCGGCACGATTGCTAAAACAGTGCGATGGGCCCTCATCCGATTCGCTGTTGTTCCGGCTTCGCGCTCGCGCTCTTGCTAATGGCGCCGCCCGCGGTCGCCAGGAATCGTGTTCCGCTATCGCCGGTCACAGCCGACGCGATGGCGCAGGCTGCTTCGCAGCAGGCCGTCGCGGAATATCGTCGCAAGCTCGGCGAGTATCAGGAAGCGCGCATGGCGTTCGAACAACAGGCGACTGCCTATTGGAGTTCGATCGCCGAGAAGCGACGGGGGCGCAACGCCAAGCGGCGCGAACGCCTGGCGATTGAGCCCGATGATTATGTGCTGACGCAACCGCCGTTCTATAGCGGGCCAAAGCGGCCCGTGAATCCGGAACCGTCGCCGCCCGAGCCGGAGCCGACGCGCCGCGAACGCAAGTATATTCCGGTCATCGCCGACCTGCTCAAGGCCGCCGCCGAGCATTTCCAGTTTGCGCCACAGCGACCGGCCAGCGAACTCGAATTCAAGCGGGCCTATGCCCGCGCCGCATACGCAGCCGGGCTCACGCGGGACCAGGCGGTGCGGGTCTATTCGTTCGAGACCGGCGGCAACGGCAGTCACGACATGCAATCGGGGTTGAGCGCCTCGCGGGCCGGCTCGCGCGCGATCTCCAGCGCGATCGGTTACAACCAATTGCTCACCACCAACAGTGTCGAACTGCTCGCCGAGCAGGGCCACGAAATCGTACAGGTGCTCACGGAAAGAGCGGGGCAACTGTCGGGCGCGCCGCGCAAGGCGATCGATCAGAAAATCGCGGTGCTGAAGCGAATGGTGGCGGTGGCGCGCTCGGTGCCCGACCAGTGGGCCGAGCACGAGAAAGTCGGCGATACGCCGCAAGGCTGGGCGCTTCATGCCATGGTGCTGGACATCGACGTCGGCCCGCTGCTGCAGACCCACAAACTCCTGACCTCGTTGGTTTTCGCGCGGGCCAAGGGCTATACCCGCGCGCTCACCGCAGCCGAACTGGAGATGATGAACCTGACCGGCGACAGCACCGGGCTGGACATGGTGACCATGCCGCAGCCGCTGCGCGAGCAGGTCCCGACCTCGAATTTTTTCCAGCGCTCGGGGTATGAGCGCAATCCGGTGGCGATCAGGCACAATACGGTGGCCAAACTGCTCGCGGTCACCGATAGCAGGATGGACAGCAACAGTCTGTTGACGGGCGCAAAGGAATTGGCCGGCGCGTTCTAGCAGTCGGCGTCAGCCCCTACGCCCTGCGTATTGGGCGTCAGTAACCTGGGGGGTGCCGAGTTTAAGAGTGCGGCGTACTGGATCATCCGCTTTACCGATGATGCCTCCAGATCGTTCGTCAGTTCGATCCGAACATGAACTTGCCATCGCCTTCCAGGAAAGGTGCGGTGCGCATGTAGAGCTGGCCATTCTGGCCGATGAAGAACAACGTGCCCTTCGGCACCTTCTTCGCTCCTTTCAGGAGCTGTCCCGCATTGTTGGTGCCCATCTTGTAGGAAAACGTCTTGCCTTCCTTGTCGTAGCCATAGGCCATGTCCGGCGTCAGCACCCATGGCGTGGGCTTGGCAGTTTCGGCCAGGGCGGACGTCGTTGCCGCCGTCAGCGTGACCGCCATCAAGAAAGTCTTGGTCGAAAATCTTTTCATGCTGCATGCTCCCCGACAGCAACCCGTCTGCACTTGCTCTGACGTCGGCGCCCGATAATTTTGAACAAATCACGAACACCGATATGCAGTCAATACGGTGAGTAGATTTCGCGCTGCGCACAACGTTCAAGAGTTTGGGATTTCCCGCTGCCGACTTCGCGACTATGTTCCGGATTTAATCTAAGAGATGGTTGCGGAATACGTCATAGGGATGATTCGGATGAATCAGGTCACGAAGTTCTGTTTGGGCGTCGCGATTTCGCTCGTGACGCTGGTTCCTGTTGCCCAGGCCGACGAATTCAAGCTCTCGAACAACCAGAGGATTTCCTGCAGCCGCGGCCTGAGCCCCGGCAAGCTCAATACCGCAACCTGCAAATCCTACGCATATCTCTTCAACAACAA
>Ga0126309_10000326_pt1 | contig 16078 bp, 15 predicted proteins | sample Plot56_FD_92541 | JGI IMG/M metagenome (GOLD analysis project Ga0126309, IMG submission 92541) | Serpentine soil microbial communities from UC McLaughlin Reserve, CA, USA - Plot56 | ecosystem: Environmental > Terrestrial > Soil > Grasslands | place: USA: UC McLaughlin Reserve, Lake County...
GGACCCGCCGCGCCTCGCGGAGGAGCACGCGGCCGCGCGCCGGCTCACGGGGCGTCCGCTCGCTGTCAACCCGCTGTGCCGTCCGCCGGCTCGCGGCACACTGGGAGGCGGCGAAGGGCGCCGACGCGGTCGTCACGTGCTCGGGCCGCCCGGAGCGGCGCACCTCGCGGGTGTGGATGCACCAATGCGGGCCGATCGAGGAGGCACGGGCCGCCCAAGCGGCGGGCGCCGACGCGGTCATCGCCCAGGGCGTCGAGGCTGGGGGCCACGTGCGCGGGATGGCGCCCGCGCTCGAGCTCCTCGAACGGTTCCGTCGCGCGCTGCGGCAGTGCTTTCCCGTGCTCCTGGCGGGCGGCATGGCCGATGCCGCTGACGTGCGACGCGCGCTTGAGGCGGGCGCGACGGCGGCGGTGCTCGGCACGCGCTTTCTCGCCAGCGAGGAGAGCCGCGCGCATCCGCTCTACAAGCAGGCCACGCTCCGGGGGCGGGAGACTGTCCTCATCGACCTCTTCGGCCTCGGCTGGCCGGCGGCGCCGCACCGCGTCCTGCCGAACGCCCCCACGCGCCGCTGGGCGGCGCGCGACGGGAGTCCCGTGGCCGCGGCGGCTCACGCCGCCCAGCGCGCGCTCTCTCCGCTCGGGCGCTGTGCGCCCGAGCGCGTGCAGCAGCGGCTCGCCGCCGCGCAGCGGCCGCGGTCCCTCTTCTCTCCCTCTACTCGCCGGTCGACGACGCGCCGCTCGGGCGGCAGCTCGACGCGGGGCGCTGTACGCCGGCGAGACCGCGGCGCGAATCGACGCGCTCGCGCCCGCGGCGCGGCTCGTCCCCGAGCTCACGCTGTAGCTGGAGGGCGCCGGGCGAGGCCGCCCGCCCGCCGCCGGCTCAGACCTCGACGACCACCGGCAGCACCATCGGCCGCCGCTTCAGCCGCTCGTACACGAAGTGGGCCACGTCGTCGTGCAGATGGTCCTGGAGCAGGGTGATCTCGCGCACCTCCTCCTCCGCCGAGCGGGCGAGCGACTCCTCGACCGCCTCGCGCACCTCGTCGACCAACCCGTCGACCGAGTCGAGGAAGGGGACGCCGCGGAAGATCACCTCGGGCGGGCTGACCGAGCGCCCGTCGTCGCCGGAGATCGTCGCCACGACGATGAAGATCCCGTCGGCAGAGAGCATGCGCCGGTCGCGCAGCGCAACGTCCTCGAGCGAGCCGACGTCGACCCCGTCGACGAAGATCACGCCGGCGTGCTCGGCCTCGCCGAGCCGGGCCCCGGAGCGATCGATTTCGAGCGGTCGCCCGTTCGCCACCCGGAAGATGCGCTCAGGCTCGATCCCGACCGACTCGGCGAGCCGCCCGTGCATGCGCAGGCGGCGGTGGTCTCCGTGCACCGGCATCACGTACCCCGGCTCGAGCAAGTTGAGCATCAGCTTCATCTCCTCGGCATAGCCGTGACCCGAGGCGTGGATCGGCGCGTCGCGCGCGGTCACGACCTCCGCGTCGAGCTGGTAAAGCCGGTCGATCGTCTCGTTAACCGAGCGCTCGTTGCCGGGGATCGGCGTGGCCGAGAAGATCACCGTGTCGCCCTCGCGCAGGTCGACCTGCGGATGCTCGCCGTGGGCCATGCGCCGCAGCGCCGAGAGCGGCTCGCCCTGGCTCCCGGTCGAGACCACGACGATCTTGTGATCGGGGAAGTCCTCGATCTCGCGCACGCCGACGAGCATCCCCTCGGGCACCTCGATATGGCCGAGGCGGCGCGCGATGTTCACGTACTTGCGCATCGAGCGCCCCACGAGCGCTACCTTGCGCCCGAGCGCCTCCGCCGCGTCGATCACCTGCTGCACACGGTGCAGGTTCGAGGCGAACGACGTCACGACGATCCGCCCGCGGCAGCGCGCGAACACCTGCTCAAGTTGCGGCCCGACGCTCGACTCCGACGGCGCCCAGCCCGGGCGGTCGACGTTGGTCGAGTCGCCGCACAGGAGCAACACACCCTCGCGGCCGATCTCCGCGAGCCGCGCGACGTCGGCCGGCACGCCGTCGACGGGCGTCTGGTCGAACTTGTAGTCGCCGGTGAAGATCGTGGTCCCGAGCTCGCACCGCAGCGCGACCGCGAAGGCGTCGGGGATCGAGTGCGCCATCTTCACGAGCTCGAGCGAGAAGGGGCCGGCCTCGACGTCCCGCCCGGCCTCGAGGGGCGCGAGCGCCGCGCCCGAGAGCCGGTGCTCGTCGAGCTTCGAGCGCACCATCTCCACGGTTAGCGGGCCGCCGTAGATCGCCGGCACGACGTCCTCGCCGAGCTCGCGAAGGAGAAAGGGAAGGGCCCCGACGTGGTCCTCGTGGCCGTGGGTGAGAACGATCGCCTCGATGTCGACCGCGCGCTCGCGCAGGAGCGAGAAATCGGGAAGCACGAGGTCGATGCCGAGCTGGTCGGGGGTCGGGAACATCAGCCCGGTATCGACGATCACGATGCGGTCCTCGTACTCGACGACCGTCATGTTCTTGCCGATCTCGCCGAGCCCGCCGAGCGGGAGTACGCGGAGAGTGCCGGTCACCGGGTCCGCTCCACCCGGGATGCGGGTCCGGGCCGCCCGCGCGCGCCGCCGCTCACACCGCGCTCAGCAGGCCGCACCGCTCGAGCGCCGCGCGAATAACATCGATCTCCTCGTCCGAAGCGGGGACGAGCGGAAGTCGCGGCGCGCCGACGCCGTGGCCGAGCAGGTTGAGCGCCGCCTTGGCGCTCGCCGCCTGAGGCGCCACCGTGTTGAGAGCGGTCACTACCGGTTCGATCTTGCGCGCGATCTCGTGGCGGCGCTCGGGGTCGGCGACCATGCGCGCCATCTCCTCCCCCACGAGGTGTGAGGAGACGAGGATCCCGCCCGCGCCGCCCATGTCGAGCACCGAGGCGAGCATGTCGTCGTTGCCGGCCAAGAGGTCGAGGCCCTCGATCAGCTCGACGTAATGCGCGCGCGCCTGCTTGACCGCGGCGACGTTGGGAATCGCGGCGAGCTCTCGCAGGAGGTCGTTCGGCAGGTCGACGACCGACCGCCCGGGGATGTTGTAGACGACCACCGGGAGGTTGGTCGCCGCGGCCGCGGCCCTGAAGTGGGCTACGAGCCCGCGGCGATTCGGCTTGTTGTAATAGGGCGTGACGATCAGCACCGCGTCGACGCCAAGGTCGGTCGCCGCCTGGGTGAGGCGGACGGTATGCGCCGTGTCGTTCGACCCGGTGCCGGCGATCATCGGCGCGTCGTCGCCACACTCGGCCACGCCCACCTGCCACAGCCTCAGCTTCTCCTCGTCGTCGAGCGTCGAGGCCTCGCCGGTGGTGCCGGCGAGCACGAGCCCGTCGGAGCCGTGGTTGAGCAGGTGGCGCATGAGCTTCGCCGCCTCCTCCTCGGCGAGGCGGCCCTGCTCGTCGAAGGGGGTGACCATGGCGGTGATGACGCCTTCGATGCGCACGGGGCGATTATCTCAGCCGCGGGGCGGCGAGTCGGGTCGCGGGCCGCCCGGGCGTGCGGAATCCGCCGGAGACGGCGTTTTCCGGTCGGCATAATGGTCGCTACGGGAATGACCCAGACCGCGGACTACAGCCATCGAACCGCCGTCCAGAAGCTGGGCGTCGTTCCCGACCAGCGGGTCGAGGTCGCCGGCGACCTCGGCGTCGAGCTGCGGCGCGAGCTGCGGGAAGCGCTCGGGCGCGGGTTCGCCCGCTCGGGCGAGCTCGACGCCGCGATCATGCTCGTCGAGTCGGTAGAGGAGGCCAAGCAGGCGATGGCCAACTTCCGGTTGCGCCTGCGCGAGGACGGGGCACTGTGGCTCGTGACCTGGAAGCGCGGCCACGAACGTTACGTCAACCAGCTTCACCTCGTGCCGGGGGCGCGCGAGCTCGACCTGATCGACAACAAGACGTGCTCGATCGACGACGAGCGGTCGGCGATCCGACTCGTCATCCCACGAGCTCTTCGGGCTGATGCCTCGGGCAGGGGTATAATCGGCGACAAGTAGCCGGGCGCGTGTCACGACTCGAGCAGCTGCTCGAGCCCTACCGTCGGCGACCGCTCGAGCGACCCCACCCGCCGCACCGCGAGCAGCACGCCCGGCATGAACGACTCGCGGTCGATCGAATTGTGGCGGAGGCTCAGGGTCTGCCCCGGTCCGCCGAAGACCACCTCCTCGTGGGCGACGAGCCCGGGCAGGCGCACCGAGTGGATCGGCTCGTGCACGTTGCCGCCGGCCGTGCGGATCTGCTCGGCAGTGCGCAGCGCGGTTCCCGAGGGCGCGTCGAGCTTGTGGTCGTGGTGGAGCTCGACGATCTCGCACTCGGGCATGTGGCGGGCGATCCGCTTCGAGGCCTCCATGAGGAGCACCGCGCCGATGGCGAAGTTGGGGGCGACGAACAGGTTCGCCTCCCCCACGCCCTCGAGCTCCGAGAAGTTGGCGCCCGTCGTGCCCATCACGCAGTGTACGCCCGCCTCGAGGCACAGGCGCGCGTTGCGCAGCGCTTGGTCGGGGATGGTGAAGTCGACGACCACGTCGGCGTCGCCGAGCACGTCCTCGAGCGCGACCTCGAGCTCGGGGTCGGCGCGGCCGGCGAGCGCCATGTCGTCGGCGGCCTGGACCGCGCGGCACACGGTCGCACCCATGCGCCCGGCGGCGCCTGAGACGGCGACGTTGATGGTCACGCGGCGGCGAGCGTCGGGCTCACCGGCTCGAGCGCAGTGCGGAAAGCGTCCTCGTCCTCACCCACCGCGGCCGCCGACAGGCGCTCGGGGTCGAACAGCTCGCGCGCGAGCGACTCGACATCCTCGGCGGTCACCGCGTCGATGCGCGCCACGATCTCGTCCGGGGTGAGCACGGGCACACCGGTCAGAACCGAGCTCCCGAGGCGGTGCATGCGCGCCTGGGTCGACTCGAGCCCGAGCGCGGTCCGTCCCTTGACGTTCTCGCGCGCCCGCTCGAGCTCGGCGGGCCCTACCGACTCGTCCTGGAGTCGCTGCAGCTCGGTCCCGAGCACGTGAAGCGCCTCGCCCACGCGGTCGGGCCGCGTGCCCACGTAGATCGCCACCTCGCCCGTGTCGACGAACTCGCCGAAGTAGGAGAAGACGCTGTAGGCGATCCCGCGGCGCTCGCGGACCTCCTGGAAGAGCCGCGACGACGACGAGCCGCCGAGGAGCGTGTCGAGCACGCGCAGGGCGAAGCGCCGGTCGTCGCCGCGGGCGATCCCGGGACCGCCCAGGCACAGGTGCACCTGCTCGGTGGCCTTCGAGTGGAAGCGCAGGGTCGGCCGCCCGTTCGCGGGTGCGGCGTCGGGCTCGGAAACGGGTCCGGGCGGCGGCCCACCGTCCTCGAGCGCGCGCTCGACGAGCTCCACCACCCGCTCGTGGTCGAGGTCGCCGGCCGCCGCGACCACGAGCCGCCCCGGGCGGTAGCAGCGCTTGTGGTAGGCGGCGAGGCCCTCGACCGCCACCGAGCCCACGACTTCGGCCGCCCCGACGATCGGGCGCCCGAGCGGGTGGTGGCCGAAGACGGCGCGCGCGAGTACGTCGTGGACCTTGTCCGAGGGCTCGTCCTCGTACATGGCGATCTCCTCGATCACCACCTGACGCTCCGAGTCGACATCGGCCCAAGCGGGACGGAGCACCATGTCCCCCATGACCTCGAGAGCGCGCTCGAGGTGGCGGTCGAGGAAGCGCGCGTAGACGGAGGTCGTCTCCTTGCTCGTCCCCGCGTTGATCTCCGCGCCCATGGCGTCGAAGATCTCGTCGATTTCCGTCGAGGCGAAGCGCTGGCTCCCCTTGAAGAGCAGGTGCTCGATGAAGTGCGAGATCCCCGCCTGGCCGTCGGACTCGTCGCGCGAGCCGACGCGGACCCACAGTCCGAGCGCGATCGAGCGGACGGAGGGCATCGCCTCCGTCACCACGCGGACGCCCGAGTCGAGCTCGGTCAGGCGGTGGCCGTTGTCGTCGGTCAAGGGGAGCGCGGCGACTCAGCCGCGGCGGTCCCGGCGATGGTCTCCCCCGCCGTTGCCGCGACCCCCGCGGTCGCCGCCGCGTCCGCCATGGCCGCCGCGGCCACGCCCGCCGCGATCGCCGCCACGCCCGCCGCCGTCGCCGGTTCCGACGCTCGCGAGCTCCTCTGGCGACTTGCCGGCGATCTCCGGGTCGTCGGCGAGGCGCACGCCGATGCGGCCACGCTCCTTGTCGACCTCGACCACCCGCACTGCGAGCTCGTCGCCGCGGCTCAGGACCTGCTCGACCGACTCGGCGCGCCGGCCGGGCGAGACGTTCGAGATGTGGAGCAGGCCGTCGGTGCCCTTGGCGAGCTCGATGAATGCGCCGAAGGTGGTCGTCTTCACAACCTTGCCGGTGAACTCGTCGCCGACCTCGACCTCCTTGGTCATCTGGCGAATGCGGTCGACGAGAGCATCGCCCTGGCCGCCGGTCTGCGCGTACACGAGCACCGTGCCGTCGTCGGAGACGTCGATCTGCGAGTCGTACTCCTCCGACAGCGCGCGGATCGTCTCGCCGCCCTTGCCGATCAGCATCCCGATCTTATCGGGGTCGATCTGAATCGACGTTATCCGCGGCGCGTGCGGCGAGAGCTCGGAGCGCGGACCCTCGATCGCCTCGGCCATCTTGGCGAGGATGTGGCGGCGCGCGGCGAGCGCCCGCTCGAGCGCGTCACGCAGGATCTCGAAGGTGACGCCGGCGATCTTGATGTCCATCTGAAGTGCGGTGATGCCCCGCTCGGTGCCGGCGACCTTGAAGTCCATGTCGCCGAGGTGGTCCTCGACGCCTGCGATATCGGAGAGGACGATGTAGTCGTCGCCCTCCTTGATCAGGCCCATGGCGATGCCGGCCACCGGGTTTTTGATCGGAACGCCGGCGTCCATGAGCGACAGGCTCGAGCCGCACACCGAGGCCATCGACGACGAGCCGTTCGACTCGAGGATGTCAGAGACCACGCGCAGCGTGTACGGGAACTCCTCCTGCGAGGGCACGACGGGCGCGAGCGCGCGCTCGGCGAGCGCCCCGTGGCCGATGTCGCGGCGCTTCGGCCCGCGCATAAAGCCCGCCTCCCCGACCGAGAACGGCGGGAAATTGTAGTGGTGGAAGTAGCGCTTCTCGTCGCGCACGCCGAGGTCGTCGACCCGCAGCTCCTCGCGCGTCGTCCCGAGCGTGGCCACAGAGAACGCCTGGGTCTGGCCGCGGGTAAAGATCGCCGAGCCGTGCGCCCGCGGCGAGGCACCGACCTCGATCCAGATCGGGCGGATCTCGTCGGCGGCGCGGCCGTCGGGGCGCTTCTTGTCGACGGCGATGCGCCGGCGCACGGTGGCCTTCTCGAGCTTGTCGAAGGCGAGCTGGACGGCCTGGCGACGCTCCGGGTCGTCGGCTACGTCGGGGGCCTCGGGCGTGCGCTCGCCCGAGAAGGCGGTGTGCACGTCGATCTCGACGTGCTTGGTCGCCTCCTGACGCTCTAGCTTGTCCTCGACCTGGGTCGCCTCGTCAAGGGCCTGCCCGAAGCGCTCGCGGATCTGCTCGAGGAGCTGAGCGTCGATGTGCGGGACTTCGATCTCGGCCTTCGGCTTGCCGGCCTTCTCCTGGAGCTCGCGCTGGGCCTGGCAGATCTTCCTGATCTCGCCGTGGGCAATGTCGAGCGCGTCGAGCACCTCGGCCTCGGCGATCTCCTTGGCACCCGCCTCGACCATGAGGACGGCCTCCTCGGTGCCCGAGACCACGAGATCGAGGTCCGGGTCGAGCGTCGCCTCCTCGTCGGGGTTGACGACGAAGTTGCCCTCCTCGTCTTTGCCGATCCGCACGGCTCCGACCGGGGCGGGGAACGGGATGTCGGAGACCATAAGCGCGGCGCTCGCGCCGTTCATCGCGAGGATGTCGTATGGGACGACGTGGTCGACGGAGAGTGGGATCGAGACGAGCTGGGTCTCACGCCGCCAGCCCTTGGGGAAGAGCGGGCGCAGCGGGCGGTCGATCATCCGCGCGGTGAGCGTGCCCTTCTCGCCCGCGCGTCCCTCGCGGCGGAAGAAGGAGCCGGGGATCTTGCCGGCGGCGTACATCCGCTCCTCGACGTCGACGGTGAGCGGGAGGAAGTCGACGTCGCGCAGGTTGCCGGCCGTCGCGGTCGAGAGGACCATCGTGTCGTCGGCCCGAACAACCACGGAGCCGTTCGCCTGCTTGGCGAGCCGTCCGGTCTCGAAGCTGATCTTCGTGCCGCCTACGTCGACCGAGACGCGATGCCCTTGGGGGCTTTCTTCAATTGTCATGCGTTCCTTTCGTCGCCGCCTCCGGTTGGCGGCCTGTCTTCACGAGCTTTCTGGTGCGATCCGGCGCGATGCTAGCAATGGTCTCTCAGGCGCTGCCCAGCCGCTCGAGCAACTCGGGCGTTGGCACGCCGCCGTGGCGCTCGCCGCCCACGAACAGCGTCGGGGTGGTCACGACGCCCGCCCTCACGCCGCTCTGAAAGTCGGGCGCCACCCGCTCGGCGACCGTCTCCGAGCGCCGGTCGCGCTCGAACTGCTCGAGGTCGAGCGCGAGCTCGCACGCCCGCTGCCAGAGGTGCGGGTCGTCGATCCGGGCCTGATCGGCGAACAGGGAGTCGTGCATTTCCCAGAAGCGCCCCTGGAGGGCGGCAGCCTCGGCGGCGTGGGCGAGCGCCCGCGCACGCGGGTGCTTCGACGGCACCGGGAAGTGGCGGAAGACCCGACGGAGGGTCAGCTCCGAGAGGAGCGCGTCGGCCCGGGCGCAGTACGGGCACTCGAAGTCGGCGTACTCGATGACGAGCGGCGCGCCGGTCGGCCCGCGCGCGTGGTCGCCCGGGCCGGGCGCGGGCGGCGGCGCGCTGCGGAGGCTCTCGGTCACGAGGCGGATCTTGCCTGCCGGGCGAGGCCACGGAGCCCTTCCGCCGCCGCCCGCATTGAGCCCGGCGGCGCGGCTCGTGACCTCAGGCCGGCGCGACCTCTTCGAGCGCGTCGAAGATCAGGTTCGCGCCGGGGATCTCGAGCGGGCTCGGCGAGGCGTAGGAGAAGCACACGACGCCCTCGGGGTCGATCACCACGAGCGCGCGCTGCGCGACCCCCCGCTCCTCGTTGTAGACGCCGTATGCGCGCGCCACCTCGCCCTTGGGGTGAAAGTCGCCGAGCAGTGGGATCGAAATCCCGAGCTCCCGTTGGAAGGCTTTGTGGGCAAAGCCCGAGTCGACCGACACGCCGAACATGCGCGCCCCGCGGGCCTCTAGCTCGGGCAGAATCTCCTGGTAGACGTTGAGCTGGTCGGCGCAGACCGGCGAGAAGTCAAGCGGGTAGAAGACGAGTACCACCGTCTCGCCGCGCAACGATACGAGTGTGACGTCGGTTCCGTCCTGGTCGGGGAGCGTGAAGTCGGGCGCGGAGGTGCCCGGCTCGATCATCGCCGCAGGCCGAGCTCGCCGATCAGCGTTCGGTAGCGGTCGAGGTCCGACCGGCGCAGATAGTTCAGGAGGCGCCGGCGATGGCCGACGAGCATGAGCAGCCCGCGACGCGAGTGGTGGTCCTTCTTGTGCTCGCGCAGGTGCTCGGTGAGGTCGTTGATCCGCTCGGTCAGGAGGGCCACCTGGACCTCAGTCGAGCCGGTGTCGCGCTCGTCCTTCCCGAAGCGCTCGACGATCTCACGCTTTCTCTCCACGGTCAGGCTCACGGCGGCGGAACGCTAGCAGCGGCGCACGCCTCGCGGGCCCGCTCCACGTCGGCCCACATCTGCTCCAAGAGCGCCTCCGAGGACGAGAAGCGACGCTCCCCGCGCAGCCGCTCGAGGAAGGCGATCCGCACCGTCTCGCCGTACAGATCGCCCTCGAAGTCGATCACGTGCGCCTCGACGAGCACGCCGCGCCCGGTCTCGAAGGTCGGGCGCACACCGACGCTGACCGCGGCGGCCCGTCCGTCGACGCTCGCCGCGTACACGCCGTGCCCGGGTATGACGAGGCGGTCGTCGGGGACCAGGTTTGCGGTCGGCATGCCGAGGCTCCGCCCGCGCCGATCGCCCGCCACGACTTCGCCCTCGAGCATAAACGGGGCGCCGAGGAAGCGCGCCGCCACGTCGACCTCACCGGCGGCCACGAGCGCGCGAATCTGGCTCGACGACACGGTCTCCCCCTCGACCTCGACGAGCGACACCACGCGCGTCTCGAACTCGGACCGCGAGCGCAGGTAGTCGACGTCGCCCTGCGCGCGACGCCCGAAGCGGAAGTTCTCGCCCACTGAGACGTGCGTCGCGCCCAGGCGCGCGACCAGCACCGACTCGACGAACTCCTCGTGCGTGCGGCTCGCGAACTCGCGGTCGAAGGGAATGACGACAAGCTCCTCGACTCCGAGCGAGGCGATCAGGTCGCGCTTGATCGGGAAAGAGTCGAGCAGCTTCGGGGCCGCCTCCGGGTGGAGCACCTCGACCGGATGGGGGTCGAAGGTGAGCACGGTGTCCGACCCGTGGATCACCTCGCGGTGGCCGAGGTGGACGCCGTCGAAGGTGCCGACGGCGACGCGGCGTGGGCGCGGCTCACCCTCGGGGAGCGGGGTGACCTTCATGAGAAGACCACCACCGGCTTGAGCTCCTCGCCACACACCTCGGCGATGGCGATCAGCTCGCCGGCGTGCGTGAGGCGGAGGGCGTTCGGCCCTCCCCTGGTTCCCGCGCCGTTCGTGCCAGCACCCGAGCCGGTCGCTACGGCGGTGCTCGCCACGTCCGGCGCCGCGCCGCCCGCGGCCACCGCCACGCCGTGCATGGCTCGCTCCGCCTCCTCCGCGTGGAGCTCGCGCGCCGGCATGAAGGTGAGCGCCTCGGCGAGCGGGACGATCCGCTCCGGGTCGGCGTCGGCGAGCTCGAACGGCCCGATCGCGGTGCGCTCGAGCTCCTCGCAGTACGCGTCGCCGAGGTCGGCCACGATCTGGCGGACGTAGGTTCCGGCCGAGCACTCGATCTCGAGCTCCGCGCGGTCCTCGTCACGGCGCAGGAGCGACCACCGGTACACGGTCACCGCTCGCGGCGCGGCCTCGACCGCTTCGCCTCGCCGGGCGCGCGCGTACGCGCGCTCGCCGGCCACCCGGACCGCGGAGTACGCGGGCGGGCGCTGGAGGAACTCGCCGGTGGGAAGCTCGATCTTCGCGGGCACCCGCCCCGTGTGCTCGAGGCGCCCGTCGCGGTCGCCCGTGTCTGAGCGCCAGCCGAGCCGTGCCGCCGCGCGGTAGCGCTTGGGCAGGGCCATGAGGAACCGCTGCGCGCGCGTCGCCCGCCCCACGAGCACGAGCAGGAGGCCGGTCGCGAACGGGTCGAGCGTCCCAGCGTGCCCGACCTTGACCCTTTCCCGGCCGGTCGGCTCGCGCAGGCGCCGGCGCACACGTGCGACCACGTCGTGCGAGGTCGCCTCCGGAGGCTTCGAGTAGAGGATCACGCCAGCGGGGCCCATCGCGGCGACGGAGGCCTGGCCGGGGCTAGAGCTGCTCGCCGACCTCGCGGCGCAGGCGCTCGACCAGCTCGGGCAGCGGGAGGTCTGTGGTGAAGCCGGCGGCCTGCGTGTGGCCGCCGCCGCCGAACCCGCGCGCGATGCGCGAGACGTCGACGCGCCCGTCGACTGACCGCAGGCTCACCTTGCGCAGGCCCGCCCGGTCCGCACCGAGCAGCTCGCGCGCGAGGATGGCCACGGCGGTCCCCTCGACGGACCGCAGGTGGTCGACCACGCCCTCGGAGTCATGCTCGTCCGAGCCGGTGTCGAGGTAGTCCTCGCGGGTCAGGTGGGCGACAGTCAGCGTGCCGTCCTCGAGGCGGTCGACGCGCGCGAGCGCGCGCGCGAGCAGCTCGAGCCGGCGGAAGGGCAGGCTCTCGAACACCTGGCGGTTGATCTCCTGCGGGGAGGCCCCGGCCTCGATCAGCTCGGCCGCCATGCGGTGGGCCGCGGCGCCCGTGTTGCGATGGGAGAAGCGCCCGGTATCGGTCACTAGGCCCACGTACAGCGCCTCGGCGATCGGCGGCGTCAGCTCGGCTCCGAGCTCCTTGGCGAGCCGCCAGACGACCTCGGCGGTCGAGGAGGCGCTCCAGTCGACCAGGTTGACCTCGCCGAAGCGCGTGTTGTCGTGATGGTGGTCGATGTTGACGATCCGAATGCCGTCCTCGCGCAGGAAGTCGACCGGCATGCGGTCGATGTTGCCGCAGTCGAGGAACACCACGAGCCGCTCGCCGAGGTCGTAGGGCGGGGCGTTCAGCACGCTCGCGAGCGGCAGGTGGCGGTACTCGTGCGGGAGCGGGAACTCCTCGGCCGCGAGGAACATGGCCGCGTCCTTGAGGAGCTGCTCGAGCACGAGGTGCATTCCGAGCAGCGACCCGAGCGCGTCGCCGTCGGGGTTCTCGTGCGTGGTAAGGAGGAGCTTGTCGGCGGCGCGCAGCTCGTCGGCCACCTGCTCGAGCTCGGTGGTGACGCTCATCGGGGGTCCTCCTGCGGCGCCTCGGCGTTGGTGCGACCCCCCTCCAGCGGGGAGAGCGCCTTGGCGTCCGCGGGCCGGCTGTCCTCCGGAGCGACGGCCTCGTCGATCAGGCGGGTCATCCGCACGCCGTGCTCCACCGAGGGGTCGTACTCGAAGGCGAGCGTGGGCGTTCGCTTGAGGTGGAGCTCCTCGTTGAGCTTGGCCTGGAGGTACCCGCGCGAGGACTCGAGTCCCTCGAGCGCCTGCTCGCGCTCGTCCTCGCCGCCGAGCACGCTTATGTAGATGCGGGCGCGGCGCAGGTCGGGGCTAGTGTCGACGGACGTCACGGTCACGAAGCCGATGCGCGGATCCTTCAAGTCGCCGGCGATGTGCGCCGAGACGACTTCGCGGACGGCCTCGTTGACCCTCCGCATGCGCGCGCCGGCCATCTTAGTGATCGCCCCCTCGGGCCAGAGGGAGAACTCCTTGCGCCTGCACGCGTGCGCCCACGGAGGTGCCGATCCGCGACTGGGGGCGTCGCCGGACCACGTCGGCGTGGCGCTCACGTACGCCGCGACCATCCCGACGCGGCCGGCCGCGCCTCATCCGAGCACCTCCTCGGTCGAGCGGACGGCGCGTTCGCAGCTCACCCCGTCGCCGAAGCGCGCGAGCATGTGGCGCTCGACCGCCGCCGCGGCGTCCTCGACGGCGCGGGCGTCGCGCGCCACGACCGCCGCTGTGAGCGTCGCCCGCTGCCAGAGCTCGTGATGCCCCGTCTCAGCCACCGATGCGCCGAAGCGCCGGCGCAGCTGCTCCTTGACCGAGACGAGCTCCTTGCGCTTCGCCTTGAGGCTCCCGCCCTCGGGGAAGTACAGCTCGATCTCGATCAGACAGACGAAGCTCATTGCTCTCCTCGTACCCGAAGGCGAGCGGTACGCGCGGCGCTCGCGGGCCGAGGCGATTCCCCTCAGCGAGGGACTCTCTGAGCGAGCGAAGCGAGCGTACCCGAGTCGAGGGGGATCGACTCCCCCCTCATAGCGCCCTCTCCACAGACTCGGTCTCGTAGGCCTCGAGCACGTCGCCCTCCTTGACGTCGGGGAAGCCCTCGACGACCACGCCGCACTCGTAGCCCGCCTCGACCTCGCGTACGTCGTCTTGGAAGCGCCGCAGCGACCCGATCCTCCCGTCGTAGACCACGGTCCCGTCGCGTACCACGCGCACCGCGACGCCGCGCCGAAGCGTGCCCGAGGTCACGTAGCACCCGGCGATCGTCCCCACGCGTGAGGCCCGGAAGGTGGCGCGTACCTCGGCCTCGCCGACCGTGCGCTCGACATGCTCGGGCTCGAGCAGTCCCTCCATCGCCTGGCGCAGCTCCTCGATCGCCTGGTAGATAACGGTGTAGGTGCGGATCTCGACGCCCTCGGGTTCCGCGACGCGCGCTGCGTCCTGGACTGGGCGCACGTTGAAGCCGACGACCACCGCGTCGGAGGCCGAGGCGAGCATCACGTCGGACTCGTTGATCCCGCCGACCGCGTCGTGGATCACGTTGACCGCGACCTGCTCCTGCGGGAGGCGGGCGATCTCGTCGAGCAGGGCCTCGAGCGAGCCCGCGACATCGGCCTTGACCACCAGGTTGAGCTCCTTGACCTCGCCGCGCTGGGCGCGTGCGAACACGTCCTCGAGCGACACCCGCACGCCCTGGCGGCGGGCGATCGCCTCTGTCTTGAGCCGTGTCGCGCGCTCCCCGGCGAGCTGGCGCGCCTTGCGCTCGTTCTCGACCACCCGGAAGCTGTCGCCCGCCTCGGGCACGCCGTCGAAACCGAGGATCTCGACGGGCTCCCCTGGCACCGCCTGCTTGACCCGCTCGCCGCGGTAGTCGTGCATAGCCCGCACCCGGCCCCAGTGGGCGCCCGAGACGAGCGCGTCGCCAACCTCGAGCGTTCCGCGCTGGACGAGCAACGACACGACGGGCCCGCGCCCGGGGTCGAGGCGCGACTCGATAACCGTGCCGGACGCCTCCGCAGCGGGGTTCGCGCGCAGCTCCTCGAGGTCGGCGAGGGTCACGACAGTCTCGAGCACGTCCTGGAGCCCGTCGCCCGTCTTGGCCGAGACGTCGACGAACTCTGTGTCGCCGCCCCAGTCGGCCGGCGTGAGGCCCATCTGGCCGAGCTCACCGCGGACGCGGTTAGGGTCGGCGCTCTCCTTGTCGATCTTGTTGACGGCGATCATGATCGGCACGCCGGCGGCGCGTGCGTGGTCGATTGCCTCGCGAGTCTGGGGCATGACCCCGTCGTCGGCGGCCACGACGATCACCGCGATGTCGGTGACGCTCGCGCCGCGGGCGCGCATGGCAGTGAATGCCTGGTGGCCCGGCGTGTCGAGGAAGGTGATCGGCGTCCCGTTGTGGCGGACCTGGTAGGCGCCGATGTGCTGGGTGATCCCGCCGGCCTCGCCCGCGGCGACCTCCGTCTCGCGGATCGCATCTAGGAGCGAGGTCTTGCCGTGGTCGACATGGCCCATAACGGTCACGACCGGCGGGCGATCGGCAAGCACATCGTCAGGGTCCTCGGCGGCCGGCGCCTCCTCCTCCTCGACCTCGTCGGCCGCATGCACGATCTCGACCTTCTTGTCGAGCTCGTCGGCGAGCGTGGCGATCGCCTCGTCGGTGAGGGTCTGGGTGAGCGTTGCCATCTCCCCCAGTCCCATCAGCTGCTTGATCACCTCGGGGGCGGGAACGCCGAGCGACTCGGCCACCTCGCGCACGGTGGCGCCCGAGTTGACCTTGGTCGCCGGGATCTCCTTGGGCTCCTCCTCGACCTCCTGCGAGAAGTCGGGCTCGACCCAGGGCGTGCGCCGGCGCCGGCCGCGACCGCGCGGCGGGCGCTGCGGCTGCGGGGGCGGCGCGGGGCCGCGCGGGCGCGAGGCCTGCGAGTCGATCACGACCCGGCGGCGGCGCCCGCCGCCGGGACCGCTTTCGCCGAGGCGCCCAGATCGGCCAGGGCGAGTCGGGCGCGCGGCGGCCGAGCCCGAGCCGCCATTGGGCGTCGCCTCGCGGGCGTCGGGCGGCGCGCTCGCGGGCTCGGTCGCGGTCGCGGCGCCCTCGCCCGCGGCGGCCGCTTCGGGGACAGGCCGTTGGCCGCCGTCCGCGCCCGTAGCGCCCTCCGCGCCGGCGGCCGTCCCCTCGCGTGGCGCTCCGTCGAACGCCGTCGCAATGTCTCCCTCGTCGACGCTTGAGGCCGCGGCCTTTACGTCGAATCCCGCCCTCTGGAGCTTGGCGATCACCTCCTTGGAGGAAATCCCGCGCTCCTTGGCTATCTCGTGGACGCGTTTCTTTGCCATTCGCCTACGCAGTCTAGGGTTTCCTCGCCGATCCTTACGGGCGCCCGCAGCGCACGCTCGAACGCCCGTCGCCGCACCGCCGCCGTAAGGCACGACGGGCGGGCGCACAGGTACGCGCCGCGTCCCGGCCGGCGCCCCTCGGGGTCGCACTCGAGCCGATCGCCGGCGGCCACGAGCCGGAGCAGCTCGCCCTTGGGGAGCGAGCGTCGGCAGCCCAGGCAGAGCCGCAGCGGCTCGGCTATGAGGTTCGGTCCTCCGTGCCCTGGGCGGTCGGCTCCTCCGGACGGGTGATCCCGGCCGCC
>Ga0126309_10000327_pt1 | contig 16033 bp, 8 predicted proteins | sample Plot56_FD_92541 | JGI IMG/M metagenome (GOLD analysis project Ga0126309, IMG submission 92541) | Serpentine soil microbial communities from UC McLaughlin Reserve, CA, USA - Plot56 | ecosystem: Environmental > Terrestrial > Soil > Grasslands | place: USA: UC McLaughlin Reserve, Lake County...
AATATGCCGCGCGCGCCGGCAGGCAAACCGCCTGGTCGTTCGGTGACGACGAGAAGTTGCTTGGCAACTACGCCTGGTACGAGAAGAATGCCGGCGGAACGCCACACCCGGTCGGTATGAAAGAGCCAAACGACTGGGGCCTCCACGATATGCACGGCAACGTGTGGGAGTGGGTGGCAGACTGGTACGGCATGTACCCTGCTACAGCAAAGATCGATCCCACGGGCCCTCTTGAAGGTGAGTACCGTGTATTGCGTGGGGCCTCCTTCGCCGTTAAGGCTCAGGGCCTACGCTCCGCGGACCGGGACGGGTTCGGGCCACAGTTCCGATTCAGGTACGTCGGCTTTCGCTGTGCGCGAGCCCTCCGCCACCCCTCCTCCCGCTCCCCGAATCACTAAAAACTCTCCCTCTTCCCGCCCCCCGAACCACCAAAAAGAACAGCCGGCAGTCGGATGTGCCAGTCCCGTCGTGGGCGGCTCGCCGGCCGGCGCCCCTGCCGGCCACTCAGCTAAGATCCCCAAAGAAGGTCGGCGTCTTCATTTCCCGGGCTTCGCCGAATCGGGACGCCGGAGGTTGGAAAGCAGCCTCTGGTAGACACCCGCGGCCGCTGTGTGCCGGCAGGAAGGTGGCAGCAAGGTTCTCGCGCTGACGCGAGGAAAGCCCTGCGTGAAGACTGCCGAGGGCGGCCATGCGGCGTCCGAAGAGCCGGCTCGTTTGGAGCTGGCTTGATGAGCCGTGCGACTTCCAAAAGAACCAAGAGTAAGATGGTTGATCGGGGTGCAGCGCAGTGCTACTATCGCGTAAGGAGGTGTCTTTTGGCGGACTTGAAGAAATGGGCAGTGGACTCCGAGTTCGAGAAGGTCAGGGCGCAGGCGCTCGATCTCGACCTTGAAGCTCGGACGGCTCTTGTGCAGATCCTCTTGGAGAGCTTGGAGGACCTGACGGAGGCGCAAGTTGAGGGCCTGTGGTTGTCTGAAGCTGAAAGACGCCAGCGTGAAGTCCGGGAGGGGCGGGTCAAGCTTGTGCCCGGGGATGAGGTGAAGGCCCTCCTTGATCGGGTCCTTGGTTGATCGGCTACTCCTACCACCCCAACGCCATTGAAGAAGTCGTCGAGGCCGCCCGTCACTACGAGGGGCGTGCTCCGGGGCTTGGGAAAGAGTTCCGAGAAGAGCTGGACTCAGCCATCGACCTGCTGCGCCGCTTCCCAGAAGCTGCTGCGCTGGTTCGGGGTAATCTGCGCCGCAAGCCACTCCAACGCTTTCCCTACGCGCTGATCTACGCTGTCGAAGACTCGGAGATCAGGATCTATGCCGTTTCCCATCGGCGGCAGCGACCAGAGTACTGGCTCGACCGCATTCCTCTGTAGGGAAACGCTACTGCTGTCAGCTGGACGCCGGTCGCCGCCGCCCTTCCTGACGCCCTTGACAGATCCTGACACACTCGACACCCCGCGGACACGGCTTTCCACCAAATCCCGCCTGACCCGGCATTCCTTTTCTTTTCAGTGACTTACGCAGATTCGTCGCATGGTACGGACCTTGCCCTATCCAGGGAGCGTAACGAAAAAACGCAATCCCCCGAGAGGGTTCAAAAGGAGAAGGCCATGTCGAGAAATTCGCAAGCCCTGCTGGCCGGTCTGGTGCTGGCGGCCGCTCTGCTGACCGCTATGCCGGCCGGCGCCCAATTGCAGCCCTCTTCGGAGGTGCTGCTCCCCTATTTCGAGGTCGACCTCCAGAAGGCGAGCGCCTCGAATACGCTGCTGGACGTCGGCAATGTGCTCGACAAGCCGGTGGACGTCGAAATCACGGTCTTTACGAACTGGGGCATCCAGATCGCGAAGACCAACCTCACGCTGGCCGGGCACCAGACCCGCAGCTTCAACCTGCGCAGCTGGCTCGCCGGCGAGCTGCCCGGCAAGCGGCTGAACGGCGTCGAGATGAACCACTTCAAGGCCGCTCTGACCGGCCAGCGCTCGCCCAAAGACAACCTTTTCTATGCGAGCCAGGTCGGCCCCGGCATCGCCGTCGGCTCCGTCCGCATCAAGACCCTCGGCACGCCGCAGCCCGACGCCCTCTGGGGCACCTACTTCCTGATCGACGGCGACCAGGGCTCGGGCGAGGGCGACACGCTGATCAACCTCGACTCCGGCACCGGCTGCATCGGCGGCTGCAAGCGCCACGCGCTCCGTTTCCTCACCGGCGGGACTTTCGACGGCGGTACCCAGGTGGTCGTCTGGTCCGACCTGGCGGGCAAGCCCTCCTCGAGCTCCTCGCCGGCCGGCTACGTCCAGGCCGATACGCTGGCCTATGACGATGCGGGCCAGCCGCTCGGCGGCAACCGGCTCCACCTCCTGCCTGTCCAGGTCGTCTCTGTCGCCGACCTCGGGCTCGCCCAGCCGTCCGGATCGATCGACCTGCAGACCGAGGCGACGTCCGTCGTGGCGGTCCATTACAGCTCCAAGAACCGCTTCGGCGTCAGCCTGATGTCCTACTGCCTCCCGGTCATCTACGATCCGGTCGATCCGGGCCTCCACATCGAGAAGCTGACCAACGGCGAGGACGCCGACACCGCGCCCGGCCCCTCCATCAAGGTCGGCCAGCCGGTCCTTTGGGAGTACGTCGTGGAGAACACCGGCGGCGTCGACCTGACCCAGGTGGAGGTCAGCGACGACAAGGGCGTCAACGTGAGCTGCCCGAAGACCAAGCTCGGCCCGGGCGAGCGGATGACCTGCACCGGCCGCGGCATCGCCGAGGCCTGCCAGTACCAGAACATCGGCACGGCGACGGCCAGGACGCCCGACGACGATCTCGTCTCGGCGGACGACCCGAGCCACTACTTCGGCGATCAGAACGCGGCGATCGACGTCGAGCTGCTCGTCAACGGCGAGGACGCTGACACGCCGAAGGGTCCGGCCGTGAACGCCGGCTCCAAGATCAACTGGACCTATCTCGTCACCAACAAGGGAGACGTGGCGCTCAACGGCATCAAGGCCGGCGACGACCACGGCACGGCGGTGAGCTGCCCGAAGACCTCCCTGCGGCCCGGTGAGTCGATGACCTGCACCGCCAGCGGCACCGCCGCCCAGGGGCAGAACAAGTACGTCGGATCGGTCACGGGCCAGTCGTCCTGCAGCGAGGTGCGCGACGAGGATCCCGGCTACTACTTCGGCGGCGGGGACGAGCCTCCCAGCGTCTCGATCAGGAAGCTGACCAACAATGACGACTGCGGCTCGGCCCCGGGCAAGAGCATCACGGCCGGCAGCCCGGTCCGCTGGGACTACATCGTGAACAACACCGGCAAGGTGAAGCTCGACGACGTCCGGGTCGCGGACGACAAGGAGGGCCTGGTGGCTTGCCCGAAGAGCTCCCTCCAGCCCGGCGAGTCGATGACCTGCTCGAAGAGCGGCGTGGCCAAGGCCTGCCAGTACAGCAACACAGGCACGGTCACCGCCGTCTCCTCCGGCACCAAAGCGGCGGCCAGCCACAGCGACCAGAGCTGGTACTTCGGCCAGACCAGCCCGGCGCTCCAGATCGAGACCTACACCAACGGCCAGGACGCCGACACGGGGACCGGTCCCGAGATCCCGGTGGGCAATCCGGTGCAGTGGACCTACAGCGTGACCAACAGCGGCAACGTGGCCCTTCGGGAGGTCCGCGTCACCGACGACCACCTGGCCAACGTGAGCTGCCCGAAGGCCACCTTGCAGGCCGGCGAGTCGATGACCTGCTCCGCCGGCGGCACGGCCGTCGAGGGCCAGTACAGCAACGTCGGCACCGCGACCGGCACGGCCGACACCCTCTGCGGCGGCAGCGCCAGCGCCAGCGATTCCAGCCACTACCGCGGCACCGACGTCAACGATCCGCCCAAGTGCAATGCGAAGCCGAGCCTCGCCTCGCTCTGGCCGCCCAACCACAAGATGGTGGACATCAACATTCTCGGCGTCACCGATCCGGACGGCGATCCGGTGACGGTGCAGATCGACGGCATCACCCAGGACGAGCTGGTGAACGAGAAGGGCGACGGCAACACGGGTCCGGACGGCGCCGGAGTCGGCACTTCGACGGCGCAGGTGCGGTCGGAGCGCAGCGGTCTCGGCGACGGCCGCGTCTACGCGATCCGCTTCAGCGCGCAGGACAACCGGGGCGGCCGCTGCTCCGGAACGGTGTTCGTCGGCGTGCCGCACGACCAGAGAGGCACCCCGCCGGTGGACAGCGGCCAGCTGTACGACTCCACGGTTCTTTGAGAGACCAGCCCCGCCTCTCTCTCTCTCTCTCGTCCATCAAATCCCGGCGGCTCGCACCGCCGGGACTTTTTTTTTGAGACCTGATCGCGCAACCGGCGTCGAGCCAGGTAACGGAACGAGCCTGCGGAACGCCCTATTGCTCACCGGGACGGCGCGGCTGCCGGGCGCCGGCGCACAAACACGCATCTTTTGGAATGCTTGGAGGTAGGAGCCCGATGGATTCCAGTGCAGCCGGGCCGCGTGAATTCCGCTACGACGCGTTCATCAGCTACTCCCGCAAAGATCGCGAGTTTTCACGCCGCCTCGAGCAGGAGCTGGGCAGCTATCGCCCGCCGAGGGACCTCGACGTGCCTCAACGCTACCTGCGCATCTTCCGTGACGAAGCGGATTTTACCGGCGGCGAATATCACGAATCTCTCGATCGGAACCTCAAAGACTCCGCCAAGCTGATCGTCATCTGCTCGCCGAATTCGGCGTCGAGCGGCTACGTGGCCGACGAGATCAGTCGTTTCGCCGAGCACAGAGGCAAGGAGCACATCGTCCCTATTCTGCTGGACGGCCTCCCCAACAACGAAGCCAAGGGCGAGGATGACGGCCGCAGAGCGTTTCCGGAGCAGCTCGTGCGACTGCTGCCCATGCCGCTCGCGGCGGACTTCCGCGGCTTCGACACCAAAGGCGACAAGATTCGCAAGGGAAGGTTCGCGCCGGCGTGGTTCAAGACGCTTGCCGACGTCTATGCGGACTATGGGGTCGACCGCGCGAAAATCGAGCAGCGCGAACGCCGGCGCGCGGTGCGGAGGCGCCGCAACATCGCGGCCATCACCAGCACGGTCGCGCTCGTGCTCGCCGGGTTGACCTTCTGGGCGCTGCGACAGCAGGACAGCTCCGAGGCGCGCCGGCTCGAGACGGAAGCGCGGCTCGTCTTCGCCGATTCGGGGGATGCGCTCGCCAAGGCGACGCTGCTGTCTGCCGCGTCTGTGCGCTTCGCGCGGACGGTCGATGGCCAGATCTCGCTGACGCGATTCCTCGGGTTGCTTCCCCGGCCACCCCTCTGGCGGAAATCCGTCGGGCTGCCCGGGTTCGTCCCGAACGGGCGCCGCCAAAGAGCGCTGGCTGTCAGCCCGGATGGGGCGCGGATTGCCGTGATCGGACCGAGGGGCCCCGTGCAGCTCCTGGATGCGCGCACGGGACAGCCGGTCCGCTCGTTCGAGGTCCAGCAGCGCCGTGCTGACAGAACAGTGCTCGCGTTCAGCCCGGACGGTGCGTTCCTCGTGCTGGGCTGCGCACACCAGGCGTGTGTCTTCGGCGCCGCGAGCGGAAAGCTGCTGGCCCGCTTGCCACGTGCTGAGGCCAGGCACGGCGACATGGTCTGGTCTGCCTCGTTCTCACCGGACGGCCAGCGCCTGGCAATGTCTAGCTATCACTCCAGCGACGTCCTCGTGTACGACGTCGCCACCTGGCGCACGGCGGCGACGATCGATTCCGGGTCGAGCAGCGGCGTGCTCTCCGTGGCCTTCAGCCCGCAAGGAGAATGGCTCGCGACTGGAGCGGGCTCCGGTCTGCAGCTCTGGCGAGTCGGGCACTACGAGGAGCCCGCCTCGCAGGTGAGCACCGACCTCGTCTGGTCGATCGCATTTCAGCCGGACGGCGAGGGTCTCATCGCGGCAGGCCGGAAGCTGCAAGAGTGGAGGATCGAGCCGGGCGACGGAGGCGTCGTTCGACTCGAGGCCGCTGCGTCGAGGCCGATCGACGCGCACACGGTTCTGCCGGTCTCCTGGCATGACCGATCGTGTTTCGCGGCCGCTGCACCTGATGCCATTCATCTGCTCTGCGGCGAGAAGCTGGACGACGAGGTCCTGCGCGTGCCGGTGTCCTCGGCGGCCGCCGCCATCAGTCCCGACGCGCAACGGCTCTTCAACGAGCAGGACGACGGCACGCTCGCGGCCTGGCCGCTGGACGCCGGGCCCGACGCCGTGCGCGTCCGCCTCGGTTCGCCCGTCCGATCCATGACCACCGCCGAGCAGCGGGGCTGGCTCGCGGCGGGGATGGACAACGGTGAGATCGCCGTCGTCGATCTCAATACCTGGAAGGAGCGCAGACGGCTGCGCCTTCCGGCGCCGGCGGCGCCCGTGAACAAGGTCATTGCGAGCCCGGACGGGCGGTGGCTTGTTGCCACACAGGGCACCTCGCTGCGCGTCTTCGACGCCGGCAGCTGGCGCGAGGTCGCGTCCAAGACATATGAGCAGGACGTCGCGGGGGCCGCCTTCGACACGGGGGGGCGCTGGCTGGCCGCCGTGACCGGCACCACCGTTGCGGTGTGGCAGCCCGGCGACTGGCGCGAGCGGCGGCGCTTCGAGCACGACGGGAGGGTCGAGGCCGTGAAAGTCAGTCCGGATGGACGCCGGCTCGCCACCACCACCCATTGGAGCGCGGGTCACGACAAGGGTGTGTACCTGGCGCGGGTCTTCGATCTCGCGAGCGGAAACGAAACCGGATGGGAGTACACATCCGGCGGCGGCAGCAACATCTCAGAGCAATTCATGCGAGACGAGGCCGCGCGCAGGCAGCGCGCGCTCGCCGGGGGCGACACGGCGTCGGTCCAGGAGGCAGCCTCTTCGTGGCCGGCCCTGGAGCTGAACGAGCCCGACGAGCGGGAGAGCGCCGACGGCCTGTGGAACGTCCGCGTCTCGGGATCCGTGGCGACGCTGAGCGACGTGGCGGCGAGCCGCGAGATCGCCGGCTTCGATCAGGGCGGCGAGATCACCGGTATCCGCCTGGTTCCCACCCGCGCACCGCGCTGGCTCGTCAGCGCGGGTGAGGACGGCACGCTGGCGGTCTGGCCGATCCGCACGGACGACTTGGCCGACCAGGCCTGTGCGCGGCTGCGAGCCACTCTCGGCGCACAGGCTCTGAAGAAGCTCATGGCGGACGCGCATGCGGAAGGGAGCTGCGAGGCGAACTAGTAGAGCGTCAATCCAGGACTGAGTGGTAGAGCCAGCTCCGTAACCTCACCCCCTGGCCCCCTCTCCCATCGCCCCCCCACCGACCGGGAGAGGGGGAACCCTACGAACCCTCGTGGCATGTTCAGGTTCAGCCTTTTCCGGGCGGTGGCGCCCCCTCTCCCGGGGGAAGGGGGGGCGATGGGAGAGGGGGTCGGGGGGTGAGGTCTCGGAGGCACCATCTACCACTTCTGGCTTGACAGCGAACTAGTTCCACGCCTCGATCCCCGCCTCCCACGCCTCGATCCCCGCCTCCCACGCCTCGATCCCCGCCTCCCACGCCTCGATCCCCATCTTCCACGCCTCAATTCCGCCCCCGGCCCGGGCTCCGCGCCCTCCGCTCCACCGATGCCGGTGTACAATCATCCCAGCCTGAACAGGACCCCGATGGCCGGAACCAGCGAAATCCAGCGCCAGAGGACTCGCCTTCGCGAGCACCTGCCGACACTTCCCCTGCTGCTCGGCGGCATCGGCCTGTCTCTGCTCCTCTTCTTCCTCGCCCGTGCCTATCTGACCGCGCGATCGGCCTGGCTCTCGTGGTGGGTCCTGGCGGCGGGGCTCCTGCTCACCCTCGCCGCCGGCGCCGCTGTGGAGGCCATTCTGCGCCGGACGGCCCGTCTGGTCGCGGCGCGCACCGACGAGCTGGCGCGCGAGATCGCCGAGCGCCGGAAGACCGAAGAGGAGCTGCGGCGGCAGACCGCGCTCCTCGAGGCGGTCCTCGACAGCATGGGGGAGGGGCTGGTGGTCTGCGACACGGCGGGAAAGTTCCTGGTCTTCAACCGCGTCGCCGAGAGCATCACCGGCGTCGGCGCCACGACGGGCGGCATGGGCCAGTGGCCGGCGACCTACGGCGCCTTCCTGCCGGACACCGTCACTCCGTTTCCCGCCAGCCAGCTGCCGCTCGTCCGGGCGGCGCTCGGGGAGGCGTCGAGCGGGGTCGAGCAGTTCCTGCGCAACCCGCGGGTTCCCGAGGGGGTCTTTGTCAGCTTGACCGGCGCACCCCTGCGCGACGCGGAGGGCGCCCTCCTCGGCGGCATCGTGGTCCTGCGCGACATCACGGAGCACAAGAAAGCCGAGGCCGAGCGCCGGCGCATCGCGGAGGAGCTGCAGATCGCCAAGGAGGCCGCGGAGGCGGCGAGCCGTGACAAGAGCGACTTCCTGGCCCGCATGAGCCACGAGATCCGCACCCCGATGAACGGCGTCATCGGCATGCTGGACATCCTCCTGAGGACCGACTTGAGCGACCGCCAGCGCGACCTGGCAGGCATCGCCCGCGCCTCGGCGGAGACGCTGCTGCGGGTGCTGAACGACATCCTCGACTTCTCGCGCATCGAGGCCGACCGGCTCGAGCTCGAGCGCGTCGCCTTCAGCCTGCGGGAGATGGTGGGCGACGTCATGAAGGCGCTCGGTCCCCTGGGGCATGAGAAGGGGCTCGAGCTGGCCCATCACGTCGCGCCCGGTGTGCCCGACGTCTGGCTGGGCGATCCCGGACGCCTGCGCCAGGTCCTCGTCAACCTCGTCGGCAACGCCATCAAGTTCACCGGGAGCGGGGAGATCGTGGTACGGGTGGTACCGGAGACCGGGGACACCGCTGACGGGAACGGAGACGAAGAGATCCTGCACTTCGCCGTGACGGACACCGGGATCGGAATCCCCGCCGAGAAGCTGGGGACGATCTTCGCGGCCTTCTCCCAGGCCGATACCTCGACGACGCGCCGGTTCGGCGGCACCGGCCTGGGGCTGGCGATCGCCGCCCGGCTGGTGGAGCTGATGGCCGGGAGGATCTGGGTCGAGAGCGAGGTCGGCCGGGGCAGCACGTTCCACTTTACCGTCCGCCTGCCGCTCTCCGCGGAAGCGGTCCTGCCGCCACCCAAAGTCCCCGACCTCGCGGGCCTCTCCGTCCTGGTGGTGGACGACAACACCGTGAACCGGAGCATCCTCGAGGAGCTGCTGGCGAGTTGGGGTCTGCGGCCGACCCTGGCCGCGAGCGGAGACGAGGCGCTCGCCGAGCTGCGGCGCGCGGCGGCCGAGGGTGAGCCCCACCCTCTGGTGGTGCTCGACTACATGATGCCCGGCCTGGACGGCGTGATGGTCGCCGAGCAGCTCCGGCGCGCCCCGGAGCTGGCGGGAGCGATCATCCTGATGCTCTCGTCGGCCGATCGGCCGCTCGCCGCCGAGCGGTGCAAGGAGCTGGGGATCGCCCTCTGCCTGGTCAAGCCGATCAAGGAATCGGAGCTGCTGGAGGCCATCATCACGGCGCTGGGGATGGCCGGCTCTCACACCCGCCCCGTCGCCGTCCCGGCCGCTCTGGATCACGATGCGCGTCCTCTGCGCGTCCTGGTCGCCGAGGACAATCCGGTCAACCAGCGCGTGGTGCAGTCGATCCTCGCGCACCGGGGGCATACGTCGCTGCTGACCGCCAACGGCCGCGAGGCGCTCTCCGCCTGGGAGCGGGAAGCCTTCGATCTCGTGCTCATGGACGTCCAGATGCCGGAGATGGACGGCTTCCAGGCGACGGCCGCGATCCGCTCCCGGGAAGCCTCGACGGGCGCTCACATCCCGATCATCGCCCTGACGGCCCATGCCCTGCGGGGGGACCGCGAGCGCTGCCTCGCGGCGGGGATGGACGGCTATCTCGCCAAGCCGATCCGTTCCGAGGAGCTGATCGAGCTCGCGGAACGCCTGGCGGCACAACCGGCGGCAGGACCGCGCCTCGGCGCCAGGACGGACGGCAAAGGCATCCACCTCAGGGAGCTGGGAAGCCTGTTCGTCGCCGACGCTGTGCGGCTCCGCGGCGAGATCGGTGACGCCATCACGCGGCGCGACGGCACCGCGCTGCAAGCGGCGGCGCACACCCTGCGCGGCTCCGCCGCCTATTTCGCGGCCCACCGCACGCTGGAGCTCGCGGCACAGCTCGAGCAGCTCGGACGGGCGGGCGACTTCGGCGCCGGCACCGATCGAGCCCACCAGGAGCTCAACGAAGAGCTGGCCCGGCTCGAGCGGGCCCTGACGGCGGGGGCGGAGTAGGGCGCATCCGGAAAGGCCGGGCCGAAATTGGGGCGCCCGCCCACCTGCTCAGACGATCACACCTTCTGCTAAGATACCTGGAAACCAGGAAAAGCTTCGAGGACGTCCGTCCTTGATGATGAAGGAGACGAAATGGCGAAAGTCCCGAGGTCTCTGCGGCTGCTCGCGGTGCCGGTCGCGATTCTCCTCGTATCGTGGCTTCTGGCAGTCCCTCCGGTGCTGGGCCAGGATGGTGGAACCGGAAATCCAGGTGGAACCGGAAATCCGGGGAGCTCCGACGGGAGCGTTACTTCACCTCAGGAGCCGGAGCCGGGCCAGGCGCGGAAGGCCGCCTCCTGGGCATTCGGCGCCGGTGCCACCCTGTCGTTCCTCCTTTTCCTGGCGCAGCTCCTGCGGGGTGATGGCCCCCAGATCGAGAGCCACTGGGGCGGTTTTGGCGGCGGCCTGGGGGGCTGGCGGCTCTCTCCATCGGCGGCGCTCCTGATCGTCACTCTGGTCCTCAGCAGCATGGCGGCGATGCTCATCGCGCCGGTGCCGAAGGCAGAAAAGGCGGAAAAGAAAGACACTGCGAAGCAGGACGAGGCCGCCACGGGCACCTCGCCGGTAGGGGGTGCGCCAGATCCGGCCGCGAGTCCTGCTTCGACCACGTCCGGCACGCCAGAGGACTGAAGCGAGGTCTGGCTCGTGACGATCCGCATCTTCGACAGCCCCGAGCCCCTGAGCGACGTCTCGCGGTACCAGGAGTCCATCCTTGCGGAATCGACGGCCTCGCTCCTGCTCGCCCAGGAGCTCAGGCTCTACTGCCAGAGCTGGATCAACGGCCGGTCGTTTCTCATCTCCGGTCATCGCGGCGCCGGGAAGACCACCATGGTCCATCAGGCGTTCCTGCGGGTCTGGGACGAGAGCCGCCATCAGCGGGACTCCCTGCGCCCGCTCCTCGTGCCGCTGCATGGCCCCAACCTGCTCCCGGCCAGACCCGCGAAGCCGGCGCGCGGAACGACGGCCGAAACCATGAAGGAGCCCGGCGGCGACACGGCCGAGACCGAGAAGCCCAAGAGCGAGACCCAGATCGCCCTGGAACAGATTACGCTCGGGATCTACCAGGCCCTGGCGAAGGAGACCTCGGCCCGGTTTCGGGAGCGGATTCGCGAAGCGCCGCTCAAGATGCTGGTGCGCCGGGAGCGGCTCGAGCTGGCCGCCCAGCTCGAGGTCGAGCTCTACGAGTGTCCGGACGCCGCGCGGCTCAGAGATTTCTGGCGGCAGGCTGGCGCCATGGAGCAGGGAGTCCTGTTCCAGCCCGGGCTCCGGAGGGCCCCGGACCAGGGATTCCGGGAGCTGGTGGCCCTGGCGAGTGCCAGCGAGGCGTATCGCCGGATCGCGGGCACCTACACCCGGAAGGACGTTCAGAAGGGCGACGACAAGAGCCAGGTCTCCGTGGCCCTGGGCAACTCGGGCAAAGAGCTGTTCGCCCCGGTGGCCTCCCTGCTGATCGGCGGTCTCGCGGGGGTCGGAGTCTTCGCCGCGCAGCCCGAGGGTCTGGTCGCCACCGCGGCCGGGATCGCCTCAGCCCTCGGAGCCTCGGCCGTCTTCAAGCATTCCGCTTTCCGCACCCGCGACCGCTCCACCTCGCGCGAGGCCACCTTCCTGTTCGACACCTCCGTGGCGACGCTCGACCGGGTCCTGCCGTGCTTGATCGAGCGCCTTCGCGAGGCCGGCCTCGCGCCCGTCTTCATGGTGGATGAGTTGGACAAGGTCGACACCCTCAGGACCCGCATGGCCGACCTGGTGCAACATCTGAAGAAGTTCGTCGCCGAAAATGCATTCTTCTGCTTCCTCACCGACCGCATCTACTTCGAGGCCTGGAAGCAGCTTGGCGATGCCGCGGCCTACCCGGTCGACTACACGTACTTCACCCATCAGCTCTACGTGCTGTTCTCCTCCCGCGATCTGCACGACTACCTGAAACGGGTGCTGGAATGCCCGGAGGCGGAGTCCGAGCCACAGCCGGAGGCCGCGGCGGATTCCCCCGCGGCCACAACGGATTCCACAGCGATCGAGCAGCAGATCATCACGGCCCAAGCGCAAGGACGAGTCGCGGAATATGCCGCGGACTACCCGCTGCTGCCTTATGTTCTGCTCCACCGTTCCAAGATGCATGCGATCGACCTGCAGCGCGAGCTGGCACTCCTGCGAGGTGCCGACGGATTCATCTCGCTTCCCCCGGGCCGGGTGCGGACCGCACCCGCCTTCCGGGTGGACCTGGTCCTCCAGATCGCCATCGAGATCGTCTTGGATGATCCGGCTGTGAAAGAGGAGCTGGCGTGCCATCCAACCTCGCGGCGGCTCGCCCACGATGCGCTGTACTACCTGTCCCGGAAATGGCAGAAGCAGGAGGATCCGGACCTCAGCGACGGGAAAGGCCTGCAGGCATTCAAAGAATACCTCGTGGGCCGCATGGGAAAAGAGGTCGGGGCAGGAGCCAAGGACACGCCTTTCGAGCTGCCGAGAGACACCGTGGGCTTTCTCTACAAGAACGTGCGCATCCTCGCCGAGCGCCTCTCAGATTTGAAGGGAAAGTACGCCACTGCCTTCGAAGCCTGGAAAGAATCGCGCCAACGCAATGGGGAAGATGCGATCAAGGGAGCCATCGACGATGCCCTGGAGCTGGACAAGAACCCGAGCCCCCTGCTGGAGCAGGTCGAGGGCTGGAGCTTCAGGTGGTGCGTCGACGCGACGGGTCTCTCACGCCAGACCCCTCTCGTGGCGAAGGCGCGCCTGGCTGCGCCGCATCCCGGCGTCGTCAGGGACATCGAGTTGATCGAAACGTTTTCGCTGGTCCTCCAGGGCTTCGGCGGAGGAGAGCCGTCGCGCGCAGGGAGACCGCGAATCGATCTCTCCACCCTCTCTAGTCATCTCCGGATCCTCAGCACGAAGCCAGCTTGGCCCGAGACCGAACGCGCGATCCTCCAGCTGAGGAGGGCTGCGCAGGAAAACAAGCCGTTTGCCGACTTTCTCCAGGAAGTCGACTGCGTGGCCGCGTACGCCGAAATGCTGCGCCGCACCGGAGGCCTGATTGCCCGCGCGTTGTTCGCCGGCGCGGTGCTCGGTAACGCCTGTGGACGGGAATACCGCGCCGAGAGCCTGTTGCTGGGCCTGCTGGCGATCTCCAGAGCATTCCGGTTTCCGGACAAAGCGGAGCGGGAAGTCATCAGAGACCTGGAGGAGCTGAGCGCAACGTTGCGGACCGAGCTCCCCCTGCCGGCTGACGAGCCGAAGATCCCGCCGCTGAGCGACAAGAAGAGCGTCGACTCATGGAATAAAACCGTCCAGGGAATGCTGAGCTCGGTGCAGCGCGTGGACTTCGGCGAGCTTAAATCCTTTCCCGAGCGGAGAAACTCCGCCTGGGATGGTTGGTTCGAGCGTCTCCAGAAGAGCCTGCCGGAGCCCGGTGCCCCCTCTCCCGGCTTGGTGCTCTCTCCCAGCCTCGACGACCTCGTCTGCACGGTCCTAGATGTGAGCCCGGCAAACCTGCTCCCGCCGAACCTGGGAGAGATGGGCATCGCTGCGTGGAGCGAGGCGCTGTTCCGGGCCTTGACCGATACGGACATGGAGGCCGACCGGCTCTTTGCCCCCACCTGGCTGCTCTGCCCTGCGCTGGTGGCCCTCGGGTTCCCGGCGCCCGTCTGGCAATCGCTGGTCGACCTCCTCCTCTCGGGGAAGGTCTCCTACTCCACACGCCCCTTCCGGCAGGAGCTATCCCGACTGAAAGACTGGGCTCTCTGGCGCAGGCCGGCAGGGGAGCCGCGTGCATCGCTGCTGATCCTCAGGAAGCCAAGGGGCTCGGGCATCGAAGGCTGGAAGACATCCTCCCACGGAGCGGCGATCACGCTGAGCCTGGACGTCGCGGAGAGGCTCAGGAAGTTCTGGCCCTCGCCGTTCGGCACCTTCGAGATGTTCGTGCCCATCGACCGGATCGCCATCGAGGCTGCGGCAGGCAAAGTTCCGCCCCCTCTGCAAAAGGCGGTCGACAGTGCCGCGAGGGGGCGGAAACGGCAACCGCAGCCCCCTCTGGAGTTCCGCACGGAGATGTCGGGGGACGCGACCGCTTCGGCACCCCTCGCCCGGAGCCTGGACGAGCTCTTCGCGCTGCATCAGTCGACGATACAGCGTCCGACCTCGGCAGCCTGAGAGCCCTGGACCCCGCGGCTTCTGCCGTACCCTCACTCGAAGACCAGGCTCCCGTTCTCGATCGTCAGCTTGTACTTCTGCCCTTTGGGATTCTTGAGCCAGGTCCCGGCCGCATCGAGCGTCACCGGCGACTCGGTTCCGATCGCGGTGGAGGCCCGCGTCGGCAGGCTCACGGCGACGATCGTTCCCGGCACGTTGTTGAGCGTCTTGTCCGGGGACTGGAAGTCGACCACCAGGACGCCGCGCCGGGGGCGGGTCACGGTGAAGGTGGCCTTGCCGTAGCGCGGGTCCATGCGGACGACCGGCGGTCCGGCGGCGATGGCGGGGTTGTAGCGCAGGGTGACTTTCCCGCTGGAGACCCGGAACGGCTCGAAAGTCTGGAGGCCCAGCTCCGCCGTTTCTCCCGGCTCGAGGTCGTCCCCCTCGGACTCGACGGCGAAGGGCGCGGACGGTGCGCGGACGGTGAGGACGGCGTTGATCGGCTCGATCTGGATCGCCTGCCCGCCGCTGTCCACCAGGGAGGTCAGGGCGGGGTCGACCTCGATCGTGAATTCCTGCCCCGGGGTCACCGCGGGATGGAGCCGGAAGCGGAGGACCGCGAGCGGTCCGTCCGAGGCGTTGACGGTCGCCGAGGGAGAGGAGAACTGGACGTTGACCGCCTGGCTGCCCGCCGCCCCCACCGGGTTCGCCTGGGTCGCCGAGTCGCCGCGCGTGCTGTAGACCACCGCGCTCAGGAAGGTGAGCGGCTGGAGGGGCTGGGTCAAGGCCTCGACCGTCGGTCCGGTCAGGACGTTCGGTGCGTTCGCGATGGCCGCCGGCCGGCCTTTGCCGACGCGGACCGAGATCTGTCCCTGCCGGATGGGCCGCGCCGCGTAGGTGCGGAGCACGATCGCCACGATGCCGCCCGGCTTGCCGACCGCGTCATTCGCCCGGAGCTTCAGCACCTCGTGGCCGCCGCCTCCTCCGTCGTCGTCTCCTCCGCCTCCGCCATTGCCGCTTTCGGCGGATGCGGTCGGGAGACCTGTGAGCAGGAGAGCCAAGGCCAGAAGGAGGACGGACGCGAAACGGAAGGACGTGCGAGATGTCGGAAGCATGGTGAAACCCCTTGCTGCTACAGCCTGACCTTGAAACGGACCGGCTCGGAGGAGGCGAGGCGCGCGCCGCTCGGGTCCAGCGCCTCGACCGTCCAGGTGTACAGGACCGCCCGGTGAAGTCGGCCGGCGACCTCCGCCGGCACGCGAGCCGGAGGGGCTGGCACCGTGGTGTCCCAGAGGACCGAGCCGTCCACGGCGGTCACCCGCACCCGATACGAAGCGGCACCATCGACCACAACCCAGCGAAGCTCCGTTGGAATTTCCGCGACGTCACCCACCGGCGCCACCGCTTCCACCTCGCCGCCGCGGACCACCCCGCCCACCTCGGGCGCAGGGAGATCCGGCCCGGGGGACTGGAAGGCCTGGTAGCCGAGCCCGGCGCCGATCACCAGCATGGCGGCTGCCGCGAAGCGGAGCAGTCCGTGGGACCGGGAGCGGGGAGCCTCGGCGCGGCGTGGTCCAGGAAAGGGCACCACGTTCGG
>Ga0126309_10000328_pt1 | contig 16015 bp, 13 predicted proteins | sample Plot56_FD_92541 | JGI IMG/M metagenome (GOLD analysis project Ga0126309, IMG submission 92541) | Serpentine soil microbial communities from UC McLaughlin Reserve, CA, USA - Plot56 | ecosystem: Environmental > Terrestrial > Soil > Grasslands | place: USA: UC McLaughlin Reserve, Lake County...
CGCGGTACCCGTCGAACGTCGTCTCCGAGTAGGCGTTGTCGTGCACGACCAACAGGTCGTTGGCCCGGGCGAAGTCCACCACCGCCGGGAAGAAGCCGTCGGGGGCCACCGCGCCGGTCGGGTTGTTGGGGTAGTTGAGGTACATGAGCCTGGCGAGCTCGCGCTCCCGCGCCGGGATGGCGCGGAGGTCCGGCACGAAGCCGCGCTCGGGCAGCAGGGGCATCAGCACGGGCTCGGCGCCGACCAGCAGCGGGCCGCCTGTGTAGACCGGATATCCCGGATCGGCGGCCAGGGCCACGTCCCCCGGATCCAGGAAGGCCAGGTTGAGGTTGAAGATGCACTCCTTCGCCCCGATCGCCGGCATGACCTCGGTGTCGGGATCGAGCTCGACGTCGAAGCGCCGGGCGTAGAAGTCGCTGACGGCGGCGCGGAACTCGGGCCGCCCCCGGTTGGTGGGATAACGATGCGTCCCCGGGTCGGCGACGGCCTCCTGCATGGCCTCCACCACCAGGGGCGGCGTCGGGCGGTCCGGGTCTCCGATCCCCAGCGAGATGACGTCCACGCCGGCGGCCCGCTTGGCCGCAATCTTGCGCTCGAGCTCGGCGAAGACGTACGGCGGGATGCGTTCCAGCCGAGCGCTATGCCTCATGCGCCAGCTCCTGGGCCAGCTCCTCGGCCATCCGGGCGCGGTACACCGGAAGGGCCCACCCCGTGAGGGCCACCTCCAGGGACTCGCCGACCTCCACCTGCAGCTCCCCGCCGTCCAGGCGCGCGGTCACGGGGCTGCGGCCGCCGTCGAGGACGTAGGCCACCGCCGCCCCGGCGGCACCGGTGCCGGACGAGAGCGTCTCCCCCACCCCGCGCTCGAAGATCCGCACGCGGATGGCCCCGGGCGAGAGCTCGGCGAACCAGGAGACGTTGGTGCGGGCGGGGAAAAGCGGATGGCGCTCGATCTGCGGGCCCACAGCGGCGAGGTCGAGCCGCTCGAGCTCCTCGAGTCCCACCGGGATCGCGCACTGGGGGTTGCCGATCGAGAGCGCCCGGAAGCGCCACTCGCGGCCCCCGGCGGTGAGCACGCCGATGCCGTCCTCCCCTCCGTCCGGGCCTTCGAACCAGCGCAGGGCCGCCCGCCCGAGATCGAGCCGGCAGGTGGTCGGGCCGGTGATCGTGGGGCGGATCTCCCCCGCCGCGGTCTGGATCGAGAAGGCGTCGGCGTCGGCCCAGCCGGAGCGGCGCAGGTACATCACCGCCTGTCGGGCGCCGTTGCCCGACAGCTCCGCCTCCGACCCGTCGGGATTGAAGATCCGCAGCCGCGCCACCGGCCCGGGCCGGTCGGCCGGCGCCAGCAGGAGGACGCCGTCCGCGCCGATCCCCAGGTGCCGGTGACAGAGCCGGCGCACCCGCGCGGGCGTCAGCTCCCACGGCAGCTCGTCGGCCTCGACGATGACGTAGTCGTTGCCGAGCGCCTGCCACTTCTCGAACCTGGCGGGCCGCATGCTCTTTCGATACCAGTTTCCGCGTCGTCACGGCGCCCCGGCCAGCTCGTCGATCTCCGCCGCCACCTCCTGCGGCGAGCGTCCGGTGACGTCGATCACCCTCAGGCCGGCCAGCTTGCGCATCCAGGTGAGCTGGCGCTTGGCGTAGCGGCGGGTGGCGCGCTTCATCGCCTCGGCGTCGCCGGCCAGGAGCTCCTCGAACCCCAGCGCCTGGCGGGCGGTGGCGGACGCGCCACGCGCCCGCGCCCGCAGCGCCTCCTGGCGGGCACCGGCCGCCACCATCGCGTCCACCCGGGCGTCGACCCGGGCGTACAGCCGCGGGCGGTCGATCACTAGGCCGGCCAGCAGGGTGGGATGGCGCACCGCATCGGTCCACAGCTGGGACTCCTCGCGAGGCCGTACCAGCTCGCCGGCCTCCAGCAGCTCGAGGCTGCGGACCAGCCGGCGGCCGTCCCCGGGCTGGATGCGCTCGGCCGCCCAGGGGGCGCGACTCGCCAGCTCGCGGTGAAGCTCGTCCGGGCCGCCCCTTTCCAGTGCGGCCTCCCAGCGCCCGCGCGCCTCCGGGCGCGGCGGCGGGCGCAGCTCGAGGTCGGTCAGCGCCGCCCGCAGGTAGAGGCCCGTCCCCCCCACCACGATCGCCCGCCGCCCGGCCGCCAGCAGGCCGTCGATCTCGGCGTGGGCGAGCTGGGCGTACTGGCCCACGCTGAACCGGGCGTCGATCGGGACGAAGGACACCAGGCGGTGCTCGAGCCGCCGGCGCTCGTCGGCAGTGGGAGCGCCGGTGAGGGTCTCCAGGCCCTCGTAGACCGCCAGCGCGTCGGCCGACACAGCCACCGGATCCTCGCCGCGCCGGCGCAGGCGCTCGGCCAGCGCGACCGCCACCGCGGTCTTGCCCACTCCGGTGGGCCCGAACACGGCGATGATCGCGGGGGCCGGCACGCGCGGAGTATCGTCAAGCCATGGCGGTCCGCATCGGCTCGGGCGTCTCGACCCAGCCCGACGCGCGCGTCGGCGCGATCGAGGCGGCGGGGGCGGCGCGGGAGGCGCTGCAGGGGGCCCCGGCCGACTTGGCGGTGGTGTTCGCGTCCGGGACCCACCTGGCCGCGCCGGAGGCGACGCTGGAGGGCGTGAAGGAGGCGCTCATGCCCCGGCACCTGGTCGGCTGCGGCGCCGGAGGGGTTCTCGGCGCGGGACGCGAGCTCGAGGAGGGGACCGCCGCGGTGGTGTGGGCGGCGGCGTTGCAGGAGGCCCAGGTCGCAACCTTCCATGCCCGCGCGACCTCGGAGGACGGCGCGATCGAGGGGCTTCCCGACCTGCCGAACGGCTCGGCCACGATCCTGCTGCCCGACCCCTACAGCTTCCCGACCGACCGGGCCCTGGCCGAGTTGCGCGACCTGGCGCCTGGCGTGCCGGTCATCGGAGGCATCTCAAGCGCCCGCACCCTGGACGGCTCCAGCGCGCTGTTCCTCGGCGAGGAGGTCGTCTCCAGCGGGGCGGTCGGGATCCGCCTGGGCGGCGTCGAGGTACTTCCCTGCGTCTCCCAGGGGGCGGCGCCGGTGGGTCCCGAGCTGACCATCACCTCGGCCGACGGGCACCTCATCCACGAGCTGGCCGGGGTTCCGGCCCTCACCAAGGTGCGCGAAGTGGTGGCCACGCTGCCCTCGCACGAGCGCGCCCTAGTCGCCCAGGGGCTGCTCGTCGGGATCGTCATCGAGGGCGGCAAGCCCGAGTACTCGCAGGGGGACTTCCTGGTGCGCGGCATGCTGGGGGCGGACCCCTCCACCGGGGCGATCGCGGTCGGGGCCAGCATCGAGCCCGGCCAGGTCATCCAGCTGCACGCGCGCGACGCCGAGTCGGCCGATCGCGACCTCAACGAGGCCCTGGGCCTGCGCCGGGCGGCGCTCGGCGACCGCCGGGCCGCGGGCGCCCTGTGCTTCACCTGCAATGGCCGCGGCCGCGACATGTTCGGCGTCCCCGATCACGACGCCCGGGCGCTGGAGTCACGGCTGGACGGCGCACCCGCGGCCGGGTTCTTCGCGGCCGGGGAGATCGGGCCGGTCGGGGGCGAGAACTTCCTGCACGGCTTCACGGCGACCGTGGCGATCTTCGCGTCGTGAGGATCTCCGGCCGCAGCGCCCTGGTCACGGGCGCCACGGGCGGGCTCGGCGAGGCGATCTGCCGGGCGCTCGCCGACCGAGAGGCGCGGATCGTCATCAGCGGCCGGCGGGCCGAGGTGCTCGAGCCGCTGGCCCGCGAGCTGGGAGCCCGGCCGGTGATCTGCGATCTCGCCGAGCGCGAGGACCTGCGGGCGCTGGTCGCCGAGGCCGGCGAGGTCGACATCCTGATCGCCAACGCCGGCGTCCCCGCCGACGGCCCGATCGGCGAGTACGACCCCGAGCAGATCGACCGCGCCCTGCGGGTCAACCTCCATGCCCCCATCCTGGCCGCGCACGCGCTGATGCCGGGCATGGTCGAGCGGCGGCGCGGCCACATGGTCTTCATGTCCTCGCTGTCGGGGAAGGCGGCGACGCCCGGCTCGGCCCTGTACTCGGCTACGAAGTTCGGCCTGCGCGGCTTCGCCTCGGCGCTGCGCCAGGATCTGTGGGACACCGGCGTCGGCGTCTCCACGATCTTCCCCGGGCCGATCCGCGAGGCCGGGATGTTCGCGCAGGCGGGCGTGGAGATGCCCGCCTTCGCCGGCACCCGCAGCCCGCGCCAGGTGGCCCTGGCGGTGATGCGCGCGATCGAGCGCAACCGGGCCGAGCTCGATGTCGCCTCGCCGCCGTTGCGCTGGGCCTGCGCCATGGCCGGGGTGGCGCCCTCGGCCATCGCGGCGCTCAACCGGCGTCTGGGCGCGGCGCGGATCGCCGAGCAGCTGGCCAGCAGCGAGGCCCACCGCTCCGCCCGCTGAGGGCCGGTCAGCCTCCGGGTCCGCCGCCCTCCCCGTGCCGCGTCGCGAGCGTCGCGCGATCGGCGTCCTGACGGTCGCCGTTGGAGCCGTTGCGGCGCAGCGCCGCCACCGCCGAGAGGATCTGGTCGGCCAGCTGGCGTCCCTCGGCCGGACGCTGCGGCGTCGCGGCGATGCGAACCACCACCTCGTCGTCGTCGATCTCCTCGAGGATGATGTCCGGCTCCCCTCGCAGCGCCGTGGTGACATGGCGCTCGAGCAGCTCCTGGACCTCGCTGGGCCTGACATCGGGCCGGAGGCGCGCGCGCAGATCCACCGAATCGGGCTCGCGCACCGGCATGACCGCGAGGCTGAGCACGACGCTGTTGGGCACCATGGTCGAGTCCTCCCCGTGGGCCAGCGTGAGGTAGAGCAGCCCGAGCGACGAGACCACGCCCTCCACCCGTCCGCCGACCGGGCCGCCCTGCAGCCTGACCCGGTCGCCGACCCGGAACGGCCGCGCGCTGAGCAGGACGGTTCCCGCGATCAGGTTGCCCAGCGTCTGCTGAGCAGCGAGACCGAAGATCACGGCGGTGAATGCGCCCCCGAGGAACAGCGTGCGCGGCGGCAGCCCGGCGACGTTGAGCGCCGCCAGCAGCGCGATGACGATCGTCAGCAGCCGGATCAGGAAGCCCACCGTTCCGGCGGTCCCGGGGTCCAGCCGCCGGAACAGCGCCGGCCCCGCCGCCCGGCCGACGTCGCGGGCGAGCGCCCAGCCCAGGATCACCAGCAGCGCCACCGTGGCGATCCGGACAGGCATGTCGAGGCCGAACAGCTGGTGGCGGTAGTGGTAGCCGAGCAGCACCGCGGCCATCGCCGGCACGATCACGAACAGCTGACGCCACGCCCTCCTGGCGGCCTGCTGGCTGATCTGGCGCGCCAGGCCCACCTCCCGCCAGGAGTGGCTCTTAGTGTCGAACAGCGCACGCCTGTGAGCGCGATCCGGCGTGTGAGGTTCCGATGGCATCCCGTTACCAACTCACGGGCCGCCCGGGGGTTTCACTTCTAGGGCGCTCGTGACCTTGGTCACTAGAACAGGGCCGGCTGAGCCGGCTCCGGCGCGTCCTGCGGTGCGGGGGCGGCCTGGGGCAGCGCCCGCGCCCGAAGCGCCGACCCCCGTCGGCGCGCCGGCGCGGTTACGCGCTCCTGCTCGTCGCGCGGCATATAGGCGCCCCGGCGGTAGAGGCGCTCGTAGCGCTCCAGGAGGTCGGGCCGGTGCGTCTGCAGCCAGTCGAAGAAGATCCCGCGCACCTCGCCGCGCAGGTGCAGCGCCACGCCGCCGACATGGCCGGCCCCCGCCTCCCCGGCCAGGTCGAGGATCCGCTCCACCTGGTCGGGCCGGTCGTTGATGCCGGGCATGAGCGGAGCGATCAGCACCCCCGTGGGGATCCCGGCGCGGACCAGCTCGGCCACCGCCTCCAGGCGCTTGCGGGGATGGGGGGTGTGCGGCTCGGTGGCGCGCCAAGCCTTCTCGTCCAGCGTGGGCACCGACAGGTTGGCGGTGAACCCGACCCGCTCGCTCAGCCGGCGCATCAGGGCGACGTCGCGCAGCAGTAGCGGCGACTTGGTGAGGACGGAGCACGGCGTCCCCGACTCGAGCATCGCCTCCCACACCTCGGGCATCAGCCGGTAGCGGCTCTCCACCCACTGGTAGGGATCGGTGTTGGTCCCCAACGCCACGTGTGCGCGCTTCCAGGACGGCCGCGCCAGCTCGACCCTCAGGACCTCGGGCAGGTTGACCTTGACCACGATCTCGCGCTCGAAGTCCTCGCGCGCATTGAAGTCGAGATAGGTGTGGGTGGGCCGAGCGAAGCAGTATGTGCAGGCATGGCTGCAGCCCCTGTACGGGTTGATCGTCCAGCGGAACGGCATGCGGGAGCGCTCGGGGACCCGATTGAGCGCCGAGCGCGCCCGCACCTCGTAGAAGCGGATGGCCAGCGCCTCGGGCGCGTCGAACCGCCGCACGCGGGCCTCCTCCCGGTAGCCCGGAAGCCTGCGCGCCTCCTCTGCCTCAACCGATAGGTTGTCCCAGCGCACGAACGTATGTTCGCAGGCGCGTCCGACGGAACCGCTGCCGGAGCGGGTTCACCCCGTCACGGCAGCCGGCGTCCGGGTCCCGGCCAGCGTCTGGCTGGTGGCCGCGGTGATCCGCACCGGCACGATGTCGCCCGCGTGGGCGCCGCCGAGGAAGTTGACCACCTTGTTGTGGCGGGTGCGCCCGCGCAGCCGGCCCGGGTCATTGCGCGACGGGCCCTCGACCAGGACGTCGAGCGTGCGCCCGACGAAGCGCTGCGCGCGCTCGTGGGCGCGGCGCTGAACGCTCTCGACCAGTCGGCCCATGCGCTCGCGCTGGACCTCGCGGGGGATCGTCCCGGACATCTCGGCCGCCTCGGTGCCCCGCCGCGGCGAGAACACGAACGTGAAGGCGCCGTCGTACCCGACCTCCTCCACGACCTCGAGCGTCTGCTCGAACTCGGCCTCGGTCTCCCCCGGGAAGCCGACGATGATGTCGGTGGTGAGCGCGCAGTCAGGCAGGTGCTCGCGGATCAGCGCGACGCGATCAAGGTAGCGCTGGCGATCGTAGGTGCGGCGCATGGCCTTGAGGATGCGCGACGAGCCGGACTGCAGCGGGAGGTGGATGTGCTCGCAGAGCGCCGGCAGGTCGGCATGGGCGCGCACCACGTCCTCGCGCATGTCCTTGGGATGCGGGCTGGTGTAGCGGATCCTGTCGATTCCCTCGACGGCGTCCACCGCCGCCAGCAGCTCGGAGAAACTCGCCCGCGGCCGCAGGTCCCGGCCGTATGAATTGACGTTCTGCCCCAGCAGGGTGATCTCGCGAACGCCCTCACCCGCCATGCGGCGCGCCTCCGCGACGAGCTCGTCGAGCGGCCGCGACGCCTCCCGCCCGCGGGTGGAGGGCACGATGCAGTAGGCGCAGCGGCAGTTGCAGCCGACCGAGATCTGCAGCCAGGCCTGGAACTCGCGCGCCCGCTTCTCCGGCAGGCGACCGCTGAAGGACTCGAACTCGAAGTAGCCCTGGGCCGTGAGCGACTCCGAGGTCAGGAACTCCGCCAGCTTGTGCACCTGCCCCGGTCCGAAGGCCACGTCCACGAACGGGAAGCGCTCGAACACCGCCTCCTTGACCGACTGCGCCCAGCAGCCCCCCACGCCCACGACCACCTCGGGACGCTCGAGCTTGGCCTGCCTGGCCTGGCTCAGGTGCGCGATGAACCGGTCGTCCGCCTTCTCGCGGATCGAGCACGTGTTGAACAGGATCAGATCGGCCCGCGCCCGCGCGTCGGCCTCGCGATAGCCGAGCGACTCGAGCATGCCCTTCAGGCGCTCGGAGTCGTGCTCGTTCATCTGGCAGCCGAACGTGGTGACGTGGTAGCTGGGCACCGCCCAAGGGTAGCCGGCGCCCGGCCCTCGCCGCCCGACTCAGCGGGCGTAGTCGATGGCCCGCGACTCGCGCACGACCGTGACCTTGATCTGGCCCGGGTACTCGAGCTCGTGCTCGATCTCGCGCGCGATCTCATGGGAGAGCAGGACCGCGGCGTCGTCGTCGAGGGTGCTCGGGGCCACCATGACCCGGATCTCGCGGCCCGCCTGCATGGCGTAGACGCGCTCGACGCCCTCGTGGCGCTCGGCGATCTGCTCGAGGGCCCGGAGGCGCTTGACGTAGGACTCCAGCGACTCGCCCCGGGCGCCGGGCCGCGCCCCTGAGAGCGCGTCGGCCGCCTGCACGATCACCGCCTCCACCGTCTGCGGCTCGACTTCGTTGTGGTGCGCCTCCATGGCATGGGCCACGGCCTCCGGCTCGCCATGCCGCCGTGCCAGCTCGCCGCCCACCAGGGCGTGGGGACCCTCGATCTCGTGGGAGACCGACTTGCCGATGTCGTGCAGCAGGGCGGCCCGGCGGGCGGTCTTCACGCTCGCCCCCAGCTCACCCGCCATCATCGCCGCCAGATGGGCGCACTCGACCACGTGCGCCAGGACGTTCTGGCCGTAGGACGTGCGGAATCGCAGCCGGCCCAACAGGCGGATCAGTTCCGGGTCGACCGCCTGCACCCCGGCCTCGAGAACCGCCTGCTCGCCCATCGCCACGATGCGATCGTCGATCTCGGCGCGCGCCTGCTGGTAGGCGTCCTCGATGCGGGCGGGGTGGATGCGCCCGTCCGCGATCAGCTTCTCCAGGGTGAGGCGGGCCACCTCCCGGCGGACCCCGTCGAAGCCGGAGAGGACCACCGCGTGCGGCGTGTCGTCGATGATGAAGTCGACGCCGGTGATGCTCTCCAGCGCCCGGATGTTGCGCCCCTCCCGGCCGATGATCCGGCCCTTCATCTCGTCGGCCGGCAGCTGCACCACCGAGACCGTGGTCTGCGCGGCGTGGTCGGCGGCCAGCCTGCCCATGCAGACCGACAGGATGTTGCGGGCCCGCCGCTCGGCCTGGACCTTGGTCTCCTCCTCGACCTGGCGGACCACCCGGGCGGCGTCGTGGCGGGCCTGGTTCTCCACCTCCCTGAGCAGGATCTGCTTGGCCTGGGCCGCGCTCAGGCCGGCCACCCGCTCGAGCTCGCGCACGTGATCGCGCTTGCGCTGGTCGAGCAGGTCACGCTGGCGCTCCAGCTCGCGTTCCCGGTCAGCCGCGACCTGCTCGCGGCGCGCCAGGTCGGCCAACTTGACGTCGACCGCCTCCTCCTTGGCGATCACCCGCTCCTCGATGCGGGCTATCTCGGCGCGCCGCTCCAGCAACTCGGCCTCGATCTCGCTCCTCACCGGCGGCTGGGGCGCGGGGGGCGGGGTCGACCGCTGTCCGCGTCCCGCCCGCGCATGCAGCGCCGCGGCAACGATCAGCCCGGTCGCCAGAAGAGCCGCCGCGATCACGATGGTCATCTCGATTCCCTTCCGCCGGGACGGCCCACGGCCGGCCCGCTCGCCTTGGTTTATCGGTGCGAGGTGGACCGGGCCGTGCGACGGACACGGAGCGGGAACGGCGAGCGGCCACGCGGCCGCTGCCCAGGCTGGCGGCTAGCTACCGGATCTAGGCGATGAGAGCGGGCCGGAAGGCCCCGTCAAGGTCGGTCGGTTTGCCGTCGACACTGAAAGTTCCGTGCTCTGCGAAAAGTCTCGGTTTGCTGGATATTCGTGCCCTCGCGGGCCCGATTCACTCGCGGTTCGGATCGTAGTACCGGGCGACGCCGCACGCAAACGAACGAATGTTTCGGCCGTGCGCGGTTCGCCGCCGCCGGGTCAGGCGGCCCGGCGGGCCCGCGCGTGGGCGCGCACCGCGTCGCAGGCCAGCTCGTAGTCGTATCCCCGGCGCAGGAGCAGCCCCAGCGCGCGGTCGCGCTCGCGCGGGTCCGCGGCCCCGCCGGGCATTCGGCGACGCAGGACCGCTCCCGCCGCCTCCAGTTCGTCGCCGGGCGCTCGCCGGACCGCGGTGGCAACCAGTTCCGGGTCCACGCCCCGGGCCCGCAGCGCCTGCTCTATGCGGCGCGTCCCCCAGCCGTCGAGCGATCGGCGGTCCTCGGCGAACCGGCGCGCGTAGCCGGCGTCGTCGAGGTACCCGCCCTCCAGCAGGATCCCCACCGCGCGCTCGGCGAGGGCGTCATCCACCGCAGCCGCCCGGAGGCGGCGCGTGGTCTCCGCCACCGTGCGGTCCCGCTTGGCGAGAAAGCGCAGCGCGATGTCGAGGGCGCTCTGGAGCGGATCAGCGGCCACCTCAGGCCGCCTTCTCGACCTCCCGGGCCCCGTCCGAGGCGGCCATCGCCACGGGCGGGGCGGAGGCGCCGTCGATCGGCTGCAGCATCTCCCGCTCGATCCCCAGGGCCGCGTAGATCCTCTCCTCGACCTCGCGGGCCACCTCGGGATGGTCGTCCAGATAGGCCTTGGCGTTGTTGCGTCCCTGGCCGATGCGCTCGTCCCCGTAGGAGAAGAACGAGCCCGATTTGCGGATCACGTCGTTCTCCAGCCCGAGGTCGAGCAGGCATCCGGCGCTGGAGATGCCCCGGCCGAACTCGATGTCGAACTCGGCGATGCGGAAGGGCGCCGCCACCTTGTTCTTGACCACCTTCACCTTGACCCGATTGCCGACCGCCTCGGTTCCGTCCTTGAGCGTCTCGATGCGGCGGATGTCGAGGCGCTGGGAGGCATAGAACTTCAGCGCCCGGCCTCCGGGCTGAGTCTCGGGCGACCCGAACATCACCCCCACCTTCTCGCGGATCTGGTTGGTGAAGATGCACAGGGTCTGCGTGCGGTTGAGGTTCCCGGCCAGCTTCCGCATCGCCTGGGACATCATGCGAGCCTGGAGCCCCACCGTCTGGTCGCCCATCTGGCCCTCCAGCTCGGCGCGCGGGGTCAGCGCCGCCACCGAGTCGACGGCCACCACGTCCAGGGCGCCGGAGCGCACCAGCATGTCGGCGATCTCCAGCGCCTGCTCGCCGTGATCGGGCTGGGACACCAGCAGCTCGTCGATGTCGACCCCGATCTCCTTGGCGTACAGCGGGTCCATGGCGTGCTCGGCGTCGATGAACGCGCACACGCCGCCCAGCCGCTGGGCCTCGGCGATGATGTGGTAGAGCAGCGTGGTCTTGCCCGACGCCTCGGGGCCGAAGATCTCGGCGATGCGGCCCCGGGGGACGCCGCCGATGCCGAGCGCGAGGTCGAGCGACAGGGCGCCGGTGGGGATGGCTTCGACCCGGACCTGGGCGCCCTCGTCCCCCATCCGCATGACCGTGCCCTGGCCGAACTGGCGCTCGATCTGGGACAGCGTGCCCTGCAGGGCGGCGTCCCGGGCCTCGGTGGTGCTGGTCTGGTTGGACATGCGGGTCGGCTCCTTCTCTGAGCGGGAACGCACCACGGTAGGCGCGACGGCGGACGGATGAGGCTAGGCGCAGGCCCCACGCAGGCTCAACCCGGGTGTGTGACCTAACCGTGAAGACCACCCGTGGAGCAGCCGGGGGCCGGCTGGGACGACGCCTGGAGGCCGATCCGGGCGACCGGCTCGTAGCTCGCCCCCGCACGCGCAAGCCGCGAGCGGTACAGGGTGAGGGTCGGCCCGGCGAACGTCCCCGCCGACGGCGGCGGGGGCAGCGACGCCCGGTCCCGCGCACCCACCCGGGCACCGGCACGCACGCGCGCGATCGTGACGTGGGGGTAAAACGGCCGCTTCTCCGGGCGGTATCCGGCCCGCGCCACCAGGGTCTCGACCAGCCGGCGCTGCAGCGCATCGAGTGCTCCACCCCCGTCGCGCAGGTCAATCGCCAGCACCCGGGGCCGCCTCGGCGGAAGCCATTCCGCCGCCCTCAGCGACAGGTCGGGCACCGGCGCGGCGCAAGCGAGAGCCAGCTGGGCGAGCGACTCGATGTCCGTCTCGTCGCGCCAGCCCAGGAAGCAGAGCGTGACGTGCAGGTTTCGCGGTGGCACGGCGCGCAGCTCGGGCCGCGGCCGCACATGCTCGCGAGCCCACCCGGCGAGTCGGCCGCGTATCCGCTCCGGCAGATCGAGCGCGAGGAAGAGCCTGGCCCGAGCCGGGCTCACGCCCGGGCTCGCTCGGCGGCCCCTCCCTCGGCGTCGCGCTCGCCGGTGAGGGCCCGCCGCAGCAGATGCATGGCCACGGTCGTCGATCGGTCGCGCACGTCGGCCCGGTTGCCGGGCAGGTTCACCGAGCGCGCGAGCGCTCCGGCCCCGCGCTCCACCACGCACAGGCACACGTACCCCACCGGCTTCTGGGGGGTTCCGCCGCCGGGACCCGCGATGCCGGTCAGGCCGACGCCGAGGTCGGCGTCGAAGGCGGCGATGGCCCCGTCCGCGAGCGCGCCCGCCACCTCCGGGGAGACCGCCCCGTGCTCGGCGATCAGCTCGCCCGGTACGCCGGCCAGGTCGCGCTTGGCCTCGTCGGCGTAGACTACCAGCCCGCCCGCCACGTACTCCGACGCCCCGGCTCGCTCGGTGAGCCGCGCCGCCAGCAGCCCGCCGGTGCACGACTCGGCGACGGCGATCCGGCGGATCGGCGGACCGCGCAGGAGACCGGCCACCTGGTCGTCGACCGTCGAGCCGTCGTCCGAGAACAGCGTGTCGGCGTGGCGGGCCCGGATGCGGTCCTCGAACGCCCGGTAGACCTCCTGGTCGCCCGGCTGGTAGCGCGTGGCCAGCTCGATCTCGCCACGCCTCAGGCAGGTGGTGATCTCCAGGCGATCGATCGCCACGCCGTCGGCCTCGATCTCGCGCAGCGACGCGGCGATCTCCGACTCCGGGATCCCGAACATCCTCAGGATCGACTGCCGGTACGTGGTGGCGCCGGCGACCGCGGCCCGGAAGGCCTCGGTGGTGACCGCGTCGCGCCACATCGGCTGCAGCTCGCGGGGAGGTCCGGGCAGCACCACCACCGTGGGGCCCGACCCGTCGGCGGGCGGGACCACCAGCCCGGGCGCGGTTCCGACCGGCTCGAGGATCGTGGCGCCCTCGGGCACTACGGCCTGCTTGCGGTTCGAGACCCGCACCGCCTGCTCGTCCAGCCCGGGCCAGCGCGCCAGCAGAGGCCGCAGGATCTCGGCGATCCGCTCCTCGAGTTCCGCGTCGAGCACCATGCGCCGCCCGCAGAAGCCCCCCACCACCTCGGCGGTCAGATCGTCGGCGGTGGGGCCCAGGCCGCCGCTGGTGACGATCAGGTCGGCGCCCTCGGAGCCCAGGAACCGCAGGGCGGCGAGCATCGCCTCGGGACGGTCCCCCACGATCGTGTGGTGGATGAGGTCGACGCCGAGCTCGCGCAGGCGCTCCGAGAGCCACGGCCCGTTGCGGTCGCTGACCCGTCCGCTCAGGACCTCGGTCCCGGTGACCAGGATTCCCGCCCGCGTCGGCACTAGTGTGCGGTGCGCCCTAGCACGCGTTGTCGCTGTCCGACAGCCGCCTGCGTCCGGCGGGGGTCAGCTCGTAGTTGATGGCGTTCGCGCTCTGGGGGACGCTCAGGGTCTGGCCGTTGACCTTCATCTGAAGGGCGCCGTTGCCCAGGGTGAGCCTGAAGCGACGGGAGCGATACGTCTTCTGGGTCGTGCCGGGCTCGAGCGTCTCGTTGATCAGCAGCTTGTCCTTCGAGTTGCGCAGGCAGACGTAGACCGAGTCGGTGGGGATCAGCTGGAGCGAGGCGCGGCGCGGCGCGGCGGGCGCCTGGGCCGCCCGGCGCGACTTGGACGCCGGCCGCTTCGGCGTGCTCAGCTTCGCCGACTGATGCTCGTTGAGCGATCCCAGGACGGTGAGCAGCACCAGCAGCCCGACGATCGTCAGCGCGATGGCCCAGCCGCGCGAGATCGTCGGGGGGCGGATCCGGCGTGGTCGCTCACCCCCCAGGTTGGGGGCAAGCGGCTGGACCTCGTGCTCGGTCGGTGGCTCGTGGCTCAGCTTGTACTCGTCGACCAGCAGCCGCCCATCGATGCCCAGATAGTCCGCGTAGGTGCGCAGGAAGCTCTTGACGAAGGTGGGGCCGGGCAGCTGGTCCCACTCCTCGTTCTCGATCGCACGCAGGTACTTCGCCCGGATCTTCGTGGCCGCCTCGACCTCGGAGATATCGATTCGGGCGCGCATGCGCGCCTCGCGCAGTGTGGCGCCGATGTCCGGCATCAGCCCGTCGAAAGGCTAGCGTCGGCCGGCTGCATGCCCGACCCGCAGGCCGTCAGGGGGAGTCGATCTCGCTGGCCACCGGCGGGACCTCGCTGGACGGGGCCGCCGCGGCCGCGTCGCGCTCGCCGAGCTGCGCCAGGATGCGCGGGACGTCGGCCTCGCCGATCAGGACCTGGCGCGGTTTGGAGCCCTCGTAGCCGGAGATCACCCCCCGGCGCTCGAGCATGTCGATCAGGCGCCCGGCGCGGGTGTACCCGAGTCGCAGCCGCCGCTGGAGCATCGAGGTCGAGGCGGTGCCCATCTGGGCCACGAGCGCGATGGCGTCCTCCAGGAGCGGGTCCTCGTCGGGGTGGAATTCCTCGTCGCCCCCGGGACCGCCGTCCTCCTCCACCACCTCGTCCAGCAGCTCCTCCTGGAACTCGGGCTCGCCCTGGCGCCGCCAGGCCTCGGTCAGCGCCGCGATCTGCGCCTCGTCGATGTAGGCGCCGAGGATGCGCTGCAGGCGCGAGGAGCCGATCGGCGAGAACAGCATGTCGCCCTGGCCCAGGAGCGACTCGGCGCCGTTCTGGTCGAGGATCACCCGCGAGTCGGTCTGTGACGACACCGCGAAGGCGATGCGGGAGGGGACATTGGCCTTGATCATGCCGGTGATCACGTCCACCCGCGGGCTCTGGGTGGCGAGCACCAGGTGGATGCCCACCGCCCGCGCCTTCTGGGCGAGACGGATCACCGCGTCCTCCACGTCGGCGGGGGCGACCATCATCAGGTCGGCCAGCTCGTCGATCACGCACACGACGTAGGGCAGCGGCGGCTCGCCGCGCTTGGCCCGCGCCCGGTTGAGCTCGCCCAGGTTGCGGGTGCGCGCGAGCGACATGATCCCGTAGCGCTGCTCCATCTCGCGCACCAGGTTGGCCAGCGCGTTGGCGGCCATCCGGGGATTGGTGATGACCGGCGTGAGCAGGTGCGGGATCGAGTCGTAGTGGCTGAGCTCGACCTGCTTGGGATCCACCAGGACCATCCGGACCTGGCTCGGCGTGGCGCGCAGCAGGATCGACGACAGCATCGCGTTGATGCACCCCGACTTCCCCGACCCGGTGGTCCCGGCCACCAGCAGATGGGCCAGGTTGACCAGGTCGGCGCCGATGGCCCGGCCCGCCACGTCCTTGCCCAGCCACACCGTGAGTGGCGACCAGTCGGCCGGCGGCGCCTGGAAGACGTCGCCCAGATGCACGATCCGCCGCCGCTGGTTGGGCACCTCGACCCCGACCGCCTGCTCGCCGGGGATGGGCGCCAGGATCCGGATCTCCGTGGCGGCGAGCGCGTAGGCGAGGTCGTCCTTGAGCTGCGCGACCTTGGCCACCTTGGTGCCGGGGGCGAGCCGAAGCTTGTAGCGGGTGATGTGCGGACCGGTCACCGTGCCCATCACCTTGGCGTGGACGCCGAAGTGCCCGAGCGCCTCGATCAGCTGCGCGGCCACCGCCTCCTGGTTGGACGTGTCCGGGCGGGCGGCGTCGCCCCGGGAGCGCTTGAGGAACGACGCGTCGGGCACCCGCCACTCGAAGTCCGGGTCCTCGATCACCGACGCCCGGTAGCGCCCCTGCGGCGTCAGGTCCGAGCCGGTCGCGGGCGTGAAGGGCGCCGCCACCGCCGTGCCGGCCTCGGACTCGTCGGGGTCGTCGCAGGCCCGGTCACCGGGCGGCCCGGCGTCGGTCGCATCGGAGTCCGGGTCACGGGCGAAGTCGAACGGCTCCTGGCGATCCAGCGACGGCGCCTCCACGTGGGTGGTGCGCACCACCACGGCGCCGCCGTCGGCGTCGGGCGGGGTCACCGCGTCGGGTCGTGCCCCCTCGCGGGTCGCGGCGAGGTGCCGGCTGAGGGCGCCGCCCAGCCCGGCGGTCGACGTGCGCAGCTGCCGTCCGGCGCCGGTCAGGCCGCCGCGGGCCGCGTCGACCACCCC
>Ga0126309_10000329_pt1 | contig 16000 bp, 12 predicted proteins | sample Plot56_FD_92541 | JGI IMG/M metagenome (GOLD analysis project Ga0126309, IMG submission 92541) | Serpentine soil microbial communities from UC McLaughlin Reserve, CA, USA - Plot56 | ecosystem: Environmental > Terrestrial > Soil > Grasslands | place: USA: UC McLaughlin Reserve, Lake County...
CCCGGCTGCCCTCCGAAAAAGAGCGACATTCCCCCGGTTATTCCGGCGTCCATGGCCGGGCGCGCGCTGTTCGCGTCCCGTCGGGCGCTCTCTGCTGTCGCCGGAGGGCCTTCGGCCTCCTCGGCCGCGACCCCGCGTGGCCGGGAGAGAAAGGAGACGCCCAGGCCGCGGCCCAAGCGCGAGAGCCTCTCGAAGGTCCCGCCCGGCACGTAGGGGACCTCTTCCCCGGTTGTGATACGTCCTGCCCGTGTAAACATTTAGGGGTACCTTTCGTGCGCTTTCAGCGCGTAGCTCTCGAGGTTTCTCGGGGCAAGGGGGCGCCGTAAGACGTTCCCTTGCCCGTGGTGTGTCTAGGTGCGGTTCACCCGTTCGCAATCGGCGTCCACTATGTCGCCCGGGCTGGCTTCGACGAAGTCCTCGCCGGTGCCGCAGCGGATGACGTCGATCTCGCCCGGCCCGGGGTCGCCGATCTGGTCGTCGCCTGGCCCGCCGAGCAGGAGGTCGGCGCCCGCGCCGCCCACTATGAAGTCATCGCCGCCGTTGCCCTCTACCCGGTCGTCGCCGAAGCTCCCGTAGAGGCCGGGCACGTTCGGCCCTATGTCGAAGCCAGGGTTGTCTGCGCCGGGTCCGCCGCGGATCAGGTCGTCCCCCGACCCACCGTACACGCCATCCCGGCCACCCAGGCCGTGGAGCGCGTCGCCGCCGCCGAGGCCCTGAATCACGTCGGCCGCATCCGTGCCGACGATGGTATCGGGGGCGTCGGTCCCCACGAGGCTGGCCGCGAGGGCCGTCCCCGCTGTGAGCCCCAACAACAGCGCGGTCGCAACAGACAGGATCGTCGTCCTCTTCATGCCCGGTCTTCTCCTCTGCTCGGTCGGGTGCGCCGGGGCGGAGGAGCCCCGGCGGGTCCTCGGTCCTAGGCGGACATCGGCATCCCGCGCCCGATCGCGCGGCCCTTCGCCTCGGCGAATGCGCGAGCCCTGGCGTCGGCCGGAAGCCAAGAGAGGTGATCCAGGTGACCGCATTCGGGGCACCGGAGGGCCTCCCTCCCGTCGCCGTCCCTTACGGGCTCCCTGTCCTCGACCTCGCCCATCCGGCCGCAGTAGCAGGCCTCCTGCATGCCGCTCACCTCCTTCGGTCCCCTTCCGGGGTCCGTTCCTTACCGTCGCCCCCAGAATGCGCCCGGCATCGGCCCACCGCATCACGCGAACTACGTAATCTGGCAGGAATCTGGCATAGGCAACGTTGCGTAGTACCGATGCATTAGGACCCTGATGCAGGGTGGATCTTGGAGTCTATTCCAGGACAACGCCCGCGCGCCCGAGTCGAAAACGCCGGCCCATGGCCGCAATCACCGTGAAGGGCGCGTATTCCGCCGCCAACTCCTCGCCGGCCGTCCATAGGTTCGAGCCGCAGCGGTGGTTGAGCGCTTGGTAACGCGGCCTAGATCAGCCCGCGGCCGATGGCCGCGCGGGTGGCCGCCGTTCGGGACCTCACGCCGAGCTTGCGGTACACGTTCCTTAGGTGCTGGCCGACGGTGCGGGGGCTGAGGTAGAGGGCGCCGGCCACCTCCTGGTCGGTTAGCCCCTCGGCCACCAGCCCGAGTACCTCGACCTCGCGGGCGCTCAGGCCGTGGGACCTGGGGGAGGCGGGGAAGGGTCCGGCGCGTGGCGCATCGCCAGCGTGGTCGCCTCCTCGAGCCCCATCGCCCGCCCGGCGGCCAGCTCCCTCTCGAACCGTGCTTCGTCCAGGTCGGCGCGCGCCGCACGGAGGCCCGCGTCGCGGTCGGCCCGCTCCGCCGGGGGAATAGGGGCCGAGAGTTGCCTGCGAAGGGTCCCGGCCGCGCCGAAGAGGCGCGCGGCCCGCTCGGGCAGGCCCCGCGCCAGCGCGGGGCCTGCCAGGTTCTCGATCGCGCTGGCGATGCGCCACCGGTCGCCGATCTCCCGGTGCACCCTCAGGGCCTCCCGCAGCAGTCCCTCCGCCCCGGCGTGGTCCCCGTAGCGGCGAGCGGCAGCGCCGAGCTGGCCCAGGCACCACGCGACGCCCTCCCTGTAGCCGGCTTGACGGGCGGTTAAGAGGCCCTCCTCTAGCAGCGGCTCCGCCCGTCCGGGTTCGCCGCCGTAGAGGGCGGCGGAGCCGAGGTTGATCAGGGCCCACGTCACGCCCTCGGGGTCCCCGAGGCGCCGGAAGGTCGCCAGCGACGGCCCGCACAGGTCCGTGGCCCGGCCGTACCTCCCCTGCAACCAGGCGACGAACCCCAGGTAGTTGAGCGAGCGGGCGACCTCGTGCTCGTCGCCTAGGCCGCGCCACAGCGCCAGGCTCTCCTCGTGGTACGCCTCCGCCCGCCCGTAGCGGCCGCGCTCCCGCGCCACGCTGCCGAGCATCTGCAGGGCGGAGGCCTCGCCGCGACCGTCGCCCAGAGCCCGGCATAGCGCGAGGGCCTCGCGCAGCCGCTCCTCCGCCACTACGTAATCACACTCGAGCAGGGCCAGCACGCCAGCCCCGACGAGCGCCTCTGCCTTGGCCTCCGGAGCGCCGTCCCCCCCGGAGGCCAGGGCTGCCTCGAGCCACGCGCGGCCCTGCCCGTAGTAGCCCCGCAGGTAGCAGAACCGCCACAGGGCGCCCGCGAGCCTCAGGCCGAGATCCGCGCCTTCGGGCCGCCCGGACTCGACGGAGCGCCGCATCGCGTCCCTGAGGTTCCCGAGTTCCTTCTCCAGGCGGTCCAACCAGCGCTCCTGGCCCGGGCCCTTTAGCGCGGCGTCCGCGTCCCTGGCAACGTCAAGGAAGAAGGCGGCGTGCCGGCGACGAACCACTTCCTCCTCACCCGACGCGGCAAGCTTCTCCGTGGCGTACTGGCGCACGGTCACCAGCAGCCGGTAGCGGGCCTCCTCCCCGCGGTCGGAAACCGCGACGAGCGACTTGTCCACCAGCCGCGAGAGCAACCCGAGGATCTCGTTCGCGCCGAGCTCGTCCCCGGCGCAGACCCCCTCTACAGCCCCGAGCTCGAACCCGCCGACGAACACGGAGAGCATGCGGAACAGCGCCTGCTCGTCCTCCGAAAGCAGCCCGTGGCTCCAATCCAGGGCCCCGCGCAGGGTCCTGTGGCGGGATGGCGCGGTCCTGCCGCCGCCGGTCAGGAGCCCCAGGGCGTCGTCGAGGCGGGCGGAGATCTGGGCCGGCGAGAGCACCCTGGCCCTCGCCGCCGCCAGCTCTATGGCAAGAGGCAGCCCGTCTAGCCTTCCGCAGATCCCGGCGACCGCCGGGGAGTTCTCCTCGGTGAGGGAGAACCCGGGCGCGGACGTCGCGGCCCGCTCGACGAAGAGCCTGACGGCCTCGTAGCGCGACAGAACCCCTGGGTCTTCGTCCGCCCCGGCGGCGGGCCGGGAGAGCGGGGGGACGGGCCAGACGACCTCCCCAGCCACTTCCAGGGCCTCCCGGCTGGTGGCGAGAATCTTCAACCCCGGGCAGGAGCGCAGCAGAAGGTCCGCGAGGACCGCGCACGAATCCACCACGTGCTCGCAGTTGTCCAGAACGAGGAGAAGCTCCCGCTCGCCCACGCCCTCGGCGACGGTCTCAGACGGGGAGAGCCCGGGCGTCTCGTGCAGGCCGACGGCCCTGGCGACCGCCTCGGGGACGAGGCCCGGGTCCGAGACCGGGGCCAGCCACGTCCAGCGGGCGCCGTCCGCGAAGCTCCCGGCGACCCGGTCGCCGAGCGCCAGCGCAAGCCTCGTCTTGCCGCAGCCGCCGGGGCCCGTAAGGGTCAGCAACCGGGCTCTCCCGAGCAGGTCCTCGATCTTCCCGAGTTCCCGCCCCCGGCCGACGAAGCTGGTGAGTTGCAGCGAGGGCCCTTCCGGCCGGTCCTCACCCCCGGCCCACGTCCGTGCCCCGGCTTCACCCGCGCGGTTGGGTGGTGTCATGGGTGCGTACCCCTGTTCCCGTGCAAGCTGTACGCGTTGCTTTCCGTTACAGGGTACCGACAACGCGCCGACCTCGCATCACCCGTTTAGCGTAGATGCGGAAGGGGCGCGGGAGGCCGCTACTCGAAACGGACCTCTCCGAAACCAAGGGCCTCGACGAAGGCGCGCACGGACCTCTCCGCGTTCGTCTGGGCGGTGTCGAGGATGCCGTCCTCGCGGGCGGCGGCCTCGATCTTCTCCTCGGCCGTGGCGCGGGCCACTTCGACGAGGTCGTCGTCGGGGCGCAGGTTAAGGGGGGCGTAGTCGCGGTCGTAGACCCGGGTCTTGTCCTCGTCAAGGCTCGCGGAGAGTACCTCGGGCTCGGGCAGCCGGATGGTGACGGTGTCGTTCCTGACCTGCACGTCGTCCTCGCCGAGGTCGCCGAGGTCAACCCCGGCCTCGACGTTCCCGGACGCCACGAGGAGCACCTTCTCGCCGGAGAACAGGCGGTCCAGCGCGTTGTCGCTGGCGCTCTCGCGCGTCACGATTATCGACTCGGTAACGCGCACGGTGGCAAGCTGGTCGAGCCCCCGCACGCCCTCGACGACGACGGGCGACGTCGTAGTCCTCGCCGGCCTCTCCTGCAAGAGCGGCCCGATCAGGGGCACCCTCTCTGCGAAGTCGAAGCGGCCGATCCCGACGCCGATGGCGGCGCCCAAGGCGACGCCCAACACCACTACGACGAGCGCCAGCACAAGCGTCGTCGCGAGACCCCCGCCCTTCTTGCCCAAAACCGACCTCCCCGCGAGAGTAAGAAGAATGCCCGCGGATTATATCCCGGCGCGGGAGGACGGCTTGGCGGGTCGGTTCCTAGCGGAACTCGGGCAGTATCTCCCTACCGAAGAAGTCGAAGAACTCCTTCTGGTTCGGCCCTATCTGCTGAACGTAGACCTCGTCGTAGCCGGCCTCGGCGAACTGGCGGAGCATCCCACGGTACTTCTCGGGGTCGGGGCCGCAGGGGACGGCCTCGGCCATCATCTCCTCCGTCACGAGGCTGCTCGCCTGCTCGAAGTGGCGCGGCGTCGGCAGGATCTGGGCCAGCTCCCCTGGCAGGCCCTCGTTGGGCCAGGTGCGGTGGGCCGTCCTCACGCACTCCGCCTCGTCCTCCCCGTAGCAGGCCTTGAAGGCGCTGTGGGCGGGTTTGTCGCCGCCGCCCGAGGAGCGGAAGAGCTCCAGAAGCTCCGCGTCGGGCCCGACGTTCACGTAGCCGTCCCCGATCTCGGCCGCGAGCTGCGTGGCCTTCGGCCCGAACCCGGAGACGAGGACCGGCGGCGGCTCGTCCGGCAGGGTGTACAGGCGGGCGTTCTCGACGGCGTAGTGCCGCCCCTCGTAGTCCTTGACGCCGCCCTCCCAAAGCAGGCGCATGACCTCCACAGACTCCTCGAGCATCTCCAACCTGACGTCGGCCGACGGCCAGGCGTCGCCGAAGATGTGCTCGTTCAGAGCCTCGCCGGTGCCGATGCCGAGGTTGAAGCGTCCTCCGAGCATTACCGCGGAGGTGGCGGCGGCCTGGGCGATGACCGCAGGGTGGATGCGCATCGTCGGGCACGTGACGGCGGTCGTCACGGGGAGCGACGTTGTCTGCGAGAGGCCCCCGATAACGCTCCACACGAACGGGCTGTTGCCCTGCGCGTCGACCCACGGATGGTAGTGGTCGCTGATCCAGAGCCCCCCGAAGCCGGACTCCTCGGCCATCCGCGCCTGCTCTATCAGGGCCCCTGGCCCGAACTCTTCGCAGGAGAGAAAGTACCCGATCTTCATGGAAGCTCCTTTCGGCGGCAAATCGCAACCCCGCTAGGGTACCCCGAAGGGGCAGCTTTCAGGCATAAGGCTCTAGGTATGAGGTTCTAGGGTTGGGAGATGGTCCCCCTCCGGAAACGACGGGCAGGGCCTGCGCGGCTCGTAAAGGCCCGCGCGTCGCCTCTCCCGGCCAGCACCCGAAACCTTAAAACCTAGAGCCTCTAAGCCTGGATATTCGTCTCTTTCCAGATGGTGTGCTCGCCGAGGTCCTCGGCCTCGGGGAACTCCTCGCCCTTTGCCAGCTGTACCCGTATCGGGGGCAGCATCGTTCCCCTGTCGCAGACGAAGGTCCCGGAGAAGGGCGCCTTCTCGCCGGGCTTGAAGGTCGGGCCGTAGGGACGGTAGCGGGCCAGGATGTCGTCCGTACTCGGCATCACAGCGTCACCGCCCTTGCCTCGTTGAAGCCTGGCGTCCGGGCGAAGGTCTCGAGGACCTCTTCGGGGATGGGCTCATCGACGGTCACGGCCATCGCGGCGCGCGAGCCAGGCTCGCCGCGGCCGACGGCCATGTTGCCGATGTTTATGCCGTGGTCGCCAAGGATGGATCCGACCTTGCCGATCATGCCGGGCTGGTCCTCGTTGCGGATAAAGAGCATGTGCTTCTCAGGCACCACGTCGAGGTCGAAGCCCATCGCCTCGACCAGCCGCGGCTGCATCTTGGGCCCGCTCAGGGTGCCGCTCACCACGTTCTCCCCGCCTTCGCCGTCGAGGCGCAGCACCACGAGGCTCGTGTAGTCCGCGCCCTCCGATACCCTGGATGTCTCCAGGCGCAAGCCCCTGTCCTTCGCGAGTATCGGGGTATTCACGAAGTTGAGCGGCTCGTGTACCATCGGGGCCAAGAGGCCCTTCTGGGCCGAGACGTCGAGCAGGCGCGTGTCGAAGCCAGCGACCTCGCCCCTGTACTCTATCTTCAGCGTGTCCCCGGGGCCGTCCGTGAGCTGGTAGAGGAGGTTTCCCAGGGCCTCGCACAGCCCGGAGAACTGGGCGACGAACTCGGCGCCCTCGCCAACGGGGACGGGGGCGTTTATGGCGTGCATCGGGACCTGACCCCTGAGCGCCGCGGCCACCTGCTCGGCGGCCGTGATGCCTGCCCGGTCCTGCGCCTCCGCTGTGCTCGCCCCGAGGTGCGGGGTCACGACGACGTTAGGGAGGGAGAAAATAGGGGAGTCCGTGGTCGGCTCCTCGGCGAAGACGTCGAGGGCCGCCCCGCCTATGACGCCGTCCTTCAACGCCTCGTAGAGCGCGCCCTCGTCCACGATGCCCCCGCGCGCCACGTTTATCAGGTAGGCGGTCGGCTTCATCTTGCCGAGGGTCTCCCCGTTGACGAGGCCAACCGTCTGGGGCGTGCGCGGGACGTGGAGCGAGACGAAGTCGGCGTTCTCGAAGACCTCGTCCGTGGTCGCTGCCCGCTCGACGTTCATCGAGCGCATCCGGTCCTCGGAGACGTAGGGGTCGTAGGCGAGAACCCTCATGCCCATGCCGATGGCGCCGCGGGCGACGATGGCCCCAACGTGCCCGAGGCCGACGAGGCCCAAGGTCTTCTCCCTTACCTCGACGCCCTTGAAGGCGCTTCGCTTCCACTCCCCGTTCTTGAGCGAGGCATCGGCGGCCGGGATGCGCCTGGCGGCGGCGAGCATCAGGCCAAGGGTGTGCTCGGCGGCGGCAACCGTGTTGCTCTCGGGGGCGTTTGCGACGATGACGCCGCGCTTGGTGGCCGCCTCTATGTCTATGTTGTCCACGCCTATCCCCGCGCGGCCTATCGCCTTCAGGTTCTGGGCCTTCTCGATCACCCCGGCCGTCACCTGCGTGGCGCTGCGGATTATGAGGCCGTCGTACTCGCCTATCCTCTCCAATAGCTCGTCCGGGCTCAGGTCGAGGAGGACGTCCACCTCGAAGTCTTTTCTCAGGAGCTCGATGCCGGGGTCGGCGAGCTTCTCGGGGATCAGGACCCTCAAGCGGTCACCCCGCTTTTGGAGAAGACCCGCTGGGCGGCGCCAACGCCCCTGCCGAGCTCGACGGGGAAGTCGAGCGACTCGAGCGCTAGCTCCGTGGCGGCTATGGTTGCGATGATGTCGAAGGCGTCGAAGTAACCGCAGTGGCCGATGCGGAAGATCCTGCCGGTCATGTCCCCCTGGCCGCCCGCGACCTGGATGCCGTGGTCGCGGAAGATCATACGCACGAGCTGCTTGCCGTCGACGCCGTCTGGCACCCACGCGGCCGTCACGGCGCTGTTCAAGTCCTCGTCCGGCCCGAAGAGCGAGAGGCCCATCCCCTTGATGCCCTCCCTCGAGGCCCGCCCGAGCATGACGTGCCGCTTGAAGACCTCCTCGACGCCCTCATCCAAAAGCTGCCGCAGGGCGACGTCGAGCTGGATGATGAGGCTGACGGCGGGCGTCCAGGCCGTCTGGGCCGGGTCCTTGGCGTAGGCCTTCTTGGCGGCGGTCCAGTCGAAGTAGAAGCGCGGCATCTTCGAATCCTCGTGCATCCGCATCGCCCGTTCGCTGACGCTGACGAACCCGAGGCCCGGGGGGGTCATGAGGGCCTTCTGGCTGCCCGCGACTACCACGTCAACGCCCCACTCGTCCGTCCTGAGCTCGCACGCCCCTAGCCCCGATACGGCGTCCACTATGGAGACGACGTTCGAGGCCGCCTTCGCGAAGCCCTCGATGTCGTTCACGGTGCCGGTCGAGGTCTCGGAGAGCACGCACACGGCGGCCTTGATCTCGGGGTCCTTTGCGAGCGCCTCGGCGACCTCGTCGTTGTCGGCCTTCTGGCCCCAGTCGTACTTGAGCTCGGTGACCTCGAGGTTGAAGGCCCTGCCCATCTTCACCCAGCGCCCGCCGAAGTTGCCGTTGTTGACGACCAGCACCTTGTCGCCAGGCGAGAAGAGGTTCTGGATGGCCCCCTCGAAGGCCCCCGTCCCGCTCGCCGCGTAGGTGAACACATCGTTCTCCGTAAGGAAGACCCTCTTCAAGGCCCCGTTCACCCGGGTAAAGACCTCGCCGAACTCCGGGGTCCTGTGGTGGATGATCGGCAACGCGCCGGCGGCGGAGACCTCAGGAGGTATAGGCGTCGGCCCGGGCGACATGAGACGGTACTTGTTCATCATGGTTTCGGAGGTTCCTCTCTTGCTGCGGACTACTCGATCGTTCATTGTAGCCATGATCCTTGCCAATGGCTACATGGTGGCGCAGACGACTAACAAAGTGTTGCTTACGCGGGCGCCCGACCGGAGATCTCCCCTCCGGTATACTGCCCGGCGTCGAAAGTCCCCTAGCTCTTGAGCAGGAGAGCAGAGAGCTCCGCGCGGGTCTGGCGGAACTCGGCGTCGAGCCGGTCCAGGAGGCCCGTGTCGGCCGGGAGGGCGCCCCTCCGCCCGGCCTCCTCAAGCAGCCTGGCCGTCTCGTACATCTTGCGGGCGCCGAGGTTGCCGCAACTTCCCTTCAGCGCGTGGGCCGTCTGCCTCAGCGTTTCGGCGTCGCCGGCTTCCCAGGCCGCCCGCAGGACCGCGAGGCGCGCCGGGGCGTCCTCGAAGAACAGGTCCGCGAGCTCGGCGAGGATGTCCGGCTCCCCGTCTTCCTGCAGATCCGCGAGCTCGTCGAGGACCGCGGGGTCGAGGGCGGGGTCGTCCTGCCCCTCGCTCGGGGGCTGCCCGGCGTCCCCTCTACCCGGGGACGCGTCCGGATCTTCCGGGGCGATCCAGCGCCTTAGCACGGCCGCGAGCTCATCGAACTTCACGGGCTTTGCTAGGTAGTCGTCCATGCCGGCGTCGAGCGCCTTCTCCCGGTCTCCCTGCATGGCGTTCGCTGTCATCGCGATGATCGGGGCGCCGTAGCCGCCGGTCTCCGGGGCATCTGCCCGGCGCCGCAGGATCTCCGCGGTCGCCTCGTGGCCGTCCATCACGGGCATCTGCACGTCCATCAGGACGGCGCCGTACGGGGCGCGGGAGAGGGCCTCCACGGCCTCGCGCCCGTCGCCGACCACGTCCACGCGGTAGCCGAGCCTCTCGAGCATCCGCACGGCGACCTTCTGGTTCACCGGGTTGTCCTCCGCGAGTAGCACCCTGGCCCGCGCGCGGGCCTCCTGCTCGTTGAGGCTGTGGCGGGTGACGAGCGGCGCGCCCTCCTCGTTCTGCGCCCCGTCGGGGTCGCCGATGACGGCGGCGATCGCGCCGCGCAGCTCCGATTGCCTTACCGGCTTTGGGAGGTAGGCCTCTATCCCGGCCTGCTTCGCCTCCTCGCCGTCCCCGCGCTGGCCCATGGAGGTGAGCATGATCAGCCCCACCGGGCGGAGGCGGGGGTCTGCCTTTATCGCGCGGGCGAGCTGCATGCCGTCCATCCCGGGCATCTGCATGTCCAGGATAGCCAGGTCGTAGGGCTCTCCCCTCTCGGCCGCAGCCCGCAGCCCTTCGAGGGCCGCGGGGGCGTCCTCGAAGCTCTCGACCGTCATGCCCCAGGAGGCGGTCTGCTTCTCGAGCACCTTGCGGTTGGTGGCGTTGTCGTCCACGACGAGGACCCGGAACCCGTCGAGACCCAGCAGATCCTTCCCGACGCCAGGGATCGGCTCCTTCGCCATGGGTTGCTTCTCGAAGGGCACGCTGAAGAAGAACGTGGAGCCCTCGCCGGGCTCGCTCTCGGCGCCCATCCGGCCGCCCATGATCTCGACCAGCTGCTTGCTTATGGCGAGGCCGAGACCCGTGCCGCCGTAGCGGCGGGTGGTGGAGGCGTCGGCCTGGGTGAAGGACCGGAACAGCCGCGCCTGCTGCTCGGGGGTGATGCCGATGCCCGTGTCCGAGACCGCGAAGCACACCGTCGCGGTGCCGTCCGTCTGCCCGATAACCCTCGTGCGGATCACTATCTCGCCCTCTTCGGTGAACTTGATGGCGTTGCCGAGAAGGTTGGTCAGGATCTGCCGCAGCCGGAACGGATCCCCCCTGAGGGCCGTCGGCACGTCGTACTCGACGAAGCCTATCAACTCGAGCCCCTTCTCCTGGGCCCGACCGGCGAGCATGCGGGGGACGTCCTCGACGACGGTGCGCAGGTCGAAGTCCAGGCTCTCCAGGTTTATCTTTCCGGCCTCTATCTTTGAGAAGTCGAGTATGTCGTTGATGATCACCAGCAGGTTGTCGGCCGAGGCGCGAACGGTCTCGGCGTACTCGCGCTGCTCGTCGTCCAGGGGGGTGTCGAGGAGCAGCTCGCTCATCCCGATGACGCCGTTCATGGGGGTCCGTATCTCGTGCGACATGTTGGCCAAAAATTCGCTCTTGGCGCGGTTGGCCGCCTCGGCGGCGTCCCTGGCCTCCTCGAGATCGGCCTTCGCCCCCTGGAGGTCGGCCACGGCGCTCCGGAGCTGGGCGGTGCGCTCCTCCACGCGCGCCTCCAGGGTCTCGTTGAGCTGCCTGACCTCGTCCTCGGCCTGCTTTCGCTCCGTGATGTCGGTCTGCACCCCGATAAACTGGGTGAGTTGCCCCTCGCCGTCGAAGACGGGCGAGACGGAGAGCTCGTTGTAGAAGAGCGCGCCGTCCTTGCGGTAGTTGCGCAGGATGACCGTGGCGTCCCGCCGCTCCTCGATTGCCGCCCGAAGCTCGTCCAGGCCAGGCTGGTCGCGGTCCTCGCCCTGCAGGAAGCGGCAGTTGCGGCCAACCACCTCATCGGCCGGGTAGCCCGAGATCCGCTCGAAGGCCGGGTTGACGTAGACGATCGGGTTGTCCGGGAGCCTCGGGTCCGAGATCACGATGCCGTTGCTGCTCGCGGCGACGGCCCTGGTGCGCAGCCTGAGCTCGCCCTCGCGCTCCCTGAGCCTCTCGACGACCTCCGCGAGCCGCGAGGTCCTCTCCTCGACGCGCGCCTCCAGGGTCTCGTTGAGGCGGCGCAGTTCGGCCTCGGCGCGCTTGCGCTCGGTGATGTCCTGCACCTGGAAGATAAAGTACAGCGGCTCTCCCCCGGCCCCCCGCACCAGGGAGACGTTGAGCAGGGCCCACACCACGCGCCCGTCCTTGCGAACGTAGCGCATCTCCACCCCGAACGTCGCGATCTCCCCATCGAGCAGCCGGCGCAGGTTGCCCGTCTCGGCCTCGAGGTCATCGGGGTGGGTGACGTCTCCCGAGGTCTTCTCGATCAGCTCCTCCTCGGGGTAGCCGAAAAGCTCGCACAGCGCGCGGTTGGCCTGCAGCCAGCAACCGTCCGTGCCGACGAGGGCCATCCCTATCGCCGCGTCCCTGAAGGAGCTCTCGAACCGCCGCTCGCTCTCCTCGAGCTCGGCGGCCTGGGCCGCGAACCGGCGATCCACCACGGAGCCGAGGAGGGCTAGGCCGAGGATGATCAGGGTGAACGCCCCGATACCGGCGCCCAAAGTGAGGTTGTCGAGGTCGTAGGCCGGGACGGCGGCGTTCCCCACAGGGACGAAGTCGGCCGCCCACATGCCGGTGTAGTGCATCCCGACTATGGCCGTCCCCATGACGACGGCGGCCAGGGCCTTGAGCCGTCGCGCCGGCCCGTCGCGCCTGTTCAGGTGAAAGGAAAGGTACAGCGCGGCCACCGAGGCGCCGACCGCTATCGTCACGGAGAGCAGGACGGGCGCCGGGGCGTAGCTTATCCTCGCCCCCATCCGCATAGCCGACATCCCCGTGTAGTGCATGGCGGCTATGCCCAGGCCCATGATCGGCCCGGCGACGAGCAGGCCCCGCGGCCCCACAGCCCCACGCCCGACCACGAATAGCGCGAGCCCGGAGGCGGCGATGGCTATCATCACGGAGAGGAGCGTGAGGGGCACGTGGTAGGTGACCGGCATCCCCATATTGAACGCGAGCATGCCGGTGAAGTGCATGGACCAGATCCCGGTCCCCATTGCGAAGGCCCCGCCGGCCAGCCACACCGCCCGCGCCCGGCCCTCCGAGGCCACCACCCTCCCCGCGAGGTCGAGCGCCGTGTAGGACGCGAAGACGGCGACGACGAAGGAGAGCGCGACGAGGCTCGGGTCCCAAGCGGCGTTTGCGAGCGTCTCTTTGTGGTCCATCGTCCTCTGCCCAACCTCCCGGGGATCGCCGCCCGGCATCGCACCACGTGCCCGCCCGCGTATGTTCGCGCGAGCCTATGCGAGCCTATTAATAGCCCACGCCAACCCGCCCATCGAGTACAAAAACACACATTTCTCGTGTAAGAGAACACACGTTCTTTCGATCGCCCCCAGGGACGCCTCCGGGGAGGCCCCTACCCGATATCCCGGCCGAAACCCGCCCCTTCGAGGCCGGGAAGCGCGGCCCGCGCGTAGCGGGAGGCGTAGCCGGCGCCGGCTACGCCTCCCGCGCGGCCGGTGGACGCGTGCGGCTCCCTCCCCGCGAGCTCCCGCGCCCCGACCCCGGTGCGGATGCGTCCCTCTTCGAAGGAGATGCGGAGCGTGTCCCCGTCCCGCAACCGCCCGGTAACTCCCCCCATCGCCGCCTCGGGGGCGAACATGCAGGCCCACGTCCCGGCGGCGTCGGCGGGCGGCAGGCCGTCCGTGACCACGGGCAACGGAGACCCCGCCTCCCGCAACGCCGCCCCTAGCGCGTCGAGCCTGAGCAGCCCTGCCCCCCCGCGCGGACCGCAGCCGTTCACCACCAGCACGGTCCCGTCCGACGTCTCGCCGGCCCTAACCGCCCGGACGGCGGCCTCCTCCGAGCCGAAGACGCGGCACGCGCCGGAGATCTCCCCGGCCCCGACGGGGACCCGGCAGACGACCTCGGCGCCCGATGCCAGGGCCCGGACGAAGAGGAGGCGGTGGTGCTCCGGCCGCGCGGGGGCCGGCGGGACACCTTTCTTCAGAGGCCCCTCGACGGTAGGGACGTCGTGCAGGTCTTCGCCGAGGGAGGCGAGGAGGGCCGGCACGCCGTTCTCCCGCGTCCACGCCGGGTCAGAGGCGGGGGTCTCGGGAGCTAGGACCCGGATCATCTGCGCGAACCCCACCACGCCCGCCTCGCGGGCGAGCGCCGAGAGGTGCACGAGCAGCTCGGGCCCGCCCCCCGCCGCGACCCCGGCCCTCAGCGCGTTCGCCAGCGAGAAGTTGTCGAGCAACCCGGCGGGGCGCGGCCCGCCGTCGGACGCGATCCCCGCGACCACGCCCGCCGCGTCCCCCGACAACGGCCCGAACCCGAGCGCCGCGACCGCCGCGGCGGGCGGGGTGCCCGGGGGAGCCTCGCAGACCGTCGGCAGGTCGAGCCGGGCGGCGGCGAGGAGCATGCCGAAGAGCTCCTCGGGGCTCTCCGAGGCGAGCAGGAGGGCGTCGAGGCCAGCGCCGGCGCAGGAGACCTCAGCCACGTCAGCCACCCACTCGCGCGCGAGGGCGACGCCGCCCGGCGGCCTCGCCGGCGGCAGGCGCAGCGGGGCGGGCTCGGCGCCTGAGGCAAAGACGGCGTCCGGGCGGCCCGACGGCTCGGAGAAAGGTATCCCGACGACGGGCGCCGGGGGCGTCAAGGGGTCCTCAGGAGCTCAGTTTCTGGAGGAGGAGCTCGCGGGCGCGACCGCCGTCCGCGTTGCCGCGGGTTGCCTTCATCACCTGCCCCATAAGGAAGCCGACCACCTTCTTGTCGCCGCCCCGGACGCGCTCGGCCTCGTCGGGGTTCGAGGAGATCACACCGTCCACCACCCCGTCGAGCTCGTCGGCCTCGACGGAGCCTAGGCCCTCGCGCTCGACGACCTCGGCCGGACGGTCGCCCGTCTCGAAGACCTCGGCAAGCACGGTCCTCGCGGCCGAGCGGGAGACCTTGCCGTCCCCGACCAGCCCTATCAGCTCGACCATGTGCCCCGGCGTAACCCTCGCCCCGGAGACGTCCGTGCCTGACTCGTTGAGGAGCGCCCGGAAGTCGCCCGAGATCCAGTTGGACGCCTGCTTGGGATCTGCCTCCGCGGCGACCTCCTCGTAGAAGGCGGCGAGATCCCTGTCGGCGGTGAGCACCCCGGCGTCGTACGGGGAGAGCCCGTAACGCTCGACGAACCGGGCGCGCATAGCGTCGGGCAACTCGGGCATCCGCGCCCCTATCTCGCTGACGTAGGCCCCGGAGAGCTCTAGGGGCAGGAGGTCTGGCTCGGGGAAGTAGCGGTAGTCGTGGGCGAACTCCTTGCTGCGCAGCTCGTGGACCTCGTCGGTCTCGGGGTCGTAGTGGAGGGTGGACTGCTCGACCTTGCCCCCTCCGGCCAGGATCTCCTGCTGCCGCGCAAGCTCGGCGGCTATCCCCTTCTCGACGAAGCGGAAGGAGTTCATGTTCTTCAGCTCGGTCTTGGTGCCGAAGGAGCCGTCGGGGTTGCGGATGGAGACGTTGGCGTCGCAGCGGAGCTGGCCCTTCTCCATGTCGGCCTCCGAGACGCCTATGGCCCGGAGGATGTCCTTGAGGTGGTTGGCCGTGGCGCGGGCCGCCTCTGGCGAGGGGATGTCTGGCTCGGTGACGATCTCCATGAGGGGCGTGCCGCCGCGGTTGAAGTCTATTAGGGAACCCACGGAGCCGTGCATCCGGCCCGACGTGCCTACGTGGACGTTCTTGGCCGCGTCTTCCTCGAGGTGCAGGCGCGTGATGCCGACCCTGACCGTCTCGTCGCCGAGGAGCACGTCCAGGTACCCGCCGAGACAGATCGGCTCGTCGAACTGGCTGATCTGGTACCCCTTCGGGAGGTCGGGGTAGAAGTAGTTCTTGCGCGCGAAGACGGCCCTGTCGGAGACGTCGCAGTTGAGCGCCAGCCCCGCCATCACCCCGAGCTCGATTGCCTTCTCGTTGGCGACGGGTAACGCCCCCGGGTGCCCAAGGCACACGGGGCAGGTGTGGGTGTTGGGCGGCTCTCCGTAAGTCACCCGGCAACCGCAGAACATCTTCGTTCGCGTCGCCAGGTGCACGTGAAACTCAAGCCCTATGACCGCCTGATACGTCTGCCTCTCCTCTGTCTGCAAGGTGATAGCCCTCCGCCGCGCGTCGCCTGCTCCAAACCATTCTAGCACCGGTGGGGGCTGGCCTCGGGGCCGGGCGCGGGCGCCAGAATAGGCCCGAACCCCGGCTATTTCCCGGGACGGCCGGCGACGCGGCGGTCCTCGTCGGCGGCCCGTTCTACATGGATCAAGCGCCACGCGACGTCGAGGTCGAGCCGCGGCACGCGGAGGTCTACCGGGCCGCGCCTGCCGCGAGGCACCGGCGCGAACCCGAAGCCGGCGTTCGAGCTTACCGGGGAGTGCGGGATGATGTATTCTGCGGTCCACTCATCTGATTTACTGATCGGGGATACG
>Ga0126309_10000330_pt1 | contig 15960 bp, 10 predicted proteins | sample Plot56_FD_92541 | JGI IMG/M metagenome (GOLD analysis project Ga0126309, IMG submission 92541) | Serpentine soil microbial communities from UC McLaughlin Reserve, CA, USA - Plot56 | ecosystem: Environmental > Terrestrial > Soil > Grasslands | place: USA: UC McLaughlin Reserve, Lake County...
AGGATCACGTAGAAGTCGCGGCCGCTCTCGAAGCGCCGCACCACCGCCTCGCCGGGAGGGCGCGCCTCGGCGCGGGCGCCGGCGGCGAGCACGGACAGCTGCAGCGGGTCGAGCGCCGCCAGCAGGGGCACCGCGGCGAGCGCCGCCGGCTCGACGCCGACGCCGGACTCCGCCTCCGCCACGGTGGCCTGACGGGCGCCCGGCCGCCCGATCCCGCGGGCCGTGCCGAGCGGCGCGTGCGGGGCGTCGGCGGTGGCGAGCCACTCGATGGTGTCCTCGACGTCGGCCGGCGTGCTGGCGTGGTTGAGCGCACAGAGCCGGATCGCGTACACGCCGTGCAGGCGGGTGGACGACACGAGCCCGCGCCCGGAGGCCGCGAACGCGCGCACGAGCGCGGCGTTGCCGGCGTCCTGCGCGTGCGCGCCGCCGGCGAAGCGGCGGCGGAAGCAGACGATGCCGAGCTGGGCCGGCGAGAGCAGCTCGAGCTCGGGGTGCTCGCGCACGCGCGCCTCGGCGAGCTGCGCGAGGTCGAGCGACGCGTCGATCGCGGCGCGGAACGCCGCCGCGCCGAACAGCGTCACCGACATCCAGACCTTGAACGCCCGGGCGGAGCGGGTGAGCTGCACGCCGAGGTCGGAGAAGTTGACCTCCTCCTCCTCCGCCTCGGCGTCGGCCAGGTAGTCGGGGGTGAGCGTGAAGGCGCGGCGCAGCCGCTCCCCCTCGCGCACCAGCAGGCAGCCGCACTCGTAGGGCTGGTAGAGCCACTTGTGCGGGTCCAGCGTCACGGAGTCCGCGAGCTCGATGCCCTCCAGCCACCCGCGGCCGCGCTCCGTCAGCGCGGCGAAGCCGCCGTAGGCGCCGTCGACGTGGAGCCAGGCGCCGTGGCGGCGCGCCACCTCCGCGAGCTCGGCGAGCGGGTCCACGGCGCCCGTGTTCGTCGAGCCGGCGCTGACCGAGACGAACAGCGGGCGGCGCCCCGCCGCGACGTCGGCGGCGATCGCGCCCGCGAGCAGGTCGGGGCGCATGCGGTGGTCGGCGTCGACGGGAAGCACGGTCATCTGGTCCGGCCGGAAGCCGAGCGTGCGTGCGGCCCGCGCCAGCGAGGAGTGGGCCTGGTCGGAGACGTAGACGACGAGGTCGTCGCTCATGGCTCCGGCCAGCGCCTCGCGCGCGCACGCGAGCGCGGTCATGTTCGCCCCCGAGCCGCCGCTGAGCAGGATCCCGGCCGCGTCAGCCGGGTAGCCGATCCACGCCTTGAACCAGTCGAGCACCTGCAGCTCCACCTGGCTCGGGCCGGACGACTCCATCCAGCACCCCGCGTAGACGTTCAGAGCGCTGGCGAGGAAGTCCCCGAGCGCGCCCGGCCAGGTGCTCGAGCCGGGGATGAACGCGAAGTAGGCCGGGTGGTCGACGCGGCCGCGGTAGGCGAGCACGTCGCGCTCGAGCGTGGCCAGCATCGCCTCGAACTCCGTGCCGGCCTCGGGGGCCGGCCCGTGCAGGCGGGCGCGCATCTCGGCGGGCGAGGCGCGCGTGAGCGCCGGCTGGTCGCGGAGGCCGCCGAGCTGGGCCACCAGCATGTCGACCATGCGGTAGCCCGTCGCCCGCATGGTCTCGGGGTCGAGCGCGAGGGGGTCGTCCATGGCGCGACTATCGCCGTCGCCAGGCGCGCGGTCAACCCTGACCGGTGAGAATGTCCGCGACGGTCCAGAGCGCCTCCTCGACGTGGATGTCGGGCACGCCGGCCACCTGGACCGAGAACAGCGTCATGCGCGTCGTCTCCGGGCCGACGCCGCGACCGGGCGCGAGCGCGCCGAACAGGACGCCGAGCGGCCCGGCGGCGTCGGCCACCAGCAGGCGGCCGGCGGGGATGTCCGAGGCGTACTCGCCCTGACCGAAGCGCTCGCCGCGCCCGGCCGGGCGCAGGCCGAGCTCGCCCTCGACGCGGTCGGCGTCGAGCGCCCACACCGGCACGCCGGTCTCCATCACCGCGACGGTAAGCGCGTCGTCGAGCAGCGACCGCGAGCGGAAGCCGCCCGCCTTCAGGCGCTCGAGCGCGAGCGCCTCGACCGGCGTGCGGTGCTCGTCGGGGTCGAGCCCGATGTGGCGGAAGAACACCCGGTAGGCCCACGGCACCGGCCGCTGGCGCATCACGACGGCCTGCGGGCCGCGGAAGCGGTCCGACAGCTCCCGCAGCCGCTCGCGCAGCTCGGCGGGGCTGCGCCCCGAGCGGGCCGCGAGCGTGAGCGCGTGCAGCCGCAGTTCGGGGAACTCCGACGCCAGCTCCGGGTCGATCCAGCCCGCGGCGACCTCGCTCACCGGATGGCCTCCAGCCGCTTCGCCAGCGCCGCCTCGCCGAGCAGGGAGAACGACGTGCTCACGACCTTCCCGTCCCGGCCCGCGAACGTGATCGTGGGGCAGATCGCGACGGCGTAGGCGTTCGAGACCGCGCCGTCGTGGTCATAGCCGACCGGCATCCCCCAGCCGCGGCGGCGCGCCTGGCGGCGCACCTCGCCGCGGTCGCCGCGCACGGAGACCGCGGCGAAGCCGATTCCGGGGAAGCGCCGCCGGACCCGCTCGAGGACGTCGATCTGGCGCTCGCAGCGATCCGACTTGGTGGCGAAGAAGGCGACCGCGACCGGCCCGCGCTCGGCCAGCTGGCACGAGTTCAGCACGCGCGGCCCGCGCACCCTGCAGGCCTTCGCCGGATCGACTTGCGCGTCCCCCTCGAGGTTCGAGAGCGCGAGCGGCACCGCGAACGGCGGCAGGCGCTCGCCCTTGGGGACGCCGCGCGAGCCGGGCGCGTCGGTGCCGATCGTGTTGAGCGTGATGTACGCGAGCGCGAGCACCGCCGCCACCCCGACGACCCACGTGTAGCGGGAGGACCCGGCCGGCGGCCGGGGCGGGCCGGGCTCGCTCACGCCGGGACGGCCGGCTCCTGCGCCACCGGCGGCGGCGACGGCGGTGGGGCGGCGCGCGGGCGGTCGCGGCGCTCGGCCAGCATCAGCACCGCGGGCAGCACCGCGAGCACGCCGAGGAGCGAGACGGAGAGGTCGACGACCGTGACCCGCCCGAAGTCCGAGAGCATCTGGATGTCCGACAGCGCGAGCACCGCGAAGCCGGCGATCGCCGTGATGCCCGACGCGATCACGGCCGCGCCGGTCGAGCGGTAGGTCCGCCGCAGCGCGAGCGCCGGCTCGTGTCCGGCTGCGCGCTCGTCGCGGTACCGCGCGGTCAGCAGCACGGAGAACTCCGTCGAGATCGCGATCACGAGCGCGCCGAGCGTGGCCGACATCGGGTTCAGCGGCACCCGTAGGGCGAACAGGACGAGCGCCGACCAGCCCGTGGCCAGCGCGATCGGCACGAGCGGCACCCACGCGCGCTCCCAGCGCCGGTACACCAGGAGCAGCACCAGGCCGACCGCGAGCAGGCCCGCCAGCAGCGTGCCCAGCCGGCGCAGCGGCGAGGACAGCGCGTCGTTCGCCTCGGCCCCGAGCACCTGCAGGCCGGCGAGCCGCGCGGTCACGCCCGGCGGCGGCGCCAGCCGCCGCTCCATCACGTCCATCACCCGCTTCTGCTCGTCGAGCGGCATCAGCTTGACGCCGAACGCCAGCGTCGCCGTCTTCCGGTCCGCCGTGATCACCGCCTGCGAGAAGTAGGCGGGCACCGAGTCGAGCAGCGCCCGCACCGCCTGCCGGTCCTTCGTCGCGGCGTCGGAGCGGAACAGGTCCGGGAGCGACAGCGCCGGGCACAGCGCCGCCTCCCCGCAGCCGTTCCCGGTCGAGTAGCCGTAGCGCTTGAGCAGGCCGGCCTGGTAGTCGCGCATCCACTTGACGACGGCCGGATCGGTGAGGTCGCGACCCTCGACCACGACGTCGATCTCGCCCGCCACGCCCGTCGCGCGCTGCAGCGCGTCGAGGTCGCGCGCGCCCCGCAGGTCCTGGGGCACGAGCTCGCGGAGGTCCGAGCTGACCCGGGTCTGCGAGTCGACAGCGAGCCCCGCCAGCGCGATCACGAGGCCGATCAGCAGCACCCGCCGCGGGCGCTCGAGCCCGCCGCGGAGCACGCCCTCCCACACCCGGCCGCCGAGCCGCCGCAGCGGCCGTGCCAGGCGGCCGGCGCGGCCGGCGAAGTCGTCGACGAGCTCGGCCGCGCCGCGCGCGGACTGCGCCAGCGCGCCGGCGCTGCCGCGGCGCCGGGCCGCCCCCACGAGCGCGGCGGTGCCCGCGCTGAGGGCGAGGAAGAACGCGATCGCGATGCCCACCACGAGCAGCACGCCGAACCCCCGCACCATCGGCACCGGCGAGAGCAGCAGGACGAGGAAGCCGACCGCGGTCGCGAGCCCGGCGGTCGCGATCGTGGGCACGGCCGCGCGCGCGGTGTGCGCGGCGGCCGCCGCCGTGCCGGCGCCCTCCGCCTCCTCCTCCTCGACCCGCGCCTGGTACTGGATCGCGTAGTCGACGCCGAGCCCGAGCAGGACCGGCAGGACGGCGATGGAGGCCATCGTGAGCGACGCCCCGAGCACCGACATGAGGCCGAAGGTGATCGCCACCGCGGCGATCGCGACCGCCAGTGGCAGGAGCCGCAGGCGGCTGCGGAACACCAGCGCGAGCACGACCGCCATCACCAGCAGCGCGACGAGGAGCAGCCGCAGCAGCGAGTCCGTGAGCGCGGCCGCGAGGTCCTCGACGACCACCGGCGCGCCGGTCACGCGGTAGTCCGCATCGCCCTTGAGCTTCCACTCCTTCATCGCCACGGCCCCGCGCACCAGCTCGATCGCCCGCCTCCGCTGCGCCTCCGTCAGGTCGGGCTTCAGGCGGACCTGGATGACGGCCGAGCGCGAGTTGGGGAACAGGTAGGCGAAGCGCGCCTTCGGGGTCGTGGCGCCGCGTGCCGGGTCGAACACGAGCGTGGAGACGAAGTCGGGGTCGTCGAGGCGCGGCAGCCCCTTGAGGCCCAGGCCGTAGCGCAGGTTGAGCTGCAGCAGGTCGCGCGTGAACTGCGCGTACACGAGCTGCTCGGCCGAGCTCGCGGCCTTCTCCTGCTGAGCCCTGCTGCGGCCCTGCGCGCGGGCCAGCTTGCGCGCCGCCTCCTTCGCCCGCTCGGCCTCCTGGGCCTTGCTGCCGAGCTGCGCCTCGAACTGGTCGTTGATCTCCCCGACCGCCGAGTTGATGAACGTCCCCGGGCCGTAGACGACCTTGACGGGCTTGGTGCGGGCGAACTCCGCGCACGGCGAGCCCTTGCCGCCGGGGGCGGGCTCGTCCGCCGGCTTGTTGCCGGACAGGCAGCCCTCGAGCCCCAGCAGGCGGCCGAGGTTGTCCGTCAGCACGAGGCCGGAGAGGTCGCCGCGGACGAGCACGACGATCGCGTGGTCGCCGAAGCGCTGCCGGTAGACCTCCGTCGCGCGGTAGGCGCCCGAGCTCTTGCCGACGAGCGTCTCGGTCGCGGTGCTCGGCTCGAGCCGCAGCGCCAGCGCGGCCGAGAGCCCCGCGACCAGCGCGACCGCGAGCAGGACCCGGCCCGGTCGCCGGCCGGCGGCCTGCACGATCCGTTCGAGCACCCTCCTCACCCCGCCGACGTTACTCGCCGCGCTACTTCGCCTTGAGGTGCGGGTAGCGCGTGGACTCGCCGCTGGTCGTGAAGTTCCCCTGCTTCTTGCACGGCGGCGCGGGCGCGCTGTTGTTGAGCGGGAAGGCGAACTGGTTGATGCGGTCGAGCAGCTGCTGCGTCAGCCCGGACACCTCGGCCGGCACGACGGTCGGGACCGGCACCGCGGTCGGCACCACGCTCGGGACGGGCACCGGGAGGCCCGGGACCGGGACCGAGGTCGGCACGGGCGACGGCGGTGTCGTCGAGACCGTCGGCACGGTGCGGCCGCAGTGGCGCGACTCGTAGACCTCGAGCCCGCTCGAGAGCTTGCGGTAGCCGCCCGGCAGCTGGTACGGGTTCGGCCGGTTGGAGCCGATGCGCCGCGGATAGGCGGCCAGGTTCTCGGGGTTGAACGGGTTCGTCGTGCGCAGGTAGTGCAGGCGCGTGCCGGGGTCGAACGCCTGCGTGGCCGCCGCGGTGTTGGCGAAGAACGCGGTCAGCTCGCCCTTGTACGCGCCGATGAACTCGAGCATCGGGATCACCTGGCGAAGCGCGGGATCGGCCTGCGCGAGCAGCGGCCGCAGGTCGCGCAGGATCCGCTCGGCCGCGGGGAACCCCGTGCGCGAGACCGTGATGACCTTGTCGAGGTCGCGGAAGAGCGCCTTGAGGTCGGGCGACAGCGCGGACAGGTCGGTCAGCGTCGGGCTCAGCTCGCGCGCCGCCGGGCGCAGCTGGGTCACGAGCGGGTCGGTGTCCTTCGCGAACCGGTTGAGGCGGTTGAGCGTGACGCGCGACTCGCGCTCGAAGGTGGGCAGCGCGACGAAGGTCTCCTGCAGCTCGCGGTCGCGCGCCGCCGTGGTCGCGAAGACCCGGTTGGAGTTCTCGATCAGCCCGCGGAGCTGGTCCCCGCGCTCGGTCAGCGCGCCGAACACCACGCCGGTGTTGGAGATCAGCCGCCGGACGGCCCCCTCCTGGCGATTGAGGATGTCGACCGCCTCGCTCGCGTCCTCGGCGAACGGGCCGAGGTTGCCGAGCGCATCGTTGAGATCGCGCCCGTGGCCCTTGATGGCCTGCGCCTGGGTCTGCATCCACACCTGGAAGGCGCGGCGCGTCTTCGGGTCGAAGGAGCGGTAGATCTCGTCGAGCTCGACGGTCGGGGAGACCTGCGTGGTCTTCAGCCGGCCGCCCTCGGGCACCGCCTTCGCCTTCGGCGTGCCGGGCGTCAGCTCGACGTAGGTCTCGCCCAGCAGCGTCTTCTGGCGCAGGATCGCCTTCGAGTCCGAGCGCAGCGGCGCGTAGCGCGACTCGAGCTGGATGACGACGTTCGAGCGGCCCGTCTTCTTGTCGGGCTCGATCGTCTTCACCTTGCCGACCGGCACGCCGGAGATCCGGACGTCGGCCTCCTGGGCGAGCTGCGTCGCCTCGGAGAACGAGGTGACGAAGCGGTAGCCCTTCGGCTTCAGCGGGATCGTGCCGCCGAACGCGAGCCACAGGAACAGCAGCAGGCCGAAGCACGACAGGGCGAACCCGGCCATGACGGCGACGCGACCGAAGGAGGGGGCGGCCTTCTGCATTACCTATCCACCGCCCTGCGGGTCCTGGTTGGAGGTCGGGCAGTTCTGCTTGGGCAGGTTGAGCAGGCCGGTGAGCACGCTGAGCACCGGGTTGGACTGCTCGACCTGGTTGAGCACGGGCACGTCCTGGCAGGTGGTCACGAAGAGGCCGCGGCGGATCGGGCCGTGGGCGTCCTGCGTCGTGAACAGCTGGTTGCCCAGGTGGTTGGCCCAGGAGACCCAGAACAGGTAGCCCTCCTCCTTGCCCGGCGGGTTGTAGGCCAGCGTGTCGAGCAGCAGGTTCACGACGGAGAACGTGCGCCGGAGGTCGGGCGTCGCGGCGGCGAGGTCGCGCATGGCGGGCCGCAGCTCGCGCACGGTCGGGCGCGAGGCGCGCACGAACGGGCGGATCTCGTCACGCAGCACCGGCGCCGTCTCGCGCACGAACGGGCGCACCTGCCTGAGCGCCGGACCGAGCGCCCGCGCGCCGGGCCGCAGCGCCTGCAGCGTCGGGCCGAGCTCGTCGGCCAGCACCTTGGCCTTGCCGAGCCCGCGCTGCGTCTCGTCAAGCGCCGAGGGCAGCTCGGACAGCGTCGCGCGCAGGTTCGCGTCCTGGCGCGAGAGCGTGGCGAAGACGGCGTTCGAGTTCTCCACGAATTCCGCGACCTGGTCGTCCTTCGAGCCGAGCTCGTCCATGACCAGCGAGAGGTTGTGGATCACGCGCTTGATGTTCTGGCGGCGCTGGGCGAGCGACTCGAACACCTGGCGGCCGTAGCGGGCGGACGGCTCGAAGCGGCGGATCGCGTTCGCCAGCTCGCGGCCGTTGCCGCGCAGGCCCTCGGCGCCGGCGCCGAGCAGGATCGTCAGGTAGTCCCGGGTGTCGCCGTCGAGCGCGGCGAGGATCTCGTCGAGGTTGACGTCCGGCATCGTCTGGCTGACCGGGATGACCCCGCCGTCCTTCACCCGGCCGGCCTTCGGCGTGCCCGGCTCGAGCTCCGCGACCATGTCCTTGAGGCCGGTCTTCGGCCGCAGCAGCACCCTCGCGTCCTTGTACACGCGGCCGTAGCGCGGCTCCATCCGCAGGGTGATGAGCGCCTTGCCCTCCTTGAGCTCGACCTTCGAGATCTCGCCGACCTGGACCCCCGCGATGTTCACGGTCTGGCCCTGGCCCGGCGTGACGGCCTGGGCGGTGCTCATCTCGGCCTTGACGACGAAGAAGTCCTTGCCGACCACGGGCACCCAGGCCGGCAGCTTCAGGCGCTGGTTGTCGAGGATGTAGACCGCGACCGCGCCCGAGATGACGATCAACCCGATGATCGCGAGGAAGTCCAGCCAGTGCTTGCGGATCGCGACCTTCACGGTGCGTTCTCACCCGGCCCCTTGGCCGCCCAGGACCCGTTGACGTCGGGGATCTTGCTCTTGTGGCAGCGCACGCTCGAGACGTAGGGCGGGCGCTTGCCCGGGTAGGCGGGCTGGACGCCCTGCACGGGCGCGGCGGCCGCGCCGATCAGCTGGCCGGTCGAGGAGCCCGGGCTGCCGAGCGCGACGGCCTGCGAGCCGCCGCCGGGCTGGAAGCGCACGTAGGAGCCGTTGCCGTCGAAGTTCTGGCTCTCGCCGGACAGCCCGACCATCGTCCACCAGAACTCCTTGTAGTTCGCGGTCCCGGTGTCGAACGGGTCGTGGATCACGAGGTCGCCCGTGGGCAGGATCACGTCGCGTGCGCACAGCGCGGTGCGGTCGATCTGCGGCAGCAGCGTCAGCGAGGCGTTGGTCAGCCGCGCGAGGTCGGCGGTGGCCGGCGAGAGGTCCTGCGCGAGGCCGCGCAGCTCGGGCTTGGACATCAGCTTCCGCGCCTGGGCGACCCACGGGAACGACGCGTTGATCGTGGCCGGGGTCTCCCGCACGCCGGGCAGGATGTCGCGGGCGAAGGCGCGCGTCGGCGGGAAGGCGCGGTTGAGCGAGGCGAGTGCGCCATTGGCGTTCTCGAGCGTCGGCGCGAGCAGGCGGATCGAGCTGCGGAGGTTGCCCTCCTCGCTCGCGAAGGCCGCCATCGTGGTGTTGAAGTTCGTGATCAGGTCCTTGAGCAGGCCCTCGTTGCGGATCAGCGCGCCGGTCGTGCGGGCGGTGCCCTCGAGCAGGCGCGCGACGTCGCGGTCGGGCTCCGTGCCCAGCAGCGCCTCGTTGACCTGGGCCGCGCCCTTGAGCGCGCCGGCCGAGTCCTTGTAGGCGTCGTTGAACGACTCGGCGGCCGTCTGCCCGCGCGCCGACGGGTCGGCGTTGCGGTCGTCGGCGGCGCTCGGCTTGGAGTTCAGCCCCTGGGCGAGGCCGTCGAGCAGGTCGCGCAGGTCCTGGCGGGTGTCGCCCTGCAGCGCGGTCAGGACCTCGTCGAGCTGCACCGGGGTCGCCGTGCGCGTGACCTTGATGACGTCGCCGTCCTCGAGCTTGGGCGAGGACGGGGTGCCCGGGTGCAGGTCGACGAAGAAGTTGCCCTCGAGGAAGATGCGCGGCCGGATCTTCGCGGTGGCGTCCTCGTGGATCGGCAGGCCGGCCTTCTTGATCTCGAGCGTCACGAGCGCCTCGTCGGTGCCCTCCTTGGGCTCGACCTTCTTGACCTTGCCGACGGCGACGCCGGCGATCCGGACGGGCGAGTTGGGCCGCAGCGAGTTGGCCGACTCGAACGTCGCCTTGACCCGGAAGCCGTGGGTGAACGGGATGTCCTTCGTGAACCCGAGGAACACCCCGACGAGGACGATGGCGAGCGCGATCAGCCCGATCGTGAGCGGGCTGCGGCTGGTGCGGCGGCGGCGGGCGGTGGCCATCAGGGGCTGCCCTCCGTGCGCGCGGGCTGGTTGCCCGACGGGTTGCCGATGACCTTGCGCCCGACGGGGAACGGCTCGTTGCCGGACTCGCACTCCTTGGGCTGGCCGGGCGAGGCCGTGTTCGGGTACGGGTTCGAGTGCAGGTAGTTGTCGGAGTTGGGGCCGTTGGCCGGCTCCGAGGAGGGCCCGCCCTCGTTGTTCGGGCCGGACGGCGTGGCGATGATGATGAACCGCTGCCAGGTGCCATGGACGTCGCCCTCGGACAGCAGCGAGGAGACGTTGCGGAACCACAGCGTCGCGTAGTTGCAGACGAGCTGGGCGGGCGCGAGGTGATCGAGCGGCGGCTTCAGCGTCTCGAGGGTCTCCGAGAGCCGCTTGATGCCGCGCGGCGCCACCGGGTCGTTGGCGAACGTCTGCAGCTCGGTCAGCAGCGAGGCGAGCCGGCGGTTGAGCGCGGGCGAGCGGCGCAGCGTCGGGGTGCCGACGCGCAGGGCGGAGGCGATCTCGGGCGCCCCGGTGCGCAGCGCCCGCACGCCGGGCCGCAGCTCGTGGAACAGGCCCTCGGTGTTGCGCAGGAAGGGCCGCTGGACCGGGAACGAGCGGATGGCGGCGTCGAGCGCGGGGCGGCCCTCGGTGATCGATTCCTGGATGTACGGCCGCGCGACCTCGTTGAGGGCGGTGAACGTGCGGTCCAGGTTCACGAACAGGCTCGCCTGCGTCTCGGCGGCGGGCGCGACGATCCGCGCGGCGTCGCCGAGCTCGTTGAAGAACGTCTTGAGCCCCGTCCGCGGGTCGGAGAGGTTGCGTGCCACGGGCTGGATGTCGCGCAGCAGCGCGGGCAGCACGCCGAGCGCGACGTTGATGCTCGAGCCCCGGCCCGCGAACGCGTCGCCGAAGCCGCGCAGGTTCGCCTGCATCGCGGGGCGCGTGTCGTCGTCGAACATGTTCACGAACTCGTCGAACTCGACCTCGGTCGGCTTCGACGCGGAGACGGGGATCGTGTCGCCGTCGGTGTAGCCGTCCTTCGAGGTCCCGCGGGTGATCTCGACGTACTTGAGGCCGAGCGCGGACTTCGGGCGGATGATGATCGTCGAGTCCTTGGGCAGCGGGTCCACCGCGCGCTCGAGCTTCATGCCGATGACCGCGACGCTCGAGCCGTCCTTGCGGCGGCGCGTGGTGATCGTGTCGACCGCGCCGACGCGCGTGCCGCCGATGCGGACCTCGTTGCCCTTGACCAGCGCCGCGGCGCTGGGCGCCTCGACCTTGAGCTGGTAGGTCGGGACGAACGGCAGGCCCGCGTTGGCGTTGTAGGACAGGAACATCGCGACGATGATCACGAGCACCGTCGCGGCGCCGATGAGGACCGGGTTCCCGGCGATGGACGATCCGCGGTTCCTCATCCCGCGTCCTTGCCGAAGAGGTAGTCGAGGAGTGGGCCGGTGGTGTCGCCGGCGCCGGCCTTCGTGTTGCCCTCGCCGGCGCGCGGCGCGGCCGGCTGCTGCGCCGGTCGACCCGCCGCACCCCGGCTGGTTGGGGCCTGCTTGCGTCGCGGCTCGGGCGTGGGCGCCGGGGCGGCGCTGTCGGGGTCCTTGCCGGCGAGCGCGGCGGAGGTGCGCTGGAGGACGGGGCTGCCGCCCGCACCGGCCGCGCTGGCGCTGACCGCCGAGGACTCGGTCGCGCTCGCGGCGAACTTGCTCGAGCAGCCCGAGACGACGCGCGTGTAGTAGCGCGAGCACGTGTTGAGGATCAGCCGAGCGCGCAGGTAGTGGCCGAAGGAGTCGTAGCCGTTGATGGCGGCCACCTGGTAGAAGGCGTAGTCGAGCAGGCGCTGGATGCCGCGGCCCTTCTTGAAGGACTCGAGCACCATCCGCGCGGTCTTCCCGACCGGCTTCGAGACCTTGCCGAGGCGCTTGAGGTCCCTGACGACCGGGAGCGCGTCGCGCATCGCCGGCGTGCCGACCTTGCCGGCGTCGCCGAGCGTCTTGAGGGCCGGGATGCCGGCCTTCGAGAACGGGCCGAGCTCGAGCAGCAGCCGGTTGACGTCGGGCGCGACGTCGCCGAGGTCCGAGAGCACCGGGGTCATCTCGTCCGAGAGCGCGCCCACGCGGCGCATCGTCGGCTTGAGCTCGCGCAGGAAGGTCGGCAGTCGCTCGATGTCGGCCTCGAGGTCGGCGCGCCGCTCGGCCGTCGCCTCCGCCACCCGGCTCGACTTGTCGATGAAGGAGGACACGTGCTTGCGCTCGCGGGCGAGCGGCGCGAGCGTGGTGTCGGAGTTCTTCGCGAGGTCGGCGAGCACCTTGTTCTGCGACGCCAGGAGCGCGAGGACCTTGTCGACCTCCTTGAGCGCCGGGTCGGCGCGGCGGATGACCTGGTTGAGCTCGGACCCGCGGCCCGCGAGCCCGGTGCCGAGCTCGGACACGATCAGCGAGAGCCGCTGCCGGTAGGGCAGGCGCATGACGTTGTTGATCAGGTCGAGGTCGACCGAGCGCGTCGTGTTCTCCACGGGCAGGAGGTACTGGCCCTTGCCCTTGCCCTCGTCGACCTTCTTGAGCGGCGGCGGGGCCGGCGCGTCGACGGCGCGCTTCTGCGTCGGCGTGCACTCGACGAACTTCTCGCCGATCAGCGACTGCGGCCGGATCTGGCACTTCGCGTCGGCGCGGAAGTCCTGGTAGCCGCGGTCCTGGATGTCGAGCACCACGACCGCCTTGAAGTCGCGCGTGACGTCGAGCGACTCCACCTTGCCGACCTTCACGCCGGCGACCTTGACGTCCTCGCCGGTGATGATGAAGCCGGCGTTGTCGAAGATCGCGCGGACCTTGTAGGAGCCCCCGTCGGAGCCCGCGCCCATGGTCACCATCGCGGCGGCCGCGACGGCGAGCAGGAAGAGGACGGTGGCGACGCGCTTCATGTCACGGCCCCGGGAGCGCGAGGCTCGGGTCGCAGTCGTCGGGACCGAGGTTGCCGTTGTCGGTGTAGGGCGCCGAGTTGTCCTCGGCGCGCTGGCTGGCCGCGCCGGGACAGCGCTTGGCGACGCCGGTCTGGAGGCCCTCGAACTTCTGGCTCAGGCCCTGCGGGCGCAGCACTCCGCCGGCCGGGTTGTCGTCGAAGGAGAACGCGTTGAAGATCGGCTGGATGCGGGCGAAGTGGCCGTTGGCGTCGTAGTTGGCGGTCGACTGGCCGAAGTCGTGGAACCAGCCCGTCAGCTCCGGGATGTAGGGCCGGATGAACTCGAGCACGGGCTGGCTCTTCTGGAGCGCCTGGCGCGAGTGCGCGAAGGTCGGGCTCGCGACGCGCTGAAGGCCGGGCAGCTTGCGGGTCGCGTCGAGCAGGTCGTTGTCGGCGCCGCGGCGCGTGACGAGCCGGCGCAGGTCGCGGATCGTCGGCCGCGAGTCGTGCACGAGCGGCCGCAGCTCGCGCAGGAACGGGGCGAGCCGCTTGGTGGCGGGCTTGGACTCGGCGACGAGGACGTCGAGGTCGTCGAGCGTCGAGCGCAGGTTGACGAACGTCGTGTTCGCGCGCCGCAGGGTCGTGGGCAGCAGCCCGAGCGCGCGGCCGAGCGCGACGTTCTCCTGGCCGATCGCCCGCGCCGTCGCGTTCGTGTTGCCGACGAGGTCGGCGAGGTCGTCGCGGCGCTCGGCGACGGCCGTGACCGCGCGCGAGGAGTTGACGATGAACTCCGTCAGCGTGCCCTCATCCTCGGTGAGCTGGTTGACCAGGCGGCGCGAGGTCGACAGGAACGGGTTGAAGTACTCGGCCGACTTCGCGGCCTGCTCGCCCTTGCCCTGATACTGCGCGGCGAAGCCCTGGATGACGCCCTGGAGGTCCTTGCGCGTGGCCGGGTCGAGCGTGTTGAAGACCTGGTCGAGGTCGACGACGTCGGTCGTCGAGCCGGCGGCGAGCGTCGCGCCGTCGTCGACCTTCTTGGCCGAGTTCGGCGCGGGCGTCAGCGCGATGTAGCGGTTGGCGATGCCCGACAGCGAGGTGAGGCGGATGACGGCCTTGGTGCCCTCGCGCAGCGGCGCGTAGGGCTCCTGGATCTCGACGCGCACGCGGGCGCGGTTGTCGTCGGTCAGCGTGATCTTGCGGATGGACCCGATCCGGCGGCCGCCGACCTGCACGTCGTCGTCCTTGACGAGCTGCCCGGCGTTCTGGAACAGGAGGTCGTACTGGTGCGTGCCGCCCCCGCGCAGGAGCAGCACGGCGATGAGCACGATGGCGAGGGCCAGGGCGGCAAGGGCCACACCCCTGGCGATCGTCATGCACCACCCCCGTAGGGCAAGCGTTCAGCTTGCATCCTCAACCGACCCTCTGCTCGTAATTGACCAGCAATCTCCGGCACGGGGGGTCCCCGTGCGAGCGCGGAAAGCTATCCGGGATTCGTTTACTTCGCGTTACAACCCCCGACTCATTGCGCCCGCTTTGGACGCATGGTCGAGCTACTCCATGCCGAGCGGGCCGCGCGAGGCTCCCGAGAGGAACTGCCGGACGAACATGTTGTCCGAGTTGAACAGCTCCTCGGCCGGCCCGGACTCGACGATGCGGCCCTTCCACAGCACCGCGATGTACTCGGCCACGCGCTTGGCGGACATGATGTCGTGGGTGATCACGACGTAGGCGCCGCCGTTCTCCTCGTGGATCTCCTTGATCAGCTCGCACAGCAGCGCGGTGCGGACCGGGTCGAGGCCGGAGTCGGGCTCGTCGAAGAGCACGATGTCGGGGTCGAGCACCAGCGCGCGGGCGAAGCCGGCGCGCTTGCGCATACCGCCCGAGAGCTCGTTCGGCATCTTGTCGTGCGCGCCTTCGAGGCCGACCTCGCGCAGGCGCCGCGACACGATCTCCGTGATCTCGTCCTCGCCCTTGTCCGTGTGCTGGCGCAGCGGGAAGCAGACATTGTCGAAGAGGTTCATGGAGCCGAACAGCGCGCCGTCCTGGAACAGCACGCCGAACTTCTTGCGCATCTCGAAGAGGTCGTCGTCGGCCATGTTCGGCACGGACTCGCCGTGGACGAGCACGTCGCCGTCGTCGGGGTAGAGCAGGCCGACCATGTGCTTGATGCACACGGACTTGCCCGTGCCCGACGGGCCGAGGATCATCGAGATCTTCCCCTCGGGGATGCCCATGTTGAGGCCGCGCAGGATCTTGTTGCGCCCGAATGCCTTGTGCACCTCGACGAACTCGACGGCGTCCGGCACCCCGGTCGGGCGCTGGGCGCCCGTGTGCCACTGGTACTCGTCGTCGGGCGAGCCGTCGCGCTTGGCCTGCGCGAACTCGCGCTCGAACTGCGGGTCCTTCTCCTCCGGGGTCGCCTGGGCGCTCGTGCTGCCGCCCTCGCGACCGGGCTGCTCGCGCGGCTGCGTCTCCTGGGACGAGGCCGCGGCCGCGGCCGGCGCGGGCTGCGCCTGCTGGGGCTGCTGGGGCTGCGCCTGGCCGTAGACGTGCTCCGTCTCGTGCGTGTCGCGCTGCTCCTGCGTCGGCTGCTCGCGCGCCGCGGTGTCGTCGTCCTTGTCCTTGCCGAAGAAGCGTCCCATTTTGTCTCCGTTCAACCGCCGATGGGGGCGCGTGGATTGGCGCCCCAGAAGAGCTGTGTCCCCAGCATGCCGATCAGGTGCACGAGCACGATGTTGAGCACCATCGACTTCGCCGTCGCGGTGCCGACCCCGACCGGGCCGCCGCTCGCGTTGTACCCGTAGTAACAGCCGATCAGCACGATGCAGGTGGCCATCGCCATGGCCTTGATCACGCTGTACAAGAGGTCGGGTGGGTTCTGGAACATCCAGAAGATCAGGAAGAACCCGCCCGAGGAGACCTCGCCGATCTGCTGGACCACCGCCAGGTAGGACGCGAAGAAGCCCGCTCCGATCCCCGCGAGGTACATGAACGGCAGCACGAGCCAGGCGGCGAGCATCTTCGTCGCGCACAGGAACGTCAGCGACGGGATGCCCATGACCTCGAGCGCGTCGATCTCGTCGGAGATCCGCATCGAGCCGAGCTCGGCGACGATG
>Ga0126309_10000331_pt1 | contig 15943 bp, 12 predicted proteins | sample Plot56_FD_92541 | JGI IMG/M metagenome (GOLD analysis project Ga0126309, IMG submission 92541) | Serpentine soil microbial communities from UC McLaughlin Reserve, CA, USA - Plot56 | ecosystem: Environmental > Terrestrial > Soil > Grasslands | place: USA: UC McLaughlin Reserve, Lake County...
CGATCAGCCGGACGGACAGCTCCTCCATGAGTGTCTCGTAGCCGCCGTAGCGCCCCGGAATCCCCCGGCTGCCGAGCAGGGCGACGTGCAGGGGCCGCTTGCTCACAGAGGCTCGCCTTCCGAGGAGAACCAGCGGTCGATGGCGGCCGCGGGGACGGTGCGTCGCGCCTGAATTGCGCGCCGCCGCCGCAGGATCTCGCGGCGGTGCGTCCAGAGCCAGCCGTAGGCGGGGAGAGACGTGCGCTCGGAGAGCACCACCCAGACGATGGCCATCAGGTCGCGGACGAGGGTCGGCAGCAGGGTGCGGAGGAAGTTGCCGGCGGTCTGGTGGTAGAGCCGGAGGAGGTAGCGGTTCTTCAGGGAGTGGTAGTTGACCACCGCCGGCATGGCGGAGCGCCGCTCCGGGAGGTTGAACCGGCGGTGCTCGGCGGTGGCCGCGGGCTCGTAGAGGACCTCCCAGCCGCGCTCGCGCAGGCGGAAGCAGAGCTCGGCGTCCTCGCGGAACGAGTGGAAGCGCGGATCGAAAACCTCGCCGTCCACGGCCGCGTCCTCCAATGCCTCGCGGCGGTAGAGGGAGGCCGCTCCGGACGCGCCGAAGACCCGTTCGGGAATCGCGTACTGGCCTTGATCGATCTCGCCGGAGCCGCGGTCGAGGTGCCGCCAGGTGCGGGTCAGGCGCATGCCGCAGGCGTCCAGGCGCCGCGTGCCGTCCGCCGCCGTGGGGCGGAGGAGCCGGCCGATGAGCGCGCCTACCCGCAGCTCCGGATGCGCTGCCGCGCGGGCGAGAAGGCGAGCGATGTAGTCCGGAGCCGGCCGGGCATCGGCATTGAGAGACAGGACCCAGGGAGCGTCGGAGGCGGCCAGGGCGGCGTTCATCCCGCCGGTGAATCCGCGGTTCTCTCCCAGCTCGATCGTCTGGAAAGGAAGCCCGGGCGGGGCATGGCGCCGCGCCGCGTCTAGGCTACCGTCCTCGCTGGCGCAGTCGACGAGCACGATCCGCAGCGGCCGGTGCTCCAGGCGCCCGACCGCCTTCAGGCAGCCGGGCAGGTCGGCGGCCGAGTTGTGGGCGACAATGCAGACGGCCACGGGGGTCTCCGGGGACGTGCTCAAGCCACTGACTCCGAGATCCGCCTCGGCCACCGCCAGCCGCTCACGGCTCCGGCCAGCACTGCCATCAGCCCGCGGAGCGCTTCGCTCCGGGAGGCCGCCCGGTTCGGCCGGCGCAGCGGCAGGAGAAGGAGACGGATCACGACGCCCACGACGAGGAGGACCCGCGCCGCGAGCGCCCATCCCATCCCGTGGTGCTTCCTTAGATAGCGCACCAGGTTGCGGTCGTAGATCCAAAGGAAGGGGCCGTAGCCGAGGAGCGGCACCGTCCCGCCGAGGCCGTGCCGGAAGCGCGCCGCCGGCCAGTAGCGCAGCACGTGCCCGGCCGCCGCCAGCCGGTGCGCCAGATCCACGTCCTCGAACCAGGCGGGCCAGAAACCGGCGTCGAGCCCGCCGATCGCCTCGACGGCATCGCGCCGCAGAGCGAGAGCCGCCGCGGCCGGCTGCTCCACCGGAGCGCCGGCTGGCGGCTCGGCGGCCAGGCCGCCCTGCAAGCCACCGAGAGGAAGGCCGTGCAGGAGGAGCTGCACCGGTGAGGGGAGACGCCGGAGCTGCCAGGCCCATTGCGGTTCCCCGGCCAGCCCGATCATCCGCGGCGCCAGCCCGGCGGCGTCGGGATATGCGGTGAATCCGGCGAGGAGCTGGTCGAGGGCTCCTTTCTCGGGCACGGCGTCCGGATTCAGCAGGAGGACGATCGGAGCCCGTGCCTCGGCGATCCCGGCGTTCGCGCCACCGGCGAACCCCAGGTTGCGGCCGGGCTGGAGGAGACGGGCCGGGCCGAGCCGTCGATCATCGAGGGGCCCGGAGGAGCCGTTGTCCACCACCAGCAGCTCGAAGCGCGGATCGCGCGGCCACGCCGCGGTCAGGGCGGCGAGCGGCTCTTCGTTGCGCCAGTGCACGACGATGCCGGTGAGGAGGGGCTCCATCGCGGCGAAGGTTATCTCACCAGTGGAGCCCGGGCATGGACGAATCCAGGAAGCCTCCGTGCCGCCCGCGCCCAGCCGGCCGCGATCCCGCCGGCCCGCGCACCCTCCCCTGATCCCGCGGCGTGCGCCAGATCGACCAGGTCGCGCAGGAACATCCAGGGCACGTGCGGCCAGAAGCCCCGGCCAAGGAGCCGCGCCGCGGCCAGCCAGCGGTTGCCATAGATCAGGCGCCAGCGTTCGCGGCTCATGGTCTCGCCGGTGGCCGAGCCGGCGTGGCGGGCCCGCGCCGCCGGTACCAGCAGGGCGCGCCAGCCCGCCTCCCGCAGCCGCACGGCCAGCTCCACATCCTCATAGTAGGAGACCAGGCGCGGATCGAAGACGTTGCCGTCCACCGCCACAGCCTCCAGAGCGGCCCGCCGGAAAAGCGCCACGGTGGCCGAGACGCCGAAGATCTCCCGCGAAGGCTCGGTAGCCGCGGGCGCCGGCCGGCCGTGCCCGATCTGGACCGCCTGCCACCAGCGGTTCCAGGCGAGCCCGCAGCCATCCGCCCGCTCCGGGTGATCCATTTGAAAGGTGACTCCCTGGACTGCCGCGACCCGCGGGTCGGCGTCCAAGGCGGCGGTGAGCGCCGCGACCCAGCCCGGCTCCACCAACGCATCGTCGTTGACCGTCGCGATCAGCGCGGCCGACGCGGCGGCGATCCCCAGATTGGTTCCGCCTGCGAAACCAAGATTCCGTCCCGGGCGGAGGACCCGGTCGGCCAGCCCAGCGGGCAGCTCCACCGCCGTCTCCCCCTGATCGACCACGATCACCTCGGCGCCTTCCCGGCGCAGAGCTTCCAGGCAGGGAATCAGCCAGGGGCTGCAGCCGAGCGTGGGGACGACCGCGGAGACGGTCACTCCTGCCATGCGAAGTCCACCCGGTCCAGCGCGATGCCGTTGAGCTCACCCGGCGGATGAGGACCGAAGGCGGCGAGCACCAGGGGCTTCCCCGCCGGCCAGTCGAAGGGGCCGAGCGTCACTTCATCCCACGCGCGGTCCCGGCCCGGAGCCCAGATGGCGAGCAGGCGGTTGCCCGCGCGGACGTCGAGACGGAACGGCACCGGCTGGTTCTGGATGAGCTGCCCATGCAGCACCAGGCGCACGCGCCGCCCGCCGGCCTCGACCGGCACCTCGAGCCGCTCATTCACACGCAGCACCCAACCGCCGCGATGGCGCGCCCGCTCGATGATCCACCGGTCCGGATAGATATGACCGCCGCTCCGCGCCACCTGGGGATCCTCGATCTCCGCCACCCGCGTCGGCATTCGTGCCGCGGCCGAAGGCAGCACTGCCGCCGCCAGCAAAACGGCCCCAATCCCAGCGAGAGCCGCCCGTCCCCAGCCGTCCACCCCTCTCCCGCTCTTCCACCACCACAGGAGAGTGACCACCACAATCGATACCGGCGGCCAGAGCCAGGTGGCGGGCCGGGGCCGGATCGAGCTGGGGAAGAAGCGGGCCACGTCGAGCCCCAGCCGCTGGCCCAGCGCATCGAGGGCGTACGTCCGGCCGTCCGCGAAGTTGTAGGTCCAGCCGGGCACCGTCAACCAGATCAGCGTCAGCGCCAGAGTGAGGACCCCGAGCCCGGCGAGGAGCGCCCGCGCGCCCGGCCCGTCACGGTGGGCCAGCAGCGGCGCCAGGGCCAGGCCGAGGAACGGCAGGCCGATCAGCGCGTAGCGGAACGGGGGCGACCAGCCGCCGTACCACTCGATGCGCGGCGCTACGATCACCAGATAAGGAAAGGTCAGCACCGCGAGGTGGGCCAGCAACCGGTGCCGCCGGACGATCAGGAGGAGCACCGCCGGGAGCACGATCAGCCAGACCGGCGCGCAGCCGAACAGGCCGAACGCCGCATCCCAGAGGAGCCCCAATCCTCCCTTCAGGAATGAAATCGCTTCGTATCGGTGTGGGTCCACCTCCTCCCACGTGTGGATCTTGAGCGGGTTGCGGTACTGGATTTGGTTGTACGCCAGCATGCCCGCCCCGAGCACGGCCAGCGCCGCCGACAGCAGGAAGACCGGCCGTCTCGGCCGTCCCGCGTACCACCACGCCAAGGCGAGCAGCGGGCCGGCAACCAGCAGGAAACGCATCTTGAGGAGCGGCAGCAGGAGGATCGAAAGGCCGATCCCCACCCACTCGCGGACCGTCCAGTCCCGCTGTCTGTCGAGAGCGAGGATGCGGTCCAGAGCGGCCAGCATCAGGAGCGCCGCGGGCACCTCCACCCAGACCTGGTAGGAGTAGAGGAGGAGAGGCGGCGTGAACGCCATCAAGGCCCAGCCGGCCAGGACCTCGCCCGGCCGGTCCGGGAAGTAGTGCCGGCCGAGGCGCAGCGTCGTCCAGGAGAGCAGGGCCGTGAAGAGCGCCATCATCCCGAGGGCGCCGATCCGGCCTCCGACGCGATAGGCAGGGACCAGCGCCAGCGGGAGGAGCTCGTTGTGGCGCGAGTAGACCTCGCCGCGCGGCCCGACCGGGTCCCCCGGCTGCGGCTCGATTGGCCGCTCCATGAAATGCCGCCAGCCTCCATTCTTGTAGTTGTTGGTCAGGTCGGCGTCGAAGTCGTAGGCCAGGCTGTGCGTGATCAGCAGATAGAACGGCTCGTCGCCGTCCGGCTGCCGGTGCGCCGTCGACCAGGGAAGGATCGCGACATAGGCGGTGAGCGGCAGAAGGAAGAAGAAGATCGAGGGCCGTCGCGGCAGCCGGTCTCGTAAAAGGGGGCGAAACGCCCGGACCTGCCGGAGAATGCGATGCCCGAGCACCAGGGCGAGACCGGCGGCCAGGACCTCCGCGGACCACGCGAGCCCCAGGCTCGGCCGGGCGAGGATGGCGAGCACGAGCGCGCCGAGAGCGACAAGCTCGCCGGCAGAGGCAGCCCGGGAGAGCGGCTTGGCCCCCTGGCGCAGGCTCCAGTGAGCGATGGCCCAGAGCGCCGCGAAGACCAGCGGCAGCACCGTCAGTGTGCCGCGGAGCGGACCGCCACCAGGCAGAATCCGGGCGGCGAACGGCACAGCGACCGCCGCGGCGATCAGCAGCGTGGCGGTCCGGAGTCCGTCCCACGAGAGCCTCAAAGGCGGACCTCCAGCAGGTGGATGGCCAACGAGACCTCCGGCGGCAGCCCCGGGCTCCGCTCGATCGAGAGGGCGGTGAACGGGCCGGGGGCGTCGATCTTCCAGAGCGACCGGTAGCGCTGGCCGAAGAAGTCGCCGGCCACCCAGGAGATCCAGGGTTGAGGAGACTTCAGCACGCTCGCCGCCGCCACGTCCGGCCGGCGCGCCGCCCACTCGCCCGTCTCGATCCCGGCGCGAATTGTCCACTCGGAGGTCCGGCCGTCCCCGCCGCGCAGCCGCACGGTCGCCACCGAGGTGCCGTTCGCGAGGCCGGCGCCGTTGGACAGGCTGGATTCCAGGACGACGGTTCTCACGGAGCGGCGGCCGAGAGCCGCGTTCCAGGCCGGATGGGCGGCATCGACGACCATCGCGGTGGCCGGGGGGAGGAGGGAGGTGTCCGGGGGTGGGATGTGGAGGCAGGCGGCGAGGAAGAGGATGCAGGCGGCCAGAGCTGCCGGCGAGAGGCGGAGCCGGAGGCGGGCCACCAACGCCAGGACTTCGGCGCCCGCAACGGCCACCACGGCTGCGATCGGGGTCGGCGCGAGCCCGAAGAGGCTGAGGGCGTCCCGGAGCGGCTCGGCGCGCAGCCAGGGATAGGAGGCGAGCAGGCAGGTGGAGGCGAGGAGGGTGGCGGTCCAGGCGGCCTGGAGGGACCTCACCCCCGACCCCCCTCCCATCGCCCCCCCACCGACCGGGAGAGGGGCGCCACCGTCCAAAGTCAGAAGAGCCAGCGGCGCCGCCAAGGCTGAGAGATCCGGGGTGCGCGGAACGGCGAGCGCGAGTGCGAGCCCCGCGGCGGCACTCCACAGGCGGTCGCGTCGCGAGAAGAGAGCGGCGGGCAGGAGCAGGAAGGGCAGCCAGACGGAGGTGAGCCACCCCGGGTCGCTGATCGCGAAGACAGCGAGCCCCGCGGCGGCGGCCAGAGCGACAAACGGTCCTTCCTTGGGCCGGGCGAGCACCAGCGCCGCGGCCGCCGCGGCGATCCCCGGTCCCGGGCTCCAGGCGATCGGCGCCAGCATCGCCAGAACGGCTGCAACCTTGGTGATCCGTCCCGCATCGGGCCGCGCGAGGACGTCCCCCGCCGCCAGAGCGATCAGCCCGAGCGTTGCCGCCACGTTCCACCCCGGCGCGAGGAGCACGGCCGTGCCTGCCGCGATCAGCACGAGAGGTCCATAGCGCCGGGCCAGCACCGCCGTCGCGACCGCCCCGGCCGCCGGCAAGGCCAGCAGAGCCACCAGCATCCGGAAATTCACCTGCGGCCGGAACAGCAGCTCACTACCGCGCAGGAGGACCTGAAGGCCGAGGGCGAGAGGGAGGGTGATCCCGAGCAACGCAAAGGCATTTTCTTGCTGTTCTCCCCTCTCCCGCTCGTGGGAGAGGGGCCGGGGGTGAGGGCTCCTCGCCGCCGTCGCCGCCAGAGCCGTCACCAGCAGCACCACCACCGCCGCCCCACGCCCCGGCCCGGCCGGCAGCGCCCAGACGATCGTCGTCGCCAGAGCCGCGCCGATCCCCGCCTCCCAGGCCGGCGCCGGCGCCAGGAACGCCACCGCCAGGAGTCCCGCCGTGGCCAGAAGCGCCAGGTATGCCGTCTCGGCGGCGCCCATGGGATCGACCTCGCGCGAGGCGAGCGCAGCCATCGCCGCCAGGGCGGCGAGCGGAAGCGCGGCACGCACCAGCGCGTCACGGAGGGAAAAGTGGTCTTCGTTCACGAGTCGGGGTCGGCGGCGACTTCCAGCCGGCGTGGTGCGCGGATGTTATCGTAACGTCCCCTGTTCCTACGGAACGGCGCGGCAAACCGTCGTTCCGACTTGATAGAGTCACCCCATGCTTTCGAGAGACCTTTTGCGCGACAACCCCGAGATGGTCCGCCAGGCCCTGGCGACCCGGAACGCGGAACCGGCCCTGCTGGACGCCTGGCTGCGCCTCGACGCCGAACGGCGCGCCGACCTCGTCGAGGTCGAAGAGCTGAAGCGGCAGCGCAACGAGGCGAGCCGCGCCATCGGCAAGGTCAAGCAGCAGGGGGGCGACGCCTCCGCCGAGATCGCCGCCGTTGGCCGCATGAAGGAGCGGATCGAGGAGCTGGAGGCCCGGCTCGCCGCGATCGAGCCCGAGATCGCCGCGATCGAGCTCTCCATCCCCAACCTGCCGCACGAGAGCGTGCCGGTCGGCCCGGACGAGTCGGCCAACCGTGTCGAGCGGGTGGTGGACGAACCGCGCCGCTTCGATTTCGAGCCAAAGGCCCATTGGGACCTCGGGCCGGCCCTGGGCATCCTGGATTTCGAGCGCGGCACCAAGGTGACCGGCGCCCGCTTCACCGCCTACTTCGGCGCCGGCGCCCGCCTCGAGCGCGCGCTGATCGACTTCATGCTCGACCTCCACACCCGCGAGCACGGGTACACCGAGGTCCTGCCGCCGTTCATCGTCAGTCGCGAGAGCCTGGTCGGCACCGGCCAGCTCCCTAAGTTCGAGCAGGACCTCTTCCATCTGGAGGGGACCAACTATTACCTGGTGCCCACGGCCGAGGTGCCGCTGACCAACCTCTACCGCGACGAGATCCTGGACGAGGAGCGCCTGCCTGTCCGCCTCACCGCCTACACTCCCTGCTTCCGCAGCGAGGCGGGCTCCTACGGCAAGGACGTGCGCGGCCTGATCCGCCAACACCAATTCAATAAGGTCGAGCTGGTGCACCTGACCACCCAGGAGACGAGCTACGACGCCCTCGCCGAGCTGACCGGCAACGCCGAGAAGGTCCTGCAGCTCCTGGGTCTCCCGTACCGGGTGATCACCCTGTCGACCGGCGACATGGGCTTCAGCGCGGCCAAGACGCACGACATCGAGGTCTGGCTGCCGGGGCAGAACGCCTACCGGGAGATCTCCTCCTGCAGCAACTGCACGGACTTCCAGGCGCGGCGGGCGAACCTGCGCTACCGTCCGGCCGGAGGGGGGAAGGCGAAGCTCCTCCACACCCTGAACGGCTCGGGCCTGGCCGTGGGGCGGACGCTGGTGGCGATCCTGGAGAACTACCAGCAGGAGGACGGCACAGTCCTCGTCCCGGAGGCGCTCCGTCCCTGGATGGGCGGCTTGGACAGGATCGCATCCTCCAAGTAAGCTGTACGGCACCGCATCGCGGAGGGGTGGCTGAGCGGTCTAAAGCAGCGGTCTTGAAAACCGCCGGCCGTTTACGCGGCCCGTGGGTTCGAATCCCACCCCCTCCGCCAGTTTCTCAGGCGATCTCGATGTCGGTCTGCGGCCCGTAGCCGAGGATCTCGTCTTCCTCCTCCCGGCTGATCCGGCGGCCCAGTTGATCCGGCGGCACCTTCGGCCAGATCTCCTCGGCGAGGTAACGCATGAAGGCGCTGCCGCGCTCGCGACGAGTGGAATGCAGGCTCAACCGCTCGCGGCGTTCCGCCAAGGCTCGGCGGACAGCTTCCGTCTTGCTCTCACCGGTCATCGCAGCGACCTTCGCCACGAGCTCCTCCACCTCTGGGCTCTTGATGTTCAATGCCATAGAAAGCTAGCATAGGTGGAATTTGGGGTGAATTCAACCATGCTATCCCAACTCACCCCGCCGCGGCGACCAGAGTCTGCGTGCGAACAGGCGCAGACACCTCGGTCCGCGCCGCTTCGGCGCGCTTCTGGCCGACGATGCGGGCGTAGACGGTGAGGGCCTGCGCTACAACCTGGTCCATGTTGTAGTACTTGTAAGTCGCCAACCGACCCACGAAGTGCACGTCCTGCGCGGCCTCGGCGAGCGCTTGGTATTTCTTGTAGATCTCCGCGTTCTCCGGCCGCGGGACCGGATAGTACGGATCACCCTCGCTCCGCGGATATTCGTACACCAGAGTGCTCTTGGGATGCTCCTGCCCCGTCAGGTGCTTGAACTCCGTCACCCGCGTGTAGAGGTGCTCGTTCGGATAATTGATCACCGCCGCCGGCTGCACCCACTCCCGGTCGACCGTCTGGAAATCGAACTCGAGAGAGCGGTACGGCAGCTTGCCGTAGCGATAGTCGAAGAACTCGTCGACCGGACCGGTATAGATCATCTTCTCGAACTCGACGTCGTCGATCACCTCGCGATAGTCGCAGTTGAGCAGGATCTTGATATTGCGGTGGTCGAGCATGTTTTCGAACATCCGGCTGTAACCGTGGAGCGGCATGGCCTGATAGGTGTCCGAAAAGTAGCGGGCGTCCCGATTGGTGCGCACCGGGACCCGCGCCGTGACCGTGGCATCGAGCTGCGAGGGGTCGAGCCCCCACTGCTTGCGCGTGTAGCCGCGAAAAAACTTTTCGTAAAGCTCGCGGCCGACCCGGGACACGACCACGTCCTCCGAGGTGCGAATGCTCTCGCGCGGCTCGGCGACGGAGGCGAAGAAATCCTCCATCCCCTGGCTCGTCAGGCTGAGGCCGTAGAGCTGATTGATCGTGTCGAGATTGATCGGAATCGGCACAAGCTGGCCGTCCACGCTGGCGCGCACTTTGTGCTCGTACGGACGCCAGCGGGTGAAGCTCGAAAGGTATTCGAAAACCTCTCGGGAGTTGGTGTGGAAGATGTGGGGTCCGTATTTGTGGATCAGGACCCCGGCGTCGTTGTAGAAGTCGTAGGCGTTCCCTCCAATGTGAGGGCGGCGATCCACAAGAAGCACTCTCTTGCCCGCGCCCCGCGCCAGGCGCTCGGCCAGGACGCTCCCCGCGAATCCCGCTCCCACGATCAAGTAATCGAACATGTGGATGTACTCCTTTCACTTTCTAAGGCCGCGAGACGGCGCGCGGCCACGGCTCGATCGACGAGGTCGGACATCTGCCTCCAGGTGCGGCTCCACGAGCTCTGCGCCAGGAAAGCGTCGGCTTGTAGCAACCAGCTTTCGCGCTCTGCGGCGTCGAGAGCGAGGCAGCGCTCGACGGCCGTCACGAAAGCCGCGGTGTCTTCCGCGATCTGGACCAGCCCCAGGTCGCCATAGGGGCGCACCACGTCGCGGATCGGCGTGGATACCACCGGCCGCCCCGCGGCCAGGTACTCCGGCGTCTTGGTAGGGCTGATGAAGCGAGTCGACTCGTTGCGGGCGAACGGCATCAAGGCCACGTCCCAACCGGCGAGGTAGGAGGGGAGCTCCGCGTAGGTCTTGAGGCCGAGGGTGTGGAGGTTGGGGCGGTGCGGCAGCGCCGCCGGATCGATCTTGACGATCGGGCCGAGCAGGACGAACTGCCAGTCGGGGCGGGCTTCGGCCACCCGCGCCAGCAGATCGAGATCCATCCGCTCGTCGATCACTCCGCAGTAGCCCAGCCGCGGGTGCGGGATTCTGGCTTGATCGGTGGGCTCGGGCAGCGGCGCGCGGGCGCGCTGGAAGTGCTCGCGGTCGATGCTGCTGGGGAAGGCGTGGACGCTGGGATGGCGGTCGCGCTTGGCCTCGTAGAGGCTCTGGCCGCCGGTGAAGACCAGGTCGGCGTCGGCGAGCAGCCGCTCTTCCCGATCGACCAGCTCGCGGGGCGCGCCGCGGAAAAGCGAGAGCTCGTCCATGCAGTCGTAGACCACTGCCGACGGCTCGAGCCCGCCGGTGAAAGCCACCGCCATCGGGGTGTAGTACCAGAGGACGTAGTCCGCCAGGCCCTGATCGGCCAGGAGCCCGCGGAGCAGCTCGGCCTGCAGCCGCTCGGCCGCGGCGGAACCGATCCCGTCCGGCAGGTGCGGCACCGCGACACACACGCCGCCGGGGCGCTCCCGCAGCTCCAGGCGGGGCGCGCCGCCATCGAAGACCGGCTCCTCCACGAAGAAGACCCGGCGTTCGCGGGCGAAGCGGCTCATCAGGTGCTGTGGGCGCTGATAGACAAAGTCCCAGCGGAGATGAGAGAGACAGACGAAGTCCGGCCGCGCCGAACCTGTCTCATCGGAAGACGGAACAGGCTGCTGCATGGTGCTCGCTTTCTACTTCCCCCGGCACGGCGGCCGGGATTCGATCGGTCGTGTCGTCGGTGGAGGTCCGCGGAAGCTCGCGCTCGAAGAGATCTCTCTGCCGTTCGAGCTCGCGGGCGAGAGGATGGTAGAGCGGCCGCTCCCCGTGGGCATCCGGGAAGCTCCAGAGCCCGGTGGCGCAGTGGCGGTCGTCTTTCCACCCCGGGTAATCGAGGATCGGATAGAGGCAGATCCCCTGGATGGGGATCCCCTGGCGCAGGGCGGCCCGCACCTCCTCGCCGACGTAGGTCAGCCAGGGGGCGCGGGCATCCTCCTGCGCGCCGGTCTCGGCGATCAGGATCGGCCGGCCGTAGCGCGCGTAGATCTCCGCGAGGATCTCGCGGAAGGGGCGATAGAGGGGGCTGTCGACCGGGATCGCGGGCCCCCGGTAGATCCACTGGTTGTAGGGGTAGTAGTCGATGCCGACGACGTCGAGGAAGCGCTCCTCGCCGCCGAGCTGCGGCCAGAGCTTCCCCGCGATCATGTCCCAGGCCTGGAACTGCGCCTGGCGATAGCCTTCCGCCTTGGCGCGAGCCCCGGGCTTGTCCGATTTCGGCAGGATGTGGATCGCCGGATCGGGATGCAGGATGCGGGCGTCCGGAGCCACGCTCCAGATCTCATCCACTGCGGCCAGGCAGGCGCGCACCAGCTGGGTCTTCAGCTCGAAGCCGCGCCGCCGCCCGTAGGGATCGACGTGCGCGGTCTCCCCGCCTGCCCAGGACCAGAACGAGATCTCATTGACCGGCACCAGCCACAGAGGCGCGTCCGTCTCTTCAATCAGGCAGCGGGCGACCGCGCGAGCGTATGCGGCGAAGCGGTCGACGAATTGCGGCCGGAAGAGGTCCACGTCCTCCGGCCATCCGTAGTGGCAGAGGTCCCAGATAACCTCCACCCCGGCGTCGCGCGCCGCGGATACCAGGGGGAGCAGAGACGAGAAGTCGTACTGCCCGGGCGAGCGCTCGACCAAGTGCCAGCGCACGCCGTCGCGGGCCCTACCGATTCCGGCCCGTCGCAACCGCGCGTAGTCCTCGATTGCGAGCCGGTCATGTCCCGTCGCTGCAATCAGGTCGAGCCGCCGGCCGTCGCGATGACGATGACAGGAACACTCGAAACCTCCAATCCAGAAACTTCTGCTGGCCAATCCATTCCTTTCGTTACGGCATGACAGTAATGCAAAGCTTGAACCATAGCCGCCAGGGCATACATTGCTGCTATTTCGCCCCTGGAGGCGTTCTGTGCCGGCTTTTCTGGGAACAGTTGCAGAAATGGTTGTAGGAGATGCACGGCGATGGTTGACCTGCCGCGGGAGGGTTCTGTAGCATCTCAGTCAACCCGACAGATCCCCCGTGGAGCAACATCATGAACGGGCAGTGGTACTACGTGCACAATGGAGCCCCGGCCGGTCCGGTCGAGACCGATGTGCTGAAGCAGCTGATCGCCGGCGGCAATATCTACGCCACCACCTACGTCTGGCAGGACGGCATGCCCGCCTGGCTTCCGGCGAGCGAGGTTCCCGGTCTCGTGCCGGCTCTGCCGCCGCCGCCGTCCGTGCCGACGCCGTCCATGCCGGTGATCCCTCCGCCGTCCGGCCGGAGCATCCTGGGAGAGATCGGCGTGAGCATCAGCCGCGCGGCCGAGCTTCCGACGCTGTCCGGCGTCCCCATCCGCGAGGTGCTGCTCGGCGGATTGCAGCCGGGGGTGACGACCTCGCACATCGAAGACCTGTTCATCGTCGGCACCGAAACGACCACGCCGGATCTTGCCACCGTCCCCTCGGGGTGGCCGACACCGCGGGTCTTCTGGCGCATCTTCTTCGGCGCCATGGCCACCTACCTGCTGCTGCTCTTCGGCCTCAAGCAGTTCGACAACACGAACTTCCTGCCTGGGATGATCGTCATTGGGTCGTTCGTGGTGCCGCTGTCGATCGTGATTCTCTTCTTCGAGCTCAACGTGCCACGCAACGTCTCCATCTACCAGATCGGCAAGATGATCCTTCTGGGTGGCGCCTTGGGTCTGGTGGCGACCATGCTCGTCGGCGCGGTCATTCCCTCTGGCGTGGGCAACGTGTTCCTGGCGATGCTGACCGGTGTGGTCGAGGAGGTGGGCAAAGGGCTTGTCCTCCTCATTATCATCGGTGCGGTGCGCTATCGCTTCCAGCTCAACGGCCTGCTCTTCGGCGCGGCGGTGGGAGCCGGCTTTGCGGGGTTCGAATCGGCCGGCTACGCGTTCAACCAGGCTCTCGATGCGGCGCTCAACACGCACGCGCTAGAGGCCGTGACGAGCGCTGCGACGGGCAATGTCCTAATGCGCGGGCTGCTGGCCCCCGGCGGTCACGTCATCTGGACGGCGATGGTCGGCTCCGCCCTCTGGAAGGTAAAGGGGGACAGGCCATTCCAGATCCCGATGCTGTTCCACCCGCTCGTCATCCGCCGCTGGCTGGTGGCGGTGGTGCTGCACGGTATCTGGGACACAGACATCTTATCCCTGTCGGAGCGATTCGAGTCGGCAGTCCCTGACATCCTCAAGGACATCGTCCTGCTGATCGTGGGCTGGTACATCGTCTTCGGCATCCTCAAGCAGTCGCTCGCCGAGGTGGAGGCGGCGCGGAAGGCCGCCGAAGCGGCGTCGCCGGCGGCAGCGATCCTGTCGATCGTCCGCTGAGCGGAGGAGTGGCACGCAAGGGTCGATCCCTGACATATTTAGCGCCATGGAAACCCAGCAGGCGCTCAATCTCACAGATCTCGCGCGGGAGGGAGGGACGGAGCCGGGCCGCATGTCCACCATGGCGGCGGGGCTCATCGGCTCGGAGGTCCTCCGCATCGCCGGAGAGATCCGCGCCCTCAAGGCCGCCGGCCGGCCGGTCTGCGATCTGACCGTCGGCGATTTCGATCCCCGCTACTTCCCCATCCCCGAGCGCCTGGCGAAGGGCATCCACGAGGCCCTGGAGCGCGGGGAGACCAACTATCCCCCGTCGAGCGGAATCCTGCCGCTGCGGGAAGCCGTCGTCCGGCTCTACGAGCGCGAGCTGGGCCTGTGCTATCCGCTGGAGTCGGTGCTCATCGTGGGCGGCGCGCGGCCGGTGATCTACTGCGTCTTCCAGACCCTCTGCGATCCCGGCGACCGGGTGATCTATCCGGTGCCGAGCTGGAACAACAACCACTACACGCATCTGGTGGGAGGCGCCGGCGTGCCGGTGGTCTGCGGCCCGGAGGACCGGTTCCTCCCGACCCGCGAGATGCTGGCCCCGGTCCTGCCGGGGGCCCGGCTGCTCTGTCTCACCTCGCCGCTCAACCCCACCGGCACGATGTTCGAGCGCGGCGCCCTGCTGGGCATCTGCGAGGCGGTCCTCGAAGAAAACGAGGCGCGGAGACGCCGCGGCGAGCGCCCGCTCTACCTCCTGTATGACCAGATCTACTGGATGCTCCGCTTCGGGGATACGCCGCACTTTACTCCGCCGGAGCTCCTGCCGGAGATGGTGCGCTACACCCTGTTCGTCGACGGCATCAGCAAAGCCTTCGCGGCCACCGGGCTGCGCGTCGGCTGGGGCGTCGGGCCGGTGGACGTCATGTCGCGCATGTCCGCCGTGCTGGGGCACATCGGCGCCTGGGCGCCGCGCCCCGAGCAGGTGGCGACCGTGGGCCTGCTCGACGATCCGGAGGGGATCCGCACCTTCCAGGCGGCCTTCGGGCGGCACATCGAGGAGCGGCTGGACCGGCTGCACGAGGGGCTCCAGGCGATGAAAGGGCGGGGGCTGCCGGTCGAGAGCATTCCGCCCATGGGCGCGATCTACCTCACGGCCCGCCTCCATCCCTTCGGCCGCCGCACCCCGTCCGGCGACGAGCTGCGCACCAATGAAGAGATCCGCCGCTACGTGCTGGAGGCCGCCGGGATCGGCGTGGTCCCCTTCCAGGCCTTCGGCTCGGAGGAGGAGACGGGCTGGTTCCGGATGAGCGCGGGGGGCGTCGCGCTGGCCGACATCGAGGCGGCGTTGCCGCGGCTGGAGGAGGCGTTGCGGCGGCTGGGGTGAGCCCCCTACAGCATCCCCTCCACCCGCGCCACCACCGCATCCGCCGTAAACCCGAACTCGCGCTCCAGGTCTTTTGCCGGGGCCGAGGCGCCGAAGCGCTCGATGCCGTGGATCTCTCCCTCGATGCCCACGTACTTGTGCCAGCCGAATGGGATGGCCGCTTCGATCGCCAGGCGCTTGCGGACCGTCGGCGGGAGGACGGAGTCGCGGTACTCCCGCGGCTGCCGATCGAACAGCTCCCAGGAGGGGAGGCTCACGACGCGTGCTTTTACCCGGCCGGCCAAACGCTTCGCCGCTTCGACCGCCAGATGGACCTCCGAGCCGGTGGCGATGAGGAGGATCTCCGGCTTGCCGTCGGTAGGATCGAGCAGCACGTAGCCGCCGCGGGGGAGCCCCTCGCGCGCCTTGGCCGCCGTCTCCTCCAGGATTGGCAGGTTCTGCCGCGTCAGGGCCAGCGCCGTGGGGCCGTGCCGGTGCTCGATGGCGACGCGCCAGGCCTCGGCCGTCTCGCAGGCGTCCGCCGGACGGATCACCGTCAGGTTCGGGATGGCCCGCAGCGAGGCAAGCTGGCTGATCGGCTGGTGGGTCGGGCCGTCCTCGCCGAGGAAGATGGAGTCGTGGGTGTAGACGTAGATCACCTGCAGCTTCATCAGGCAGGCCAGGCGGACCGGCGGCCGCATGTAGTCGGAGAAGATGAGGAACGTGCCGCCGTAGGGAATCCACAGCCGCGAGAGCGCCATGCCGTTCATCGCCGAGCTCATGCCGTGCTCGCGCACGCCGAAGTGGAAGTTGCG
>Ga0126309_10000332_pt1 | contig 15913 bp, 16 predicted proteins | sample Plot56_FD_92541 | JGI IMG/M metagenome (GOLD analysis project Ga0126309, IMG submission 92541) | Serpentine soil microbial communities from UC McLaughlin Reserve, CA, USA - Plot56 | ecosystem: Environmental > Terrestrial > Soil > Grasslands | place: USA: UC McLaughlin Reserve, Lake County...
AGCTCCTCATGAAGGCGTCGGGCTGCGTCCAGGGCCCCGGTCAGCTGGAAGAAGCCGTGAATCATGCCCGGATACGGCCAATGTTCCACCTGGACACCCTGTTCCTGAAGCTTCCCTGCGTAGCTCACGGCCTCATCGCGCAAAGGATCCCACCCCGCGGTTACCACCCACGTCGGAGGGGGGCCACCCCAGAAGCGACCGTACAGGGGCGGAAATCTGGGGTCGCGCCGATCCGCGGTCGGCGGCAGGTACTGGTCGAAGTACCACAACGACTTCTCTCGGGTGAACCCGAAACCCGTGCCAAGGTCGATGTAGGAGCAGGACGTCGCCAGGGCATCCAGCATCGGGTAGATCAGCACCTGGAACGCGATCGGCACCGCTTCGGAGGTCAGTTGCTGCGTGACGGCGGCGGCAAGGGTTCCCCCGGAGCTGTCTCCGACCAGACCCGGCATCGGCTCGCCATTTTTATCCGAAGACCACTGGTCGAGGACCCACCGCACCGCGGTGAGGGCATCCTCCAGAGCCGCGGGAAAAACGTGTTCCGGAGCCAGTCTCTGGTGCGGGGCCACAACTCGGCATCCGCTGGCCGCTGCGAGCCGCCGTAGCGGCTCGTCGTAGGCATCCGGTCCGATGACAAAACCGCCGCCGTGCAGGAACAGCAGAGTGCGAGACACCTTCCTGCTCGGGACGTAGACGCGCGCACCGAGCTTCTCCTGACCGCCCGGGATGACAACGTCCTCGACCTTGTACATCGGCATCGCTGGGGCCTGCAGCTCGAGCGTGGCTCGATCATCACGGCGCACAGACTCCGCCGTACGCACCGGTCCACCCTCGGCAACATCCGTCGCGGCCGCCCATTGCTCCAGCAGCAACCGAGCCTGAGGATCAACATCAGCCATACAACTCACGCTAGCGCCGGAGCTGAACGGACGGTAGAAGATCCGGGGCACGGCGCTCACCTCATGCGGTCAGTCGCCCCCTGCGCCAGGCGTCCGGCACGCTGGTCGACCCCTGCAGGTTCGACAGAGCAGACAGTTTCAAGATCTGCTACGCAATCCATATCTGGATGATCATCGCGATGCACCCGACGGAAACGAAGAGCCCAACTGTCACGATGAGACGGCCGGGCAGCTCGCGCCGGTAGTCGGACTCCACCCTTGGCGAGGGTAGGCGCACGCCAAGTCACCCTGCCCTGAGTGCCTCGATCGCTGTTGCTCGGACGCATTCCCGTCACTCCACACCGACGCCCTCGCCTGCTTCTGCGCACCCGTTCGGCGCTCGCGCCCGCACGCCCCGATTCGCCGACCTTCGTCGTCTCGCGACATGCGGAGCCGATGCCGTCGGATCCAGGTGCGGCCAGTCGATTGAGCCAACGCAGATGCGGATCCGCAGCGAAGGCGAGAACCAGCGTCGAGATGGCCCGATCCGCTTCGGCCGCCTGCACGTGGGAGCAGTGGTCCGGGCTTCCGGACTGTGCACGAGCGGTCATGACATCACCTCCACCGCATGCACCATGGCCCGGGTCTATTCTCGTATTCAAGTGCGGCGACATGATTTGCACGACTTCTGACTGATACGTGCCACAGAACGCCCGACACAGACTGGTCAGCGCAGCGTGGTGCCGCTTCCGGTACCGGGGCGTGGCACGGCAGGCAGGATTGCGCGCGAGGTGCGGCTTATCCGGCAAGGACATCGAGGAATGCGTCGATGACGAAGCGGTCCTTCACCTGGGTTCAGCCGCGTGAGATTGGTGCCGAACGCGGCCGAGCGCAGGTCGCCGCCGATCTCCTCATCACCGCTGAAGTTCAGGTAGATGCCCCGGGCCGACGGTAGCTGCGCGGCCTCGGCGACGAAGTCGCGCGTCCACTCGATGGCGCTCCGGTCGTCAGCCTCGCCGTCCAGTTGCCGTCGACGCTGAGCATGTATGCCGCGCTGCGGTCGCCGAACGCCGACTCGTCGGCCGCGATCCGCGACGTCGCGTCGCCCATCTGCGGGACGTGCACCAGCGTCAGTGGGTGCGGTCAATCGCAGCGGTGATCCGGGCAACCCATCGGCGTCCACGCATGGCCAGCACCGCTCTGTGTGGTGGGTAATGCGGGAAGGTATACGCCTGGCCCAGCCCCGGCGGCTAGACCCTTACGGCGCGCGTGACCTCCGGTGATGGTCGTCTCACGACTTGTCACGTGTCGTTTCGGACAAACAAGAAGAAACTCGATGATCTGGTACGAGGCCGCGCTGCTTGACCAGCACCGCTCGCCGCACGGGCACCTCAGAAGCAGAAGGCATCTGCCACGGCAAAGAAGTTCGCCTGAGCCCGTGGAGCGCTGCGCGACTCCTCGCTGGCCTGTGGGTTGTGCGCGAACACGTTCGCGCAGGCGGTAGCCGTGTGTTGCGGGGCGACCGGGCTGGGTGTCGGGGCAGCGAACGCTGGCGCGGCGGGCACGAACACGAACAGCAGAGACAGCACGATGCAACGCTTCATGGGGCTCTCCGTGGCCAAGAACGCAGACCGTCTACGTCCCGCCGGTGGTGAGTGTCCACCTTGATCGGTGCCAGGTCTACGGCACTCGCCCGTGAATCCGTAATGATCCGAGTGGCGGGCACGCTGCTGAGGGCGCCAGATTTTGAGGGGTAGCCCGGGAGCAGCCCTCTTCGGCAACGCCCCAGGCACCGATCCTATTGATACCGGTTGTGCTATCCGGAGCGCGGCCTTGGTAGTCGCAGAGAAGCGATCGCGCGCTCCTCCCTGACGCGCAGGAGCGCGACAATGCTTCGCAGCTCCTTCGCCCTGTCTTCTTGACCCATGATCGCCGCCCGGTCAGCGAGGGCCTCAAGTTCACGACTGATGTGCAGACGGTCGGAGGGTCTCGCCATCATCCTCTCCCAACACAACCGTGCGGCAGCCACACAAAGATCGACACCCGCGTACGAGCAGATCTCGCACGTCCCCTGTTCGTAGTCCCTGCTCCTTCGGATTGGACTGCGACGTGCTGCTTCAGGACGAAGTCGGATGGTTCCGGAGCCGGGCTGCTTGACCAGCACGCCAAGACGGCCGCTGGCGGGCCGTGGTCCGCTAAAGCGTGGCGCCGGGGATCCGTTACCGGCGCGGGGAATGGGCTGACGATTGTGGCCCACTCCGGGAATCGCGGCTCTCATCACCCATTCAGCCTCAAGAACCCGCGCCGGTCCCCCGATGGCATGAACATGACTACACGCCTGTCCGAAACAGCTCCACTATCGGTGGATGACGTCGTAACCCTGTCCCGTCGGGAACACGCCGTTGTGGTTCGGGCTATCGCGAATCGGCAGCTAGCAGCTCGACAGGAGCGCGGCCAGTGGATCATCCTCGCCTCTGACATGCGCCGTTGGCTAGGCCGGGGTTGAACTAACACGCATTAGCGCGACCGGCCGCCGACCCAGGAAAACGAACAACAACACGATGGTGGTCAACGCCTTCGCCACATTCATTGGCGGATTCCTGCAGATCCTCGTCGCGTCCACGCAGGACCTCCGCGCGAAGCCCGAGGGCTACTGCGCTTGCCCGCACCGGCATGTGCCGGTCAACGCCGCATCGAGTACGTCGCGAGGCACGAGGGTGCGACTGGCGCGACCGACGGGACCTACGAGCGCATGGTGCCGACGACCGGCGGCTGTGCGATTAGTTGGGCCCATGCTGATGGGCAGATGTCCACGGCAGCCATCGCATCGCAGTGCAGAACTGGCATCGAGGCCAGGTTCGGCCGGTATCCCACCGTCCTGCGATTCGCGCAGACCTACGAGCTGCGCAACCACTTCGCCACCTACACCGGCACCGCCCCGATCGAGGTGTCCTCCGGGGAGGCCGAGCGCCACCGGCTGTCTCGGGCCGGGAACCGCCAGCTCAACCAGGCCCTGCACATCCTCGCGCTGAGCAACAAACGCTACGACCCGAGCGGCGGCGCCTACTACGCAAGAAGGTCGCCGCCGGCAAAGGCAAGAAGGGCGCCCTGCGCTGCCTCAAGCGCCGCTTGTCCGACGCCGTGTTCCGGCGCCTGGTTGCCGACCAGCGACAGCGCACAACGGAGCCCGGGTGGGCACTTGCGGCGACTCTTCACCTCAAGTAACCCACGCCTTGGTCGTGAGCGCCGTCTCTCAGGCGGCCGCTCGTGTTCGAGACCGGAGAGGCGACGGCCAACAGTGTTGTCCTGACGGGGGAGGTGCTTCAGCGCTGATCTCGGCTCTCGGTTCGGGTGAGCGCTGCGAGTGCCTGTTCGTGGGTGTCGGGGAGGGTGTGCAGGTATTTCTGGGTGGTCTGGACTTGGGAGTGGCCGAGGCGTTCCATGACGGTTTTGAGGTCGGCTCCGCCGGCGAGTAGCCAGGATGCGTGGGCGTGCCTCAGGTCGTGCATGCGGACGTGGAAGCCGAGCCCGGCAGCGTGCACGGCGGGGAGCCAGTAGCGGGTGCGGAAGGTGTTGCGGCTGAGCGGGTTTCCTCCGGCGGTCTCCACATCGGGGTGGGCGGCAGTGGATGGTCGTGGAATCGGTGCTGGAGCTCTGACCTGCACATATGTCGAGTCTGCCACGCCTCTGAGCGTGGCGGTAGGGTCGGTCCTCGACTATAGACTCGGCTCATAACCCAGAGGTCGCAGGTTCAAATCCTGCCCCCGCTACAAATGCGATGTCTCGGGACACCGTTCACAGGTGTCTCGGGACATCGTTCACGTTTTGGGCTGTCTTTGGTAGTCCCGGGCCGGGTCCAGGCGCAGTTCTCGGAGTAGTTCGCCGTCGGTGGTGAGCACCCGGATGTCGAGGTCGTGGACCAGGACGAGGATGTGGCGGTGGGCGTGTCGGCGGCCGATGCCGATGTGGTGCAGGCGGCTGTTGTGCCGCAGGGTGAACATTCCGCTGGAGTCGATCCGGTCGTGTCGGATCCGCCAGTGGCCGGTGTGCAGCGGGGTGCCGGCTGGGAGCGCCTTGGGTCGGGCTGCGTAGGCGCCGGCGGGGGTGGCGCGGCCGAGAGGGCGGTGGGGTCGCACGTGGTTGTAGTAGGCGCGGAAGGTGTCTAGCTGCGTCTGTAGCTGGCGGATGGTGCGGGCTCGTGGCCGCCGCTCCAGCCAGGTTTTGAGGGTCTGGTGGAACCGTTCGATCTTGCCGCAGGTCTGTGGGTGGTAGGGCCGGGAGTGCCGGGAGCTGATCCCTCGAGTGTGCAGGGTGACCTCGAGCGCGACGCGGCCGCTTCTGCGGGAGCGCCCGGTGAACACGGCGCCGTTGTCGGTGAGCAGGCTGGCCGGGTTTCCGTGGGTGTCAGCGGCTTCGCGGAAACGTCGCTCGACGTCGTGTCCCTTGAACACGGACAGCGTGTGGCTGTCCAGGCAGTAGCGAGAGTGGTCGTCGATCATGTTGAAGATCTCGACGTGGGTGCCGTCGGCGAGCACCCAGTGGGTGATGTCGGCCTGCCAGCGCTCGTTGGGCTGCTCGGCGGCGAACCGGAGGTAGCTGCTCTTGGGCCGTTTGTGGGGCTGCGGGGTGACGAACCCGCGCTGGCTCAGGATCCGCCAGACCGTCGATACTGCCGGCGTGCTGGCGTGACGTTGCTCGAGATGGAAGGCGATCGTGGCGGCGCCCGCCTCGTGGCCCGCTCGGTCGAGTTCCTTGCGGATCGCGATGATCTCGTCCTCCACCGCCCGCGATGTCTGCCGCGGGCTGGTCAACGGCCGCCGGGACCGCGGCTCGAGCCCGGCGCCGCCCTCGGCGAGGTAGCGCTGGACCAGCGTGATCACCCACCGCCGGGAGACGCCGTACTGGCGCGCGACCTCACTCTTGGTCCGGCCCTCGACCAGCACGGCCGTCACGATCAGCTGTGGCATCCCCATCGCGCACCCCTTGACTCAGGGTGTGCACGATGTCCCGAGACAGGTGTGCACGATGTCCTGAACTCAGACACTGTCAGCCCGACCGATGAACCACTTCCGAGCTGCGCAAGCGCAGAGCGACCTAGACTCGGTTCATGAGCAACGACTCGGAAATCCACGAGCGCATCTCCGGTCTGATCGCCGAGGAGAAGAGCCTGCGTGATCAGCTGGCCCAGGGCCAGATCAGCGAGGGCGAGGAGCATGCCCGGCTGAACGAGGTGGAGGTGCAGCTCGACCAGTGCTGGGACCTGCTGCGACAGCGCGACGCCCTGCGGGCGGCCGGTGGCAACCCCGACGACGCCGCCGTGCGAGCGCCCTCGACCGTCGAGGGCTACATCGGCTGAGGCCGCCGTTCGCGCGTTACCCGGGGTGAGCAGTGGGTACCGCCACCTCAAGACGCAAGCGACGGAGGGACGGTTCCGGTGGTAGCCGAACGCGGCAGCGACAAGCACGGACGACTGCTCGACGAGGAGCTCAAGCACGAGGTCGAGGGGGTCGTCCGGTCCGGGCACTCCACACATGCCCACGAGTGGTCCGATCCGGAGCCATCGGCGGAGGGGGACCCCGACGTCGATCTCGCACCGCACGGCTCGCTGACCGGAGGCGTGCCCCCCGGCATCACACCGGAGGACGTGGAGGGGCGCAGCGAGCTCGCGCAGCACCTGCCTCCGTCGGCGTTTCCCGCCACCGCTCAGGCGTTGCGCGGGTACGCCGAGGAGAACCAGGCCCCGGCGCGCGTGCTGGCCCTGCTCCAGCACGCTCCGGCCGACCAGGAGTTCCCCACCGTGGGGGCGCTCTGGGAGGCCCTTGGCGGCGGTCGTGAGGAACGCCCCTAGCGGGCCGCCAGATAGGCTTCGACCTACACGAAACGTCCAGCGGGAAGGCGTGACGGTGTCGGAGACGGGGATGGTGACTGACCGCGTCCTGACCGTGCCCAACGCCCTGAGCCTGCTGCGCCTGCTCGGCGTACCCCTCTTTCTCTGGCTCGTCCTCAACGAGCACGACGCGGCCGCCGTGGCCCTGTTGATGGTCAGCGGCGTCACCGACTGGCTGGACGGCAAGATCGCCCGCAAGTGGGGGCAGATGTCCCGCGTCGGCCAGTTGCTGGACCCGGCAGCGGACCGGCTCTACATCCTGGCGACCCTGATCGGGCTGACCATCCGCGACGTGGTGCCGCTGTGGCTGACCCTGGCGCTGGTGGGTCGCGACGTCTTCCTCGCCCTCTTCCTGCCGGTCCTGCGGCGCCACGGCTACGGCCCACTGCCGGTCAGCTTCCTCGGCAAGGCCGCGACCTTCAACCTGCTCTCCGGCTTCCCCCTGCTCCTTCTCGGCGAGGGCGACAGCCTGGTCAGCCAGATCGCGCACGCATTCGGGTGGTCGTTCGCGATCTGGGGCGCGGCCCTCTACTGGTGGGCCGGGCTCCTGTACGTCGTGCAGGTGCGCCGGCTCGTCACCGCAGCGCACGCCCAGCCCGGCGCCGGTTCACTTGCTGCAGCCGGCGGGGAGATGCCGTCATGAAGGCCGTGGTGATGGCCGGCGGCGAGGGCACCCGCCTGCGGCCGATGACGACGAGCATGCCCAAACCGCTGCTGCCGATCGTCAACAAGCCCATCATGGAGCACGTCCTGCGGTTGCTGCAGCGGCACAAGTTCTCCGAGACCGTCGTCACCGTCCAGTTCCTCGCCAGCCTGGTGCGCAACTACTTCGGCGACGGCGAGGAATACGGGATGCCGCTGCACTACGCGACCGAGGAGACGCCCCTCGGGACTGCTGGCAGTGTCAAGAACGCCGAACACCTCCTGCGCGACGAGACCTTCCTCGTGATCTCCGGCGACGCGCTGACTGACTTCGACCTGACCGACCTGGTGAGCTTCCACCGCGAGAAGGGTGCGTTGGTCACCGTCTGCCTGACCCGGGTCCCAGACCCGCTGGAGTTCGGCATCACCATCGTCGACGACGACGGCCGGGTGCAGCGCTTCCTGGAGAAGCCCACCTGGGGCCAGGTCTTCTCCGACACCGTGAACACCGGCATCTACGTCATGGAGCCGGAGGTCTTCGACTACGTGACGGAAGGTGAGTCCGTCGACTGGTCGGCGGACGTGTTCCCGCGCCTGTTGAAGGAAGACCAGGCCATCTACGGCTACGTCGCCGAGGGCTACTGGGAGGACGTCGGGACGCACGAGTCCTACCTGCGCGCGCAGGCCGACGTGCTGTCCGGCAAGGTTGACGTCGACATCGACGGCTTCGAGGTCTCTTCGGGAGTGTGGGTCGCTGAGGGTGCTGACGTGCACCCGGACGCCATCCTCACCGGCCCGCTCTACATCGGCGACTACGCGAAGGTCGAGGCCGCCGCCGAGCTACGCGAGTTCACCGTGCTCGGCAGCAACGTCGTGGTGAAGGCCGGCGCATTCCTGCACCGGGCCATCGTGCACGACAACGTGTTCATCGGTCCGCAGAGCCACCTGCGTGCATGCGTGATCGGCAAGAACACCGACATCATGCGGGCCGCGAGGGTCGGTGAGGGCGTAGTCGTGGGCGACGAGTGTGTCGTCGGCGAGGAGGCGATCGTCTCGGCCGGCGTCATGATCTATCCGTTCAAGACCCTCGAGGCCGGCGCCGTCGTCAACAGCAACGTCATCTTCGAATCGCGCGGCCAGCGTGCCCTCTTCGGTCCCCGTGGCGTGTCGGGCATCGTCAACGTCGAGATCACACCGGAGCTTGCGGTGCGGCTGGCCGGCGCCTGGGCGACCACCCTGAAGAAGGGCGTGACCGTCACCACGTCACGTGACGTGTCGCGTGCCGCTCGTGCCCTCAAGCGAGCCGTCATCGCTGCGCTGACCTCCAGCGCCATCAACGTCGTCGACCTCGAGGTCGTCCCGGTTCCGGTCGCCCGCCTGGAAACCGCGCAGGGCCGCGCCGGGGGAGTCGTGATCCGCACCACCCCCGGCCAGTCGGAGAGCGTCGACATCATGTTCCTCGACAACCGGGGCGCCGACCTCTCCCAGGCGGCCCAGCGCAAGCTCGAGCGGGTGGTCGCCCGCGGCGAGTTCCGGCGGGCCTTCCCCGGCGAGATCGGCGACCTGTCCTTCCCCCCGCGCGTGATGGAGGCCTACGCCCTCGAGCTGCTCCGCCGGGTGGACACCTCCGGCGTCGCGGAGATCAGCCCGAAGGTCGTCGTGGACACCGGCGGGGGCACGGCCGCCTTGGTGCTCCCCTCCTTGCTCGGCCGGCTCGGTGTGGACGCGCTCACGGTCAACAACGGCTTCGACGAACGGTCTCCGACCGAGTCGGCGACCGAACGCCAGGAGGCCATGCACCGGCTGGGCCGGCTGGTCGAGTCCTCCCGCGCCGACTTCGGGGTGCGCTTCGACCCGGTGGGCGAGCGCGTCTCCATCGTCGACGAGCGCGGAGTGCCGATCGATGACGGGCGGGCCCTGCTGGTCGTACTGGACCTCGTTGCCGCCGAGCGCAAGAAGGGGACGGTGGCGCTCCCGGTCACCACGACCCGCCTTGCCGAGCAGGTCGCGGCGTTCCACGGCGTGGAGATCCGCTGGGTGGCGACGTCCGCGGCCGAGCTCACCCGGGCCACCACCGACCCCGACGTCATCTTCGGCGGTGACGGTCGAGGGGGCTTTGTCGTCCCCGAGTTCAGCACCGCGATCGACGGCCTCGCTGCGTTCGTGCAGCTCGTCGGCCTGGTCGCCCGCACCCAGCTGCAGCTGTCCGAGATCGACGCGCGCATCCCGCAGTCGCACATCGTCCGGCGGTCGGTCCCGACACCGTGGGCAGCCAAGGGCATGGTCATGCGCGCCGTTGTCGAGGAGGCCGGCGACCGCAGGATCGACACCACCGACGGAGTGCGCGTCGTCGAGGACGACAGGTCGTGGGCGCTCGTGCTGCCCGACCCGTCGGAGCCGGTCACCCACGTCTGGGCCGAAGCGGCCAGCGACGCCGCGGCGCATGAGTATCTCGATCGGTGGGCCGCAGTCGTGGAGCGCGCGGACCACTGACCGCGCAACCGCACGGCACCGGCCCGGCATGCGACGATGATCGGCATGTCGGCACGAGCACCGTACGGCGCGACCGCGCGCCCCGATGCGTCGATGTCGCTGCTGACCAACATGATGGACCACTCACTCGACGAGGGCTACGCCGAGGCCGCCGCGCGCCGGGCAACCGGCCACGCACCGCCGTCCCGCCCGGGTTGGGTGCTGGCCGCCGGGCTGGTGATGATCGGGCTTCTCCTGGCGACCGCGGCGCTGCAGGTGCGCGACCGCGCGCCGGCCGCGGCCCAGGCGCGGGACGCCTTGACCGCAGAGATCGAGCAGCGGACGGCGACCGCCGACCGGCTCGAGGCCGACCTTCAGGAGCTGAGGGCGTCCGTAGCCGCAGCGCGTGACGATGCCTTGGGCCTGACATCGACGGGGTCCGAGCTCGCCGCGACCCTGACGGGCCTGGAGGCGGTGACCGGAGCGGGTGCCGTGCAGGGTCCCGCGCTCGTCGTCCACCTCGAGGACGCCGACGACGCCGGCACCGAGGGCCGGACCGACCTCCGCGCCGGGCAGAGCAGCACCGAGGGCCGGGTCACCGACCGTGACCTGCAGACGATCGTCAACGAGGTCTGGGCCGCCGGAGCCGAGGCCGTCGCGATCAACGGTCAGCGGCTCACGTCCCTGAGCGCGATCCGCTCGGCGGGCGAGGCCATCCTGGTCGACTTCCGCCCGCTCAGCCCGCCGTACGACCTGATCGCGGTAGGCGACTCCCAGACCATGCAGAGCCGCCTCATCGACGGGTTCGGCGGCAGCTATCTGCAGGTGCTGCGCAACTACGGCATCGACTACACCGTGAAGACCCGCGACAGCGTCCGGCTGCCCGCGGCCGCGGGGCTGCCGGTTCGGTACGCGACGGTGCCCGGGCAACCTGGGCAGAGCTCGTGATCGCCGCCATCGGACTGGTCGTCGGCATCATCGCCGGTCTCTTCCTCGAGCCAACGGTGCCACAGTGGCTGCAGCCCTACCTGCCGATCGCGGTCGTCGCCGCGCTGGACGCGGTGTTCGGGGGTCTGCGCTCGCTGCTCGACGGCATCTTCGACGACAAGGTCTTCGTGGTGTCGTTCGTCGCGAACGTCCTCGTCGCGGCGTTGATCGTCTACCTCGGCGACCAGCTCGGGGTCGGTTCCCAGCTCTCCACGGGTGTCGTCGTCGTGCTGGGGATCCGCATCTTCTCCAACGCCGCCGCCATCCGCCGGCACCTGTTCCGCGCATGAGCACCGACGCGCCGGCCCCGGTCCCCCCGCACCACGTCAGCGGCCCCGCTCCCTGGGCTGGGCGGGACCGACTCCGGGGAGCACTCCGGCCGAGGGCCACCCGCGGACAGCTGATCGCGGCGGTGCTGTGCGGGATGTTGGGCTTCGCGGCCGCCGTGCAGGTCCGGGCCAACCAGGACTCCGACCTGGCCGGGCTGCGGCAGACCGACCTGGTGCGCATCCTCGACGACGTCACGGAGCGGTCCGCGCGGCTGCAGGCGGAGGCGCGCGACCTCGAAGCTGCACGGGCCGAGGTCACCGACGACACCAACGGGTCCCGGGCCGCCCTGGAGGAGGCGCGGGCGCGGGTCCGGACGCTGGGCATCCTCGCAGGCACCGTCCCCGCGACCGGACCGGGCATCGAGTTCACGATCAGCGACCCGAAGGGCGAGGTGCAGGCCGACCTGCTGCTCGACGCGCTGCAAGAGCTCCGTGACGCCGGTGCCGAGGCGGTCGAGATCTCCACCCCGGATGGTCCCCGGGTCCGGGTCGTCGCCAGCACGCATCTCGTGGACGTCGACGGAGGTGGCGCGGTGGAGGTGGACGAGAAGGCGATCGAGGCCCCGTACCAGTTCCTGGTCATCGGGGCCGCCCGTACGCTCGCGGCCGCCCTGGACATCCCGGGCGGGGTGCTGGACGTCCTCCGCCAGCGGGACGCGAGCGGCCAGGTGACGCAGCGCAGCGAGATCACCATCTCCTCCTTGCAACCGGCTTCGGCGCCTGAGTACGCTCGCCCGGCTCCCGAGGACGGCGACGACGACAATGGCGGCGGCTAGCCCCGACCGGCCCGGCAGACGAGAGGGAAGCCCGTGAACCCCGAAGACCTGCACTACACCCGCGAGCACGAGTGGATCCGGAGCACCGGAGACATGCTGCGCGTCGGGGTCACCGACTACGCCCAGGAGGCACTGGGAGACATCGTCTTCGTCACCCTTCCCGAGGTGGGTGCCCAGGTGACGGCGGGCGAGGCCTGCGGCGAGGTGGAGTCCACCAAGAGCGTGTCCGACATCTACGCCCCGGTCAGCGGGACCATCGTGGCGCGCAACGAGGCGCTGGACGCGTCACCGGAGCTGGTCAACTCCGACCCGTACGGTGAGGGGTGGATGATCGACATCCGGCCGGACGCACCGGACAGTGCGGAGGGGCTCCTCGACGCCGCGGCCTACGAGGCGGGGCTGGAGACGACCTGAGCGAGACGGTTGACCCTCCCGGGTCCGCCGCGTAGGTTTCCAGCGACTCTCGACTTGTGGTCGAGGGTCGCGAACGGGTGCCCGATTCCTTGCGGCACCTCCCCAGCGAAGTCTGCGGCGAAGGCCGTGACGGGAGGCCCACCGATGCCGTTCTGCACGCAGTGCGGGCACGCCAACCCCGACGAGAGCCGCTTCTGCAGCAACTGCGGCGCGGCGTTGGCGCGGGCAACCGCCTCGCCGGGTGACTCCACCACGACCATCACCATCAGCGGCATGGACGCGGGGGAAGCCCCCGAGAAGGCCGAAGGTCTCTCGCCCGCCGATCAAGCGGCAGTGGATGCGCTCCCGCCCGGATCGGCACTCCTCGTCGTACGCCGTGGCCCGAACTCCGGCAGCCGCTTCCTGCTGGACTCCGACGTGACCACCGCCGGGCGGCACCCTTCCAGCGACATCTTCCTGGACGACGTCACCGTGTCCCGGCGGCACGCCGAGTTCTGCCGGGTTGACGAGGGCTTCACCGTGCGCGACGTCGGCTCACTCAACGGCACCTACGTCAACCGGGAACGCATCGACGACGTAGGTCTGTCGGGCGGCGACGAGGTGCAGATCGGCAAGTACCGCCTGATCTTCTATCCCGACCCGCACGGTCAGCAGCAGGGAGCTGCGGGATGAGCTCGGCGGTCCCCGCCAGGTCGCTCATGAGCATCGGCGAGGTGCTGCAGACGCTGCGTGGCGACTTTCCCGACGTGACCATCTCCAAGATCCGGTTCCTGGAGTCGGAGGGTCTCGTCGAGCCGGCACGTACGCCGTCGGGCTACCGCAAGTTCAGCCATCAGGACGTGGAGCGGCTGCGCTACGTGCTTTCGGCCCAGCGCGACCAGTACCTTCCACTGCGGGTGATCAAAGAGCACCTCGACGCCATCGACCGCGGCCACGATGTTCCCTCGCTGACGAGCGGACGAGGCGCCGACCTGGCCGGCGTCACCGACAACAGCGAGATCCGGCTCTCACGCAGCGAGCTGATCGAAGCAGCCGGCATCGACGCCGACCTGCTGGACCAGATCGAGCAGCACGGCCTGGTCGCGAAGCGCCCCGGAACGACGCACTACGACGGCGATGCCCTGACGGTGGCCAGCACGATTGCGGAGATGCGTCCCTACGGCCTGGAGCCGCGCCACCTGAGGGCATTCCGGTCCGGCGCCGAACGCGAGGCGGGACTGGTCGAGCAGGTCGTCGCGCCGCTGCTGCGCCAGCGGGACGCGGAGGCCCGGGCCCGCGCCGAGGAGGTGGCCCGGGAGATGGGCGCGCTCTCCGTGCGGCTGCACACCGCCCTGGTCCGAACTGCCTTGCGCGGCTTCGTCCAACGCTGACCGAGCGCGGGTAGTGTGGCGAACGTGAACGAGCTCGACGTTGTCGGCGTGCGGGTCGAGATGCCGTCCAACCAGCCGATCGTGCTGCTCAAGGAGTCCGACGGCGAGCGCTACCTGCCCATCTGGATCGGAGCGGTCGAGGCCACCGCCATCGCCTATGCCCAGCAGGGCGTGGTGCCCCCTCGTCCGCTCACTCACGACCTGATCCGCGATCTCCTCAAGGCCATCGGCCAAGAGCTCGCCCAGGTGCGCATCACGTCACTGCAGGACGGCGTGTTCTATGCCGACCTGGTCTTCACCAGCGGGCTCGAGGTCAGTGCCCGCCCGTCCGACGCCATCGCCATCGCCCTGCGGACCGGCTCCCCGATCTTCGGGGCCGAGGAGGTGCTCAACGAAGCCGGGATACCCATCCCGGACGCCGACGCCGACCCGGAGGACGAGGTCGAGAAGTTCCGCGAGTTCCTCGACGGGGTCTCGCCCGAGGACTTCGGACCTGCCCACGGCTGACCCACGAGCCGGCGGGCGGCCGCCGACCCTCGACCCGAGGTCGAGAGTGACACGCCCGGCAGACGCCGCCGGCTGGCGCATCGTTGACCGGCCCGGCGCCGGGCCGTACCGTCGAGACGAACGCCCTCGATGTAACTCCAGGGCTGCAACTCACCTGACCGGGTCAGTGGGGCAGCGGCAGGAGCCTTCCCCGTGAGGGCGCGAGACGGAGGTCCGCGTGAGCACCACCGGCGACGGTTCGACCGAGCCAGGCACCGCAACCGCGGTGACGGCTGATCCGGCCGCGATGGCGGCGGCCCGTGAACACGCCGGTGGCCAGGGACTGCTCTTCGACGACGATCTGCCCGACCTGCCCGAGGACATGGGCTACCGCGGGCCCACGGCCTGCGCGGCCGCCGGCATCACCTACCGCCAGCTCGACTACTGGGCCCGCACCGGCCTGGTGGAGCCCGGCATCCGGTCGGCCCGAGGGTCGGGCAGCCAGCGGCTCTACGGCTTCCGCGACATCCTCGTCCTCAAGGTGGTCAAGAGACTGCTGGACACCGGGGTCTCGCTGCAGAACATCCGCACCGCGGTCAGCCATCTGCGCGAGCGGGGGGTCGACGACCTGGCCCAGATCACGCTGATGAGCGACGGAGCCAGCGTCTACGAGTGCACCTCGCCCGACGAGGTCGTCGACCTGGTACAGGGCGGTCAGGGCGTCTTCGGCATCGCGGTCGGCCGGGTCTGGCGCGAGGTCGAGGGCTCGCTCGCCGAGATGCCCGGTGAGCGCACCGACGGATCGGAGCCGGCCTCCGATGCCGCATCCGACGAGCTGTCGGTGCGTCGCAAGGCCCGCAAGACAGGCTGAGCCTGCTCGCGAGGTACGATCAGAGCGCTGTCGACTCCGCGCGGGAGAGTTCCCACCACCTGAGGCTTGACCTCGTGTGCGTGGGGCGCCGAAGGGGCAACATCCCCGGAACCTCTCAGGCCACCGGACCGTGCGGGCGAGGCGACTCTGGAGCACGGGTGACAGAGGGGGAGACCCGTACGGCGCGAGCTGCGCCGCGCGGCAGGCACCTCCTGGAGGCCGCTCGTGACGTCCCGCCCCGACCGCACCACCGCGCGCAGCGAGCTCGACGCCACCGTGCCGTTCTCCCGCCGCCACATCGGTCCGGCGCCCGAGGACCAGGCGAAGATGCTCGCCGTGCTCGGCCACGGCTCGCTCGATGAGCTGGTCGCTGCAGCCGTGCCCGCCGCGATCCAGGGCGGCGAGCCGCTGCGGCTCGAGCCGGGCCGTGCGGAGCACGAGGTGCTCGACGAGCTGCGCGAGATCGCCGGGCGCAACCAGGTGCTCAGGTCGATGATCGGTCTCGGCTACTACGGCACCGTGACGCCACCGGTCATCCTGCGCAACGTGCTCGAGAACCCCGCCTGGTACACCGCGTACACGCCGTACCAGCCGGAGATCTCGCAGGGTCGGCTCGAGGCGCTGCTCAACTTCCAGACCGCCGTCAGCGACCTCACCGGACTCCCGGTGTCCGGCGCCTCGCTGCTCGACGAGGCGACAGCCGCAGCCGAGGCGATGACGCTGGCGCGGCGCACCAGCAAGGCCGCGAAGGATGCGGTGTTCGTCCTCGACAGAAGCTGTCTTCCGCAGACCGTGGCGGTC
>Ga0126309_10000333_pt1 | contig 15905 bp, 12 predicted proteins | sample Plot56_FD_92541 | JGI IMG/M metagenome (GOLD analysis project Ga0126309, IMG submission 92541) | Serpentine soil microbial communities from UC McLaughlin Reserve, CA, USA - Plot56 | ecosystem: Environmental > Terrestrial > Soil > Grasslands | place: USA: UC McLaughlin Reserve, Lake County...
CCCGTCCGCTGGTCGAGGGCCTCTCCCACGACACCGTCGTGACCGATCCGTCGGGAATGGCTCTGTTCGACCTAGAGCCCATGCCGCTCGCCGAGGCGATGCGGCGGGCCCTCGCCGAGGACCCGGACTCCTAGGTCAGCGGAACCTCGCCCTCCTGCTCGGCGAGGGCCCCGACCGCCGAGGGCGGGAGGTCGAGCCTGGCGAGCGACCGCAGGAATCCGTTGGTGACGACTCGGTGGATCCTGAGCTGGGTCGCCGAGTAGAGGAAAGCACCGAGCCTGGCGAACCCGCCCTGCCCGCGGAGGAGGGGGTAGAAGTTCTGGACCTCGGAGCGGACGTGGACGCGCTCGCACTCCTTCGGGTCACCGGGCTGCGGCTCCAGCCGGCGGACCGAGATACGCAGATGGCCGCGGCCGGGGGAGGAGACGAGGATGCCGCGCTCGATCGGCCAGGTGACCTGACCGAAGCCCGGTCCGATGTCGTAGACCGGCCCACGGAACCGCAGCAGGGTGAAACGCCGGCCGAGCAGGACGACCGACCGGGCGTGGGGCTCGTAGATCACCCGCAGCGCGCCGAGGGAGATCCGTCGCAGGTAGCGCCAGTACGAGGCTGCCAGCCGCTCGAGGTACGAGGGCCGCCAGAGCTGCTCGAGAAGCTCCCGTGGCAGGGTCCCCTCGGCCTCCTGCACCGAGCCCACGGGGCCGTCGGGGTTGACGGGCGAGCTCCGCTCGGGAAGCAGCAGGACCGAGACGCGATCGCCCTCGTGCTTATCCGAGGACCGGCTCATCGGCGTACGGGAGGGTGCCGGTGTCGTGCTTCTCGTGTCGCAGGGAGTTGATCACGGCTCCCGCCATCAGCGCCAGGCTGAGCGCGTAGAACCAGATCAGGGCGATGAGGATGAAGCCGAGGGTCGAGCCGAACCGGCTGAGCCCGGAGACGTTCGCGAGGTAGAACGGGAAGAGCCAGTTGGCCAGCCCAGTCGTCACCGTGACGAAGAGGGCGCCGGGCCAGACCGCCGGCCACGCCATGTGGCCCTTCGGGACCGCCCAGTAGATGACCGAGCAGATCAGAAAGGTCAGCGCGAGCGCGCCGACCAGCAGCAGGACGTTCTCGACGAACCGGATCGTGTTGAGCCCGAGCGGCAGGTCGTTGGTACGGTCGAGGAGGGCGCCCTCGACCGCCGGCAGGAAGATCGTCGCCCCGAGGAACAGCACCACGACCAGCAGCATCACGAAGGAGAACCGCTTCTGCTCGACCCAGCCGCGGCACTCGACGTGGTAGATGCGGCAGAAGGCGGTATCCATCGCGCCCCAGAACGAGGCGCCGATCCAGATCGAGGCGAGGGCGGCGATGACGCCGATCGTGGTCGCGTTATTCTCGATCCGGTTGAGGACGTTGGCGAGCGTGTCCTGCTCGGTGTTCGGGAACAACCGCTGGAGGTCGATCAGGATGCTGTTCTCCACCCCCTCGATCCGCAGCACCTGGCCGGAGACGAAGAGGATCAGGAGGACGAACGGGAAGACGGCCAGCAGGAGGTTGTAGGCGACCATCGCGGCCAGCCCGGTGACGTTCTCCCGGTAGGCGCGGTGCCAGAAGGCCCGCAGGTAGGAGTGCGCCCTCCCCCGGACGTCCGGCGCCGCCTTCAGCGCCTCCCCACGACCTTCCCGAGCTCTCCGGCGGCCCGGCCGGCGAGCCGAACGCCGGCACCCGCCATCCCCGTCGCCAGGCCCACGCCCGCCCGGGCGAGCTGCTCGAAGCCGGACCCCCCGGGCGTCTCCGGCGGGGCTGGGTCCGGAGGTGGCGAGGCGGCGGGCGCCCGCTGGTCGCGCCGGGCTGCCGCCTCACGAGCGGCCGCTCGCCGCGGACTGGCGACGCCCGGTCGGTGCCGGGGAACTCTTCCCAGCAGGCCGCTGTCGTCGGTCGGGTCCGCCATAGGTTTCGCCCCGCCCGCCGGGATGGGCCTTGCACGGGGCGCCGCGAGCGTAACAACTGCCTTCCCCGGTGTAGGTTCCCCCGTCCGGCTCCGGCAGGGACCGCTACTTCGGCCCCGAGCGCGGTTTTCGGGCAGAGACAGCGCGCGTTCGCGCCTTGACCGCGCCGAGCGCGCGGATTACAATGCGAACAGACGTTTGAGGACCGAGCAGAGCCCGGCGCAGCGCCCAGCAGCACCAGACGCGGATCCGTTCGAGGTCCGCTTTTCTGAGTTAGAGCCGGGGTATAGGGCTCGGCAGGTCTGAACCGCCAGAGCAAGGGAAACAACAGGACAAGGATGCTGGTAGCAGAACTCCAGGAGCTTGAAGAAGTAAAGGGCCTGATCACCAAGGGCCAGCAGTTCGGCGTGCTCACCTTCGGTGACATCGCCTCCGCGGTCTCCGAAGTCGACCTCGACGAATCCGACGTCGAGGATCTCTACGGCCACATCGAGCGCCAGGGCATCGAGCTGGTCGAGGACGTCGACCCGGCCCAGAAGGCCGCCGCCGAGGCTCTCGCCGCCGACACCGGCAAGAAGGGCCGGCGCCGCCAGAAGGCGACGCTGGACCTGAAGCCGGACATGACCACGGACTCGCTGCAGCTCTTCCTGAAGGACATCGGGAAGGTCCGGCTGCTGACCGCGCAGGAGGAGGTCGACCTCGCGAAGCGGATCGAGCGCGGCGACCTCGACGCGAAGCAGAAGATGGTCGAGTCGAACCTTCGCCTCGTCGTCTCGATCGCCAAGAACTACCGCAACCAGGGCCTGCCCTTCCTCGACCTGATCCAGGAGGGCACGCTGGGCCTTGTCCGCGCGGCCGAGAAGTTCGACTACCGCAAGGGATTCAAGTTCTCGACCTATGCGACCTGGTGGATCCGGCAGGCCATCGCCCGCGCCCTGGCCGACAAGGCGCGGACCATCCGCATCCCGGTCCACGTCGTCGAGAAGCTGAACAAGATCGGCCGCGCCGAGCGCAAGCTCGTCACCGAGCTGGGCCGAGAGCCGACGCCGGAGGAGATCGCCGAGGTCACCGGGATCGACCCGGAGGAGGTCGACTCGATCAAGCGTTCCGCGCAGGCGCCGGTCTCCCTCGAGAAGCCGGTGGGCGACGAGGAGGAGTCCGAGTTCGGCCAGTTCATCGCCGATGAGAAGGCCGAGTCCCCGTTCGAGCGGGCCGCCGACCTCCTGACCAAGGAGGCGCTGAAGGAGGCCCTCGAGAACCTCTCCTACCGCGAGCGCCGCGTCCTCGAGCTCCGCTACGGGCTCGGCGGCGAGCACCCGCGGACCCTCGACGAGGTCGGGCGGACCTTCAACGTCACCCGCGAGCGGATCCGCCAGATCGAGAACCAGTCGCTGAAGAAGCTGCAGAGCCTCGCCGAGGCCCAGAAGCTGCGCGAAGTCGCTTAGAGCGGGCGGCGGTCCGGTGACCGCCCCTCGGTTCACTTCACATGCCTGAGGTACGGCGCGCGTCCGAGGAAGACCGGCCGGGCGCCGCCGCTGCCCTCGCCGACGCGTTCTTCGCCGATCCGGTCTGGGAGTTCTTCTTCCCGGACCCCGATGACCGCCGGCCGAGGATCCGGCGGTTCTTCGAGGTCGAGACGGGGCACCTGCCGGCGGGGCGGGAGATGTGGGTCGCCGGCGATGCGCCGGCGGCGGCGATCTGGGCGCCGCCGGGGCGCTGGCGGCCGCCCGTGCCTCACACGGCCGCGGTCGCCCCGGCCCTCGCGCGTGTCTTCGGGCGGCGGCTGATCGCCGCGGCGCGGGCCCAGAACCTGATCGAGCGCAGCCATCCCGAGGACGAGCCCCACTGGTACCTGCACTACCTCGGCGCCGCGCCGGCGGCGCAGGGCCGCGGCCTCGGAGCGGCGCTGATGGCGCCCGTGCTGCGCCGCTGCGACGAGCAGGCCACCGCGGCGTTCCTCGAGACGAGCACCCCCAGAGCTCGGGCGCTCTATATGCGGCACGGGTTCGAAATCGTGGGAGAGCTCGACGTCCCGGGGGGTGGCCCGCGGATCTGGCAGATGTGGCGGCCGTCCCGGCCGACCTAAAGCCGGGAGCCCCTGCGCCGATAAGGCGAGGGATGCTCGATATCGAAGCCGCACTTCGCACCCTCGTCGAGCGCGAGGGGTCCGACCTCCACGTCAAGGTGGGCGCGCCGCCGATGGGCCGTGTCCACGGCGAGCTCCAGCCGCTCATCGACCGGGAGCCACTCACGCCCGAGGAGACGGAGGCGGCCCTCGACGTCATCCTCGACAACCCCCAGCTCCGGCAGCAGTTCGGCGAGAGCGGGGAGGCCGACTTCGCCTACGCCATCTCCGGCGTCTCCCGGTTCCGCGTCAACGCCTTCCGCCAGCGCGGGTCGGTCTCGATCGTCTGCCGCGCGATCCCCTACAGCGTCCGCTCGATCGAGGAGCTGGGGCTCCCCGACGTCGTTAGCAGCCTCGCCGAGGAGCAGCGGGGGATCATCCTGGTCACGGGCACCACGGGCTCGGGCAAGTCGACGACCCTCGCGGCGATGATCGACCACATCAACACGACCTGGCCGCGGCACATCGTCACCCTCGAGGACCCGATCGAGTACCTGCACCGCGACAAGAAGTCGATCATCAACCAGCGCGAGGTCGGCGCCGACACCGAGAGCTTCGGACGCGCGATGCGCCGCGTCCTGCGCCAGGACCCCGACGTGATCCTGATCGGGGAGATGCGCGACGAAGAGACGGTCCGCACCGCCCTCTCCGCCGCCGAGACCGGACACCTGGTCCTCTCGACCGTCCACACCCTCGACGCGACCGAGACGATCAACCGGATCATCGACTTCTTCCCCCCGCACCTCCAGCACCAGGCGCGGGTGATGCTGGCGGCGACGCTGCGTGGCGCGATCGCCCAGCGCCTGATTCCGGACATCACCGGCAAGGGCCGGGTGGCGGCGGCGGAGATCATGGTCTCGACCGGCCGCGTCCAGGACCTGATCATGAACCCCGACGAGACCAGCAAGATCACCGAAGTGATCTCCGAGGGCGAGTACTACGGGATGCAGACCTTCGACCAGGCGCTGCTCAAGTACGTGATGGCGGGCCGGGTCTCCGAGGAGGTCGCGCTCCAGACCGCCTCCAGCCCGCACGACTTCAAGCTCATGCTCGCCGCCGGTGGCCAGCGGGCCAGCGGCATCGAGCAGGTGAGCGGCAACGGCAGCCGCGCCAACGGGCATCCCTCTCGCGAGACGATGCCGCCGCCGCCACCGCGCCCCTCGGACGGCCGTGGCCCCGCGCCCGCCGCCCTTTCGGCACCCGCACCCCCGCCGCCCGCCGCCTCCCCGCCGCCTTCACCCACACCGCCTCCCGCCGCGCCGGCGCCGCCCGCGCCTCCCCAGACGATTCCGCAGCCGCCCGCCCCGGCGGAGCCTGCCGCGGCTCCGGCGCCTCCGGCGCCTGCCGCGGCTCCGGCGCCTCCGGCGCCGACCGCACAGCCGGCCCCAGTTCCTCCCGCCGGCAGCGCGCCTCCCGCCTCCCCGCCGGCGACGCCGGGCTCGAGTCCTCCGCCGGGGCATTAGGACAGCGGTCCAAGCTGCCGGAAACGGCCGCCGTCGGCTCAAGTCGCCTGCACGGCGGGCCGACAAGCCCGGTACGACCATGGTCCGCCAGGTGCTCGCATCCCTGCTCCACCGTCTTCGTGTCGACCAGCGCGGCATGGCGGTCCCCACCGCCCTGTTCGCGACGATCGCCGGCATGGGCCTGGTGACAGCGGCCGCGCTGTCCACCGTCAGCGCCCAGCGCGGCACGGCCGGCGACCAGGACCGCAAGTCGGCGATCGCCGCGGCCGACGCCGGCGCCAACCTCGCGCTGCTGCGCCAGAACAAGGTGCACAGCTCCTCGGGCTTCGTCGCCTCTCCCTGCATCGGGGTCGGCTCCGGCGGAACCCTCACCGGCACGAGCCCGGCGGCCGACGGCTGGTGTCCGGCGGTCAGCGGCACCGTCGGCGGCGCGACCTACGTCTACCGGGTCAGCCCCTACACCGCCAACGCCGCGACGGTGATCGTGTCGACCGGCGCCGCCGACGGCATCTCCCGCCGGATCGCCGTCCAGACGCGTCTCGCCAGCGGCAGCGACATCTTCGAAGGCGAGGGCGCGATCGGCAAGAACTTCGTCCTGGTCGACGGCGACGGGGACATCGAAGCCAACGTCGGCAGCAACGGCAACGTGACGATGAGCGGCGGCAGCGCGACGATCTGCGGGAACATCCGCCACGGCGTTGGCGGCACGATCAGCGGCTCGGGCCAGTGCCTCGGCTACCAGACCAGCGAGGGCAGCCGCGACCTGCCGCCGCTGTCGGAGGCAAAGCGCCAGCAGCTGGCGACCAGCAACTCGAACTTCCGGTTCACGAACGGCGCCGACACCTACACGGGGCACGGGAGCTTCTGGGACGCAACGACCCGCACGTTGTCGACGGAGCCGAACTCGACCCTGACCCTGGGCGGCGGCGACTATTTCGTCTGCCGGATGAACCTCCAGGGAAACCTGATCATGGCCGCCGGCGCGCAGGCGCGGATCTTCTTCGACACCCCCGAGGCCTGCGGCCAGACCGCCGGAGTCAGGCAGCTCGAGATGAGCTCTCAGGCGAGCATCTCCTCGACGGGCTGGGATCCCGCCGCCGGCCTCTACAACCTCCCGGGCTTCTACTTCTTCGGCTCGCCCAACATCGACACAGTCGCGTACGTGCGAGGCGGCGCGAGCGCCAACGAGTTCCTCCTCTACGGTCCGAACACCACGGTCGACGCAGCCGGAAACTCCGACTGGATCGGCGCCGTCGCGGCCAAGTCGATCTACCTCCACGGCACCGGGGGCATCGTCGCTCCCGACGGGCTCCAGATCCCCTTCATCGACATCCCGCCGAAGTACGCACGCGACCGCTACGTCGAGTGCGTCGGCGCCACCGCAACCCCGCCGAACGCGAACTGCTGAGTCCGGGTGAGCGGACGGCGTCGGACAAGGGCGGTCCTGCCTGGCCCGCGCACTTTCGCCCCTCAAGTCCCGGCTCTTCCCTGACGATCTGAGAGACACCCCCATGCGCGAGAAGCTGAACAGCAACCCCATGGCCCAGCTCGCCGTGATCGGCGTGCTGATGCTCGCCGCCGGGCTGATGATCATGAAGACCATGGGCGGCGGTTCCTCGGAGGCCCCCACGTCCGAGTCCTCGGCCGCCGGCGCGGCGGCCGCCCCGGCGGCTGCGCCGAGCGCTGCTGTTGCCACAACGACCTCGACCGGCGTCGCCGCGGCCCCGACCGCGGTTCCGGTCGTCCCGGATCCGCCGCCGCTTCCCGACAGCGTGGTCGCGGCCCACGAATCGGGCCAGGCCGTCGTCGTCCTTCTCGTCCATCCCACCTCGCCCGAGGACCGGCTCCTCGAGCGCGAGGTCCGGGGGCTAGGGGTCCCGAACACCGCCGTCTTCGTCGTCCCGGCGTCCGACATCGCCCACTACGCATCGATCACCCAGGGCGTGAACGTCGACCGCACGCCGGCCCTGATCGTGATCAAGCCGAAGAGCGCCAGCGCGGAGCAGCCGCAGGCGATCGTCCGCTACGGATTCCGCAATCCCGAGAGCGTCGTCCAGGCCGTCGTCGACGCCCTGTACGTCGGCGCGTCCAAGACCTACAGCCCGGAATAGCCCGCAAACGGGGGAGTCCCATGCCCGAGGAACTTCCTGACTATCTCCGACCGGTCCCCGGACCGGCGGCGGCGGCCGAGGCCGCCGCCGTGGCAATTCCGGAAGAGCCCGAGGAGACCGGTACCCCCGGGCTGACGCCGCCGGTCAAGCGCGGTCACTCCGCCGGCTTCGTCACCGACGTCCTGCTCCAGCTCGGCTACGTCAGCCAGGAACGGGTCGACCAGGCGATCAACGAGTCGCGCACCGCCGGCAAGCCGCCCGAGCGCATTCTGCTCGAGGAGAACGTGATCAGCGGCGACCAGCTCTCGCGGGCCGTCGCCGAGCGCTACGGGCTCGACCATCTCGACCTGTCCGTCTACCAGGTGGACATGGCGGCGGCGAACATGATCTCCGTCACCACCGCCCGCCGCTACAGGGCGATCCCCGTGGGCTTCGCCGACAAGGAGACGCTGCTGGTCGCGATGACCGACCCGGCCAACGTCCTCGCGATCGACGACATCCAGATGGCGACGGGGCTCGCCTGCCGCGTCGCGGTCGCCCCCGAGGAGGACGTCGACAACCTCATCGGCCACCTCAACACGATGCAGAGCGCCGTCAGCGAGGCGATCGTCGAGTCCGAGGAGGAGGACGAGGAGGACGGGCTCGCCGAGGTCAGCGACATGCGCGCGTCGGCCAGCGACGCGCCGGTCATCAAGCTCGTCTACAGCCTCCTCGGCCAGGCGGTCACCGAGGGCGCCTCCGACATCCACTTCGAGGCCGAGGAGGACGAGATGCGCGTCCGCTTCCGGATCGACGGGGTCCTTCGCGAGGCCGCCCACGTGCCGAAACGGATGGTCGGCGCCGTGGTCTCGAGGATCAAGATCATGAGCGAGCTGAACATCGCCGAGAAGCGGATCCCCCAGGACGGCCGGGTCAGCGTCAACGTCGAGGACCGCCGGGTCGACCTGCGTGTGACGACGCTGCCGACCCAGCGCGGCGAGGGCGCGACGATCCGCATCCTCGACATGTCGAACGCGATGCGGAGTCTCGACGAGCTGGGGATGGACGGGGAGTCGCGGGAACGCTTCGAGCGGGCCTTCCAGCAGGCCTACGGCGCCGTGCTGGTCACCGGCCCGACCGGCTCGGGCAAGTCCACGACCCTCTACGCCGCCCTGCGCGAGCTCAACGACGTCGAGAACAAGATCATCACGATCGAGGACCCGGTCGAGTACCGGATCAACGGCATCAACCAGATCGGCGTCAACCGCAAGGCCGGCCTCGACTTCGCCACCGGGCTGCGCTCGATCCTCCGTGCCGACCCGGATGTCGTGATGGTCGGAGAGATCCGCGACGGCGAGACCGCGCGGATCGCGATCGAGGCAGCGCTGACCGGCCACATGATGCTGAGCACGCTCCACACCAACGACGCCCCCGGCGCGATCGCCCGCCTGCAGAAGATGGGGATCGAGTCCTTCCTGACTGCGTCGGCGGTCGACTGCGTCGTCGCCCAGCGCCTCGCCCGCAAGCTCTGCCCGCACTGCAAGATGCGGGCGCTGATCCCGCCCCAGGCCCTCGCCGAGGTGGGGGTGAAGGTCCGGGCCGAGCTCGAGGCCTACGAGGGCGTCGGCTGCTCGCGCTGCAACCACTCGGGGTTCCGCGGCCGGGTCGGGCTCTACTCGGTGATGTCGATGACCGAGCGGCTCAAGGACATGACCGTCGGGCTCGCCGCGGAGGCGGAGATCGAGGCGGTCGCCCGCGAGGAGGGCATGATGACCCTGCGCGAAGACGGGATCGGCAAGGTCCGCTCGGGGCTGACCAGCCTCGAAGAGGTGCTGCGGGTGACGGCATGAGCGCGGCTAGTCGCTTTCAGGTATCCAGCCGGTGGCCTTTCCGTCCGATGGTTGAGCGATGAGCTTCGACTTCGCAGCGGTCCTGGGCCATATGGTCGAGCTGAAGGCCTCCGACGTCCACCTGACGCCGGGGTTCCCGCCGGCCGTGCGCCTGCACGGGAAGATCCGGCCGATGGACGGCTTCGAGCCGCTCTCCGCGGCGCAGACGCGCGACGTCGCCTACAGCATCCTCAACGACGACCAGCGCAAGCGCTTCGAGAACAACCAGCAGCTCGACATGGCCTACGCGATCCCGGGGGTCGCGCGCTTCCGCGTCAACGTCTTCTTCCAGCGCGGATCGGTCAGCGCCGCGTTTCGCCAGATCCCCCAGGACATCCCCCAGCTCGACTCCCTCGGGCTGCCGCAGATCCTCCGTGACCTCACCCGCAAGCCGCGCGGGTTCGTCCTCGTCACGGGCCCGACCGGCTCGGGCAAGTCGACGACCCTGGCCTCGATGATCGACCTCATCAACGAGGAGCGCGAGGACCACATCCTCACGATCGAGGATCCGATCGAGTTCCTCCACAGGCACAAGAGCTCGATCGTGAACCAGCGCGAGATCGGCTCGGACGCGATCGACTTCGCGCTCGGGCTCAAGGCCGCCCTGCGCCAGGACCCGGACGTGATCCTGGTCGGCGAGATGCGCGACCTCGAGACGATCTCCACGGCTTTGACGGCAGCCGAGACCGGGCACCTCGTCTTCGCCACCCTCCACACCCAGTCGACCGGCCAGACCGTCGACCGGATCATCGACGTCTTCCCGCCGGCCCAGCAGCAACAGGTCCGGACCCAGCTCTCGATCGCCCTCCAGGGGATCGTCACCCAGCAGCTGCTGCCGACCGTCGAGGGTACCGGCCGGGTCGTCGCCACCGAGGTCCTCGTGCCGACGCCCGCGGTCCGTAACCTGATCCGCGAGGCGAAGACCCACCAGATCTACTCCGCGATCCAGACTTCCGGCAACGTCGGCATGCAGACGATGGACGCCGACCTGGCCCGCCTCGTCCGCGCTGGCAAGATCACCAAGACGCTCGCCGAGCAGCGCTCGGCGGTGCCCGAGGAACTGCGGCGCCTGATCGGAGTCGGCGTCGGCGAGAGCGGCGAGAAGCCGGTCGAGCAGACCCCCGCCTACGCGTAGGAGACGACGATGGCCGGTTCGACATTCGCCTTCCGCGCAGTGGACCTGGCCGGGGTCCCGAGCGCCGGCGAGCTGGAGGCGGAGTCGAAGGCCGCGGTCTCCGATCAGCTCCGCCAGCGCGGCCTGATCGTCCTCGACGTCGCCGAAAAGAACCCAGGCATCAACATCAACGAGGCGTTCGTGAAGCTCCAGGGCGTCTCGATGCGCGAGCTGGCCGTCTCGTCGCGGCAGTTCGCGACCCTCGTCGCCTCGGGCATGCCGATGCTGCGGACGCTCGAGACGCTCGCCGAGCAGACCGAGGACCTGCACATCCAGGAGGCGTTCAGCGGCGTCCGAGACGACGTCGAGGCGGGCAGCTCGCTCCACCAGGCGATGGAGGCATACCCGAAGGTGTTCGATCGCCTCTACCGGGCGATGGTCCGCTCGGGCGAGCAGTCCGGGCGCCTCGAGCAGGCACTGGAGCGGGTCGCCTTCCAGCTCGAGAAGATGGACGCGCTGCGTCGGCAGGTGCGCTCGGCCCTGATGTACCCCGCCTTCGTCTTCGTCCTGGCCGTGGTTGTCATGCTGGTGGTCGTGGCCGTGATCGTGCCGGTCTTCGTCGGCATCTTCGAGGAGATCGCCGCGGAGTCCGAGGGTGAGAGCTCTGCCCTCCCGGTGCCCACCCAGATGACCGTCTTCGCCTCGGAGGCCGTGACCGGCTACTGGTTCATCCTGCTCCCGGCGCTCATCGCCTCGATCGTCGGCTTCATCAAGTGGAAGAACACCGACGTGGGCCGCCGCCAGTGGGACCGGATCAAGCTGAGGATCCCGTTCAAGATCGGCGACATCATCCAGAAGGTTTCGCTGGCCCGGTGGTCGCGCACCTTCTCGGGCTCGGTCGCCTCGGGCGTCCCGATGCTCCAGTCGATCAAGCTGACCGGCGAGACCTCCGGCAACACCGTCATCGAGGAAGCGATGGACGAGGTCTATGACTCGGTCAAGAGGGGTGGCACGATCGCGGCTCCGGTCGGGTCGCATCCGATCTTCCCCGCGATGGTCACCCACATGGTCGCGGTCGGCGAGGAGACCGGGCAGCTCGAGCATATGCTCGGCAAGATCGCCGATTTCTATGAGGCCGAGGTGGATGCCAAGGTCAAGGCCCTCACCTCGCTGATCGAGCCGCTGATGATCTGCTTCGTCGGCGGCGTCGTCGGGTTCATCGTGATCTCGATGTACCTGCCGATGTTCAGCCTCTTCGACAAGATCCGCTAGCCCCCTCGGCGGCGGGGGCGCCGGGCTGAGGCGGAGGGCCCTGGACGTTCGTCCGGCGGACCCCGACGGGGCGTCTGGACTGGGTATGAACCCCGGCCGCTCTGGCACCTGAGACCTCACTTTTAGCCTGCGTGCGAGTCATTTTTCACGGCGAGGCAGACCGACAATTGCCGATCAAGGCGGATGGTCCTACTGCCGATTACTGCAGCGTGAATGCCAGTGCCTCGGTGCAAAAGGCAAAGCCGTCGCGAGACGGCGACGCAAAGCCACGGAGCTCCCTCGGGAGCCGGCCGGGCTACCACCGGGGTCATTCGACCGTGTGGCGCGAACCGGGCTCTGGCTCAAACAACCGTAGGTCCATAGGAGGTACCTATGCTGTTGCAGAAGCTCCGTGAGCGGGTCAGCGCCCGCGTCCGGAACGAGGAGTCGGGTTTCACCCTGGTTGAGCTCCTCGTCGTCATGCTGATCCTCGGCATTCTCGCCGCGATCGCCATCCCGTCGTTCTTCAACCAGAGGGACAAGGGTAACGACGCGCAGTCGAAGGCCGATGTCAGGACCGTCCAGACCGCGCTGGAGACGTACTCGACCGACAACAACGGCGTGTACACCGGCGCAACGAAGGCCGCGCTCAAGGCAATTGAGCCGACCCTCAACGACGTCGCCGACGCCGACATGACGGTCACGATCACCAGCCCGACCCAGTACACGGTGGGCGTGAAGCAGCCGGCAACCGGCAACGACTTCACGGTCATCCGTCTGGCCAGCGGTGCGCTCGATTACGACTGCACCGTCAAGGGCGACGGTGGTTGCCCGTCCGACGGCAACTGGAACGACTAGTCCCAGGAGCCAATCGGCAACGAGCCGAAACGGAGAGGGGCGAGCCATCCCGGCTCGCCCCTTCTCCGTAAGGCCCGGGCCCGTAAAGCCCGCCGCCAAGCCGCCGATACCGAACCTCAGCGATGAACCGCCTTCCCACCATCCGCCGCCGCGCCACGCTCGTGACCCTGCTCGCCGCGACCGCTCTCGCCGCGCTCCCCGCCGCCGCCGCCGCCTCTCCGGCCCAGTTCGTCGGCGCCTCGACCGACGGCGACCGCGTCTTCTTCACGACCCTGGACAAGCTGGTGCCGGGCGACACCGACAACCGGGTGGACATCTACGAGCGGAGCGCCGGGACCACGCGCGTGCTCTCGACCGGGCCAACCGGCGGTAACGACGCGATCGCGCCGACCTTCGGCGCGGCATCCGGCGACGGATCCCGGGTCTTCTTCACCACACGAGAGGCGCTGGTCTCCTCCGACAACGACTTCAGCGTCGACGTGTATGAGCGCAGCGCCGGTACCACGACCAGGCTCTCCACCGGCCCGGCCGGCGGCAACGGCGCGTTCGACGCGGAGCTGGTCGGGATCACGCCGGACGGCCTGCGGGCGTTCGTCCTCACGAACGAGCAGCTGACCTCGGCCGATACCGACAACGCCTTCGACATCTACATGCGCAGCGCCGGTCAGACGACCCTGATCTCCGGCGGCTCGGGCAACTTCAATCCGTTCTTCAACGACGCTTTCGTCGACTCCGGCGGCGTGTTGCGGGTCATCTTCACGACCGCGGAACGGCTTCTGCCCTCCGACGTCGACTCGGTCCAGGACGTCTACATGAGCACCGACGGCGTCCTCAGCCACGTCTCGGCCGGCGGCAACGGTGCCTTCAGCGCCAACTACGCCGGCGCCGCGGCGGACGGCGCGGTGGTCTTCTTCGACACCTCCGAGCAGCTCGGCGACGGCGACGCCGACTCTTCCGGCGACGTGTATCGCCGCGCCGGCGGGGTCACCACCCGGGTGTCGCAGGGCGCGACCGGCGGCAACGGCGCCTTCGACGCGACCTTCGAGGGCGCTTCGGTGAGCGGCGACCATGTGTTCGTCGAGACGCAGGAGCCGCTCGAGGCGGGCGACAGCGACGGCAACAGCACCGACGTCTACGACCGCAGCGGGTCGACCACCACGCGCGTAAGCGCCGGCGCGGGCCCGGACGCCCCCGGCCACCCCGCCGTCTTCGAGACCTCGTCGGCGGACGGTACGACGGTCGTCTTCAGCACGACCGAGCAGCTCGACGCCGACGACACCGATGACCTGGCCGACGTCTACGCGCGTTCGGGCTCGACCACGACCCTCGTCTCCGGCTCGGCGAGCGAGGGCAACGGCGACTTCCAGGCTTTCTTCAGCGACGCCACGCCGGATACGAGCGAGATCTACTTCGGCACCGCCGAGCCGATGGCCGGCGACACGGACGCCCACGTCGACCACTTCGTCAACGCCGGCGGCGCGATCGAGCTGGTGACGACCGGCCCGCAGGTCGGAAACCCGACCGCTGCGGCCTCCCTCACCGGGGTCTCCGACGACGGCAGCCACCGCTTCTTCGTCACCGACGAGTCGGTCACATCCGACGACACCGACACGAACGTCCAGGACGTCTTCGACCGTTCGGGCTCGACGACGACGCTGGTCTCGGTGGGCAACAGCGTCGCCCAGGGCCCGCCGACGCCGACCCTCTCGGCAACCAACCCCGCTTCACCGTCGAGCCAGGACGCCCCGCTCGTCACCGGCAACGCCACAGCCGGGACGCAGATCAAGATCTACACGACCTTCGACTGCTCGGGGATCCCCGCCGGCACGGGGACCGCGGCGGAGCTCGGATCCACCGGCATCGCGGCGACCGCCGCCCCGAATGCGACGACTTCCTTCTACGCCACCGCGACCGACGCCGAGGGCGACACCTCGGAGTGCTCGACGCCGGGCCTTATCTATGTGGAGGACTCGACTGCGCCGGCCGAGCCGCAGCCGACGTCGACGAACCCCGCCTCCCCTTCGAACGTCAACGACATCCGCGTCCTCGGCGGTTCCGACGGCGGCACCACGGTCCGCCTCTACGGCAACTCGAGCTGCTCAGGCCCTGTCCTCGGCTCGGGCACCGCGACCGAGTTCGGCAGCCCCGGGATCGCGGTCACGGTGCCCGACGACTCCTCGACGACCTTCCACGCCACCGCCACCGACGCGGCCGGCAACGTCTCCCCCTGCTCGACCGCGTCGGTCGAGTACGTCGAGCTCTCGACGGCGCCGCCCGCGCCGGTCCTGAGCGGCACCGACCCCGCTTCCCCCGCGAACGAAAACGCGCCGAAGCTGTTCGGCACGGCGCCCGGCGGCTCGACCGTCGCCGTCTACACCACCGCCGGCTGCACCGGCGCACCCGTTGCCACCGGCACGGCCGCCCAGCTCGCAGCGGGGATCACCGTCTCGGTGCCCGACGACTCGACCCGGGCCTTCCGGGCGACGGCGACGATGTCGGGGATCAGCTCCGCCTGCAGCGCGCCGGTCACATACGTCGAGGACTCGACCGCACCCGCTCCCCCTGCCCTCCAGTTCAACCGTGCGCGGGCGAACGACAATTCCCCGCGCCTGCGCGGCGAGGCGGGCGGCGTCACCGTGCGGGTCTTCGCCGGCGACGACTGCCAGGGCACCCCCGTCTTCGCAGGCACCCCGGCCGAGCTCGACGCCGGCTTCGTGGTCAACGTGCCCGACAACTCGGTCACCCGGATGCGCGGCGTCGCCATCGACGCCGCGGGCAACCGCTCGGCCTGCTCGCCGGAGGCGACCTTCGAGGAGGACTCGGCGGCGCCGCGGACGCGGATCACCTTCGCGCCGGGGATCGTCACCCGCGACAGAACCCCCTCGTTCCGCTTCACGGACATGACCGAGAACGAGGGCACGTCGTTCCGCTGCAGGCTGGACCGCCGGGCCTGGCGCGCCTGCAAGCCCCCGCGCCGCTACAAGCGCCTGAAGCCCGGCAGGCACGTCTTCCGGGTCAAGGGCATCGACGCCGCGGGCAACCGGGAGAACCGGGCGGTCAAGCGAACCTTCAGGATCGTCGGAGGCTGACCATCGCCGGCGGCCTCGACAGACTGCGCAGGCGCATCCGCGGTGAGGAGGGGATCACGCTGATCGAGATGCTGGTCGCGGCGGGGATCTCGCTC
>Ga0126309_10000334_pt1 | contig 15867 bp, 16 predicted proteins | sample Plot56_FD_92541 | JGI IMG/M metagenome (GOLD analysis project Ga0126309, IMG submission 92541) | Serpentine soil microbial communities from UC McLaughlin Reserve, CA, USA - Plot56 | ecosystem: Environmental > Terrestrial > Soil > Grasslands | place: USA: UC McLaughlin Reserve, Lake County...
ATTCCGCCACTCGCCCGCAGACCCTTTCGGGACACGTCCTGGACCCCGGGGATTGTACCAGGGAAAGGCCGCGGGTTTCAGGTCTCCTCCTTCGGAGGCTTCAGGTTTTGAGGTTCGAGGTCTCCAGGGAGGACGCGCGAGACCACAACCCGAATCGCGGCCTCAGGGCCTAGAACCCAAGACCCCGAACCTTGTGCCTGTAGCCCGATGCCTAAAACATATACAATGCCCCAAGCGTGACCGAGACCCGCTACATCGAGGGACAGGGACGTTACGCGCTGGCGGAGATGATCGGGCGCGGCGGTTTCGCGACCGTCTGGAGGGCCAGGACGCTCACCGGCATGGCCCGAAACCGGGACGTCGCCGTGAAGATCATCCCCGTCTACAACGCCGGCGAACGCTCCCGCGCGCTGCGCGAGGGCCAGATCGCAGAAGGCCTCAAGCACAAGAACATCGTCCGCACGCTAGAGGTCATCCCCGGCGACCATGAGGTCTTCCTCGTGACGGAGTACGTCGCCGGCCTCCCGCTCGACGAGGCGGGCCGCCACTACGACAGCAGGGAGCTGGTGGACGCCCTCACCCAGATCTTGGAGGCCCTGGTCTACGCCCACGGCGAGGGCATCATCCACCGCGACATTAAGCCGCAGAACGCCCTGGTCGACGACCGGGGCCGCGTGAAGCTAACGGACTTCGGGGTCGCCTTCAGGGCGGGCGACACGCGCCTTACCCGTGTGGGCTTCGCCGTCGGCACCCCCGGCTACATAGCGCCGGAGATACTGGACGGCGCGGACCCGACGGCGCTCACGGACATCTACGCCGTGGGCGCCACGGCGAGGACCCTGCTAGCCCACCAGCCCCACGAGCCGCCCCGGCGCCTCAAGGAGTTCGTGGACAGGGCCACCTCCCCCAACCCGGCCCACCGCCCGCAGAGCGCCTGGGCCGCCCTCAAGCTCCTTACCGGGCGCCGGGCGCCCGCGGCCGCCGGAGGCCTCTCCAAGACGTCGAGCAAGACCGTCAAGATCTCCGACGGCGCCAGGGACGGCGCGCTGCGCATCCTCAACGGGCTCACGGCCGGGTGGCTCGGGTACATGCTGGGGGCTCCGTTGGTGGAGGGGGCGCAAGCCCTGGGCATAGCGGCGGGCCTCGGGGTCCTGGCGTACCTGCTGCCGCGCCTGGGTGCCCTCGGCGTGATCGTGGCGCTCGTGGTCGCCCTCCTCCGGAACAACGCCAGCCTGGGGCTGACGGTCCTCGTGCCGGCGCTCGGCGGCCTCTGGGTCGGGGGCGTGGGCTCGGCTAACGCCGACGTCAGGAGGCTTCCGCTTGGGCCCTTGCTCGCCGTGCTGGTGACGCTCTTTGCGGGCCTCGGGGCTGGGCTGCCGCTCCTCTTCGGGGCGCTCATGCGCCCGGTTGGCGCGGTCGTCTCGGCGACGGCCGGCGCGATAAGCATGATCTGCTACGAGTTGACCGTTAGGGACGGCGCCTTCGCCAACGGCCCGTCTTCGACGATACCGTACCTCGGGGCGAAGTTCTACACGGTCCCGACGCGGCTGGGGGTGGAGCAGGTGTGGGAGCGGGCTGGCCTGATCCTGCAGGCATACCCGATGCTGCCGTTCTTCGTCCTGCTGTGGGCGGGGATGGCGCTCGTCGTCTCGCTTGCTGAGTGGTCGGGGCGGTGGGTCCTCGGGCTCGCGGCGGCCGTCGGGGGCGGCGTGGTAGGGTACGCGCTGCTCGTTTCCCAAAGGTCCCAGGGGGCGTTGACCGAGGCTCTGACTTCCCTGGCGCTCGCGGCTATAATATACGGGGTGTTAAGGTACCTCGTGTCGAGGGCGAGAGGGTAGGTTTCGTTGGGTTTCCTCAAGGGCATCGAGAAAAGGATGGAGTCCCTGGTTGAGGGCGTCTTCGGGCGGGCCTTCAGGCGCCAGATCCACCCCGTCGAGATCGCCAAGGGCCTCACCAAGCAGATGGACGAGGGCAGGATGGTCTCCATCTCCCGCACCTACGCCCCCAACGACTTTACCGTGCACCTCTCCCAGGAGGACGCGGAGTCCATAAGGGCCTACCAGGACTCCCTCAAAGACGAGCTGATCCAGTACGCCTCAACCCACGCCGAGAACAAGAGCTACCACCTGATGACCCCGCCGAAGATCCGCTTCGAGACGGAGGAGTCTTTACGCTTCGGCGAGTTCGGCGTGACCGCGAAGCTTACCGGCGGCGACGGCCCGCGCGAGAAGGGCGCCCCCCAGGACACCTCGGGCCAGACCCGCATCTTCAAGACGGAGGAGACGGGAGGCGAGGAACCCGAAGGCACGGCGGCGATCTCCGCGGACGAGGCAAGGCGCCACGGGCTGGCGCGGGAGATCGTGGAGGTAGTCCTCGAGGACGGCGGCTACCCGCTCGAGGGGGCGGGCCCATGGACCGTCGGGCGGTCCCAGGAGAACGACATCACCGTCAACGACCCGAACGTCTCCCGCAGGCACGCCAGGATCTCGCGCGCCGACGACGGCTTCGTGGTCGAGGACCTAGGATCGACCAACGGTACCCTTCTCGACGGCGCCCCGATAGACCGGGAGCGCATAGAGGGCGGGGACGAACTGACCTTCGGCCAGACGGCCGCCCGGTTCGTGCGCCGCATAGACGTACCCGGTGGGACCCCGCGGGGCGGGAGGCCCTCACCGAGCAGGAGACGCTAGCCCGTGCTCGAGCTGCAGGTGCCGCTGCTGGCGGCAAAGGCGCTGCTCTTGTTGCTGCTCTTCGCCTTTATCTACGCCGTGATGCGCCGGGGCATAGGCGACCTGCGCAAGGTTCCGGACGATGAGCCGTACGTGCCCGGCCGCGAGCCGAGGCGCGAGGCCTCGTCCAAGGCAAACGGACGCCGCGCCTACGCCCCACGCCCGACGGGCACCCCGGAGCTCGTCGTCGAGGACTCGGACATCCTGGCGCCCGAGACGAGGTTCGACCTGAAGGACGGCGCCACGAGCGTGGGCCGCTCCTCGACGAGCGACGTGGTCCTCAAGAGCGACGACTACGCCTCGGGGCGCCACGCCCAGCTCACCCGCCACGGCGGCCTACTGTACGTCGAGGACCTGGGGTCAACCAACGGCACCTTCGTCAACGGCCGCAAGACCGTGGGGGCCACGCCCGTGAGGAACGGGGACAACGTCCGCATCGGGTCCACCACCTTCCGGTACGAGGAGTAGTTTTGCCGCTCCTCGAGCTTCAGCCCTTCGGCGCCACCGACCCCGGCAAGGTCCGCCAGAACAACGAGGACGCGCTGCTCGTGGGCGACGGCGGGGACGAGACGCTCTTCGTCGTCGCCGACGGGGTGGGGGGCTTCGAGGCCGGGGAGGTGGCCAGCTCCATCGCCATAGACGTGCTGCGCGGCCTCGGCCCCGACGACTCCTTCGAGGAGGCGATAGGCGAGGCCAACCGCCGCATCCTGGCCGCAGGCCGGGGGGACGACAGGCTCTCGGGCATGAGCACGACGGTGGTGGCGGCCCGCTTCGGGGGGACGAGGCGTGAGCCGATCGTCGAGGTGGCCCACGTCGGGGACTCGCGGGCCTACCTCTTCAGGGGCGGCGAGCTGAAGCCCGTAACGGAGGACCACTCCCTGGTCGCTGAGCTCGTGCGCAGCGGCGACCTTACGCCCGACCAGGCCTTCGAGCACCCGCAGAAGAACCTAATAACCCGCGCTTTGGGCACCGAGGACGGGGTGGCGGTGGACACGGCCGTCCTCCCGGTCGAGGTCGGGGACCGCTTCGTTCTCTGCTCAGACGGCCTCACGGACATGGTGCGGGAAGAAGGGATGAAGGAGATCCTGGCCCGCCACCCCGAAGACCCGGAGGGCGCCGTCCGCGAACTGCTCTTCGCGGCCCTTGAGGCAGGCGGCAACGACAACATCACCGTCGTCGTCGTGGACGTCAGGGAGCGCAAGGAGGAGCCGCGGGCGAGCGGCGCGGGTGCTAGGACCGAGGACCGCGCCGGGGGTACGTCCGAGATGCCGAGCCTAGGGCCGCCGCCGGGGACGCCGCGGGAGAGGACGGAGGCCAGGTCCCCTTCGGCCGGGGCGGCGCGGCGGCGAACGAGGCCACCCAAGCGCCCCAAGCGGCGCCGCGGCGGGGTCGCGAAGTTCCTCGGCGGGCTCGTGCGGGGCCTGGCCGTGGTGCTCGTCGTCCTCGTGGCCCTCGTTCCGGCATACCTGTGGGGTTCCAGCCGCTACTACTTCGCCTTCGAGGACGGCGAGGTGGTCGCCTACAGGGGCCTGCCGTACGCGCCCCTCGGGGTCGAGCTCAACCAGGAGTGGCGCAGGCCCGGGCTCAGGGAGTCCGAGATCAAGGAGCCCTACGAGCAGCCCATAGAGACCCACAAGCTCTACACCAAGGGGGACGCCGAGAAGGTCCTCGGGGATATGGGCAAGTAGGGTGGGACGTTCGTGACCCAGCGCGCCGCCACGCCCATGATCCTCGCGCTGCTAATCACCACCCTGGGCTTCGCCACCCTAATCTTCGCCCAGGGCGCGACCAGCCCGCCCCTCATCTACGGCGCCTACTACGCTGGCACGCTCTTCGCGCTCTACCTCGGCGTAAGGCTCATGCTGCCGCACTCAGACGTGCTCCTCTTGCCGCTCGTGACGATGCTCACGGGGCTCGGGCTCGTCATGATCTTCCGCCTCACCTACAACGTGGATGGCAAGGAGGGCCTCACCATAACCCAGGCCGTCTGGATCCTTATCGGCTCGGGCACGATGTTCCTGCTCGTCCTCTTTTTCCGCAACTACCACCGCCTCTTCGACTACAAGTACCTGCTCGCCGCCGTCGCCGTCCTGCTCATCGCCTCGACGTTCACGCCTTTAGGCTACGAGGTGAACGGCGCCCGCCTGTGGGTGAGCCTCGGCCCCGTCGGCTTCCAGCCCTCCGAGTTCGCCCGCATCGCGCTCATCGTGTTCTTCGCGGGGTACCTGGCCGAGACGCGCGACCTCCTGGCGGCGACGAGCCGCACCATCCTCGGCGTCCAGATACCGGCCCTCAAGTACTTCGGGCCCGTGGCGCTCGTCTGGGCTGCCTCGCTGGGCCTCCTGGTCTTCGAGAAGGACCTCGGATCCAGCCTACTCTTCTTCGCCGTCCCGCTGCTGATGCTCTACGCGGCGACGGGCCGCACCGCCTACGTGCTGCTCGGCACGGTGCTCTTCTCCGTAGGGTCTTTCCTGGCGTTCCTGCTCTTCGACCACGTCAAGGTGCGGGTGCGGGCCTGGCTCGACCCGTGGGCCTACCCCGACACGGACGGGTTCCAGATCCTGCAGAGCATCTTCAACATCTCAGACGGGGGCCTGCTCGGCACGGGCCTCGGCGCCGGCTTCGCCCAGACCATCCCCGAGGTCGAGACGGACTTCGTCTTCTCGGCGGTGGCGAGCGAGCTCGGGCTCCTAGGGTCGAGCGCCGTCCTGCTCGCCTTCCTAGCGTTCGTCTACAGGGGGACGAAGATAGCCCTGCTCGCCGATGACGACGCCTCGAAGCTCCTCGCCTTCGGGCTCACGGCGATGTTCGCCATCCAGACCCTCGTCATCGTGGGCGGGGTGACCAAGGCTATACCGCTAACCGGGATCACGCTCCCCTTCGTCTCCTACGGGGGCTCCTCGGTGGTAGGCAACTTTATCCTCACGGGCCTCCTGCTGCTCATCTCGGAGCGGGCCGGGCGTCACGAAGAGGGGGGTGCTGGCCCCTGAACGCCCACCTCAGGCGCAGCTTCTACCTCTTCGCCCTCGGCTTCGTCGGACTCGTCGCGATGATGGCCTACTGGCAGGTCTACTCCAGGGAGGCGCTCGCCAACCACCCCCAGAACGGCTTCCAGACCCAGAGGTCCATAGAGTCCCCGCGCGGCCTGATCCTGGCCGGCGACGGCGAGACGGTGCTGGCCAAGAGCGAGAAGCGCCAGGGCATCTCCGGCCCCATCTACGAGCGCGTCTACCCCGAGGGTGCGCCCTTCACCGGCGTCGTCGGGTACTGGAGCACCAGGTACGGCGCCACGGGCATCGAGATCGGCAACAACACCGACCTCTCGAGCGTCGCCGGAGACCCGGAGACCCTGGACGAGCTCATAAACCGCGCCACCGGCGGCCCCCAGCGCGGCAACGACGTGGTCCTTACCCTCGACCCGGAGCTCCAGCGCCAGGCCTACGAGTCGCTCGCCGCGAGCCCCACGGGCAGGGGATCGGCGATGGCCATAGACCCGAAGACCGGCGAGATACTCGCGCTCGCCACCTACCCCTCCTTCGACGACAACAACATCGACGAGACCCTGCCGGAGCTCTCCCAGGACCCTGACGCCCCCCTCATCAACCGGGCGACGCAGAGCCTCTACCCGCCGGGGTCCACGTTCAAGGTGATAACGTCGGCCGCCGCGCTCAAGGCCGGGGTGCGGCCCACGGACGAGTTCTTCGACCCGGGCTCGCTTGAGACGCCGGGCTACACGGTCACCAACTACCAGGGCAGGGATTACGGGAGGCTTACGTTCGCCGAGGCGCTGGCTTTCTCGGTGAACGTGATCTTCGCCAAGATCGCCATAAACGAGATAGGGCCCCAGCTCCTCTACGACACGGCCACGGACTTCGGCTTCGGCGACCCGTACGACGACTTCTCGATCCCCGTCTCCGGCAGCGACCTCGGGTACCCGGTCGACCAGTGGGTGGAGGGGAACACGGCCCAGATAAGCTTCGGCCAGGACAGGGTCTCTTCGAACGTCTTCGAGATGGGCCTCGTGGCCGCTACGGTCGCCAACGGCGGCGACATGATGGACCCCCGCATCGTAAAGGAGGTCCGCTCCCCGGACGGCATAATCCTCGACAGGCCGAGCCCCACGGTGCGCAACGAGGTGATCGACGCTGCCACCGCAGGCACCCTGAACCAGCTGATGCAGGGCGTCATCACCACGGGGCAGCTAACGGACGCGGAGGTGCCCGGCGTCAAGGTGGCGGGCAAGACCGGGACGGCGGAGGACCCGCCGCGCGAGCCCCACTCCTGGTTCGTCTCCTTCGCCCCGGCGGACGACCCCGAGATTGCCGTCGCCGTCATGGTCGAGAACGGCGGCGTCATCGACGAGAACGGCGACGCCGCGACCCCGGCCATACCCATAGCCCAGGACCTTATGGAGACCTACCTGAGAGACGGGGGCGCGTAAAGATATAATGGGAGGCAAGTGCAGCAGCTCGTAGACAACCGCTACCGTCTGCGCCAGCCGCTCGGAAGCGGCGGCATGGCCGACGTCTTCCTGGCCCACGACGACATCCTGGACAGGGACGTGGCCCTCAAGGTGATGAGCGGCCGGTACGCCGGGGACGACGAGTTCGTCGAGCGCTTCAGGCGCGAGGCCCAGAGCGCCGCGGCCCTCTCCCACCCGAACATCGTCTCGATCTTCGACAGGGGAGAGGCCGACGACGGGACGTACTACATCGCCATGGAGTACCTCCCCGGCGGCACCCTGAAGGACCGCATCCTGAAGCGGGGGGCACTTCCCCCGCGGACGGCGGCCGCGGTGGCGCTCCAGATCGCCGAGGCCCTGCGGGCGGCGCACGAGCGCGACGTGGTCCACCGCGACATCAAGCCGCACAACATCCTGATCACGGGCTCAGGCGACGTCAAGGTGACGGACTTCGGCATCGCGAGGGCGGCCTCGTCCTCGACGATGACCCGCACGGGCCACATCCTCGGCACGGCCCACTACATCTCCCCGGAGCAGGCGATGGGCGAGCCGGTCGGACCGTCGAGCGACCTCTACTCCCTTGGCGTCGTCCTCTACGAGATGCTCACGGGCGAGATGCCCTTCGACGCGGACACGCCCCTGGGCATCGCGATGAAGCACGTGAACGGCCACCTCGTCCCGCCGCAGGTGCTTGACCCCGAGATCCCCGACGGCGTAAACGCCGTTACGGTGAGGCTCCTCGCGAAGGACCCCGCGGACCGCTACGCGAGCGACGACGAGCTTATAGAGGACCTGGAGAGGGTCGTGGCCGGCCTCGACCCTTCGGGCGCGACGACGGAGATGGCGACGAACGTCCTGCCGGCGGCGACGACCCGCCTCGCCACCACGCCCCCTCCCCCGCCCCAGGGCGTCAGCCCGAACAAGAAGAGGCGGCGGGCCGCTCCGTTCTTCCTGGCGCTCCTCGCGCTCGTGCTGCTCGGCCTACTCGCGTGGGCTGGGTACGCCTTGCTCGGGGGCCAGCCCGAAGATCCCAAGCCCGCGATGATCTCAGTCCCGAGCCTCGTCGGCATGGACGTGGACGAGGCGGACGACAAGTTCGGGGACGACTTCAAGATCGAGACGACGTCCGAGGTAGAAGGGGAGAAGCCCGTCGGGACGATCCTGAGCCAGGACCCGGAAGACGGGGAGGCCAGGGAGGGCTCGACCATCTCCGTGGGGGTGGTTGACACCCAGGTGGCCGACGTGCCCGGCGTCGTCGGCGAGCGCCGCAACGCGGCCGAGGATGCCGTAAGGGCGGCGGGCTTCGATGTCTCCACCGACGAGCGGGAGAGCTCCTTCGAGGACGAGGGCAGGGTTCTGGCCCAGGACCCGGGTGGCGGGGAGAGCGTCGAGAGGGGTTCCGACGTCACAATAACCGTCGGGACCGGGCCCGACTCCGTGGACGTGCCGGACGTGGTCGGGGTCAGCCCGGCCCAGGCTGGCCGGATCCTCGATGGGGCCGGCCTCGTGCTGGGGGACACGGTCGAGGACTACAGCGAGACCGTGCCCGAGGGCTCCATCATCTCCCAGGACCCAGGCGAGGGCGAGGGCCTCAAGCCAGGCGAGGCGGTGGGCGTGACGGTGAGCCTCGGCGTCGAGCAGGTCGAGGTCCCCGAGGTCTACGGCGTAAGCGTGGAGGCGGCCCAGGCCCGCCTGAGCGGCGTCGGCATCAACTCCAACCCGATAGAGGTGGCCGGCGACGAGGCCGCGGGCACGGCACTCTCAACTGAACCGGGCGTGGGCGCGCTCGTCGACCCGGGGAGCACGCTGCCCCTCTACTACAGCGCCGGCCCGCCCGAGCCCACGATAGCCTCCCCCGAGCCCGACGCGTCCGCCCCGCCCGAGGCCGAGCAGGAGGAACCCGACGCGTCGGCCCCGCCGGATCAGGAACCGAACAACAACGGGGCCCAGAACAACAATAACAACAACCCCCCGCAGAACGACAACTCGCCGAACAACAACGGGGGACGAGGCGGAGGGCGGGAGAACCGTGGTGGTGGCAGTGGAGGGGGCAACGGTAACGGCAACGGCGGCGGGAACAACTAGAGCCCCGAACCCGGAACGTCCCGGGGCCGACCGCTTCTATGCCTCCCCGAGAAGCTCCCTGCGGACGTAGGCCTCTAGCGAGGGGGCTGGGACTTCGGCTGGCGGGTCCACGGCGACGAAGCTGTGGCGCCCTATGGCGTTGTCCCTGAGCCACTCTTCGCCGACCGTCTTGCCCCGTTCGGGGTCGTAGCCCGTCTCGAAGTAGGTCGCGCGGAGCCCGCCTTTGGGAAGCTCGACGACCAGGATCGGATATTTTCCGGGCGAGTTCGCGCGGACTTTCACCGTGTCTTTCGAGGTTTCGCTCATTGCTGGAGTCTATACGACGATCGGGCGCAAGAGAAGCGGGCGGGGTTGGGCAACCCCCATGATAAAATCTGAAACTATGAAGACTCCTTATGACATTACTATTCGCGGAGGGAGTTCTTGTGTCAGATCCCAAACCCAAAGACGAAGAAATTGAGGCAAGAGGCTCGGAGGGGGACGCCGGTGAGTCCCCACTAGACAGGCGACCTCCCGAAGACCTGCCTGAGGAGCTGGTGATGGGCCGCCTCGGCCGGCTCGACACCCGGCGGGCGCTGGCGGAGCTATGCAAGAGCGTGCCCGGCCTCGACGAGGTCCTCCTGCCCCGGGGCATCCGGGCCGACGCCCTCACGCGCAAGTCGGGCGGGGGGGCGGCCCTGCTGCGCGGCGTGGCGCGCCGCATCGGCCAGGACCCGGCGGCGTGGGGCGCCTTCAGGACGGCCGTGCAGGAGCAGATACCACCAGAGACCTTCGACGCGCTCGAGGACCTCTCCCCGGAGAACATAGAGGAGATGGCCGAGGCCCACACCACGGAGAGCCTCCTCCTGGCGGTGTTGACCGCCGATGAGGAGCAGGACCCCGCCGTCGTCGAGGCCCTCACGGATGCCTGGCTCGTGGAGAAGGGCGCCGCGCAGAAGAAGGCCTCCGAGGACGCCCATGTCCGGGACCTAGAGGCGGAGCTCGAGCGCCTCAAGGGCGAGAACGAGCGGCTCTCCTTCGCCTCGAGGGCGGCCAACGAGCGGGCCGCCGCGCTCGCCGAAGAGGTTGACGTGCTAACAGGCGAGCGCAGCGGGGCCTCGGAGCTCGTGCGGAAGGCCGAGGAGCAGGCCGCCTCGGCCCTGGACGCCAGGAGCCGCCTCGACGAGCGCATCGCCGAGCTCGAGAGGCGTGGCGAGCAACTGGAGCGGGCGCTCGAGGGAGAGCGGACCGCCTACTCCCGGGCCGCCGAGCGCGTGGACGAGCTGCACGAAGAGCTCGGGCGCGTGGCCGACGAGCGCGACCGCATAAAGAACGCGCTCCAGAACGCCCGCTTCACCGACAACGGCTTCGGCGAGCTGCTTGTGCGGGCCGTGAAGAACGAGGTGGGCGCCATGCCGGCCTCGCTCGACTCGGCCGCCCGGACGGCCCACCTCCTCGAGTTCATGGGCAAGGTACTTCAGGCCCAGTCCGACCTTCGCGCCCCGCGCGCCCAGGCAACCAAGCCGGCCGAGGAGGAGGCCGAAGACCCTGACCCCTCCCCGGCCCCGCCGGCGGAAGACCCGGCGGAACCGCCCGAGAACGGCACCCGGAACGGGGGCCGCGCGAGGCAGAGGCCGACGCTCTCGTTCAGGGCGCTGGGCGGGGCCGGGGAGGTGGGCGGCAGCAGCCACCTTCTCGACTTCGGGGCTACACAGGTGCTGGTGGACGCTGGCATCAAGCCTGACGGCAGGGGACCGGCGGCCCCCAACTTCGGGGCCATCGACAGGATAGACGCCGCCGTCATAACCCACGCCCACCTCGACCACTGCGGGGCCCTGCCCCTGCTCGTCAGGGACCGTCCGGGGTTGCCGATCTACTGCACCCCGCCGTCCGCGAAGCTCATAGTGAGCGCGCTAAACGACCACGCGGCGATGGGCGGCGGGCTGCCCGGCGGGGCCCCCATCCACGAGGTCAGGAAGAGGCTGGTGCCCGTGCCGTTCGGCAAGCCCCTGAAGATCGGGGACGCCACGGTGACGCTAACAGAGAGCGGGCACATCCTGGGCGCCGCGAGCGTGCTGTTCCGGTCGGGACCCGCCACGGTCTTCCACACGGGGGACATCTGCATGGAGGACCACTTCTCGATCCCCTCCGCGCGTCTGCCCGACGTGAAGGACATAGACCTGCTCATCATGGAGGCGACGCTCGCCGACCAGAAGCCCCAGCCCTTCTCGGACTCGATAAGGACCATGGTCGAGACCATCAACGACACTACCCTGGAGCGGGGCGGGAGCGTGCTCATCCCGACGTACGCCCTCGGGCAGGCGCAGGAGATCATCCTCGGCCTCAAGCACTACGGCAAGGAGTACGGCCTCGACAGGGACGTCTTTATCTACGTGGACGGCTCCGTCGTGACGACCTCGGAGAGGCTCTACGCTGAGCAGCTCGGGTACATGAAACCATACCTGCAGCACAGCGACCCGCGCGAGATCTTCTTCTCTGACAACATAAGGGCCGTCTCGAACGACGACAAGGCCCGCGAGCGCATCCTCACTAACCCATGCGCCGTCATAGCCTCGCCTGTGACCATGCAGGGCGGGGCTAGCGCCTTCTACCGCCGCAGGCTCGAGGGGGACCCGAAGAACGCCGTAATACTTCCCTCTAACGCGGCGTCCTCCTACGGGGCGCACAGGGTCGAGGGCGAGGAGGAGCAGTGGCGGGTCGAGCGGGTGAGCTTCGCCGCCCACTGCACGCAGGACGAGCTGCTCGGCATAACCAAGAAGCTAAGCCCGCGCCAGATCATCCTGATCCACGGCTCCCGCCGCCGGATAAGCGACCTCGCCTTCCGCCTGGCCCCCGACCACAAGATCCACACCCCTACAGTCGGCGAGACCGTCCGCACCGTGCTGTAGTGGAGGGACGGGGGCTTCCGGAGGTCGTCGGGCTCCGGGATGCCAGGGGCGAACGACCGGAGAACGCGGCGGGCATAGGGCTCTTCTGGTACGAGCCCGAGGTGTGGGCGCTCCCCATCTCCCCAGCCGCCAGGGTGCTCTACGCGGGCCTCTGCTCTTTTCTGGCTCAGGGGGAGATCAACCGCAAGGACCTCCGCAACACGCTGAGGGACCACCCGGACGACGCCATCGCGGAGGCCATCGACGAGCTCGTGGGCGGCGGTCTGCTGGTCCCGGTCTCGGGGGGCAGCCAGCCCGCCTACGAGGTCCGTTCTGCGAGGGGGTTCGAAGGGGGTTAGCCGAGGGCGTTAGCCGGGGAGACGCAGCTCCGTGGGGGCCTCCTCCCCGCCCAGGTAGCGGGCCATATCGTAGCCGCGGGCGTCCGACCACCGCCGGCCCACGCCCCCTGTCGTCGCTGCCAGGTCTATGAGCCTGCCCAGGATCCTCAGGCAGAACCCGTCAACGACCTCGTCCGGGTCGCCCACCCTGCCCCTGGCCCTGGCCACGAAGACGCCCTTCGTCTTCCAGACCCCGTCGCGGTAGACGGCGAAGGTCTGGCAGGGGTCCTCGCCGACCGCCCGCGACCAGCCGAGCACGCGCCCGGAGTACCCGGAGGGGTCGAGGCTGTACCGGCTCAACTCCTCGTGCATGAGGTCCTCGTCGGCCTCGGCCGCCGCCCCCCCTACCACCCCGAACCCTACCCGCGCCTCGGCACCGGGCGTCAGGACGACGCCGAGCACGAAGAGCCCACCCGTGTGGTAGGTCTCGATCTCGAACCCCGCCTCCCGACCGAGCACGGCCGCGTGCTCGAACCCGCCGAAGAGCCGACCGGAGAACCGGCGCGTCACGTCCCCGACCTCCCGGGCGAGCCCCAGCGAGCGGTCGGCCTCGCCGTGGTAGCGCCGCAGGCGCGTCAGCGCGCTGTCCCTGAAGCCCAAGAGGACCTAGTCCCTCGCCCAGGACCGGAGGACCCGGTCGGTGAGGCCGGGCAGGAGCGTCACACCGGCGACGAAGAGCCGGTCGGTTGGTGTGATGTACACGTCGCGCGGCCCGGTCTCCGCGGCGTCTGCTATCTTTTCCGCCACCCTCTCGGGCGCGACACCCTTAGGCCGCCAGCCCCGCTTCTCGTCCTTCGTCCGGCGGGAGTTGTCCCTGAAAGACGTCCTGGTCGTGCCCGGGTAGACACTCGTCACGGAGACGCCCCGCCCGGCCACCTCGACCCGCAAGGCGTCAGAGAGGGCGTTCAAGGCGAACTTCGTCGAGCAGTACCCGCCGACCTTCGGGATGGCGCGCTTGCCGACGACGGAGGAGACGTTGATGATGCGCCCCCCGCTCCCCATACGCGGGAGCGCCGCCTGCACGCAGTTCAGGGGGCCTATGGTGTTCACCTCGAAGACGTAGCGTAGGTCCTCCGCGCGCAACTCCGCGACGCGCCCCGAGAGCCCAAGCCCTGCGTTGTTCACGAGCACGTCGATGCGGCCGAACTCCTCCACGACCTGGGCGACCATCGCCTCCACCGAGCCCCGGTCGGCGACGTCCGTCTCTACGATCCGCACGCCGTAGGCCGCGGCCCTGCGGGCCAGGTCCTCCAGCTTCCCTACCGACCGGGCGGCGGCCACCACCGAGGCACCGCGCGAGGCGAGCTCCAGGACGGTTGCCTCGCCGATGCCGCTCGAGGCGCCGGTAACGACGGCGACCTTGCCTTCAAGGTTGCGCTCCATGGGGCGCTACCTTAGCCGGAAAATCGGGGGAAGGTTCGTAAGGACGCGCCTACCAGGAGGGGCGCCAGGGCGGGAAGACTGGGGGCTCTGGGTTCCTTACGGAGATGTCGTACAGCTCGCGGAAGACGGCAAGGATCTCCTCCTTGCGGCGCTCCTCGCGGGCGGTCAGCCTCTGCGACTCCTTAAGGTCCTCCAACCAGCGCAGGCTCCGTACCTTGCTGACCACTGCCCTCCGCCTTCCTTCTCTAACGCGCTCTCGGTCTTCCCGACCGGGGGACGTATAGTACCATCTCGCGGCCCTTTTCTAACCGGCAAATTTGGGCGGGCCGGCGCGGGTATACTGGCGCCCATGCAAGCAGCAAAGATACTCGTCGGGGTGACGGGCGGCATCGCCGCCTACAAGGCGCCGGGCGTGATCCGGCGCCTCAGGGAGAAGGGCCACGAGGTGAAGGTCATCGCCACCGAGGCCGCCTTCCGCTTCGTCCCGGAGGAGACGCTCGCGGTGGCCGCCGGGGAGCCCATCCACACGGACAAGACATGGTGGGAGCGCTCTGGCAGGGTAGAGCACGTCTCCCTCGCCCGGTGGGCTGACCTCGTGCTCGTGGCCCCGGCCACGGCCGACGCGATGGCGCGCGCGTCCATAGGCCTCGGCGACGACCTGCTCTCCGCCACCGTCCTCGCCGGCGCGAAGAACGTGCTCTGGGCCCCAGCCATGAACCCAGAGATGTGGTCGAACCCCGTAACGGCCCGCAACGTCGAGATCCTGAAGGGCTGGGGGCACCGCTTCGTGGGGCCGGCGGAGGGGCCGATGGCCTCGACCGAGGAGCTTCCTGGCGTCGGCCGCCTGGCGGAGGAGGCCGAGATCGTCGCCGCCGCCGAGGCCTCGCTCGGCCCCCGGACCGCGGACTCGGCCCGCTGATACGACCGGCGGGCATCTCCGACGCGCGGGGCGTCTCCATCGTGCACGTGGACACCTGGCGCGCCGCCTACAGGGGCATCGTCCCTGACGCCCACCTGGACGGCCTGTCCTACGACGAGTCCGAGCGCCTCTGGCAGGACGTCATCGCGGCGGGCGACGGCTGCGTCTTCGTCGCCGAGGACGAGGGCGGGGTCTTCGGGTTCGCCTCGGGCAAACCCAGGGAGCGGTTCTCCCGCGACCTGACGGAGTACGAGGGCGCGCTCGAAACGGTCTACGTCCTCCCTTCCCACGGAGGCGGGGGCGCGGGCGGAGAACTCGTGCGGGCGGTCGTCCGCCACTTCGCGGGGCGCGGCGTCAACTCCATGCTCCTCTGGGTGTTCGCGGAGAACCGTTCCGCCCGCGGCTTCTACGAGTCGCTTGGGGGTGAACCCGTCGCGGAGGACAGCTTCGAGATCGGGGGCGCGCGGTTGTCCGAGGTGGCCTACGGCTGGAAGGACCTTGGCGTCCTGCTCTAGCGCCTCGCCAGGGATCGCGGGGGACGCGGGCCGCTGCCCCTCGTTACAGGGCGGCGTCCTTGTGGCGGACCACCCTCGGGAAACGGCGTCTGGGCTCGAAGGCCGTCACCTGGCTTAGCTCCCGGGCTATCGAGAACGGCTTGCGAAGGGCCCTCACGGGCCAGGTCACGACCCAAGACGGGCCCCGGAAGACGTCTCCGACGAACCTTCTCGGGAGGCGGGCTGTCCGTCCGGCCACGTCCCACGCGTATTCGGCGTAGACGTGCTCGGAGAAGCGCAGGGTGGAGCCGCAGTTGCGGCAGCGGCTGGCGCGCAGGTGGTCCGAGAGGTACAGAAGCTCGTGCTCGCCCTCGACACCGCAATTCGAACAGACCAGGATGGCGTCCGTTTCGACCTTCAAGTCTCCCCTTTCGCAGAGGTGGTACTCGATCCAGGAACGCGGCCATCACCCTCCCCAAGGGTCAGGCCCCGTTCGCTACCCGACGGCCTGCCGAAAGTATACCCGATGC
>Ga0126309_10000336_pt1 | contig 15860 bp, 15 predicted proteins | sample Plot56_FD_92541 | JGI IMG/M metagenome (GOLD analysis project Ga0126309, IMG submission 92541) | Serpentine soil microbial communities from UC McLaughlin Reserve, CA, USA - Plot56 | ecosystem: Environmental > Terrestrial > Soil > Grasslands | place: USA: UC McLaughlin Reserve, Lake County...
CGCGCACGCTCACTGACCTCCGCGCGGCGGGCGTCGAGCTGCGCGTCGACGCGCGCACGCGTGCGCTCGCGGGCGAGGCCGCCGACGACCTCCGCGAGGCGACCGACGAGGACTACGCGACCGAGTTCCTCGCGCTCGTCCTCGCCGTCCGCGTGGTCGACTCGCTCGAGGAGGCGATCGAGCACGTGAACCGCTACGGGAGCGGCCACTCCGAGGCGATCGTTACCTCGTCGGTCGACGCGGCGCGGGCGTTCACCGACGGCGTCGACGCGGCGTGCGTGTACGTGAACGCCTCGACGCGCTTCACCGACGGCGGCGAGTTCGGCCTCGGCGCGGAGATCGGCAACTCGACCCAGAAGCTGCACGTGCGCGGGCCGATCGGGCTCAGCGAGCTCTGCACCTACAAGTACGTGATCGAGGGCACGGGCCACACGCGGCCGTAGCGGAGGCGCCGCTTGCGGATCGGCATCCTTGGCGGGGTCTTCAATCCGCCGCATCTCGGTCACCTGGTGTGCGCGCAGGAGGCGCTCGTGCAGCTCGCCCTCGACCGCGTGCTGTTCGTGCCGGTCGGGGAGGCACCTCACCGGTCGGTGGAGCTCGACCCGGGCGCTGGGACCCGGCTCGCCCTGTGTCGGGCGGCGGTCACGGGCGACGATCGCTTCGAGGCCTCGAGCATGGAGATCGACCGCGAGGGGCCGTCGTACACGGTCGACACCCTGCGGTCGCTGGCCGCGGCGGCGGCTCGCGAGGACGAGCTCGTCGTGATCCTCGGCGGCGACCAGGCCGCCGAGCTCCCGCGCTGGCGCGAGCCGGCGGCCGTCCTGTCGCTCGCGTCGGTCGCGGTCACCACGCGCGGCGGGGTGGGGCCGGCGAAGGTGCGGGCGCGCCTGGAGACTCTCCCCGGCTCGGACCGGGCCGTCTTCTTCTCGATGCCGCGCATCGACGTCTCCTCGACGCTCGTGCGTCGGCGGATCGCGGAGCGGCTGGCGATCCGCTACCTCGTCCCCGAGGGCGTCGAGGCATTGATCGCCGAGCGCGGGCTCTACCGGGCGGAGGTGGTGGCCCGGTGAGTGCGCCCGACCCGAGCCGGCACCGCGAGCGCGCGCGCGACGCGGGGGTCGCGAGCTTGGACCTTGGTGCGGTCGAACCAGCCTCTCGGTCGAGCTCGAACCCTCGCACGAGCGAGGCCGGGCGGGCGCGCCCGGGTGCGCCCGAGGGCTTGGCCCTCGCCGACCTCGTCGCCGAAATCGCCTCCGACCGCAAGGCGCAGGACATCCGCGTGGTCGACGTGCGCGAGCTCGTCGCCTACACCGACGGCCTCGTCGTGTGCAGCGGCAACACCGAACGGCAGACCAAGGCGATCCACGACGCCATCTACGCGCGCCTGAAGGACGAGTACGGGCTCCTGCCCCGCCGCGTCGAGGGCGAGGGTGAGGCGCGCTGGATCCTCATGGACTACCTCGACTGCGTGGCCCACGTGTTCACGCCCGAGGCGCGCGAATTCTATCGACTCGACCAGCTGTGGGGAGAGGCGCCGACACGGGCGGAGTAGGGCATAACGTCTGGGGCGCATGCGAACAGTTCGCACGAGAGAGGCTCCACTTAAGGGAGGCGATCGCCGAGCTGAAAGTCGCGACGGCGGCCACCTGTCTCGTCGTGTAGATCCTTCGGGCGATGACGGGACGCGGGCGTTATGACCTCGCGCTCGACGTCCGCGGCCCTGTGCTCCGGGTCCGGAGCAAGTGGGCGAGACGGCGTGGCGACGTCGTCACGGTGAACCTTCGGTCGTACCTGACCCGAACCAGCGAGGTCAGGGCCGTTCTATCGAAGACGAGGTCCATGCCGTAGCGACTTACTGCGGCGAATTTCGACCGCTGCTACCTCCTTTCCTCGAACTCGTGAAGAGGATGCACGCGATCAGTCTGCGGCTCGCGGAACGGACAACGCGCGGCGCTACACTCGGCCGCCGACTACCAGCTTCCTGGGGCTATAGCTCAGCTGGGAGAGCGTCGCGCTGGCAGCGCGAAGGTCGTCGGTTCGAGTCCGACTAGCTCCACTCAGAACGGCGATGTACGCACGGTGTCGGCGCCCACGAGCTCCCCAATCGCTCTGGGTGCTGAGTGCGCTTGCGTAGGAGAGGAGAGTTGCCTGACCCGACGCGGGCGTCCGAGCGTCCGGCTGTCGCCCGAGGAGCCCGCCTAGGCGGGTCGACTGGAGCCGCCCTGATCTCCCCGCGCGGGCCCGTCGCGCTCAGCGAAGGTGCACGCAGCCGCTCACCGCGGCGTCACTCGCCCTTAGGCTTAATCTTCGGAACCGGGCGGTAGTCGCCCGGCGCGTTCGCGCAGATCTGCTGGATCTGGCGCTCGTAGCGGATCTTCGCCTTGACGTCCTTGTCGGCGAGGAGGAGCGTCGTCTCGCGCAGGCGAGTCGGGCTCGTCACGAGCTCCTTGCACTGGACCTCATAGGGGTCGACGTCGGTGCATGCCGAGACGCCGAGAAGCGCCGCGAGGCCGAGGGCGGTCACGCCGAGGGTGATGCGCGGCCGCACCCTTCCGGCCCTAGGCGTTCGGCCCTTCGCGCACATCAGGGTGGCCACGCTACCGGAGCCCCTGGCGCTCCGCAACTGAGGGGCGGGCGCTTCCCGGACGCCCGGTCACGGTCCTCGGGGAGGCCGATCGGTGGCCACGCGCGTCGCTTGGTTCGAAGAGATTTGGCACAGGTCCTGCTGCGAAAGCCACTCGCCACGAGTAATGCGACCACCGATGCGCGGCGACCCCGCCGGTAACCTCCGCCACGGTATGCGCCGCTACGAGCCCACCGAGATCGAACAGAAATGGCAGCGCGTGTGGGCGGCGGAGCGCACGTGGGAGGTCTCGAACGCGGTCGCGGGCGGGAGCGCGGAGGCAGAGCACCAAGACGGCGCTCCGCCGGTCAAGTCGTACGTGCTCGAGATGCTCCCCTATCCCTCGGGCGAGCCCCACATGGGCCACCTCAAGTGTTACGCGATCGGCGACGCGATCGCGCACTTCCGCCGTCGGCGTGGCCAGCGCGTCCTCCACCCGATGGGCTACGACGCGTTCGGGCTCCCGGCCGAGAACCACGCGATCAAGACCAACCGCCACCCGCGCCAGTCGACCGAGGCGGCGATCGCCGAGTTCCGGCGCCAGTTCCGCTCGTGGGGGATCTCGATCGACTGGTCGCGCGAGTTCGGCACGCACGAGCCCGACTACTACCGCTGGACGCAATGGATCTTCCTGCGCCTGTTCGAGCGCGGGCTCGCCTACCGGCGCGAGGCGGCGGTCAAGTGGTGCCCGACCGACGAGACCGTGCTCGCCAATGAGCAGGCCAAGGACGGGGTCTGCGAGCGCTGTGGGACGCCGGTCGTTGCGCGCCAGCTCGAGCAGTGGTTCTTCAAGATCACCGAGTACGCCGACCGCCTGCTCGACGACCTCGACGGGCTCGATTGGCCCGAGCACGTGAAGACCATGCAGCGGAACTGGATCGGCCGCTCGCACGGCGCCGAGGTGGTCTTCCGCTGCGAGGAGCTCGGCACCGACTACCCCGTCTTCACCACGCGTCCCGACACGCTGTTCGGGGCGACGTTCTTCGTGCTCGCGCCCGAGCACCCCGACGTCCTCAGGCTGAACGATTCGCCCACGTTGCGAGCCTACGTCGACCGGGCGATCTCCGAGTCACCCGAGCAGCGTGGCTCCGAGCTGCGCGAGAAGACCGGCGTGCCGCTCGGTCGCAAGGTCACCAACCCCGTGAACGGCGAGCAGATCCCGATGTACGTCGCCGACTACGTGCTGATGGAGTACGGCACGGGCGCGATCATGGCCGTGCCCGCCCACGACCACCGCGATTACGAGTTCGCGAAGGCGTTCGAGCTGCCGATCCGCGAGGTCATCCGCGCGGACGACGGCGAGGGAGGAGAGATTGCCGACCGGCTGCCTTATACGGGCGACGGGGAGATGGTCAATTCGGGCCGCTTCGACGGGTGCCATAACCGCGAGGCCTTCGACGAGATCGTCAAGTGGTTGGCGGGAGAGGGGAGGGGGCGCCCCGCGGTCAACTTCCGCCTACGCGATTGGCTCCTATCTCGCCAACGCTACTGGGGGTGCCCAATCCCCATCGTCCACTGCAAGCGCTGTGGCATGGTCCCCGTCCCCGACGAGGAGCTTCCGGTCGAGCTCCCCGACGTAACCGACTACGCGCCCAAGGGGCGCTCCCCGCTCGCCGCGGCGACCGAGTGGATCAAGACCCCTTGCCCGAGCTGCGGCGAAGCCGGCCGCCGCGAGACCGACACGATGGATACCTTTGTCGACTCCTCGTGGTACTTCTTGCGGTACTGCGACGCGCACAACGAGACCGCGCCGTGGGACCGCGAGGTCCTGGACTTCTGGATGCCGGTCGATCAGTACATCGGCGGCGTCGAGCACGCGATCCTCCACCTCATGTACGCGCGCTTCTTCACCAAGGCACTCGCAGACCTCGGCTACCTCGGATTCGAGGAGCCCTTCGCCAGCCTGTTCACGCAGGGAATGATCACGCGCAAGGGGGCGAAGATGTCCAAGTCGCGCAGCAACGTGATCTCCCCGCGCGACTACGTCGAGCGTTTCGGGGCGGACACCGCGCGCTGTTACATCCTCTATATCGGCCCGCCCGACCAGGACGCCGACTGGTCGGACGAGGGCGTCGGCGGCATCCACCGCTTCCTCGGGCGACTGTGGCGGCTCGCGCACGAGGTCGCGGAGGCGACCAGCTCCGCGGGCGCCGGCGGCAACGGCGGGGCCGCCGCGGCTGCCGCGCCGGCATCCGCGGCGTCCGGCGACCGCGGCGCGCCCACCGCGCTCCTGCGCAAGGCGCACTGGGCAATCGACAAGGTCACCGCCGACCTCGGCGGGCGCTTCGCCTTCAACACCGCGATCGCCGCGGTGATCGAGCTCGTGAACGACACGTACCGCTACCGGGACGAGCTCGCCGCTACGCCCCAGGGCGCGGAGCAGCTCCGCTTCGCCGTCGCCACGGCCGGCTCGCTCATCTTCCCGTTCGCCCCCCACCTTGGCGCCGAGGTCTACGAGCTCCTCACCGGCCAGCGGGTGTGGGAGGAGCCGTGGCCCGAGGCCGACGCGGTGCTACTCGCCGCGGAGACCTTCGAGCTGATCGTGCAGGTGAACGGCAAGCTGCGCGACCGGGTGGCGGCGCCGGCGGGCGCCTCGCGCGAGGAGCAGGAGCAGCTCGCGCTCGGGTCGGAGAAGGTCGCCGCGCAGCTCGACGGCGGCGAGCTCGTCAAGACCGTCGTCGTCCCGGGGAAGCTCGTCAACTTCGTCGTCCGCTGAGCGGGTCTGCAGCGGGGAAACCATCCGCACTCGCGGCGCGCTCGAGCGCTGATCCGCGGCGAGCGACCGTATCCGACGCGTTACGCCGCCGCGCGTCTAGCGCCCGCTCGAGCGCCGATGAGGATCGTGGTGGTCGGCGCGGGGCCGGAAGCCTGGCTGCCGCCCTCCGCCTTCAGGGTGCCGGCCACGAGGTCGCCGTCGTCGACCAGCGCGAGCGCCCCGGCGGGCGCGCCTACCAGCTCCGCGACGGCGCCTACACCTGGGATATGGGTCCCTCGCTCCTAACCATGCCCTGGGACGCAAAGCAGGAGTGCCTCGTGCGCGCTCAGATCGCCCGCGCGGAGGCCCACTACGAGCAGGGCCTCGTGGGGATCCACAAGCTCGCCCGCCGCCGGCGCGCGGTTCGTGCGGCCGCCGCCATGTACCGGGAAATCCTGCGCGAGATCGAGTGCAGCGGCTACGGGCGCGCGCGGGAGAGGGCGGTCGTGCCGAGGCGGCGCAAGCTGGCCCTCGCCCCGCGCCACGGGCTACTCGCGGGCGCGTGACCGCCGGGGCGGAACGTCGCGCGCGTCGGGCGGGTGCGCAAATCGCGGTGGTCGGCGCCAGCGATGCGGACGCGGAGCTCGCGGCGCTCGCCGAGGAGGTCGGCCGGCGGCTCGGAGAGGCGGGCGTGACCGTGGTTTGCGGCGGCCTCGGCGGGGTCATGGAGGCGGTGTCTCGAGGTGCGAAGGCGGCGGGCGGCCTGACCGTTGGCCTACTCCCGGGCGTCGAGCGTAAAGTCGCGAACGAGTACGTCGACGTGGCGATTCCCACCGGCCTCCACGAGGGTCGCAACGCGCTCGTGGCGCGGGCGGGCGAGGCGATGATCGCGGTCGGCGGCGGGTATGGGACGCTCACGGAGATCGCCTACGCGCTGCGCGCTGGGCGGCCGGTGGTTGGCCTCAATACCTGGGAGCTGGCACGAGCGGGGCGGGCGGTCGAGGCAATCGTGCGGGCACGGTCGGCGGAGGAGGCAGTCGAGCTGGCGCTCGGGCGTCTTGGCTAACACCGCCGCGGGAGACGGCACGAGCTCGCGCTCGCGTCTCGCCGCGAGCGAGCGCCCGGGCCCTCACCCGGATCGCATGCTCGCCGCTGCGGAGGGGTCCGCCCTCCATTTGCCGCCAGGTGACGTTCGCGCTCCGCGCGCTCCGGGTAACGCGGTGACATGCTCACTTCTCGACACCGCGTGCGCCGCGCCCGCCACGTCGCGGCCGGACCCGTCCTCCGTAACCGCCACGCCCACTCTGCCTCTCGCCGCCATGGCCGGTGATCCTGTTCGTCGTCGCGTCGTCGTCCGGGGCGATGTCCAGGGGGTGAACTTCCGCGAGGAGGCGCGCCGCGAGGCTGAGGGCAAGGGCCTCGCCGGCTGGGTCACCAACCGCGAGGATGGAGGTGTCGAGGCGGCCTTCGAGGGGAATCCCGACGCCGTGGAGCGGCTCGTGGAATGGTGCCGCTCCGGGCCCAGTAGCGCCAAGGTCGAGAAGGTCGAGGAGAACGAGGAGGAGCCCCAGGGGGAGTCGGGGTTCGAGGTCCGCTGACCGCACGCGGCGCGAGGCGTGAACGGGATCGTCCGCACCGAGGTCGAGCGCTACGCGGAGGAGCACACGACCGCGCCGCCGCACCACCTCGTCGCCCTTGCCGAGGAGACGCACGCGACGCTCTCCTCGCCGCAGATGATGACGGGCCGCCTCGAGGGGCGATTCCTCGAGCTGCTCGTGTTCGCGAGCGGCGCCCGCGAAGTGCTTGAGATCGGGACGTTCAGCGGCTACTCGTCGCTGTCGATGGCCGCTGGGCTTCCTCCGGACGGGCGCATCACCACCTGCGAGGTCGACCCCGATGTCGCCGCCGTGGCGCGGCGACACGTCGCCGCGAGCCCGTTCGCCGACCGGATCGAGGTCCGGGTCGGGCCGGCGCTAGAGACGATCGGCGAGCTGCCCGGGCCCTTCGACCTCGTCTTCATCGACGCCGACAAGCCCGGCTACCGCGGCTACTTCGAGGCCACGCTCCCGAAGCTCTCGGAGCGCGGCGTAATCGCCATCGACAACACCCTGTGGAGCGGGCGCGTGGTTGAACAGGCCGACGACCGAGACGAGCGCACGGGCGCGCTCAAGGAGCTGAACGACGCGCTTGTGGCCGACCCGCGCGTCGTGTGCGTGATGCTGACCGTGCGTGACGGGGTGACGCTCGTCCGCCGTGCGCCGCACGGCGCCTCCGCCTGAGCGCCGGCCGCTCCGGGAAGGAAGCGCCCGAGCCGTTGTTGCTCGCGGTTGTTGCACCCGCGACATTCTCGGCGAGCACCAGACTCGCGCCGCCGAGGAGCTGCCCGCCCGAGGGGTGCCGAGTTCCTGAGGCTTGATGCGGTCGCGGCGTTCGTGCTGAGCAAGGACGACTCGCCGCTGAGTGGCTGGCACTCTCGGCGTTCGGTCCCCGCCTCGTAGTAGAGGCACTGAGGCGTTTGGCGCCGACCTCCCCGATGAGTACTCGACGAGCCGCGCGAACCGGCGGACGGAGCGGTCGGGCCGGGCGGCAAGTAAGTCGATCCCGGGCTCGCGAAGCCTGGTAGCTCAGAGGCGAGCCACGCTTGGATGCTCTTAAAGCCAACCTTCCCCATCCTCGCGTGGAAAGACGACCATCCCCACGCCCCGATTTCTATGCACCTCGTCGAGACGATGCCCCGGAGCCAGCAGGGCGTCGAAAGCTCTCGCGGGTCCCCTATGAGCCTCAGGCGCGAGCTCCTCCGCGAGTACATGCGTCACCGGCTCTACGGTCGGCATCGTCCGCCGCCGGGCTACTGGATGAGACGGGGCTACAAGCGGCCGCTCTTCGAGGTCTTGCGACCGCGCCGCACCGCCGGCGGGTCGAGGTGTCGGGCTGCGGGTGCTTCCTGCCCGTCCCGCTGGGCGTCCTGGTCGGGACGGCGGTGCGCGCCCGCGCTCTCGGTGGTCGGAGCGGCTAAGGAGCGCGCGCTAAGCGGCCCGGCTACTCATCCTCGCTCGACCGCCGCCCGCGCACCTGGCGAATTCCTACGAAGACGAGAAAAGCGAGAATGAGGACGACGAGGATCCAGCCGCCCGGTCCGATGCTCGCCGCGAGGACACTGCTAATCGCCATGTGCCCCCTGTACCCACTTGCCGCCGACTTGTCGCGCTGCACGCCCTCCGCGTGGCGCGGCCGAGAGGAGATGACCTGATGGCAGGCGCCTTCTGGACGCAGCTCGGAGGCAACCCGACGTTCGCGCTCGAGGTCGGTGGACAGATCGTCGGAATCGTCTACTGGCTCGATGCGGAGGCGCTCGGCCCTGCCGGTGAGGGTGACCCCGCCGTGCCCGAGAGCGGGTGGTACTGGGTATCGGTCAACAGTCCCCGCAACGCGCACCGCGTCGCCGAGGGCCTCGAGCTGCGAAAGGAGATGCGCGAGGACGAACTCGCGCGGACCGCCGAGCAGGCGCTCGAGACGGTCGCGAACGAGGTCCTCGCCGACGCCAGCGGCGAGTGACGGCGCCACGTCGCGACACCCGAGAATAAAACGAGGCGTCCGCAGGCGCCCGTTCCCTTCCTGCCGGGCGCCTTGAGCTAGGCGCTCAGGCGGCAGCGACGCTGCGCGGCGAGGAGGCCGAGCCCGCCGGCGAGCGCGACGCCGCCGGTCAGGGTCAGGATCCAGGCGTCGAAGCCGGTGCCCGCGAGCGTCACTCTCTGGACGCGGCGCTGCCGCCTACGCCGCTCGCGCCGACCGAGCCTCCGCCGGTGCCGGCGTTGTTCCCGCCGATGCCGACGCCATGACGGTTGCCCCCGCGCCGCTTACGAAGTGCTGGCCCTCATTTTAGCTCCGCGGTGACAACGGCTTCGACGCGACGAACGGTGGCGGTGGCAACGCCGGCAACGAGGCTTGCCTGTCAGCAGAACGTCGGCCGACGCGAACCCTGTACCTCGTAAACCGCTCCTGCGGAGAAGGAGGATTCGTCCGCCGCCCCTGGGACGGCGAAGTAAAGATCGGTGCCCCGCTCCGGGGCGTCGGCGACCACGGTCCCTAAGGAGCGCATGTCGAAGGTACTCACATGCTGGTCGCGCTCACGCTGTACAGCGCGCCGCCCCTCTCGTCCGGCCGGACCACCCCTGACGGCGGCTACGGTTGACCGACGATGACCACCGTGCCCTCCCGCGCGCCCGCCGCCGGCCCCGAGGCAATCGCTTCGAGCCTGGCCGCCCGCGTGGGCGAGACGCCGCTCGTCTGCCTGGGCCGCGTCGATCCGAAGGGCCGGTCCGAGCTCGTCGCCAAGCTCGAGGTCTACAACCCTGCCGGGTCGGTCAAGGACCGGATCGGCGTCGCGATGATCGAGGCGGCCGAGCGCGAGGGCCGCATCGAGCCGGGTCGCACGACGATCGTCGAGGCGACTTCCGGCAACACTGGCATCGCGCTCGCCTTTGTGTGCGCGGCCAAGCGCTACGAACTCGTCCTCACCATGCCGCAGGGAATGAGTCGCGAGCGAGCCGGGCTCCTGCGGCTGTACGGGGCGGAGGTGACCCTCGTCGAGTCGCTCGGCGGCATGAACGAGGCGGTCGACGCCGCTTGCCGGATCGCCGGCGGGCGCGCCGACTGCTTTCGCCCCGACCAATTCACGAACCCCGCCAACCCTGAGGTCCACCGCCGCACGACCGCGCAGGAGATCTGGCGCGACACGGCCGGCCGCGTCGACGTGCTGGTGGCCGGCGTAGGGACGGGTGGGACGATCACGGGCGCCGGCGAGCGGCTCAAGGAGCTGAATCCCGAGCTGCACGTGGTCGCGGTCGAGCCCGCGAGCTCGCCGGTCCTCTCGGGCGGGCGACCCGGCCCGCATCGGATCCAAGGGATCGGCGCGGGCTTCGTGCCCGAGGTGCTCAACTGCGAGGTCATCAACGAGGTGATCGCCGTGGGCGACGAACAGGCGATCGAGGCCGCGCGCCAGTGCGCTCGAGCCGAAGGCGTCCTCGCGGGGATCTCCGGCGGGGCGGCGCTGTGGGCGGCGATGGAGCTCGGTCGCCGGCCGGAGTGGGAGGGGAAGCGGATCGTCGTGGTCGTCCCCGACTCCGGGGAGCGCTACGTCTCGACGCCCTTCTTCGCGCCATGACCGCCCCCGGGCCCGCCGCGCGCGAGCTCGACCTGACCGGCGTCCCGTGCCCGCTCAATTGGGTGCGCACGCGGCTCGCGCTCGAGGCCATGCGCCCAGGCGAGGAGCTCGTGGTGCGCCTCGACCCCGGCGAGCCCCGCGAGAGCGTGCCACGCTCGGCCGCGGAGGAGGGGCACCTCGTCGAGCGCGCCGGCGAGCGCGTGAGGGTCGTCCGACGATGACCCTCTCGGAGGCCGAGCTCGAGCGCTACTCGCGACAGCTCGTCATGCCGGAGTGGAGCAGCGCCGCCCAGGAGCGGCTGCGCTCGGCGAGCGCCGTCGTGGTCGGGGCGGGGGCCCTCGGCTGTCCCGCGGCGACGTACCTCGTGGCCGCGGGGATCGGTCGACTGGGGATCGTGGACGACGATCGCGTCGAGCTCTCGAACCTCCATCGCCAGCCGCTCCACCTCACCCCGGACGTCGGCGCGCGCAAGGCCGAGAACGCGGGGGTCAAGCTCGGCTTCCTCAACCCGGAGACGGTGATCGAGCCGTTCCCGGCACGGCTCGAGGAACGGAACGCTGAGGCGCTTCTCGCCGGGGCCGACGTGGTGGTCGACGCCTCGGACTCCTTCTCGACGCGCTACCTGGTCAACGAGACGTGCTGCACGCTCGGGACTCCGCTCGTCGAGGGCGGCATCCTGGGGCTGACCGGGCTCGTGATGGCGATCGTGCCGGGCGAGTCGGCGTGCTATCGCTGTGCCTTTCCCGTCGCGCCCGAGCCGGGGAGTGTGCCCTCGTGCCGGGAGGCTGGCGTGCTCGGGGCGGTCGGCGGCGTGCTCGGGGCGCTTCAGGCGCTCGAGGCGACCAAGCTCGTCACGGGCGTGGGCGAGCCGCTGCGCGACCGCATCCTCCAGTTCGACGGCGCGAGCGGCGAGCCGACAGCGATCGCCACGCGGCGGCGTGAGGACTGCCCGGCGTGCGCCGGGGTCGAGGTCGATTTGCCCGCGCGCGCGCGCGATGCCGAGACGGCGGGGCGGCCCTAGCCGTGCTTGGGCTCGGCACGCTCTCCCGCGTGGCGCGCGAGCTGCGCGACGACCTAGGTGCCGCGCGCCAGCGCGACCCCGCGGCACGCCGGCTCGGGAGCCTCGAGGTCCTCCTCACCTATCCCGGCGTACACGCCCTGCTCGCCCACCGCATCGCGCACGGGCTGTACGAGCTCGGGCTCCCGCTCGCCCCGCGTGCGCTCGCATACGCAAGCCGCGCGGTGACGGGCATCGAGATACACCCCGCGGCCACGGTCGGGCGCGCGCTCCTGATCGACCACGGCGGCGGCGTTGTGATCGGCGAGACCGCCGAGCTCGGCGACCAGGTGACCGTTTACCAGGGCGTGACCCTGGGCGGAACGGGCTTCGCCCGCGGCAAGCGCCACCCCACTGTGGAGGACGAGGTGGTGATCGGCTCGGGCGCCAAACTGCTCGGGCCGATCCGCGTCGGGACTGCGGCCAAGGTGGGGGCGAACTCGGTGGTGATCCACGACGTGCCGCCCCACTCGACAGTCGTCGGGAATCCCGGCCGCCCGGTCCGCGTGGAGGGGCGCCGCCCCGAGGGGCCCGATGCCGACTGGGCTCACCTGCCGGACCCCGTGGCCGACGCCATCCGGGCCTTGTCCGCGCGCGTCGCCGAGCTCGAGGCAGCGCTCGAAGAGGCGACCGGCCGCAAGGTCGAGCCCGGAGGGCAGATCACTCCCCTGCGGCGCTCGGGGGGGTCCGACCCGGCCGCGGGGTAGCGCTCCCCGCGGAGATCGCCCACGGTGCCTAAGCGGTCGCTTGGGCCCGGGAGCTCGCCGAAGGTTCGGAGCGCCGGTCACGAAGGCTGCGGGAGACGGCGTTGCCGGCCCGCCGCCCTCCGCCCCGGCGCGGCAAGCAACCCGGCGCGGGGCGAGGAGCCGGCGAAGGTCCCCGGACGAGGCCGACGCGGCCGCGCGTCGCTCTATTCTCGGTCCGGTGAGCACCGCTGCGCCCGCGCCCGAGACGGACACGCTGCTCGAGGGCCTCAACGAGCCCCAGCGCGAGGCGGTGCTGCACGGCGAGGGCCCGCTCCTCATCCTCGCCGGCGCGGGCTCGGGAAAGACGGCCGTCCTCACGCGGAGGATCGCTCACCTGGTGCGCTCAGGGCAGGCGCAGCCCGGCGAAATCCTCGCCATAACCTTCACCAACAAGGCCGCCGCGGAGATGCGCGAGCGCGTCGAGGGGCTCGTCGGCCGACGTACGCGCGCGATGTGGGTCATGACCTTTCACTCGGCGTGCGCGCGCATGCTTCGGGCCGACGCCCGCTGGCTCGGCTACACGCGCTCGTTCACGATCTACGACGAGGCTGACTCTGTGCGACTCGTCAAGGTGTGCCTCGAGGAGCTCGACGTCGACCCCAAGCGGTTCACCCCGCGCGCGGTCAAGCGTCAGATCTCCGACGCCAAGAACCGCCTCGAGGATGCGGCGGCCTACCGCGAGAAGGTATCGTCGTTCTTCGAGCAGACGGCGGCGGACGTCTACGAGCTCTACGAGCAGCGCGCGCACGCCATGAACGCCGTGGACTTCGACGACCTGCTCGTGCGCGCCGTGAACGTGCTCGAGCTCTTCCCCGAGGTTCGCGAGCGCTATCAGCAGGCCTTCCGCCACGTGCTCGTGGACGAGTATCAGGACACGAACCGCGCGCAGTACCGTTGGCTGCAGCTCCTGGCCGAGAAGCATCGCAACCTGTGCGTGGTCGGCGACGACGACCAGTCGATCTACGCTTTCCGCGGAGCCCACGTCCGCAACATCCTCGACTTCGAGGACGACTTCCCCGACGCGCACGTCGTCAAGCTCGAGCAGAACTACCGCTCGACGCAGACCGTGCTCTCGGCGGCGAATGCGGTGGTCTCTAACAACCGCGCGCGCAAGTCCAAGGCCCTGTGGACCGACCTCGGCGAGGGCGACCCCATCCACGTGCACGAGTGCGAGGACGAGCACGCCGAGGCGCGCTACGTCGCCGGAGAGGTCGAGCGGCTCGTCGACTCCGGTATCTCGCGCGACGAGATCGCCGTTTTCTACCGGACAAACGCCCAGAGCCGCGTGCTCGAGGACACGCTCGTCCGCTACGGCGTTGCGTACCAGGTCATCGGAGGAACGAAGTTCTACGAGCGCGCGGAGGTCAAGGACGCGCTCGCCTACCTCACGCTGCTCGTGAACCCCCAGGACGTCGTATGCTTCGGGCGCGTCGTCAACTCGCCGCGGCGGGGGATCGGCGACACGACCCAGGCACGGATCGTCTCCTACGCGAACACGGTCGGCGAGGCGGTGTGGGAGGTCGCGCGCAAACCCGAGGAGGTGCCCGGCCTCGGCGCGGCGGCGGTCAAGGCGGTCGGGCGCTTCATGTCGACTATGGAGCGCCTGCGCGAGCGCGCCGAGGGCGACGCCTCGGTCGGCGACCTGCTCGACGAGACCCTGCGCGAGACGGGCTACCGCGACGCGCTCGAGGCGGAGCGCACGATCGAGGCCCAGGGGCGGCTCGAGAACCTCGAGGAGCTCGTCGGCGTGGCGCGCGAGTACAACGCCGCGGCCGAGGAGCCGTCGGTCGAGGAGTTCCTCCAGCAGATCGCGCTCTTCTCCGACCAGGACGCGATCCGGGACGAGGAAGGGACGCTCACGCTCATGACCCTCCACAACGCCAAGGGGCTCGAGTTCCCGGTCGTGCTCATGATCGGCCTCGAGGACGGGGTCTTCCCGCACATGCGGGCGATCGAGGCGGGCGACATCGAGGAGGAGCGGCGCCTGTGCTACGTCGGGATCACGCGGGCACGGCGCGAGCTCTGCATGACCTACGCGCGGACGCGGGCGCTCTACGGCGGGCGCGAGTGGAACGTGCCGAGCCGCTTCTTGGCCGAGATCCCGGTCGAGCTGACCGATACGCAGGAGGAGGCCACCGCGAGCCGCGGGCTCGGCGAGCCCCAGTCGTGGAGCGCGACGGGCGGATCGCTCGGCACGCGCGAAGGAGCCGAGCCTCGAGCGGCCCGCCCGGCGCCCGCCTCGGAGGCCTCGTTCTCGCTCGGCGACGACGTCGTGCACGCGAGCTTCGGCGATGGCGTCGTCACCGGCGTCGAACCGCGCTCGGGCGTCGTCATCGTGCGCTTCGCGGGCGACGGCTCCGAGCGCAAGCTAATGGCCGACTACGCGCCGCTCAAGCGCCGATGAGCGGCGCGGGTGGCGGGGCGGAGGCGGTGACGGCGGCGCCGGCGGGCGAGGCGCGGGTGATAGACGGGCGGGCTATCGCAGCGCGCGTGCGCGAGCGCGTGCGCGAGGAGACCGGGCGGCTGTGGACCGAACACGGGGTAAAGCCGGGACTCGCCACCATCCTCGTCGGTGACGATCCGCCCTCCGAGCTTTACGTGCGCCGAAAGCGCGAGGCGTCCGCTGAGGTGGGGATCCTCTCCTTTCACCACTCGCTCCCTGCCGACACCTCCGCGGAGGTGCTGGCCGCGATGCTCGCGGAGCTCAACGCCGAGGCGTCCGTCCACGGCATCCTGCTCCAGCTCCCGCTCCCCGCAGGGCTCGACCCCGGAGCCATGACCCGGCGGATCGCTCCCGAGAAGGACGTCGACGGGCTGCATCCGGTGAACGCCGGCCTGCTGGCCCAGGGGGCGCCCGACGCGGTCGCGCCCTGCACCCCGGCCGGGGTGATCGAGCTCCTGCGCGCGGCGGGCGCAGCGCTCTCGGGAGAGCGCGCCGTGGTGATCGGGCGCTCGACGCTCGTGGGGCGGCCCATGGCGAGCCTCCTGCTCAAGGAGGATGCGACGGTCACTCATTGTCATTCGCGCACACGCGACCTCGCGGCTGTGTGCCTCGAGGCCGAGGTGGTCGTCGCCGCGGCCGGGGTGCCGCGGCTTGTCACTGCCGACATGGTCGCTCCCGGCGCGACCGTGATCGACGTCGGCACCAACCGCACCGAGGAGGGGCTCGTGGGCGATGTCGACTTCGAGGCGGTGCGGGCAATTGCCGGGGCGATCACACCCGTGCCGGGCGGCGTCGGGCCGATGACCATCGCCATGCTGCTCGAGAACACCGTGCGCGCCGCGCGGCGCGCACTCGGGCGTTGACCCCGCTCCGCCGAGCGGCGGAGCGGCGCCCTCGCGGCGGTAGCCTCCAGCACATGGACCTGCGGCGCGCGCGCATCTGGGAGTGGCTCGCCGGCGCCCTCGGGGTGGCGCTCGTCGTCTCGCCCGCGCTCGCGTGGTTCGGGTGCGGCCGGGGCGCCGCCGGCCCGTGCGCGCGAAGAGAGAGCATCTCGGGCTGGGAGGCGCTCGCCGTGACCGACGTGGTGCTCGTGCTCGCGGGGCTCACCGCGGTGGCGGCGCTCGTGCTCACG
>Ga0126309_10000337_pt1 | contig 15839 bp, 8 predicted proteins | sample Plot56_FD_92541 | JGI IMG/M metagenome (GOLD analysis project Ga0126309, IMG submission 92541) | Serpentine soil microbial communities from UC McLaughlin Reserve, CA, USA - Plot56 | ecosystem: Environmental > Terrestrial > Soil > Grasslands | place: USA: UC McLaughlin Reserve, Lake County...
CCGGATTGTCCGCGTCACCCAGCTCCGACATGTCGTTCGGCGTCACGGAAATCAGGGCGTAGTCGTGAACCCCGTGGTACTGGCCCTCGAACTTGACGATCTTGTCGCGACCCGTCCAGGCCCGCGCGAGGCGCATCGCGTGCATCGTCGCCTCGGTCCCGGAAACCGTCATCCGGGCCATGTCGACCCAGCCCGAGACCTCGCACAGCAGCTCCATCGCCCTGACCTCGTCCTCCGAGGTCAGGCTGAAGCTGACGCCGCGGCGCATCCGCTCGTTGACGTAGTCGTCGACCCGGTCGTCGCCGTGACCGAGGATGACGGGGCCATAGCCCATGCGGAGGTCGATGAACTCGTTGCCGTCGATATCCCAGACGCGGCCGCCCTTGCCGCGGTCGACGTAGATCGTGTCCTCGCCCCATGCACGGAAGTTGGAATCCGTGCCGCCCGGCATCGTCCGGCTGGCGCGCCGGTACATCTCGAGCTGACGGGATCGCGCGAGGGTGGCGGGCCGCGCTGCCCGTTCTGTTGCCATGACTCCTCCGGGATCGGTGCGGCGTGCGAGACACGAGTTTCAGGTCGTGAGACGGGTCCGCTCATCGTCGCACAGCGGCGCCGTGCGCGTCAACGCGAATATCGCACAAACGGTGCCGATCCACCACGAAATACGCACGATTACGGTACGTGAGGAACCAGAACCGCGGATCGACCGCTAGGATGGCCGCATGTCTGAAGCAAGGCCGGGGACCGTCTACTGGCTGACGACCGTGCCTTCTCCCACGCCGGAACCCCTCATCGCGGACGGCCGCGTCGACGTTGCGATCGTCGGCGGCGGGTTCACCGGACTCTGGACCGCGCTCGCGTTGACCGAGACGGACCCTGGCCTTCGCGTCGCCGTGCTCGAGATGGAGTCGGTCGGGTTCGGCGCGAGCGGCCGCAACGGCGGCTTCTGCTGCGCCAGCCTGACGCACGGGCTCGCGAACGGGCTGCGGCACTTTCCGGACGAGGTCGACATCCTGCAACGGGAGGGGATCGACAACCTCCGGGCGCTCGTCGCGTTCACCCGGCGCCACCGGATCGACTGCGAGCTCGAGGAGACCGGCATCCTCGACGTCGCGGACGCCTCGCATCAGGTCGAGGAGATGCGGGACTGGGCCGCGGAGTCGACGCGGCTGGGCGAGCCGCTCGAGTTCCTCGATCGGACGGCGGTTCAGGCGGAGGTTCACTCGCCGCTGTGGCAAGCTGGCCTCTACCGCGCCGGTCGCGACGTGATGCTCAATCCCGCGCGACTCGTCCGCGGGCTGGCGCGCGTAGCGGCGGAACGCGGCGTCCGAATCCACGAAGCGACGCGCGTGACGAACGTCGAGCGACGAGCGGGCGGCGTTCGCCTGCGAACCGCGGCCGGCGCCACGCTCGACGCGGACCACGTCGTCGTGGCGACGTCCGCCTACTCCGGCTGGCTGCGGCGGCTCCAGTCACGCTTCGTGCCCGTCTACGACTACGCGCTCGTGTCCGAGCCGATGACGCCGGCGCAGCGGGAATCGATCGGCTGGCGGCGCCGCCAGGGCATGTCCGATTCCAACAACCAGTTCCACTACTTCCGACTCACTGCCGACGACCGAATCCTGTGGGGCGGGTACGACGCCGTCTACCACTACGGCAACGAGGTCGCGCCGCGGCTCGACAGCCGGCCCGCGACGTTCGCCCGTCTCGAGGGTCACTTCCGACATGCGTTCCCGCAGCTCGCGGGGCTTCGCTTCCCGTTCCGCTGGGGCGGCGCGATCGACACGACGAGCCGGTTCACCGTCACGTTCGGGCAGTCGATGGGCGGGCGCCTGACGTACGCCCTGGGCTACACCGGACTCGGCGTCGCGGCCAGCCGCTGGGCCGGTGGCGTGGTGCGGGATTTCATCCTGCGGCCCGAATCGGAGCTGCTCAGGCTGCGCTTCGTGCGCAGCGAGCCGTTCCCGTTCCCGCCCGAACCCCTTCGCTACGCGGCGGTCGAGCTCGTCCGGCGCGAGCTCGACCGCGCCGACCGAAACGAGGGCCGACGCGGGCTGCTCCTCCGCACGCTCGACGCGGCCGGCATCGGCTTCGACAGCTGAACACGAAGAGACCCCGGCGCGGCCGGGGTCTCCGCGGTGCGAACCGTGGGGTGGGTCAGTCCTGTGGCAAGCGGATCAGCAGCAGCTGCCCGCCCTCGCGCTTCTTCGTCAGCGACGGGGACGGGAGCGTCTCCTGCTCGACGAAGATCGGGTGCGCCTGGACGTCGATGAGGAACGCGCCCGGCCCAAAGTACTGCGACACGTCGACGATGCCGGACGACTCCCAGTCGGCCGTGGGATGGCTGACGACCGCGATCGGGGCGCCGGCACCGGTCGCGAGGTCGTACTCCCAGAGACGCGCGTTCGTCGCGTCCGGGAACGTCGCCGAGACACGGTTGTGGCCGCCCGGGTCCTCGGTCACGAGGAGCTTGCCATCCGCGGTCGTCTCGACGTTGTCGGGCTGGTGGAGCGCCGCCGTGTTGTTGTAGCCCGCGGCGTCGGCATCGACGAGGATCGACAGGCTGTCGACGTCCGTCGGGTCGGCGGGGTTCAGGACGAGCTTGAAGATGCGGCCGTTGCCCCACGGCCCGCGCGTCGAGCTGCTGCCGCGGGAGAGGCGGCCCGTCGTCGCGTTCGGGATCGCCCGAGGCTCGCCGGTGTCGGCGAAGTAGATGACGTTGGGGCTCGTCTTGTCGTAGGCGAGGTCCTCGATCCGGATGAACTGGAAGACGTTGTTCGCGTTCGACCACGTCTCGAGCCCGGTCTGATCGCCGGTCGCGACCTGGCGCGGGATGGCGACGAAATGACCGGACACGGTCTGCCCGAGCGAAAGGTCGCCGTAGTCGTTCACCGCCGTGTTGTCCGACACGAAGCCCATGAGCGTCCCGCTGTCGTTCCAGACGCCGTCGCTCGTGGCTGCGCTGTACATGTACAGCTGCGACGACGGCGCCGCGAACGTGTCGTCGCCGGTGACGACGACCGGATGGCCGAACCCGGGCACGGCCACGGCGTTTTCGTGATTCATCCGGCCGAGGCCGTAGATCGACCGGTGGTCGCCGGTCGCGGGGTCATACGCGACGACGACGCCCGCCTGCTCCGCGCCCGCTCCCGCCGGCCACGCAGCGCCGGTCCGGTTGACCAGGTCGCTCGTCTCCTCGTTTGTGAGGACGAGATTGCGGTCGAGGCCCTGCGCGGGTCCGGCAAAGAAGTTCGAGCAGAACCGCTGGTAGTTCGAGGCGCTGGCGATGACGAGCTCGCCGTCCAGAACCTTGCCCGCACCGCGCTTCAGCGTGAGGTGACTTAGCTGGGCGTTGTCGAAGTCGGCGAGCCCGTTGGGCGGGACCGGAAACGGCACCGTCGACGTCTCGTGGTTGACGTAGATGTCGACGTTCGTCCGGCCACTCGGATCGACCGCGATCCCGTCCGGAATCGCCTCGAACCGGTACCCGTTGGCGAGCCTGTCGCCGACGGTGATGATCGGCTTCACCTCGAGGCCCGCGAGCAACGGCGTCAGCATCGGTGCCGATTGGGTGATGAACCCCGCAGCGGGCGATGCAGCGGTCGCGACGGGCACGAGCCCGGTGCCGAGACCGAGAGCGGCGAAGAGCGCGACATACCGTCGCGATCGGGGCAGCGCCATGGATCCTCCTCCCCGCGGCCGGCGCGATGCGGCGCTCGGTTCCGGCGCGGACGGTCATCGTGCGCCGCGCCCCTTCGTCACCGCAAGCCGGGTGGTGCCAAACGGCACCGCTCCCCGCCCCGAGCGATCAGGCCGGCGTCGCCAGCCAGTTCGGCAGCTCGGATGTGAGCGTCGCGAGCGGCAACGAGCCGTGGCCGAGCACCGCGTCGTGGAATGCCCGCAGATCGAACCGGGAGCCGTCGCGCGCCGCCAACTCGTTGCGCAGCCGCTCGATCTCGCGCTGCCCGATCTTGTACGTCAGCGCCTGGCCCGGCCAGCAGATGTAGCGGTCCGTCTCGATCGTCGCGTCGGTCTCCGACAGCCCGGTGTCGAGGAGGAAGTCGATCGAGCGCTGGCGGTCCCAGCGCAGCGCGTGGAGCCCGGTGTCGACGACAAGGCGTGCCGCGCGCCACGCCATCGCGTCGAGCATCCCGAAGCGCTCCGCCTCGGATCGGTAGAGGCCCATCTCCGCGGCGAGCTTCTCGCTGTAGAGGCCCCAGCCCTCGACGTAGGCGCCGCCGACGATCCGCGCGCCGAGGCGGCGGAACGTGATCAGGTCCGGGTTCTCCATCTCCAGCGCGATCTGGAAGTGGTGCCCCGGGACGGCCTCGTGGTACGTCGTCGTGGCGAGCTTGGTGTACGTCCGCGACGAAAGGTCGTACGCATTGACGTAGTAGATGCCGTTGCGAGAGCCGTCTACTGACGGCGGGAAGTAGTAGGCGAACGGCGCGTCCTTCTCCTTGAACTCCTCGACCGGGCGCACCTCGATGCCCGCCTTGGGCAGCCGCCCGAAGAAGCGCGGCGCGATCGCCATCGCCCGTTCGATGTCCTCGTTGGCACGGTCGACGAGCGCCTGTCGCGACGTCGGTACGTTCGACGCGTCGGCGGCCAGCGAGGCCCGGTACGCCTTCGTGTCGTCCCCGAAACCGGCAGCCGACGCGATCTCGCGGCGCTCCGCCTCGATCTGCTCGATCTCCGACATCCCGATCTCGTGGACCTCGCGCGGGTCGAGGTCGAGCGTCGTGAACGAGCGAATGGCGGTGCGGTAGATCGCGTCGCCGTTCGGCGCGGACCAGAGGCCGGGGTTCTCGCGGGTCTTCGGCAGGTACTCGTCGCGGAGGACCTCGAGGAACGCGCGGTCGGCCGGGTAGACGTGATCGCGAACCGCATCCCGGACGCGCTCACGGTCGGCGTCATTTGCCACGTTGACCATCGCGGGGATGACCGCGTCCTCGATCGGCACGGCGAGGAGCCGCTCGATCTGCGCGATCGTCCGCTCGGCCACGATCCGTGGCGCGGTGAGCCCGTCGGCCATGCCGTCACGCAGGACCTGCGTGTTGGCGGCCATGTAGCGGGGGTACGCCGCGAGGCGGGCGACCAGCTTCTCGAGCTTCTCCGGCGTGTCCGCGGGCTGGAACTGGGTCAGCTGTGGCAACAGCGTCTGCGGCCCGGCCATCTGATCGACGACGCGGAGCTCGTGGAGCCTCTGGTCGTCCTCCTCGATACCGAGCTCGGCGATGACCTCGAGCATGTTGCGCGTGATCCGGTCCTCGACGGACAGGCCGTCGGCCGGGATCGCCTTGACTTCCGCGAGGGTCGATTCGAGCAGCCGGCGCGCCTTCGAACGCCCTTCCGGTCCCGGGTCCTCGAGGCGGTCGGCGTAGCGCTCGTCGCCGTACTGGGTCGCGAGCGTCGGGTTGAGCTCGAGGAGCGACTCCCAGAAACGGTCGGCAAGCTGGTTCACGGACGACGCCGTGTCGCGGTTCGTCACGGGAGGGCCTCCAGGCTGGTCGCGGTCATCCCGCGGGGCGCCGCGGTGTCGCGGCAGGATTGGTGCGCGACAGCCTACCGCGCGAGGTCGAAGAGCGGCATCTGGCGGCCGGCACCTTCGACCTCGGGATCGAGCCCGAGGTACGGCTCGAGGTCGTCGATGTCCAGCGGCGACCGCGCCAGGAACGCGCGGAGGTAGTCCCACTTGAGGACGTGCCAGTTCCCCTCGTCGAGGGCTGCCCGGAGGAGTGGCGACCGCGCGATCTTGTGCCGAAGGAGCTCAGTCCGTTCGCCGGGCACGACGAGGAACCGGATGAGCCGATCGTCGGCGGGGATCCGCGCGTGACGGCGGAGCACGGTGTCGCCGAGCATCGCCGTCCACTCGACCTCGAACGCGAACGCGGCGCGATTGCGGACGTACCAGATGCAGTCGACGGCCTCGAGGGCATCGATCGGGCCGCGCGCGACGGTCGACATCGGGACGTTGCGCTCACGGTCGTCGAGGACGTCGCCGAGGCGGCGATCCCCCACTCGTCGCGACTGCTCGCGCAGCCCGAGCCAGACGTTCATCCTCAGCCGGTGGCCGCCGTCGGCGAGCGCAGCGAGCAGGTCGCCGTGCTCCCGTGAGCGGCGGACGAGGTCCTCGTCGGTGGCGAGCCGCTCCGCCGTGCTGTCGGCGCTTCGGTAGCTCTCGAGGCACGCGCTGATGAGCGCCTCGTCGGGGACGTCGTGCTCGCCGAAGAGCGTCGCGATCCGGTCGAGGAACGCGGCTTCGGAGAGCTGTCCCGCTGTCGACAGCACGCTGTAGACCGCCCACTCCGCGCGATCGGCGAGCGGGGCGGCACTGCCGGCGATGTCGTCGCGGTCGGTGAGCCACCAGGTGCCAGGCGCGACCTCGACGAGTCGCCGCTGCGCCCGGCGCGTCAGCTCGTCGCGGATCAGCGCGAGAAGCGCGTCGACGTGGTCGCCGGCAGCAGTCGGAGCGGTCGCGGGTCCGCCGGAGCCGCCGCCGAGTGATCGCGGCGGCGCGCTGTCGACGAGCCGCCGGAGCTGGCCGCTGCGGTCGAGCGCGACGAGGATCTCGCCGAGAAGGCGCTCCGTGCGGGCCGGCTCGCCTCTGGCACGCAGTACGGCGACGGCGGCCTCGCTCACGGCCCGGGCCGCCTCCGTTGCTGAGAACGGCCGCGCGTCGTACCGCTCCGGGCGGGCGAACACGCCGGGCGACTGGACGAGGTCGGGGTCGCCTGCACCACCGGGCAGCGCCGGCAACGCGACGTTGGCGCGGGTGCGCGCGGCCGGCGGGACCGCGGCGCCGGGCGGCAGCAGCTCCACGAAGCTCGTCGCGGCCTCGTCGGGCTCGGCGAGCTTCGCGGCGAGGAGCCGGAAGCCTGCACCCACTCCGCCGAGCGTCGCGGCGACGACAGCCTCCGGCTCGGTGCCGTCGACGAGGATGACGGCGCGCGCATCGACGTCGAGGAGGGGCGCCACCGCGTCGAGCGAGCGTCGGAGCGCCGCGGCCTGCCAGCCCCACGGCACCTGGACCGGCCCCGCGAGGAGCGCCTCGACCGGGAGCGTCGCGGCGGCGTCGCGGCCGAGCGCCCAGGCGGTCGTCACGAACGCGACGGCAGTCGATTCCTGTGTCGGCCGCGGCGGCCCCTGGCCGAGGACGAGACGGGCCTTCGGGCGGACCGGGCGGTCGGCGAGCGCGGCGGCATCGGCCTCGAGCGAGCGGAGCGCCGAAGGGCCGCCGAGACGGACGACGACGTTGGCGCCGCCGTCGACGAGTGACTGGAGATCTCCGCCGAAGCGCGCCGGGAGGTGCGGCACCTGGCCCGACTCGAGCTCCTGGACAAACGTCCGGACGGCGCGGAAGCCGTCCTCGAATGCGACCCATGGGTTCCGCTCCCGCCACTGCCCGCCGGGAACGGAGCGAACGCGACCGGCCGAGATTCGGAGGGTCCCTGGTGCGCCATGGCTGCCCGCAAGGCGGCTCGCCGGCAGCACCGCGCCGACGAACGCGAGCCGGAGCGCCGCTTCGACGGGCTCGGCGCGCAGCTCCTGCTCGATCCGGGCCAGGATCGCGGCGAGCCCCGCGAGCTGGCGATCCGTATGGAGCGCCACGAGCTCCGCCGCGAGAGCGTCGTGGCCGTCGGGAACCGGGAACCGCTCGGCGATCGCGGCGCGCGTGGCCGCAGCCGCGTCGACGCCGGCCGCGGCGAGGGCGATGTCCGCCGCGTCGACCGGTGCGTGGCGAACCTCCGCGCCGCCGCGCTGATCGCGGCAGACGTTGCAGCCGTACTCCTTTCGGACCGGCACTGCCGGCGCGCCGCGGCCATGCGCCTCCCATACGAGCTCATCCGCGACCACGGCCCGGTCGCATGTCGCGCAGCGAGTCGCAAATGCATCCGCGATCTCCTGCCGAACGGTCGAGCGCTCGCCCGGCGCGTTCGCCAGCGCCTGGAACGCGGCGTCGAGGTGGCGCACGTCCGGCGGCCGCAGCACGATCTCCGCGAGGACGCGGGTCAGCGGCGCGCTTTCTATCGACACGGCGCGACGGTCGCGATCGACTGCCGCGCGCGCGATCCACCCGCCGCGAGCGTGGAGGTCCAGGACGACGTCGCCGGCGTCAGTGTGGCGGTCGATGCGATCGCCGACGACATCCGGGGACGGCGGCGGCGCGACGCGCTCGAGCGCCGGGAGAGTGAATCCAGGGTCCGCGAGTCCGCGGAATCCGCGCGCCGCCATCGAGCCCATGCTAGATGACCGGGATGGGTCCTCGCGGAGCGTCAGCGCGCGGGCGTTCCTCGGTAACCTCCCGCGCCGCCGATGTCAGGCCTCGTCGAGCTCGTCGGGTTCCTCTTCGAAGGCCTCGTCCGTCGTGACGTCCGCCGGAATGACTCGATCGAGGTCCTCGATCCCCTCGTCCTCGTCGTCATCCTCGAGCTCGTCCTCGAGATCCATCTCCTCGCGGATGAGGGTGCCCTTGGTGTAGGGCCGGAGGTCGGTCGACTTCGCCGCTGTCGGGAAGCTGACCTTCCCGTAGTTCCGCGGGTCCTGGAAGATCTCGCGGATGATGATCCGGACGTCCTTGTCGCCGAGCGAGGTCACGCCGGCGGCATACTTGTTGCCGTCGGCCATGAGCTTCAGCAGGCGGGCCGCGACGCGCGGCTCGACGACGCCGATCCGGACGCCGTTGCTCGTCGCCATGAGGCGGTTGCCCTGCGGGGTCATCTCGACGTTGTCACCGGGGTTGACCTGCGCGAGCTCACGCGGGTGGGGCAGGTCGGTGAGGAACGCGAATCCGGTCTTGCCGGTCTCCTCGACGAAGATCCCGACAGGGGCCTTGCTGCCCTCGCTGGCCGGAACCGTCTTCTCGCCGGCCGTGACGAGCAGGACCTTGAGCCGATCGATGTTCCGCTCGGCGATCCTGTTCGTCGGGTCGAGGGCGAGCGCCGTCTGGTAGTGCTCGCGCGCTGCGGCGAGCTCGCCGAGCTCCCAGAGCGCCTTGGCGAGGCGGTTTTCCGCCTCGGCGTCCTGACCCAGCTCGAGCAGCTTGCGGTTCGTGTCCGCAGCGTCGCCCCACTGCGCCGCGGAGGCGTGGGCAATGGCCTGGTCCGCGAGCTGGCGCTTGACGCGGGTCTGGTTGACGGGGCTGCTTGCGGCGGTGTCGACTTCGGGGAATGTCACGGGGGGCGAGGTCCTTTCGGAGCGCGATCGGGGTCGCGGCGGGCCGCCAACGGCGGGCACGGGGGAGCCGCCGGGGTCGTCGGTGCGGCTAGGCTTTCTAGCACCGAATGGCGGGTCGCGTCAAACGGCGCGGGGCGACCGCCCGGCCGCGCCGTTGCGTGGGACGCACGAGTGAGAGAAGAACCGGGCGTTTCGTCGCCGAAGCGTGCGCCGGACGCATCGAGCGGCGGTTCGAATGCCGGCTCGTGCGCCGGACGCACCACATGGCGAACGAACTGAACCTGCTTCGTCCATGCGTGCGTTGGACGCAACAAGACGCCGCCGGGCGCCGCGGCGCTAGCGCAACCCCAGGTTCCAGGCGACGACGGCGACGCCGACGAGCACGAGGACCGCCGTCTGCCAGATCCAGCGCGGGTCGCGACGACGCGACGGCGACGCGCCGTGGAAGCCATCCCAGAGGAAGAAGACGAGCGTCAGGACGGCCGGGCCGATGAGCCGCGGGATGTCCAACGCGCGCAGCGCCGCAGCCCCGATCGCGACCGCGCTCGCGTAGGTCGCCGCAGACCACAGCGCGTCGCGCAACGTCGTCACGCGCAGGGCCGACGCTCGGTAGCCCAGCAGCCCCGCGATCACCGCGTCCGCCGCGGCCAGGAGCAGGAGGTTCGATTCGGACATCGCCGCGGGGCCGCCCGGCAGGTCACCCGCTCCCGGCTCCGGCAGCCCACCGGGCACGAGCGCGGCCGCGCCGACGAAGCCGAGGAACGCGACGACGAGCGCCTGGACGAGCAGCGTGCTGCGATCCGCGGCCGTCGGGCCGCGCGACGCGGCGAGGATTCGGGCCTCCGTCCGCAGCGTTCGATCGACGAGCAGCACGACGAGCACGAGCGCTGGAACGAGCGCGAGCCCGATCGGCACGAGGCGGATGGCGCCGAGCGATGCGATCCCGGCCGCGGACGGCGTCAGCAGCGCCTCGACGGGGACCCCGACCACGTCCGCCGCGGGATCCCAGTCGGCCAGCACCTGCAGTGTGCCGACGAGCAGCGCGAGCAGCAGGATCGCCGCGACGACCCAGACGAGCGGGCCCTCCGCGAACCGCGACAGCCCGACGATCGTGGCCGCGGCGACGGCGAGGTCGCGTCGCGGGGCGATACGCGAATCGGGCGCAGTCGCGGGCCGCGCTGCGCCCGTCACGATGCCCGTACCCGTTGCGCCTTGCCCGCGACCCAGTCGAGCAGGTCGGCTCGCGACCGCGTGTTCAGCACGACGCGCGGCTCGACCCACGCCCGCCGCGCCTGCGTGATCCCCCACCGTACGAAGTCGAGCTCCGCGGTCTTGTGCGCGTCGGAATCGATCGTCAGCAGGCAGCCCACCTCGACCGCGCGCCGGGCGCGCTCGACGGACAGGTCGAGCCGGTGCGGCGAGCCGTTCATCTCGAGCGCCGTGCCGGTTCGGGCGGCCTCGGCATAGACGGCCTCCCAGTCGAGGTCGAGGTCGTCGCGCGTCTGGATCATCCGCCCCGAAGGGTGGGCGATGATGTCGACGTTCGGGTTGTGGATCGCGTTGAGCGTGCGCCGCGTCAGCTCCTTCTTCGGCTGCCGTCGCCCGACGTGGACCGACGCGACGACGACGTCGAACTTCGCGAGCAGGGCGTCGTCGTAGTCGAGATCGCCGTCGGCGCGAACCTCGAGCTCGCAGCCGTGGAGCAGCCGGAATCCCTCGCCCGGCGTCTCGGGCGGCGCCGTGCCCTCTGCCTCCTCGCGGGCGAACCGCTCGTTGAGGGCGCGGATGATCCCGCGCTGCTCCTCGACGCGCACGGGCGACAGGCCGCGCGCGATCGCGAGCGAGATGGAGTGATCGGTGAGGACCTCGTACGCGTAGCCGCGACGCCGGCACGCGTCGGCCATGACCTCGATCGAGTGAATCCCGTCGGACCATTCCGAGTGCGTGTGGCAGTCGCCGCGCAAGTCCGCCTGCGTCATGAGCGACGGCAGTCGACCGCCGAGCGCCGCCTCGACCTCGCCCGTGTTCTCCCGGAGCTCGGGCTCGATGTGCGGCAGGTCGAGGAACGCGTACGCCTCCTCCTCCGTCGCGAACGCGCGTCGCTCGGCGAGCTCGCCGGTCAGCGCCTCGCCGTCGTCCCCGATTCGGACGAAGCCGTACTCCGACAGGCTCCAGCCGCGGTCGCGAGCCCGCGCGCGAAGGACGACGTTGTGCTCCTTCGAGCCGGTGAAATGGACGAGGTACGCGCCGGCCTCGCCGGGCGGCATCGCCATCAGGTCGACCTGCGGGCCCCGCAAGAGCCGCACCGCGGCCTTGTGCCCGCCGGCGTTGATCACGCCGTCGACGATGCCGAGGGACGTGAACCGTTCGAACAGCGCCTTCGGGTCGTCCGTCTCGGCGAGGAGGTCGAGGTCGCCGATCGTCTCCTTCTTCCGGCGGAACGAGCCGGCCGGGACGATGCGGCGGACACCGGGCGTCGCGATCAACGCGTCGATCAGCGACTCGATGATCGCCTCGGCCTGGTGGATGAGAAGGCGCCGCGGGCGCGACTCCATCTTCTCGATGCCCTCGAGGATCATCGCCTCGGTCTTCTCCGAGACGCCCTTCAGGCCGCGGAGCGTCCCTGCCTCTGCTGCCTCTCGCAGCGCGTCGACGGTCTCGATGCCCAGCTCCTCGTAGACGAGCCGAACGGTTCGCGGGCCGAGGCCGGGGATCCGCAGCAGCTCGACGAGGCTCGCCGGGATCTCCGACTTGAGGCGCTCGTGCATCGCGAGCCGACCGGTCGTCGCGAGCTCGGCGAGCTTGTCGCTGATCGCCTGGCCGACCCCCGGAATGCGCGGCCGCGGTCCGGCTCGATACGCCGCGATCACGTCGAACGGCGCCCGACCGATCGCGTCCGCGGCCCGGTGGTAGGCGACGGTCTTGAAGACGAGCTCGCCCTTGACCTCGAGGATGTCGCCGATCTCGTGAAAGATCCGGGCCAGGTCGCCGTTCGTGAGATCGCGCTGCGCCGGAGCGGGGGCGTCGGCGGTGTCGCCGCCCTCGGCGGCCACTCCGGGCTCATCGTCGGCGTGGTCGTGGATCGCGACGCCGTCCGCGGGATCCTGCGTTTCGGGCATCCCCCGATGGTAGCGATGGTGGAGCCCCTGGCCCCCGCTATGCCGCGACGACCCGGTCGCGGCCCGCCCGCTTCGCCTCGTACAGAGCCCGGTCGGCCTGTTCGACGAGCTCGCCGATGGGCTCGTCCGGGGCCCTCGCCACCGCGACGCCGACCGACACGCTGACGCCGCCGACGCGGAACTTCCGAAGGTCGAGCCGGGCGACGGCGTCGCGGACCCGTTCCCCCACCTCGATCGCCACTCCGGGCCCCGGGTTGCGCAGCAGGACGGCGAACTCCTCCCCGCCGAACCGCGTCGGGACGTCGTCCTCGCGGACGGCGCCGGCGATGGCAGTCGCGACCCGGCGCAGCACCTCGTCGCCGACCGCGTGCCCGTGGACGTCGTTGACGAGCTTGAACTGGTCGATGTCGATCATCAGGACGCCGACTGCGTCGTCGGCACGCCGACGTCGCGCGAGAAGGCCGCAGAACTCGTCGAAGTAGCGGCGGTTCGGCAGGCCCGTCAGCGGATCGGTCGATGCGCGAGCCTCCGCCTCTCGATGCGAGAACGCGCGGGCGAGCGCCGCAGAGGCCTCGACGGCCGCGCCCGCGAGGATCCGCTTCGACGACGCGGACCACTCGACGTCCGTTCGGCGCGACAGCACGATCGCGCCGAGGACTCCGGATTCGCCTCGCAGCGGCGCCGCGATCGTGTTGTTCAGCCCGTACATGCTCCGCGTCCGCGTCGCGATGCGGTCGGTGATGCGGGCCGCCGCGCCGGACGACAGCGCTGCGGAATCCCGCCCTTCGCGCGGCCGTCCGCCGGAGCGGAGCGGGACGACGGCAGGCCACAGCGACCGCCCTGCGCGAGTCGCGTCGCGTACGGTGCGGCCGGCCCAGCCACGTGCCGATGCGACGCGCCCGTCGCGTCGCGCGGCGCCGGCAGCCGTCGCGTCCTCGATCGGATCGCGCCACGCCTCGAACGGTCCGCGGTCGAGCGTGTGTACCGCGGCGAGCTCCCAGGCGAGCTGCTCGTGGCCCTGGTCGCCGACGGGAAACCCCACCGGCTCGCGGTCGTCCGGCGCTGAACGGTCGGGGTCGTCGAGATCGGACAGCGGGAACAGCGTCGTCGAGCTGCGGACGCCGGGGCGGCTGCTGACGAGCGTCGCCTCGAGGGCATGGACCTCCGGCCGGCGCCGGACGACCACGATGTGGTCGGCACCCGTCCCGCGCCCGAGGTCCTCGACGATGGCATCGACGATGGCGTCGGGCGAGACCGATCGCGACAGTCCCTGGAGGATCCGCGCGAAGCTCTCGGCTTCCTCGCGTCGGCTCACTTCGTAGGCACGCAGGGCGTCGCGGTGGAGGATGGCGGCGAGTCCGACGAGGACGGCGAGCCCGGCGAGGATGTAGTCGAGGGGGCGCGCTCCATCGGTGCCGAGGCGGGCGGCCATCGCCAGCCCGAGGACGAAGAACGACCCGGCCAGGAACCACCAGGTCCGGCGGATCAGCCGATCCTGGGGGTCGGCGCTCGGGGTTCGGGGGGTGGAGGGTCCGGTCACGTTCGGAGATGAGGATGGCGGTCGACGTCGGGCCGAGGCAATGTCTCCGCCGGGGTACCTGTGGGTCCTGTCCGTGGTACTTCCGTACCGACGAGGGGAGTCGCGCTACGCGGCGTCGACCTTCTTGGGATGCCGCGCCGGGCCGGCTGCAACCCGCGCCTCCGACGACGCGAGGTCGTGCCCGCCGCGCGCCTTGACCTCGTACAGCCGGCGGTCCGCCGCGGCGATGAGGTCCGTTCCCGTTCTGCCGTCGAGGGGATGCGTCGCGACGCCGATCGAGACGGCGATCGGAACAGGCCCGCGCTCGGCGGTCTGGAACGGCTGGCCCAGGAATGCGGCGAGGATCCGCTCCGCTGCGCGTCGCGCATCGTCCGCGTCGGCGTCGGGGAGGACGATCGCGAACTCGTCGCCGCCGTAGCGAGCGGCAATGTCCGGTGCGCGGAGCGTCGAGCGGATGAGCTCCGCCGTCCAGACGAGGACGCGGTCGCCGAAGAGGTGGCCGAACGTGTCGTTGACGAGCTTGAAGTCGTCGAGGTCGAGCATCAGGACGCCGAGCGGCCGACGAGACCGCTGGGCGCGGACGACCTCCTCCCCGAGGCGCTCGTGGAGATATCGGTGGTTGTAGAACCCCGTCAGCATGTCGCGGTCGGCGACGTTCCTCGCCTCCTCGTAGAGGCGCGCGTTCTCGAGCGCCATCGCCGCCTCGTTGGCCATGGTCTGGGCGAGGGCCAGCCCGGACTCGTCGAGCGTGATCGGGGCTGTCGACAGCAGCTCGACGAGGCCGATCGACTGGCCTTTCGCCACGAGCGGGACCATCGCGACGGCGCGCTTGCCGTCGCGTGCGAGCAGTGCGGCCTCGGCTGGGTCGGCCGCCGGGTCGAGCGCGTCGACGATCGCGGTCGCCTGTGTTTCGAGGACGCGGACGGTCTCGGGGAAGCCGCCGATGTCGAAGAACGGCTCGAGCGCCGCGATCCCCGCCGGTGGGTAGTAGCCGAGCGTGATGACGCGGCCACCCAGCCGATCCCAGTAGCTGATCGCGCACTCCTCGACGTCCATCGCGCGAGCGACGTGCTGAGCGATCAGGTTGGCGACCTGGTGCGGATCGAGGCTCTTCGACAGCGCGCTGCTCATCTCGACCAGGCGTCCCAGCTCGCGGGCGATGCCCTGGCTCCGGGCGAGGTGCCGCGCCGACTCGACCGCCGTTGCCGCCTGGTCCGCGAGGATCGACAGGAGCTGGAGGTCGTCCTGCGTGAACTGGCGAAGGCCGAGCTTCGAGATCGTGATCACGCCGACGACCTCGTCGTCGTAGCGCATCGGCACGACGATCATCGACTCGTCGATGTCGTCGGTGCCCGGGATGTTCGCGCCGCGCGGGTCGGCGTTCGCGTCGTCGATGAGGAGCGGGGTCCCGTGTTGCGCGACCCAGCCGGTGAAGCCCGCTCCGAGCGTCGTCTCGAGCAACGCGAAGTCGACCTTCTCGTACTCGCCGACCGTGCCGGCGAAGGCGATCGGCATCACACGGTCCGGTGGGTCGACGATGTAGACCCGGGCGTTGTGGTAGTCGACGATCCGCCGCATCTCCTCGACGATGGCCTGCCCGACGGACTCGATCGTCTTGGCCCGGTTCATCCGCGCCGACGCCGCCTGGATGACCGCGAACTGCGCCGCGCGGGTGGCCGCGCGCTCGAACAGCTCCGCGTTGTGGAGCGCGAGCGAGGCGTGGGTCGCGAGCGTCGCGGCGAACTCGATGTCGTCGGCGGTCCAGCGGCGCGGCGTGAACGACACGCAGGACAGCGCGCCGATGACCGCGTCGTGGTGGATGAGCGGGACGACGAGATCGGCCGCGAACGCGAGATCCTCGCCGTACCGCTCGTAACCGGCGACGCCGGAGCCCCTGATGTCGTCCCACGCCACCGGGCGCCCCGTCCGCAGGACGTCGGCGAACCAGCCCTCGTCCGTCCGGAACACGGGCAGTCGGCTCGCCACCTCGTCGGACACGCCGG
>Ga0126309_10000338_pt1 | contig 15771 bp, 14 predicted proteins | sample Plot56_FD_92541 | JGI IMG/M metagenome (GOLD analysis project Ga0126309, IMG submission 92541) | Serpentine soil microbial communities from UC McLaughlin Reserve, CA, USA - Plot56 | ecosystem: Environmental > Terrestrial > Soil > Grasslands | place: USA: UC McLaughlin Reserve, Lake County...
CAGCGCGCGCAGCTCCTGGAGCGTCGCCTCGCGGTCGGCGGCGAGGCCGGAGCGGGCGTACTCGGCGGGAGCGAAGCGGAGCCAGAGCTCGCGAGGGACGGCGCGGAACTGCTCGCGGGCGCGCTCGACGAAGCCCCGCCGGAACGCGACGACGCCGCCGATGAGGTGGCCGAGCGCGGCGGTGTCCTCGTGCCGGCGCAGCGACTCCGCGAGCGACTCGGCGCGCGCGTGCTCCTTCGCGCGGATCAGCGAGCGGGCCTCGGCGACGATCGCGTGGTCGAGGCGCCGCCCGCGCTCGAGTGCGCGCACGAGCCCGGCCGGAGCGGGCGCCGGCGCGGGCGCGGGACGCTCCCGGGGCCGGCGGTCGCCGGTGTTGGTGGGCGCCCGGCGCGCGCGGACCACCGCCCGGCGCACGCGCTCGGGCAGGTAGCGGCGGGCCAGGCGGCGCGCGGTGCTGCGGCTACTCACGGATGACGTGCAGCTTCGCGCGGCGCTCGAGCCGGAACCCGTCGCGGTCCTTGAAGTACTCGTCCACCGCGGTCCGGCAGCCCGACCACTTGTAGTAGTCGTCGAGCACGATCCGCCCGCCCGGCACGAGCAGCGGCGCGATCCGCGTCAGGCACGTCATCGTCGACTCGTACCAGTCCCCGTCGAGGTGGGCGAACGCCACCGGCTCGTCGAGGACGATGGTGTCCTCGAACAGCCCGCGGACCAGCTCCACGTTGTGCTCCGCGACGGGCACGCCGAGGCGGCTGAACGACTCCGTCACCTCGTCGTAGAGGTCGTCGCGGTAGCCGTAGTAGGTCTCGCCGCCCGGGCCCCTGGCCCCGCCGCCGGCGATCGTCTCGTAGCGCTGGTGGACGTCGGCGCCGTCGCGCTCCGTCGGCGGCGGGATCATGCCGAAGACGTCGTAGACCTTCATCGGGCGCTCGGGCGACTTCGCCGCGGCGATCACGATCGCCGAGCCGCCGCGCGCGGCCCCCGCCTCGATCAGCAGGCCCGGCCGGTCGTCGGCCTCGAGCTCGACCACGACGGCGGCCAGCGCGCGCAGGTTGTCGGCCTTCAGGTAGGTCAGGTGCTCCTCGCGCGCCCGGGCGATCGCCTCCTCGACCTTCGGCGGCAGCGAGGGCGAGGCCTCGTCGCCGCGCGCGTGCTCGAGCTCGGCGCGGACCTCCCGCAGCTCGGTGCGGGTGGCGCGCAGCTTGCGCTTGAGCACGCGGACCTCCGCCTCCGACGCGGCCAGCCGCTCGACGCTCGCGCCGGCGAGACGGCGCCGCGCGAGACCGGCCGCCCGGCGCGCCCGGCGGGCATACGAGCTGAGACGAGAGTCGCTCACCCCCGGTACGCTAGCGGCGTGGCGATCGGACGAGTTGCGGGCTCAGGGCCGCCCGTGCGCCACGCAGAGGTCACGCGGCTCCGGGTCGAGAACGACACTGCGGTCATCGAGGGCGCGCTCCCGGCCGACGTCGGCGGGGAGGCGTTCGTCGTCGCGCGCCGCCGCGGGGACGCCGCGGAGGTCCGCGGGCGGGCGGAGGCCGGCGCGGGCCGCTTCTCCGCGCGCCTGGACCTGGGGGCGCTGTCGGCACCGGGGACCCGGTCCGAGGTCTGGGACCTGCGGCTGCAGGTGGGGGAGCGGCCGCTGCGGCTGGGCACCCACCTCGACGACATCCCGAACCGGAAGGCCGCCGTGGTGTTCCCGGCCGTGCGGGCCGGCGGGCGCGAGGTCGAGCCCTACTACACGCGAGAGGACAACCTGTCCGTCCGCACCGGGGCGCCCGGCGCCGCGCCGGCCGCGCCGGCGGGCGACGGCTCCGAGCGGCCGCGCCTGGCCCGGCGGCTGCTCGGGCGCCCGGCGCTCGCCGTGCACCGCGCGGCGCTGCCCGTCGCGCGCGCCCTCGCGCGTCGCCGGCCCGCCGCCGGGGACGGGCGCGAGGTCCGGGTGCTGCTGCTGCACGCCTACGGCATGGGCGGGACCGTGCGGGCCGCCATCAGCCTGGTGACCGCGCTGGCCGAGCGCCACGACGTCGAGCTCGTGAGCGTCGTCCGCCAGCGGGACGAGCCGTTCTTCGCGCTCCCGCCGGGGGTGCCCGTCACGACCGTCGACGACCAGCGGCCCGCGCATCGGGAGGGCGGCCTGCCCGCACGCCTCCTGCGCCGGCTCCCGAGCGTGCTCGTGCACCCCGAGGACTTCGCATACTCCCGCTGCAGCCTCTGGACCGACGTGCAGCTGGTCCGGAGGCTGCGCCGGATGCGCGGCGGGATCGTGATCGGCACGCGCCCCGGTTTCAACTTCCTCGCCGGGGCACTCGCCGCCCCGGGCGCCGTGACCGTCGCGCAGGAGCACATGAACGTCGACGCCCACCGGCCCGGCCTCGCGCGCGACATCCGGCGCCGCTACGGCGGTCTCGACGTGCTGGCGGTCCTCACCGAGGAGGACCGGCGCGACTACGAGGCCGCGCTGCGCGACGCGCCGACCCGCGTCGTGCGCGTCCCCAACGCCGTCCCGCCGCTGCCGGGCGGCGTCTCGCCGCTGGAGCGCCCGATCGTGATGGCCGCCGGCCGGCTCAACTCCCAGAAGGGCTTCGACCTGCTCATCCCCGCCTTCGCCCGGGTCGCGGCGCGGCATCCCGACTGGCAGCTGCGGATCTACGGCGGCGGCCCGCAGCGCGCGGCGCTGCGGAGCCTGATCGTCGCCCACGGCCTCTCGAACAACGTCTTCCTCATGGGCCCGACCCGCGCGCTCGGCGAGGAGATGGCGAAGGCGTCGATCTTCGCGCTCAGCTCGCGCTTCGAGGGCTTCGGCATCGTGGTGGTCGAGGCCATGAGCAAGGGGCTGCCCGTGGTCAGCTTCGACTGCCCGCGCGGTCCCGGCGAGATCATCAGCGACGGGCGCGACGGCGTGCTCGTGCCGCCCGAGGACGTCGACGCGCTCGCGGCCGCGCTGGCGGCGCTGATCGAGGACGAGCCACGGCGGCGCCGCCTCGGGGCGGCCGCGCTGGAGACGGCGAGCGCCTACGACCCCCAGGAGATCGGCCTTCGCTGGGAGGCGCTCGTGCACGAGATCTCGCCTGCCGGCTGACCCCGCGCGGATACTCTTGCCCGCCTTGTCAATGGTGGCCAACAGCGGGCAGGTCGTGGGCACGGCGGCGCCGGTGCCGGCGCGCGCGCTGCCACCGCTCGCCCCGGCGACGACGGCCGTGCTGTTCGCCACCATGGCCGCCGAGGGCGGCGGCCCGGCGGCGGCGCTCCCGTGGGAGGACGGCACGGTGCTCGGGCGCCTGCTCGAGCAGTTCGCGGACCTCGGGGTCGCGCGCGTCCATGTCGTCACCCGCGCCGCCTGGGCGCCCGCCCTCGAGCCGTTGCTCGGGGCGTCCGCACGCCTGCACGTCTCCGAGGACGCCGCCGGCGACCTCGGCGCGCTGGCGCGGCTCGCCCGTGCTTCGGCCGGCCCGCTGATCGTGGCCTACGGCGAGATCGTCACGCAGCGCGAGGTGCTGGCCGGGCTGCTCGCCGACCCGCGCATCGGCACCGGCGTGCTGACCACGACGCGCGCGTTGGCGCGGCCGTTCGCCTGGCGCACCCGCGCCCGCGCCGGCAAGGTCGTGGCCGCGGCCTCCTCGTATCACGCGGTGCGCGTGCCGAACGCGACGTTCCTCGGGGTCTTGAAGGTCGGCGCGCCCGACCGCGTGCGCCTGATCGAGGTCGTCGAGCGCCTCACCGAGCTGGTGCGGGGCCCGCTGCCGCCGGCGTGGGAGGAGGAGCTCGCCGCCAAGGGCGAGCGCTGGCGACGCTGGCTCGCCGTCACGGCGATCGTCCGGGCCGGCGGCGAGGCGCCGCCGCCGGAGGCACGCGACGACCTCCCGCTCTCGCCCGTCGACGAGGCGGAGCTCGAGCGCCGGCTCGCCCACGCGCGCGACGACGTCACGGCGCTGGTGCTCGTCGGCCTCGTGCGCGCCGGGACCTCGGTCGGGCTCTCGCGCCTGCGCGGGCTGTTCTGGGCGCGGCCGCTGTCGGACGCGGCGGTCCGGGAGGCGCGCGAGCAGATCGAGGACCATGACGAGGCGCGTGCCCTGCTCGACGCGACCGTGAAGAGCAGCGACGGCTTCTTCACGACATTCTTCGTCAGCCCCTACTCGAAGTACATCGCGCGCTGGGCCGCTCGGCGCGGGCTGACGCCGAACCAGGTGACGCTGGCGTCGATCGCCGTCGGCGTCGTCGCGGCGGCCGGCTTCGCGACCGGAGAGCGGGCCGGGCTCGTCGCGGGCGCGGTGCTGCTCCAGGTCGCCTTCACGCTCGACTGCGTCGACGGCCAGCTGGCCCGCTACACGCGGACGTTCTCCAGGTTCGGCGCGTGGCTGGACTCGATCTTCGACCGCACGAAGGAGTACCTCATCTTCGCCGGGCTCGCGATCGGGGCGAGCCGGGCGGGGGACCCGGTGTGGGGGCTCGCGACCGCCGCGCTCGCGCTCCAGACCACCCGCCACGCCGTCGACTTCTCCTACCCCGCGATCCGCCGCCAGCGGCTCACCGGGATCGCCCAGCCGCCGATCGAGGAGCCGCTCGACGGGCCGCGGCGCGCGCGCGAGGCGAACGACGATCCCGAGCTGCCGGGCGAGGCTGCGCCCCCCGAGGAGCGGCTCCCGCTCAGCCGCCGCGTGCTGGCGGCATGGAGGCGCGGCGATCACTCCCGCCGCATCGTGTGGGTGAAGAAGATCGTCGCCTTCCCGATCGGCGAGCGCTTCGCCGCCCTCTCCCTCACCGCGGCGCTGTTCTCCCCGCGCACGACGTTCCTCGTGCTGCTCGCATGGGGCGGCTTCGCGGCGCTCTACATCCTGTCGGGCCGGCTGCTGCGGTCCCTCGCGCGATGACCGCGGCCACCGCCACCGCGAGCCCCGCGATCGCCGCGGCCGAGCACGCCAACATGCTCGAGACCTACCGCGACGACGGGCCGCTCGCGGCTGCGCTGGGCCACGCGGCCGGGCGCCGCGTCCCGCTGCCGGCGATCGCGCTCCTGCTGATCGGCGCTTTCCCCGCCCTCGCGGCGATCGTCGCGCGCGGGGCGGACGCGCCGCGCGGCCTCGTCCTCGCGGCGGTGATCTGGGCCGTGCTCGCGGGCGGCGCCTCGAGCGGCCGCCCGCTCACCGATCCCCTGCGCTGGACCGTCCCGCCCGCCCTGCGCGTCATCGAGTACGCCGGGCTGCTGTGGATCGCGCACCTCGCGGGGCCGCCGGCGCTGCCGGCCGTGTTCGCGCTGCTGTGCGTGGTCACCTATCACCACTACGACGTGGTCTACGGCCAGCGCCATCGCGGCGTCCGCCCGCAGCGCTGGCTCCAGGCGGTGGCGGGCGGCTGGGACGGGCGGCTGCTCCTCGCGTGCGGGCTGATGCTCGCCGGCGCGCTGCCCGCCGGCCTGTTCGTGGCCGCCGCGGCGCTCGCCGTCCTGTTCGTCGGCCAGACCGTCGCCGAGTGGCGCGGCGTCGCCCGCGCGCTCCCGTCGGGCTATGACCCCGCGGCCTACGGCGACGACGAGGACGAGCCGGAGGACGCCGCGTGATCGGGATGGTGCTCGCGGCGGGGGCCGGCCGCCGGCTCGAATCGCTGACGGAGGACCTCCCGAAGACGCTGCTGCCCGTCGACGGCGACCGCACGATCCTCGACATCGCGCTCGGGAACCTCCGGCGCGCCGGGCTCGAGCGCGTGGTCGTCGTCACGGGCTATGCGGCCGAGCGCCTGTCCGAGCGCCAGGCCGCGCTCGAGGCGCGCCACGACGTCGAGCTCGAGCTCGTCTTCAACCCGAAGGCGGAGGAGTGGAACAACGCCTACTCGCTGTGGTGCGCGCGCGAGCACTTCGCCCAGGGCGTCCTGCTCTGCAACGGCGACACGGTGCACCCTCCCGAGGTCGAGGAGCGGCTGCTGGCCGGCCGGGGCCACGCCGAGGTCGTGCTCGCGCTCGACGACGCCAAGCCGCTCGGCCACGAGGAGATGAAGGTCCTGCTCGACGGCGACGGGCTGCTGCGCGGCATCAACAAGGCGCACGACCCGGCCGCCGCGGCGGGCGAGTACATCGGGCTGACGCTGATCGAGCCCGCGGCGGCGGATGGGCTGGCCGAGGCGCTCGAGGCGACCTGGCGGCGCGACCCCGGCCTGTACTACGAGGACGGGTTCCAGGAGTACGCCGACCGCGGTGGGCGCGTCGGCGTCGCCTCGGTCGGCGGCCTGGAGTGGGTCGAGGTCGACGACCAGGCCGATCTCGAGCGGGCGCGGGGGGTGGCATGGCGCTGCTGAGCCGGATGGTCGGGGTGCCCCTGGCCATCGACATCGGGCCCGGCGCCGTGGCCGGGCTGGCGCCGCTGCTCGCGGATCGCAGGATCTCGAGCGGCGGCCATGTCGCCGTCGCGGTGGGCCCCGGCCAGGGCGAGGAGATCGCCGAGGTCCTGCGCCCGCAGCTCGAGCACGCCGAGATCTGGATGGTCGAGGGCGGGACGGTCGAGGCAGCGACGGAGCTGCGCGGGCGGCTGCGCACGGGCTTCTTCGACGCCGTCGTCGGGATCGGCGGCGGCAAGACGCTCGACACCGCCAAGCACGCGGCGGCCCTCAGCGGCCTGCCGATGGTGTCCGTGGCGACCAGCCTCGCCCACGACGGCATCGCGTCGCCGGTGTCCTCGCTCGAGGAGCACGGGCGCAAGGCGTCCTTCGGCGTCCAGATGCCGATCGCCGTCGTCGTGGACCTCGACTACGTGCGGGCGAGCGCGGCGCCGATGCGCCGCTCGGGGATCGGCGACGTCGTCTCCAACCTGTCGGCGATCGCGGACTGGTGGCTGGCGGCTGCCGAGCGCGGCGAGCCCGTCGACGGCCTCGCCGTGACCTTCGCCCGCACCGCCGCGACCGCGCTGCTGCACCGCCAGGACGGCATCGCGGACGACGACTTCCTGATCGCGCTCGCCGAGGCGCTCGTCCTGTCGGGCCTGGCGATGGCGACGGCCGGATCCTCGCGCCCCTGCTCGGGCGGCGACCACGAGATCCTCCACGCGATCGACCACCTGTTCCCGGGCACCGCCCACCACGGCGAGCTCGCCGGCGTCGGCAGCCTGTTCACCTCGTGGCTGCGCGGGGCGGACAACATGGCGCGCGACATCGACGCCTGCCTGACCCGGCACGGCCTCCCGCGGACGCCCCGCGACCTCGGCCTGTCCGAGGAGCAGTTCTCCGAGGCGGTCTTCCACGCCCCCGGCACACGGCCCGACCGCTACACGATCCTCGAGCACCTCGACCTCTCCGAAGGGGAGGTGAGGGACCGCGTCCGCGCGTACTCAGACGCCTACGATCGCTGAGCTGCGGGCGGTCGCGCAGCCCGCGCGGATCTTCGAGCGCAACTCGGGCGAGCACTGGGCGGGCCGGCTCTACGTCCGCCGCTACTCGCCCTACCTGACGCGACTGCTGCTGCCCACGCGCGTGACGCCGAACGCCGTCACCGGGGCGATGATCGTCGTCGGCGTGCTCGCCGCGGCGGCGCTCAGCGTGCCGGGCCTGGCCACCGCCGTGCTCGCGGCGCTCCTCATCCAGCTCCAGATCCTGCTCGACTGCTCCGACGGCGAGCTCGCCCGCTGGCGCCGGCAGTTCTCGCCGGCCGGGATCTACCTCGACCGCTTCGGGCACTACTTCACGGAGACGCTGCTCCCGATCGGCCTCGGCGTGCGCGCGGACGGCGGCTGGGACGAGATCGGCGGCTACACGACGCTCGGGCTCGTCGCCGCCGTGCTCGCGCTGCTCGTCCGCACGGAGTCGGCGCTGGTCGCCGTCGCGCGCCTGGAGGCGGGGAAGGGGCCGGCCGACGACACCGCCGCCGTGGCCGCGCCGCGCGCCTCGGGCCTCGCGCGGCTGCGGCGCGCGCTCGGGTTCTTCCCGTTCTTCCGCGCGTTCGTCGCGATCGAGGCGACGCTGCTGGCGCTGGCGGCGGCGGTCGTCGACGCGCTCGCCGACGGGATGCCCGGCACCCGCGCGCTCGTGATCGCGCTCGTCCCCATCGCGGCCGTCACCGCGGCCGGCCATCTGTTCGCGATCCTCGTCTCGAGCCGCCTGCGGTGAGGTTCGGCTGTGTGCTGCTGACGATGGGCCGGCGGCCGGAGGACCTGCGGCGCGCGCTGGACTCGCTGCTCGCGCAGCGCGGGGTCGAGACCGACATCGTGGTGGTCGGCAACGAGTGGGAGCCCGAGGGGCTGCCCGACGGCGTGCGCGGCGTCGGGTCGCCCGAGAACCTCGGCATCCCGGCCGGGCGCAACCTCGGGGTGCCGCACGTCTCCGGGGAGGGTCTGTTCTTCCTCGACGACGACGCGAGCCTGGCGTCGCCGGACGCGCTCGCGGCGGTCGCGCGCCGCTTCGACGCGGACCCCGCCCTCGGCCTGCTCCAGCTCCGCGTCGCTCCCCGCGACGGCGGCGCCTGTGCGCGCGACTGGGTGCCGCGGCTGCGGGTGGGCGACCGCGCGCGGTCGAGCGACATCACCGCGGTGTGGGAGGGCGCCGTCGCCATGCGCCGGGAGGTCTTCGACGCGGTGGGCGGCTGGCCCGCGGACTTCCGCTTCGTACACGAGGGCATCGACCTCGCATGGCGGGTGATGGACGCGGGGCACCGCGTGGCCTACGCGGGCGACATCGTCGCGCTGCACCCGTCGCCGACCGGGCGCCCGCACGGCTACTCCTTCTACTACGGGGCCCGCAACCGGGCCTGGCTCGCGCGCCGGCACCTCCCGGTCGTGCTCGGGGCGGTCTACGTCACCGGCTTCGTGCTCCGGACGCTGCCGCGCCTGCGCTCGCGGCAGGATGCCCTCGACGCGCTTCGCGGGTACAGGGACGGCCTGCGCGACCCGGGCGGCGAGCGCCGCGTGTTGCGCGCGCGGACGCTGTGGCGCATGACGCGCGTCGGGCGACCCCCCATCATGTGAGCCTTCTAGCCTGAGTGCCGCCCCGATGAGCACCCCGACCCTCTCTCCCCGCCGCTCCCGCCACCGCCGGGAGGATGAGTTCACCGGCGAGCGGCACGTCTACGAGCCGCACTCCGTCGGCCTGCCGCCGCTGCGCTCCTACCTGCGCGAGCTGTGGCGCCGCCGCGAGTTCGCGGTCGAGCTGTCGCGCACGAAGCTGCGCGAGCAGCACTTCGACACGGCGTTCGGGCAGCTGTGGCTGGTGCTCAACCCGCTGCTGCTGGCCGGGGTCTACTACGTCCTCGTGGACATCCTCCGCAGGGGCGGCGCGCAGGGCGAGGGCTTCTTCGCGCACCTGATGGCGGGCATCTTCGCGTACTACTTCATCCTCAACTCGCTCACCGTGGGGGTGAAGTCGGTGACGCGGGGCGGCCGCCTGATCCTCAACTCCGCCTTCCCGCGCGCGCTGCTGCCGCTGTCCGCCGTGATCACGGCGTTCATGCGCTTCGTGCCGACGCTGCTCATCTACGTGCCGGTCCACCTCGCCTCCGGGCTGCCGATCGGGCCGCACCTGCTGTGGGTGATCCCGATCGTCGCGCTGCTCGTCCTGCTCGCGTGCGGCCTCTCGATGCTGGTCGCCGCCGCGCAGGTCTACTTCCGCGACCTCTCGAGCTTCCTGCCCTACGTGCTGCGGATCTGGCTCTACGTCTCGCCCGTCCTCTACTACGCCGAGGACGTCCCCGACCGCTACAAGTTCATCCTCGACGTCAACCCGCTCGGCGGCCTGCTGACCGCGTGGAGCGACGTCCTCAACCGCGGGCACGCGCCCGAGGCGTGGTCGATGCTGCTCGGCCTGGCCTGGGGCCTCGGGCTGTTCGTCGTCGCCGGCCTGTTCTTCCTGTCGCGGGAGCGTGAGTTCGCTGTCCGTCTCTGAGCGCACCGCCATCAGCGTGGAGGACGTCTCGGTGACCTACCGGACGAGCTTCGAGAAGGCGCCGACGCTGCGCTCCACGGTGACGCGGCTCGGCCGCCGCGAGCGCGTCGTCCGCGAGGTCGAGGCGGTCCGGAACGTCACCTTCGACGTCCCGCACGGCACGGTGCTCGGGGTCGTGGGGGCCAACGGGGCGGGCAAGTCCACCCTCGTGCGGACGATCGCGGGGATCCTGCCGCCGAACTCCGGCCGCATCGAGGTCCATGGCCGCGTGAGCACGCTGCTCGCCCTCGGCGTCGGCTTCAACCGCAAGCTCTCCGGCCGCGAGAACGTCGTGCTCGGCGGTCTCGCCGCCGGCATCAAGCGCGAGCAGCTCGCCGAGAAGTACGACGACATCGTGAGGTTCGCGGAGCTCGAGGACTTCATCGACATGCCGATGCGCACCTACTCGTCGGGCATGTACGGCCGGCTGGCGTTCTCGGTCGCGGTCAACATGGACCCGGACATCCTGCTGATCGACGAGGCGCTGTCGGCCGGCGACGCGCGCTTCCGCCGCAAGTCGGCGGAGAAGATGCGCGAGCTGTGCGGTGAGGACCGCACGGTCATCCTCGTCTCGCACGCGCTCGGCACGATCAAGGAGCTCGCCGACCAGGCGATCTGGATGCACAAGGGGCAGCTGCGGATGTGGGACGACCCGGAGACCGTGGTCAGCGCCTACACCGAGTTCCTCGAGGTGCGCCAGGACGCGGTCACGCTCGAGGACGTCTGACCCCGCCCGCGGCACACCGATGACATATGGGCCCAGGTCCAGTCATAGAGATGAGATGGGGGAGCCCGACCAGCACCCGTGGATGAGCGCCGCGCGCGCGAGCGCCGTGCTCGTGGCCGCCCTGGCCGCGGGCGTGGGCGTCGCCGTCCTCGAGCTGACGAGCGAGCACCGCGACGCGAAGCTCGTGTGGGCGGTGTTCGGGCCGGCCGTCGGCTGGAGCTTCGTCGGCACCGGGGTCTACGTCGCGCGGCGGCGGCCCGAGAGCCGGATCGGCGTGCTGATGGCGCTGCTCGGCTTCGCGTGGTTCCTGTTCACGCTCGACGCCGCCGACTCGCCGGTGGTCTACACCTTCGCGCTGGTGGCCGGCGGGCTGTGGGGCTCGGTCTTCCTCCACCTCGGGCTGAGCTTCCCGAGCGGCCGCCTTCCCTCCCGGGTCGACCGCGCGCTCGTGATCGCGGGCTACGTCGTGTTCCCGTTCGCCTTCGCGCCGGCGCTGCTGTTCGCCGACCCGGACCGGCTCAGCTGCAGCGACTGCCCGGAGAACCTCCTGCTGATCCGCCCCGACGACGCGCTGGCCGCCTTCTTCACCGCCTTTGGGGCGCTGCTCTACTTCGTCCTGTTCGTCGTCGTGCTCGCCCGCGCGATCGGGCGCTGGCGCCGGACGGGGCCGTTCGAGCGCCTGCAGCTCACGCCGGTCTACGTCTGCTCGCTGCTGACCTTCCTGCTCGTCACGATCGCCAGGGCCGGCGCGGGCGACGCCGCCTGGTGGGCCGCGTTCATCGCGACCGGGCTGATGCCGCTCGCGTTCCTGGGCGGGCTGCTGCGCAGCCACGTCTCGCACCTCGACGCCGAGCTGCGGGAGCGCATGGAGGAGCTGCGGGCGTCGCGCGCACGGCTTGTCACGGCCGGCGACGCCGCACGGCGGCGCCTCGAGCGCGACCTCCACGACGGCGCGCAGGCGCGGCTGGTCGCGCTCGCCCTGCTGCTCCGGACCGCCCGCATGCGAGCGCCCGACGGCGAGCTCGCGAGGCTGCTCGACGAGGCCCAGGGCGAGCTCCAGGAGAGCCTCGCCGAGCTGCGCGAGCTCGCTCGCGGCATCCACCCGGCGGTGCTGTCCGAGCGCGGGCTCGAGCCCGCCCTGCAGTCGCTGGTGGCGCGCGCGCCGGTGCCCGTGACGGTCGAGGCGAGCACCCCGGAGCGTCTGCCCGCCCCGGTCGAGAGCGCCGCCTACTTCGTCGTCTCGGAGGCGCTCGCCAACGTCGCCAAGTACTCGCGCGCCACGCACGCCACGGTGCTGGTGCAGCGCGCGAACGGCGACGTGACGATCGAGGTCGCCGACGACGGCGTCGGCGGCGCCGACGCCGGCCGCGGCTCGGGGCTGCGAGGGCTCGAGGACCGGCTGGCGGCGCTCGACGGCTCGCTCCGGCTCGAGAGCCCGCGGGGGGAGGGGACCCGGCTGCGGGCCAGGATCCCGGTGGGCTAGCGGCCCATCCGCACGAGCGCCCGGACCATCAGGTCGATCTCCGCCTCGACCTCGCCCTCCTCGAGCCGCACCGACGGCGCCGCCCGCCGCAGGTCGGCGACGCCGACGTAGAGCGCGTAGGCGAGCCGCGCCCGCCGCGCCGCCTCGGCGGGCTCGAGGCCCGCGTCGCCGAACAGGCGCTCGAGCGCCGCGAGCCGCGCCGTCGTCACGCGCTCGAGCACCGGGGCCACGCGCGGGTCCGCCGCCGCGGCGAGCACGCCCGCCTGGGGATCGGTCCCGCGGGCGGCCGTCCCGTAGGCGCCGCGCGCCAGCGCGACGAGCCGCTCCTGCGGGTCGGCGATCGCCTCCAGCGCGGCCAGGAGCTCGATCGTGTCCCGCCGTTCCCAGAGCTCGAGCGTGGCGGCGATCAGCTCGTCGCGGCTCGCGAAGTGCCAGTAGAACGAGCCCTTGGTGGCGCCCAGGCGGCGGGCGAGCGGGTCGATGGCGACGCCGGCCAATCCGACCTCGGCGAGCGCGTCGAGGGCCGCCGCCGTCCAGTCGCCGCGTGACAGGGCCATCGCCATACTGTACGGTATGGTCGTGCTCACGATCGACGACCTGCTGCCGGCCCCGCACTTCCGCGAGCGCCACGAGCGGCGCATCGCCGCCCCGCCGGCCGCCGTGTGGGACGCGGTACAGGACCTCCGGCTCGGCGACCTCGCGCTGTCGCGCGCGCTGATGGGCATCCGTTTGCTGCCCGCGCAGCTCGCGGGTCGGACGGAGGCGTCGCGGATGGTCGAGGGGCGCCTGCTCGACGAGGGGCCGGTGGCGGTGCTCGCCTCCGACCCGGATCACGCGGTGCTCGGCGGCGGCGTCATGCAGCCCTGGAGGCTGACCGGCGGCGACGAGCCGCCCGAGCTCGACGCCCCCGCGCTGCAGGCGTTCGCCGAGCCGGGGTGGGTGAAGGTCGGCTTCGACCTCGTGATCGAGCCCAGCGGCCGCGGCTCGCGCCTGAGCACGGAGACCCGCATCACCGCCACCGACCCGCGCACCCGGGCCCGCTTCGGCCTCTACTGGCTCGTCATCCGCCTCGGCTCGGGCCTGATCCGCCGCGACATGCTGCGCGCGGTTGCGCGGCGCGCAGAGGCCGCCTAGCCGACCGGCGCGAGCAGCGACTTCTTGCCCTCGAAGGCGAACAGCAGCAGGTCGACCATCCGGAAGGTCGTGCTGTTGGGACCGAGGGTCGGCCGCCAGGCCGGGTCGCGGACGATCGAGAACTGGCTGCCCTCGATCGCGCGGTGGAACGTCTCGGCCACGATGCGCGCGCCGACGCCCCGCAGCTTCCCGCCGTTGAACTCCGCCTCGCGCAGGATGTAGAACCACAGCGGCGTGTCCTTGAGCAGGGCGGCGCGCTGCTTGTCGGTGAGCGCGCCCAGCGAGATCCCGCCGTTGCCGTCGCGGAGCTTGACCTTGCCGAGCTTGGGGAAGCTGACGCCGCGGCTCTTCACGAACGCGGCCATCTGCTGGCCCGTGGCGAGCCGGACCATGCGCGCGCGCGTCAGGTTGCGGAACGCGAGGTTGCGGCGCGGGTCGTCGTGGGGAATGCCGGAGCCGCCGAAGGACCGCGGCCGCAGGTTCGCCAGCGGGTCGACGAGGTGGGTGTCGATCGCCTTGGCGCGATTGAACTTGGCCGCCGGCACGGCGAGGTCGGCGCGGCCCGCCTCCGTGAAGTCGTAGAGGCGGCGGAAGTCGGCGATCCAGCTGCTCAGCAGCCGCGGCTCGCCCCCCAGGTCGCCGCTGGTGGCCGAGAACGTGAACAGCAGGTCGAGTGTCCCGAAGCCGTCGTCGAAGATCCTGTTCCAGTTGTAGGCGGCGCGGATCATCGAGTGCCCGAGTCGGAAGCCGGCGATCGAGAACTCGATCGGCATCGTCGGCACGTCGGTCGGCGTCGCGCCGACCTCGAACACCTTGCGGCCGGAGTTGAAGACGTTGTCGACGGCGCTGGGACGGCAGATCCGCGGCAGGTAGTCCGTGCGGACCATCCACTGGTAGTGCTTCGTCACGAGCTCGCGCGCCTGCGCGAAGCGCTGCGCGGGCGGGACCGAGGAGGGCAGGCTGTCGAGCACGCGGTTGTGGAAGCGGATCATCGCGAGGTGCGTCTGGGCGACGGCCAGGTTCTCGTCGTTGCGCGGGTCCGGGATGATCGCCCGGCGCTTGGCCCTGGCGCTCGAGCCGGCGCCGCGCGGCAGGTCGAAGCCGGCCTTGGCCGGGATGCCGTCGGCGGCCACGGTCTTGCCGACCTTCAGGTGCATGCCGTCGGCCTCGTAGAACTTCGCCGAGCCGGGGTCCTGCGGGCCCGCGCCGTAGAGCGAGTCGAGGTCGAGGCTGGGCGAGCGCGCCTGCAGCAGCTGCGCCGGGGAGACGATCGCGCCGAGCATCACGTCGGTCTTGTCGAACGTGAGGTCGTGGTCGAGGAACTGGCCGAGGTAGGTGAAGCCGGAGGGGATATCGGACGTGCCGCCGCCGCCCGCCGCCATCAGCTGGCCGAGCTTCGTCCGGTTGGGCTCGCCGAGCTGGCGGCCGGTCCCCTTGGGACCCATGCGCGAGAAGCGGAACGGCGGCGCGGCCGAGGCGCTCGCCACCGCGCGCGCGGCTTCGCGACCCTCGCCGCTCTCGGTGAGCAGGCCCTCCCCGACGACGTAATAGCTCTCAGAACCGTGCTGCGCCACGAACGCGAAGGACCCTCTCAGCCGTGCCGGGACGCTGTCAAGCCGCCCGGCGGAGTGTGAGCGCGACGCGGCGGGCCGGCGCGCCGGCCTGGCGCAGCGTGAGCGTTGCCCGGAGGCGCCGGCGGGCGACGAGGCGCCGGCCCGCGGCGGTGAGGCGGATACGGACCTGCGCGCGCCTGCCCGCGGCGATCCGGTAGGGCGCGGAGCCGAGCCTGCGCCCTCCCGCGGCCAGCCGCGCCGACCCGCGGCACGGCGCCGGGCCGGCGCAGGACAGCGTGAGCCGCGCGGTCCCGCGGCGCACCCGGATCGTGCGGGACCCGACCAGCGTGGGGGCGCGCGGGGCGAGGCCGCCGGCCGCCGGCGGAGGCGGCGTCACGGGCGTCGCCACGACCGGCGCCGTCGCGGGCCCCGGGGTGGGCGTCGCGGTCGAGGTGGGCGTCGCGGTGGGCGTCGACGCGGCCTGCGCCACGCCGGCGGCGTAGACGTCCCCGGCGTCGTCCGTGTCGCTCGACGCCAGCCGCTCGGCCGAGCGGAAGAAGACCCGCGCGCCGTCGCGCGAGACGCCGCCGAACTCCGCGGGTGCGTCCGCGGTCCCGGGGGACACGCGGGTCGTCTGGCCCGCCGCGCGCTCGTACACGTCGAGCGCGGCGTCCGCGTCGGCGCTCACGAGCGCCTCCTCCGTGTCGAAGAACACCCGGTTGCCGTCCGCCGAGGCGCCGCGGTACGTCACCTGCCACGCGCCGTTGCCGTTGACCGCGCCGCGCGAGAGCTGCGTGGTCGCGCCGCTCGCGCGCTCGTACAGATCGATGCTCGCGTCCGCGTCCGTCGGGGCAAGCTTCTCCGTGGTGGTGAAGAGGACGCGCGCGCCGTCGGCCGAGGCGCCGCTGAAGAAGACCTCGTGCGCGCCGCTGCCGCCCTGCGAGATGTGGCGCGTCTCCCCGCCGGCGCGCTCGTAGATGTCG